>Ga0082212_10000044_pt1 | contig 171964 bp, 159 predicted proteins | sample TergutNt197P3_FD_71548 | JGI IMG/M metagenome (GOLD analysis project Ga0082212, IMG submission 71548) | Neocapritermes taracua P3 segment gut microbial communities from Petit-Saut dam, French Guiana - Nt197 P3 | ecosystem: Host-associated > Arthropoda: Insects > Digestive system > Gut ... | reverse complement strand
GCCAACTCCTCGGTGGTTTCTTCCATTGCCACGGCAGCCGAAGAACAGAGCGCCACCTCCGAAGAGATCAACCACTCTATTGATGAAATCAGCAGGATTGTCGGGGAAACCGCCGACGGCATGACCCAGGCCTCGGCTGCCGTGCACGAACTCTCGCACATGGCTCAGGAGTTGAACAGGGTTATGGAGCAGTTGCGGTAGGAGCTGTTTCCAAATAGCGTTATCCCGCCCTCCGGTTGCCGGAGGGCGGGATTGTTTTTCTGTGCACAAAAAAAGCCGCGCCCATCAGAGCGCGGCTTTTGGCATTATAAAAAAGCCCGGCTACGAGCGGCCCATCAAGTGCGCTGTATCCTGCTTGAACTTGTTCATGGCATTGTCGAACTCCTGCTGCAAGGAGTTCATGCCGGATTTGGCCGCGGCCACGGCCACATCGAATTCCTGCTGCAGGGAGTGCATGAGTTCCTTGACTGTGGTGATGCCGTCAACCCGGAACACGTTGGACCCGCTGAAGGCAAAACCTTTGTCCAGGTTGCCCTTCATGGCATTGAGCAGAGCGGAGGCGATGCAGTAGGGCGACTTTTCCGGGTTGCAGGTGCTGATGCAGTGGAACAGGCAGCGGAAGTTGCGTTTGCTTTCTTCCAGGGCTTCGATAAAGCGGCCTTTGAGCGCCCTGCCGGGCATGCCCACCGGACTTTTGATGATGGTGATATCCTCTTCTTTCGCGTCCACATAGGCCTGCTTGAAACGGATGTCCGCGTCACATTCTTCGGTGGCCACAAAGCGGGTGCCCATTTGTACGCCGGATGCGCCCATGTTCAGGAAGCGGCGGATATCGCTACCACTATAGACACCGCCCGCGGCAATAATCGGAATGGCTTTGCCGTGTTCGTCCTCAAAGACTTTCACCGCGTCCACTACTTGGGGCACCACGGTTTCCAGGGCGTGCTGCGGATCGTCGAGTTCCTCGGGCTTGTACCCCAGGTGCCCGCCGGCCTTGGGGCCTTCCACCACAAAGGCGTCAGGCAGGTAGCCGCTGCGGTTCAGCCATTTTTTGCAGATAATGGTGGCGGCTCTGGCCGAGGAGACGATAGGCACGAGTTTGGTGCGGAATTCTTCTTTTTTTTCCTCACACATGTCGTGCCAGAGCTTTGGAAGATCCATGGGCAGGCCCGCGCCGGAGAAAATAACGTCGGCCCGCTCGGCGATAGAGGTGCGCACCAGGGAAGAGAAATCCGTGAGCGCGACCATAATGTTCACGCCGATGATGCCGTCGGTGAGCGCTTTGGCTTTTTGTAGTTCCGTGGCCAGGGCGCGGCTGTTCGCGGCCACGGGATCTTTGGCCACGTCATGCTCGCGCATGCCGATCATGGCTCCGGCAATGACGCCGATGCCGCCTTCGGCGGCCACGGCGGAAGCCAGGCGGTGCAGGGATATGCCCACGCCCATTCCGCCCTGCACGATGGGGGTTTTCGCGACCAGATCGCCTATTTTCAGAGAAGGGAAGGCCATGCATGTCTCCTTAAAAAGTGAAAAGGTGCGACGTGTGCCGGAAGTTATAAAATACCCCTATGATAATGCCAGCGGCATAGTACATAATTTCGCGCTAAAACACCAGTCACAATGTTTTCCGGGCCGCGGCTCCAGCACTGCGCTCTCAGATATATGGCGCAGTATGAAAGAAACCAGAGAGGGAATCTGTTTTCGGACCATTTCCAGACGCTGGGCCCGGGAAAAACTGTGCGGGAACAACGGCACTTCTTCCCCGTTATGCGCGAGCGACACCCAGGCGGCGTCCAGAGCTGAGCCATTACCAATATCCGCCCGGCCATGTTGCGCTGCGGCCATGTCGTGCAGCAGCAGATAAAAGGGCAGTTGTATGCTTTCCAGACGGCCTGCCAACTCTGCCAACAGAGAAGTATCCCGGCCATCCGGCCCGCCGGGCTGCCAGCTTTCCAGGCGTTGCCACAGGCCTTCATCTTCCCATAGGGACGGGCTGAACAGGGGCAGGCGGCCTGTTTTATAGTCAAGAATGACCAGGTGCGGCTCTTCGCCGGAGCGCAGATCAATGCGGTCCGCCGTGCCGGTCAGGGACCAGCGCCCGTTGTCCCTGGAAAAGACGGCCTGCAAGGGGCTTTCCAAGGCCAGCACCGTGGTGGGCGGCTGGTTCAGCAGGTAATCGGCCAGGCGTTTTTTGCCGGATTCAACCAGCATGGCGGCCGAGTCCGCAGGCAGGGAGCGCGTCAGCGCGGTGAAAGAAGGCGAGGCAAAGAAGGAGGACAGCAGTTCCCGCTCCATGCGCCCGGCTAGGGCTTCACCGCCGGGCAAGGGCAGGCCCAGGTGCGGAGCGTAGGCCTGTTGCAGCACTTCATGAAACAACGTGCCCACGGCCAGGGGGTCGTCGCCCTCGCTGACCTCATCAGCCGGGGCCAGCCTGATCAGACGCTCATGGAAAAAGCGCGCCGGGCAGCACAGGTAGCTGTCCAGCAACGAGGCGGACACGGGCTTTTTCAGCAGATCCGTTATCAGATCCCGGATGGCCGGGGTAACCGGGATGCTCCGGCGCTGCATCGGTGCGGGCGCGACCCGGCTTTCCAGCACCGTGAGCGGGCCGTCCCGGCCCTGGGAGGAAAGCAGGCGGCCCAGGCGTTTTTCTTCTTCCCACAGCAGTTCTTCAATAAAGCGGCTTTTTTTCTTTTTCTGCTCCTGTACGCCCGGCGCATCCCCGCCTTCCTGCCAGAGCAGCAGCACGTCCTCGGCCCCGGCAAGCAGGCGGAAAAAGGTATAGGCCGCCGCCTGTTCGCGCTTTTGCAGGGACGGCAGCCCTATTTCCCGCCGCAGGGCCTCGGGCAGCAGCGGGTCCCCGGCCGGGGAACCAGGCAGGACATCTTCCCCGGCATCAATAATACATACCCGGCGGAAGGACAGCAGGCGCGTTTCCAGCATGCCCATGACTTGCAGGCCGACCAGAGGGACAGCTTCAAAGGGCACGCGCTCGGCTTCCATAAGGTTGCGCAGCAGAAGGAACAGGGTCTCCGGCGCAAAAGGCTCGTCCGCCAACTCGGAGCGGCCGAGTTCCGGAATCAGGGATTGGCGCAGACGATATAAGCACTCGGCATCAATGGGAAAACGCTTCCAGAGATGCCTGCCGTGGGTCAGCAGAAAAGCGCACAGACCCTCCAGGGCCCTGGCCAGATCCCTGGGCCGCTCCGGGTTTTCAAAGGCGGTCAGGCAGACGGCCAGGAGTTGGTTCAGCAGGGCCGTTTCCGGCGCGACCGGTTCGCGCGGTTCCGGTGCGACTGGGTCGAGGTATTTGCGGCCGTGCCCGCGTAGCGTTGCTTCCAGCCGGTGCAGTTCGCGGCGCAGGTCATGGGCGGTATCCTCGCCGTCAGCGGGGCTGCTGTCCGGGACCAGGGGACGCAGCATTTTCAGGTAGGGATGGCGGATCAGATCCACCAGATCCCGCCAGTAATAGCCGCTGTTTTTGCGGTTTTCCTGCAGGCGGGCCAAGGTATCGACCAGGCGGAAGATTGGGGAGCGGGCCAGGGGGTAACCCATGGAAATGTTCACGTCAACGCGCGGCAGATGATGCAGAACCGGCATGAGCAGACCGCTGTCCGGCAGGGCCACCAGCGTGTCGGCCTGGTGGTCGGCGGCGAGGTCGTCGTAATCCGCCGCGTCTTCCGGGATCTCGTTGTCCTGCATCTGCTCTGACCCAGGATCTGGTATGTCCAGTTCCTCGCGCAGCACGGCCAGTTGGGAGTGCAGGTCAAAACCGGAAAAGTAGCGGATGCGGCGCTCGGGTTTCGTTTCCCGCGCCTCATCCGTCGCGCGGAGCAGGAGTTTGCTCTGCCATGCCCCGGCCCAATCGGCCAGGGCGCGGCAACTCCAGTGCGCCTCGTCCGGGCTGGAGAGCAGCTTGGCGTCCCCGTGCAGCACCACCCGGCCGCCGTACCGCTCCCACAGATGGCGAAACAGGATGTTTTCCGTGCCGCTCAGGAGGTGAAACCCCGCGATATACAAGGGATGCGCCGCAGGGTCAGGCAACAATCCCTCGGGCAGGGCGCGGCCGCTGTGCAGATGATCGGCGGCCAGGCTGGCGTCAAAGCCGGGGCTGGTCCATTCCCGTTCCCGCAGAGCAGCGGCATAGCGGGTGAAAATACTGCCCAGACGCTCCAGGAGCGCGGCGGCAAAGGGACTGACCTGATCCTCGACATGCAGAAAATCAACCGGCCGGCGGCGCTGGCTGAAACATTCCTCAAACAGGGCCGCCAGCCGGACCCCCCAGGGGAAAAAGCCGCGCGCCTCGGTCAGGAAGGGCAGGTCCCGCTCCTTGCTTTCCGCCCGGACGCAGGAAAGGAGCAGGCCCACGCGGTCCAGCAGCCCGGCATTCCAGGCCGGGCGGGACAGAATACGCCCGGCGCAGGCCGTGAACAAAGAGGAGACCGTGTGCATGCCCGGCATGATCACGGGACGGTGCACTGCCGGATGCTGCCGCAGAAGCAGGGAAAGGTAGCGCTTGGGCCTGTTGTGGGGAAAGATGAAGACGGCCCGGCTGATGTTGCCGCGCGTTTCTTCCAGAGCCAGATCGGTCAGGCCCTGCAGAAAATCCTGTTGCCAGGGGATAAGCGCAAAGGGCGGGCGCGGGGTCATGGGAGCATGCCTTCCGGCCGCACTTCAAGCAGCCGTTGTTCATCCAGATAGGCCAGAAAGCCGCGCACCGGGCGGCCTGTAGCCTGCGCGGCCAGGCGCATATAGCGCCGCACCTGGGCGTGGTGCTCGTCTGCGGCCTGGCCGGCCTGACCGGTCTTGTAGTCCACGGCATGCATGCTCCCGTCCCCCTTGTCCACCAGAAGGTCCACCCGGTGCATGCGGCCGTGTTCATCCATGATGCCCTGTTCGCGCATGCCGCGAGCCAGCCAGAGCGGAGCTTCGGGCAGGGAGGCGAACCAGGAAAGAGCCCCGGCCATTTCCGCCGCGATGCGCTCCGGGTCGTCCAAAGGCAGGGGAAAGAGCCGCATGCCCTGGCGCACGGCCCGCAGAACGTGCTCCTGCCGTTCGCCCGGCGGGGTATCCGCGGGCACAAGAAGATGTTCAAGGCACAAATGAACCAGGATACCGCGCTGGCGCGGCGTAAAATACAGGTCAGGCAAGGGGGAGCGGTAAATTTTCAGCCGGGGCAGCCAATTCATGGGTCGCCAGGAGGGATCGGTTTGGGCAGGAAGCAGGTCCGGCAGCGGCGTTGTGGAGGGAGCGGCCTCGTCAGCGGCCAGTTCCCGCGCAAGGCTGTCCGCGTGGTCTGAAGGCGGCGCGGGCCTGTTCGCCGCATCTAAAACTTCCCACTCACACAAGGCGGCTCCGCTCTCCTGCCAATATTGGTCTGTAAGCTCCTCCAGGGCTCTGGTCAGCGGGGTGGAAGAACTGGCGGGACGGGTAATAAACGCATGCAGCGCATAAATGGGACGGGTCCAGGCCACATAGAGCAGGTTCAGGCGCTCCAGTTCGTCCGTGATACAGGCAGGGTAATACAGATCAGGCAGTTCGCGTCCGGCGCGGGTCAGCAGGGGCAGACCGTGCACGGCAACAGCGGCGAGGTCCGCTTCTCTGCGCCTGCCTTTGTGCTGGAAGGGCAGAATGACCACCGGGAATTCCAGTCCCTTGGCCTTGTGCATGGTCATGATGCGTACCGCGTCCATGTTTTCGGGCAGAGGCAGCTTTTCATCATCCTTGCAACCGCGCCAGAAGGCCAGAAAGGCGGCCAGGGAGGAATGCCCCCGGCTTTCCGCCAGGTGGGCCAGTTCAAGCAGCCGCCGTATAAAAGGAGCCTGGGCGGGCAGGCGTTCCAGTATGCCAAAGCGCTTGACGGCCTCAAGCAGGGTGTCATAGGCGCTCATGAGCCCGGCCCCGGAATAAAAAGGCTCGATGCAGCGTTCCCACTCGGCAGGGAAGTCCCTGCGAAAGTGCTGGTACAAAGGGATGGCCTTGCCGTATAGGCGGGTGACTTCGGCCAGCCATTCGGCTCCGCATGGACGATGCGGTCCGAGGAGTCCCTCCGCGCTTGCGAATTCCCAGAAGGCCAAATCGTCCAGAGGATAGTCCAGGAAACTCAGGAAGGAAATAAGCTGCCCCACCAGCGGATGCGAGGCCAGCAGAAAACTGTTTTCCGTGACCACAGGCACGCCCCAGGCGCTGAGCCATGCGGCGGCCAGAGCCGCTTCGTCCCCGGAACGCACCAGGATGGCAATGTCGTTGCAGCGCCAGTGCGGCAGCAGTTCCTTTTGCAGCAGCGTTTGCAGGCGCTCGCGCACCAGTTCCTGCACGTGGGCCACGGTGGGACCGTTCACCTGATACAGGCGCACTCCGGCCAGCAGGGTTTTGGGATCGTGGTTCCAGTCTTTTTGCGGGGGGATGTTCTGACGGGCGCGGGCAAAATTATGCACCGCCTCCTGGGCGGCCCGCTCGCGGTACTCTTCCGGCGTATGCGGCGGCAGCATGGCCGAAAGCACGTTCCGGGCCACCTGCTCTTGCCCGAGCAGCGCGAAAAAGGCGTTGTTGTGCGCCACCACGGCCGGATGGCTGCGCCAGTTGTCTTCCAGTTCCCGGTATTCGGCCCTGGGCACGATGGCCCTGAGTTCAGGCTCGGCCACGGCCTCGTCGAACAGCCGGGCGTCGCCGCCGCGCCAGCCGTAAATGGCCTGCTTCACATCCCCGACCAGGGTCAGGCTTCCCCCGGTGGACAGGCTCTCCGCGGCCAAAGGCAGAATGGCCCGCCACTGTTCGCGGCTGGTATCCTGAAATTCATCCAGCAGCAGTCGGGACAGGCGTGTGCCCAGGCGGCACAGGGCATCTGATACGCCGTGGTCACCGGAGAGCAAATCCCCGGCCAGAGCGGGCAGGCGCGGGGCGGGCAGCAGGTTGTCCTGCCGCTCCCGCATGCGGGCGAAGAGTTCGTGGGCCAGTTCGCTCAAAGGGGCGAGTTGCAGGGCGTGCCGGAACAGAGGCAGGGCCGCGCCATACTCGGCAACGGCGGCCAGGGCGCGCTCAAATGCGCTTTCCGCCCGGCTGGAAGCTGCGCCGCGCGAGGCCTTGTTCAGACACTCGTCCAGGCAGGGTTTGTTTCTGTAAACACTGTCCGGCGCGGGCTGATAGGGAGCGCCGGCCGCGCAGACATGGAGAAAGCGCAGGAAGTTTTTTCCGGCCTCAAGGCTTTCGGTTTCCAGGATCTCCAGCAAGGCGCGGCAGGCGTCGGTCATGCCCGCATGCAGGACATTGAGCCGGGCGTGGATGGCCCCGCTGTCCATGAGCGGCGTTTCTTCGTCGCGCAGCAGGCGGTTCACCAGTTCCAGCAGCAGATGGTGCAGGCGTCCTTTGGGAGTGAAACCCTTAAAATCACTCAGGTACAGCAGGGAACGGCAGGCTTCGGACAGCCGGGCGCGCAGGGTGGCCGCGTCAGCTCGCATACCGGGGGTTGCTGCCTCCCGGTCCCCCCAAGTCCGCACCGGGCAAAGCCCGGCCGCGTTCTTTCCCATACCGGGGGGCGCTGCCTCCCGGTCCTGCGCCAGTTCATCCATCAGGGCATCGTACAGCGGGGTGAAGTACTCCTCGGCCGTAAAGGACAGCTCAAAGTCGGGCGGCAGCCCGAGTTCCAGGGCGGAGAGCCGGACCAGGGAAGTCAGCAGGCTGTCAATGGTACGGATGTTCAGACTGCCGTAGTGGCGCAGGATTTGTTCGACCCAGCGTTCCGCTACCATCTCGCCCTGGTCTCGCGCGGGATCGTCCCCAGCAACACGGGCGCGCAGGGCCTCCTCTTTAAGGCCGTTCACAACGCGGGTTTTCATCTCCGCGGCAGCTTTGTTGGTAAAGGTGGCAGCCAGGATTTCCGCCAGGGAATAGCCGCAGTTTTGACCGTGCAGGACGCAGCCTGTGTTCTGGGGCAGGGGAGAGGCTCTCAGCAGCAGTTCAAGAAAATGCCGGGTCAGGGTATAGGTTTTCCCTGACCCGGCGGAAGCGCTGATCTGCGTCAGGCTCATGAAACGTGGGCAGGCAGGGTTGCCAGTTCCGGCTGGCCTGTTGATTCGAGCACGGCTTGCCAGTATTCCGAACGTACATTCAACCTGCGGCGCTTGCGGGTGACCAGTTCCAGGGGCAAATGCACATAGCGCTCCATGAGTTTGGCCACCACCATGTTGGTCCGGCCGGACATGGCCGCGTGCACCGCGTTCTGCCCGAGAAAGCCGCAGTAAACCTTGTCGTTGGCATTGGCGGGCACCGAGCGGATGATATAGCTCGGGTCAATGTATTTCATGGAAAAGGGAATTTTCTGCTGATCAAGGTATTTCTTGATTTCCCGTTTGAGCACGTCGGCCACGTCGGACAGCACGACATTGCCTGAAGGGTCGGTTTCACCCCGGGCCTCAAGCAGATGCTGGCCCGCGCCCTCAGCGGCCACGATCACGGCGTGCTTACGCGAGTTCAGGCGTTTGGCCAGTTCGGGCAAAAGGCCGCCCTCTCCATGCAAGGCAAAGGGAATCTCCGGAATGAGCACAAAATTCACTTCTTTCATGGCCAGGGTGGAATGCGCGGCAATAAAACCGGACTCCCGGCCCATAAGCTTGACGATGCCGATGCCGTTTTTGTAGCCCAGCGCCTCGGTATGGGCGCACTGAATGGCTTCCGTGGCCTTGAACACGGCCGTCTCAAATCCGAAGCTCTGGCTGATGAAGTTGATGTCGTTGTCAATGGTTTTGGGGATGCCGATGATAGAGATGCGCAGGCGCCGCCGCGCAACTTCCTCAACAATGGCCTGGGTGGCCCGCATGGTGCCGTCGCCGCCGATCATGAACAGGGCGCTGATATTCATGCGTTCCAGGGCGTCTACTATTTCTCCGGCATCCTGCGGCCCGCGCGAGGATCCGAGCATGGTGCCGCCGAACTGGTGAATGTCCGTCACCTTCTGCGGGGTCAGTTCCACCACATCATGGGCGTATTTGGGAATAAAGCCCTCCAGGCCGTAGCGAATGCCGAGCACCGTGGGAATGCGGTATTTGTGAAAGGCTTCCATGACAATAGCCCGAATCACATCGTTGATGCCGGGGCAGAGGCCGCCACAGGTAACAACGGCACACTTTGTTTTGGAAGGATCGAAATAGATCTTCCGGCGCGGACCGGCGCTTTCAAAAGTCACGGCAACCGGCTGCCGGCCGTTGAGTTCTTCAATGTGCTCACTGTCCAGAAACAGGGGCACGTTTTCAGCCTCGATGAAGCTGGCTTCGGGCATGGGCGACTGGACAGCGGCCTTGCCCAGGCATTGTATTCCGGTATTCAGGGTGAAGTCGCCAATGGTGACGGTAGTCGCTGGTTTCATAGAGAGATCTCCTTGGAGTGCAATCAGTTGCCCCCTTGCCGGGCCTCAGATCATGGGAAAGGTGCCGGCCAGCATCAATAATTGGGCGCAGAGGGCTATGAAGAGAAATACACAGGCGAAAAAAGCACCGGGCTTATGCCTGAGCGGGCTTTCACTTTTGGCGATGCTCAGCCATAACAGACAGCAGGACAGCGGCAAGCCGACAGCAATGACCGTAACGCCGATATCCTGGGGCTGCGTGAGTTCCGGTGGAACGGACCGGCGCAGCAGAACATAGACGGCGCTGCCGATCACGGTTGAGGCCAGGGTGCACAGCAAGGCCGCGCGGGCGCAGTAACGCATGGCAAAGGCATAATAATCGCGGCCGTAGTCAACTTTGAAACGGCGCATGATCAACCAGAGTTGGGCAAGACCGGCGCCTGCCGCAAGGCCTGTGCAGACCAGCCCCAGATAGATGAGAGGCATGGACGGAGAAGAGAAAAATTCAGTCAGGAGAGCTTGCAGCACCGGCAGTGGATTGTTCAGCAAAAACATGAGCAGCAGGGGCGATTCTATGTTTACCGCAAGCAGCAGTCCGCAGAACAGCACGCCAAGCGTGGACAGCACGGCTGACCAGCCTATGAGCAGGTGCATGGTCCGGTGTTTTTTCAGGAAGGACCAACTGGCCAGATAGGCGAACAGCAGGATAAGCCCTTTAAGCGGGGGCAGAAAAAACAGCATTGGCCCGAGGTGCGTCCAGAGCCGGATCAACAGTCCGGCGTTTTCTCCGGGCGTTGGAACAGTCGATGCGACTCCGGCCGTTTCCGGTTGCAGCGCGATGATAGAATAGGCCGCCACGGCGCCGAGCGTGAGAAAGGTGAACATGCCCACGGCAAAGGCGGTTTGGGTGATCTGTAAGGCGCACTTGTCGTAAAACGATTTATGGCGCAGAACGTATGCGCTTTCGGTCACAGCGCCCAGAAGCGGCGTGGTCAGAGCGGCCAGGATAAAAAACAGGGTTAAGCCAACCGTGGCCAGAAGCACAAAGAAATTGGCGGGGTCTATATCAAATTGTTGCAGTGTGCTTAGCAGCAGCATGGCTTCTCCGACAGGCCGCACAGGCCTGAAAGGCGTTTTTCAGTGTAAGGGGATTACATTGCCTGATATTGCGTATTTGCGCAAGATTAAGAAGCCTGTGCAGTGGGGCACGGTGCAGGCGCGGGTGGATCTTCTCACGTCGGCAGGCAAACTTGCCTTTTGGGCTGATACGGCGTCAGAATGCCGTTTTCCGGCGAAGCAGTACCTGAGTACAGCTTCTTGGAAAACGGCACTCTTCCTTGTCTCAGCCCAAAATCCAATCATTTGCCTCCCGCCGCTCGAAAGCCGCCATCCGGCTCCTATCCGCCGCCTATCGGCGACGAATGCGGGCCGGAGATAAAGGAAGGATTCCATTTAGAGGCGTCAAGCAACTTCTCTCAAAATGGTCCCCTTCCTTAAATATCCGTCCCGCGAAGCGGGGCGGATGGCGGCTTTCGAGCGGCGGGAGGCAAAAGACGGTATTTTGTTTTTAGACGAGGAAGGGGGCGGATTTTCGAGGGGTTGTACTCAAGTACTGCCCCGAAGGAAATCGGCCCTCTGACGAAGCATTAAAGACAAAAGCCCGGTTTGCCTCCCGACGCGAGAAGATCATCCGCGCCTGCCCCCCCAACGCCCCTCCCGCCAAGGAGCGGAAGACAGCCAGGAGAAAAATCAGGAAGAAGCGACCGGAGCGCAGGAGCTCCTGATCACCATGCGGGTATCCAGGCAGGTATACAAAGACTTTTCCGGCGTCTTTCCCTGAATCAGATCCTGCAAATACCTGGCCGCGATGCGGGCCATTTCCCGGGCAGGCACATTCACGCTGGTCAGGGGCGGGTCGCTGTGAGCGGAAAAATCCATGTTATCGAAGCCGCACACGGAAAGATCGCCCGGCACGTCAATACCCAGGGATCTGGCCGCGCTCAGGACTCCGATAGCTAAACTGTCGCTGGCCGCGAAAATCGCGCTGGGGCGCGGGGATAGTTCGGTCAGCAAATACTGTGCTTCACGTTCACCGTTAGCGATACTGGGTATGGCGGAACGAAAAAGCCGATCATCAAAGGGAATGCTATGCGCGTCCAGGGTTTCGCGGTAAGCCTCAATACGCTCGCGTACCCGTGCTCCGCTGCCGTCCGGCCCGACAATCAGGCCGATGCGCTGATGGCCGAGGCTGATCAGGTATTCCACGGCTTCCTTGGTGGCTTTGCGGTTGTCAAACCCCACCTGATTCAGCCCCGAATCGGGGCAAGGTGTGTTCCAGATGATCACGCTGGGTATGCCCCCTTTTTGCAGTGTGAGAATTTGCTCCTCCCTGCCGGGGGTGAAACCCACCAGGATCATTCCTGCCAGGCGGCGGCCCTGAAACTGCCGCAAGAGCCGCTCTTCCAGCAGAGGATCATACTCGCTGCTGCCGAAAATAACGTTCATGCCCAGTTCATCGGCCGCATTCTGGACGGCCAGGATGGTTTCGGCAAAGACCATGGCGCGGGTGGTGGGCAGGATCAGGCCGATGATGGATGATTTGCCTTTGATCAGATCAGCGGCCGCGGTGTGGTAAACATACCCGAGGCGGTTGACAATGGTAAGGATACGTTCGCAGGTATCCCGGCGCACCAGATGGGGCGTCCGCAAAGCGCGTGAAACCGTGATGCGGGAAACTCCGGCCATATCGGCCACGACCTGCATATTGACTTCGGACATCCTGGCGCTCCTTGTGCGGTGTCTTTATCACCGCGACCGAAAGGTGAGGCGTGACATTACAATAAGATAGAAAACCATGCAAAAAAGTGTTCGCCTTGCGGAAAAGACTTGACATGGTGATGGATTGCTGTCAAGTTAGTAAAAAATGTACTCGAGAACATTTGTTTTTGGACAAGGGCTTCCGGCGCCCATTCGCGGTATTGGGCTTGGGCTGCCGGATGTTTGGGGTTTGCGCTCTCAGGTCGAGAGAGGTGTCCTGATGCAAGGGGTTCCGCTGGATTGCGGCGACAGCAAAATGCGTATTATTTGTCTGACAGCGCCACGAGCCCGCGTCTGTCCGATATGGATGCCGGCCTTCCGGCTATTGATAATGCGGCGACTGTCCTTGTCGCTTTATGTTCTCCTTTCGAATCTTCTCCGTTACGTGAGCAGGCCGGGCTTGATGAAAAAACGGCCTCTGGGGCCGCTGGCCGACACCGGTGCGCGCGGCTTTCGGGTGGATGTGCGCGGCCCCTGAATTGTGGCTGCTGAATTCAATCCCCATTTCGGTCTTGGTCTGGCCCTCAAAGATGTACGTTTCGGCCTGGACATGGCGCGTGACTGAAAACTTGACTTCAAGGCTATGGAAGCCGCCTTGGCGTATTGCTAAGAAAGCGTCCGGCGCGGGTCACGGCAGGGAAGATTGTAATGCCGTCCATAAAATCATCGGCAACTGAGTCATCCTGTTGTATAACGCCACCCTTAACCACAGGAGTAAGGTTTATGAAAAAACTGTTTCTTGTTCCGGGGCTTGTATTGGCTCTGTGCGTCGGCGGTATCGCCCAGGCCGCGGATTTCACCAAAATGACCATCCGCGCCGCGACCGCCAACCCTCCCGGCAGTCTGCATGTGGTCGCCATTGAAAAATTCAAGGAAATCGTCGAAAAAGAGTCCGACGGCGCGATCACCGTGCAGACCTTCTACGGCGGTTCCATGGGTGACGAACAGGCCAACGTGAAGCAGCTTCGCACCGAAGAGTTGCACCTGACCGTTGTGGCCTGCGGCAATGTCACCCCCTTCTCCTCTCGCGCCGCCCTGTTCATCCTGCCCTACCTCTTCCCCAAGCTGGAAGATGCGTACACGCTCTTCAGCAATACCGCTTTTATGGATAAACAGGCTGACGAAATCGCGAAGCAGAGCGGCGGACGCCCCTTAAGCTGGCTGGTCGGCGGCTATCGCGTGCTCAGCAATTCCAAAAAGCCTGTCACCACTATGGCGGATCTGCAAGGTTTGAAAATTCGCGTTCCTCCCGTGGAAGTTCAGCTCGACTCTTTCCGCGCCTGGGGCGTGGAGCCTCATCCCCTGGCCTGGGCGGAGACCTTCAACGGCTTGCAGCAAGGCGTTGTGGACGGCCAGGAAAACCCCTACGGCGTCTTCCGCGACCAGAAGTTCTGGGAAGTGCAGAAGTACATGAGTGACCTGCACTATATGCTGTGGGTGGGTCCCATGATGGTCAGCGAAAAGTGGTACAGGAGCCTGCCCGCCAACACCAAGGCCCTGATTGACAAGGCTGCGGCTGAAGCCGCAGCCTTTGAATGGAAATGGGCGGAGGCGGATGTGGAAAAGGCCAGGGCGCAGTGCGTTGAACACGGCATGCAGATTGACGCGCTGAAAGACGAAGACAAGTGGATAGAAAAAGCCCGCGGCATCTGGCCGAAATTCACCGAGAAGCTCGGCGGTCAGGCGATTGTTGACGAAGCGCTCGCCGCGATGAAGAAATAAGGCAGCACAGGCGTAATGCTAACAGCTCAGGGGAGAAATTCTCCCCTGAGTCCTCTGGAGGCCTATGTTTACCATCATCAAAAAATTCTACGACAATTTCGAAGAAAATTTTTGTGTCGTCTGCATGGCCACCATGGTAGCCTGCCTGACGCTGCAAGTGGGCATCCGCATCGTCTCGGGCTCAGCCTTGGCCTGGACGGAAGAACTCAGCCGCTATGCCTTCCTCTGGACCGTGTATATAGGCGCGGCCTTTATCGCCAAGCGCAACGCGCATGTGCGCATTTCCGCCCAATTTCTGCTCCTGCCCCTTTGGGCGCGGCTCGTTTTCCGCCTCATCGCCGATGCGGTCTGGGTGCTGTTTCTTGTATATATGGCCTGGCAAAGCTGGCTCACCATTGAAACAAGCCTGGAATTCCCGGAAATATCGCCCACGCTGCATATTGTGAAAGCCTATGTGGAAATGATCATCCCTGTCGGGTTCGCTCTGATGTCGTGGCGGATAGTGGAAGACTATTTCAAGCGCCTGCATAACGGAACCCTGTATGATCTTGTACGGGAAGTGGGGGGATAATTAGGATGGATATTCTGCTTGCTTCTTTTGTAGGCCTGTTCAGTTCCTGGTCCACCCTGGGCATGACGGTATTTATCCTGATGGTATGTTTTCTGCTCGGGATGCCCGTTTTTTCCTCCCTGGCGGTTGCCACGGTACTGGGGCTTCTGCACAGCGGCTCCCTGCCGCTTTCCGTCATTCATAATTCGTTGTTCGAGGGGTTGAACATTTTTCCGCTGCTGGCCATCCCCTGCTTTGTCATCGCCGGCTCCCTTATGGAGCGCGGCAACATCACCCAGCAAATCATCGATGTGGTCAAACAAATGGTAGGCCGCACCTATGGCGGGCTTGGCATCACCACTATCCTGGCCTGCACCTTTTTCTCAGCCATTTCCGGCTCCGGTCCGGGCACGGTTGCCGCGGTGGGCACCCTGCTCATTCCGGCTATGGTGCGTAATGGATATTCAAAAACCTACGCCGCCGCCGTCGCTTCTTCCGGCGGCACCATTGGCATTATGATCCCCCCCAGTAACCCCATGATTCTTTACGCCATCATCGGCAACCTTTCGGTAACCGCCATGTTTACCGCGGGCTTCATCCCCGGATTTACCGTTGCGTTCGCCATGACCGTGACCGCATGGCTTATAGCCAGACGCCACGGATTTCGCGGAGATGAGTCCACCCCGCCTTTCCACCTGGGGAATTTTCTGCGCAGTTGCGTCAAGGGCGGTCCGGCGCTGGCCACGCCGTTTATTATCCTGGGCACCATCTATAGCGGGGTCGCCACGCCGGTTGAAGCTTCGGTCGTGGCTATCGTATGGGCGATTTTTGTGGGCAGCGTGTTCAACCGGGCTCTGCGGCCGCGCCATTTCCACCAAGCCCTGCTGGAAGGCGCAGCCGTCTGCGGCGCGGTATTATTGATTGTGGGCACTTCCACCCTGTTCGGACGCCTGCTGACCTTCCTGGAAGCGCCGCAACATCTGGCCGCTGCCGTGCTCGGCATTTCCACGGATCCGACTGTCGTGCTTCTGATGATCATCGGCGTGCTTATCATCCTCGGCATGTTCATGGAAACGCTGTCCACGATCATCATCCTGGTGCCCGTGCTTTTGCCGGTACTCCATATTCTGAACATAAATCCCATTCATTTCGGCATCATCCTGGTTGTCACCAACGAAATGGCGCTGCTCACGCCCCCCTTGGGCGTCAACCTGTTTGTGTCTTCATCCCTTGCCAGGATTCCCGTCGAAAGAGTGTCTGTCGGCGTGCTGCCATACTTGGCGGCATTGATGCTTTGCCTGCTCCTGTTCGTCTTTTTCCCGGAGTATGTGCTCTGGCTGCCCAGACTGATGGGATATCTGTGATAACACCCACCATCCTCGCCATGCGCGCGCAAAGGAGTTCTTGTATGTCTTCCGGGGGCATGACACTTGGGGCCTGTTAACGCTACGGCCCTTTTGCCCCCGGCCTTCATCGGAATCGCTTTTTATTCGGCACTGTGCTATGCAGAAAAGACTCGACATAGTGATGGATTACTGTCAAGTTGACAAAGAGAATGTGCTCGAGAATATATGTTCTTGGACAAGGAATTCCGGCACTCCTCCGCAGCCTTGAAGTTGCGCCGCCGGATGTTCGGGCTTCGTACCCTCAAGTTGAAAGAGGTGTCCTGATGCAAGAGGTTCTGCTGGATTACGGCGACGGCAAAATGCGTATTGAACTGCCTGGCAGCGCCATTGTCCTGCGCCTGTCCGAGGTGGATACCGACCCTCCAGCCATTGATAATGCGGCGGCTACCCTTGCCGCTCTGCGCTCCCCCCTCGAATCTCCTCCTTTGCGTGAACAGGCCGGTCCCGGCAAGCGCGTGGTGATCGGTTTTCCCGACCGGGTAAAAGGCGGCGTGCAGCCGGCCAGCCATCGGAAAACAGCGATTCCTTTGCTTGTGCAGGAACTGCTTGCGGGCGGTTGCCGTCTGGAAGATATCACTCTGCTGTGCTCGCCGGGCCTGCACCGCATGAACACGCTGGAAGAGTGGTACTGGTACCTGGGCAAGCCGATTGTGGACATGTTCTGGCCGGACAGGCTGGTCAATCACGATGCCGAAGCGCCGGACATCGTGGACTACGGCCTGGACGACATGGGCAATGCCGTGCAGTTCAACCGCCGCATGGCCGAGGCGGATATCGTCATCGTGGTCGGCCACTGCGCGGGTAACCCTTACGGCGGCTATAGCGGCGGCTACAAAATGCTGGTGACCGGGCATACCACCCGGCAGAGCATTGCTTCGCACCATTGTCCCTCGACCATGCACCGTGCGGACTGGCTGGGCGCATCTCCGCATTCCCATCAGCGCAGACAGTTTCGTTCCATCGGGGAAGCCATTGAGCGCGGCATGGGCAAAAAGGTGTTTGGCGTGGACGCCGTGATTGGCAAAAAATCCCAGGTCTTGGATGTCAAGGCCGGTCTGCTCGGTCCTGTTGAAGATGCCACCTGGTCTCTGGCCGCGCAGCGCACCAACTATGAACTGGACATGGCTGAACCCGCCGATGTGCTGATCATGGGTTTGCCCAGAAACTTCCACTACGGTCCGGGCATGGGCTCCAACCCTATTCTGATGAGCCTGGCCATAAGCGGTCAACTTTCCCGCTGCTGGCGCGCTTTCCGTGAAGGCGGCGTGATCATCGCCGCTGCCGTGTGCGACGGCTGGTTCAATGAACACTGGTTCCCTTCGTATGAGGAAACCTATTACGCCTTGCAGAACTACTGTTCGGCGGAAGACTTTCTGGCTTCCGAGGATGCGCTGCGCATCAGCACGGATCCTGACTACTGCTGGAGATATTCCAATAAATACACGTACCACCCGTTCCATGCCATGTCCATGATCAGCGGCGGCAGCGTGCTGCACAAGCGCGCCTCGGCCGTGTACATTGCCGGGGCCAAGGCGCCGGGATTCGCCAGGGGCATGGGGTTTACGGCCACAAAAAGCGTGGCCGAGGCTCTGGAACAGGCCAAACGGCACGTGGGCTCGAACCCGCGCATTCTCTGCACTCCGGACTGCTTTACCGGCGGTGTGGGCGTACATTTACAGCTCAGAGCAAAGCAGTAACGGCATCCCGGAGGCGGGCATGAAAATCCTTATTGTCGGTTTCGGCATCATGGGGCAGGCCGCGGGCAAAGCCCTGTTGGCCGCGGGGCATGAAATCCACGCCTATGACGCATACCAGGGTTCGCAGGAAATGGCCCGCCAGGCGGGAGTATCCTTGGCTCCTACCCCGGCCGAAGGAGCCATGCTTTGTGACGCCTGCATTCTTTTTTTGCCCGGTCCGGTACAGATCGAAACCTGTGTGACCGGTGCGGACGGCCTGCTGGAAGGAGCCCGGCCCGGTTTCATCATTGTGGACATGTGCACTTCCGATCCGGAATGCACCCTGCGCATGGCCGAGGCGGCCGAACGGAAAAAAGTGGACTACCTTGACGCCCCGGTACTGGGGCGGCCCGCGAGTATCGGGCAGTGGACGCTGCCCGTGGGCGGCGACAGCGCCGCCCTGGAGCGCGCCCGTCCTTTTCTTTCCGCTCTGGCCCGGAATATCCTCCATTTGGGCGCGTCCGGCACAGGACACAAGATCAAGCTGCTGAATCAGATGATGTTCGGGGCCATCAACGCCATGACCGCCGAGATGATGGCCGTGGCGGATAAGGTGGGCGTGTCCCCCGCGCTGCTCTATGAAACCATCACCGCCAGCCAGGCGGGCACGGTCAGCAATTTGTTCAAGGAACTGGGGGCGCGCATTCGTGATGATTCGTATGAAGACCCCACATTTTCCGTGGACAATCTGGCCAAGGACGTGCGCCTGGGCCTGAGCATGGCCCAACAGAACGGAGCCTCTCCCGTGCTGGGCAGAAGTGTGGACTTTTTGAACGAGGCGGCCAGAGCCCAAGGGCATGGGCGTCTGGACACGGCTTGTATGTGGAAGGCGGTACGGCATTTTTGGGAATAAACGGTAGTGCCCCAGTTTGAGCAATGTCAGTAGTGTCTCAGTTTGGTTGCGCTGCGCCTTGCCGCCCCACAAAGGACAGAAAAGGCAATACAGCGAAAACAGCAACGAACGCCGTAGACTGTTTGACGAGGAAGGTACAGCTTTGGGCTTTTAGTCCTGCCCCGGAGCACAAAGCAAGCCTGACGAAGTATCACGCCAAACTGAGGCACTACTGCCGGCCGGAGTGTGATGTTCGCGCTTATCTCGGTGGCCCTGGGAGTCGGTTTTTTGTGCGGTTGCTGCGGCATCGGCGGTTTCCTGCTGATTCCGGCGCTGGTTTATGGTGTGGGCCTGGATGTGCACACAGCCATGGGCACGGCTCTGTTCAGTTTCATTTTTACGGGCCTGGCCAGCGTCTGGTTGTACCAGCGGCACGGCAGCATCGACTGGTCGGTGAGTCTGCTCCTCTGCTTCGGCGGTTTTCCCGGCGGTTTTCTCGGCGCCATGCACAAGTCTCTGATCAGCGCGCCGTATTTGAATCTGACCTTGGCCGCGATCATCATTTTCGCGGGCTGCAACAATATCAGGTCGGTAGGCCAGGGTTTTCGCCTGTCCATGCCGGAAACGCGGCAAACCCGGCTGTTGGTTTTGAGTTGTATAGGCGCGGCCGTGGGCTATCTGGCCGGTCTCACCGGAGCGGGCGGTCCGGTATTATCCATTCCGGCCTTGATGCTGCTGGGTTTTCCTCCCTTGACAGCGATTGGCGCCAGTTATGCGGTGCAGGTAGCGGGCGCTGTTTCCGGCAGCATCGGCAATGCAATGTATGGTTTCCTGGATCTGCGCACCGGCCTTTGGGTAAGCGTTGTTCAAATTATCGGGGTGGCTGCCGGCGCATATGCGGCGCATCGGCTGCCCACGGCGCGCCTGCGATTTCTACTTGCACTGCTGTGTATTGTGGCCGGGTCGTACATGGCGATTGAAACCTTGTTTTCAGGACCTCTACGAGGTATAGTATTTTAAATACAGTGCGGTGAGTTGTTCCCCGCGCATCCGTTTTTGCGTCACAACGTTAAATAACGGTACAGGAGAAAGAATTAAGCGCCAATTGTTCGAAGTATCAACCCATTCCTTAAAAGGAGAATAGCATGAGCAAATTGTTCCGGATCATTCTTGTTGCTGCCTTGCTGGCCGTGTGCCTTGCCGGCACTGTATCGGCGGCGGAGCAGACAGTGAACGTGTCCATCCAGCCCTGTCTGCACGGCATGCCCCCCTGGTGGGATGTCCAGACCGGGCGCGACAAAGAAGCGGGTCTTAAATTTGAATTGCAGCTCTATCCTTCCGGCGCTCCCCAGAATGAAGCCCTGGCCGCCGGAAAATGGGATGTCGGCATGATGGGCATCCCTGCCGCCCTGATGGCCGCCCTGCGCTATGACGCCAAAATCATCGGCATTTCCAACGACGAATCTGAAACCAACGACATCTGGGTCCGTCCGGACTCCCCGCTGCTGAAGACCAAAGGCGCGGTGGAAGGCTTTCCTGACATTTATGGAACGCCCGACGACTGGAAAGGCAAAAAGGTTCTGGTCACCACCGTCTCCACCGGCCACTACGCCCTTACCGCCACGCTCAAGGCCCTCGGCCTGACCGACAAGGATGTGCAAGTCACCAACATTGAACAGGCGCAGGCCGTGGCCGCCTTTGATACCAACCAGGGCGACATCGTTGTTCTGTGGGCGCCGTTCAGCTATATGGCCGAAGCCAAGGGCTGGAAAAAAGTTTCCTCCGGCCGGGCAGCCAAGACTATGGTTCCCGGATTCATCGTGGCCCGCAAGGATTTCGTTGAAAAGGATCCCGAGCTGGCCGCAAGGTGGCTGAAAACTTACATGGCCAATATTGACAGAATGATCGCAGACCCGAAAGGCGCTGAGGAAGCTCTGAAAAAGTTCTTCACCGACTTCTGCGGCCTGGTGCTTTCCCCCGAAGTCAGCGCACTGCTCAGCAATGAGTTCACTCTGCGTCCTCTCTTCCCGGTCGCGGAACAGGTCAAGCTGCTGAATGATCCGAACGGAGCCGTCAAATGGTCTTCGGATTTCGTGAACTTCTTTGTCAGCCAGGGAAGGCTGAAGGATAAGGATGTCGAGAAGTTGCAGAAGTCCAACTTCGGTGTTTATCCCGGCATCATGGAAAAGGTTCAAGCCATGCAATAGCGCGTAAAGCGCTGCCGTAGCGAGGCCGGGGCATAGTATGCCCCGGCCTTTGATGAAACCGGTTGCTTTTTCTAGTCTTACGCCTCCTCGGGACGGGAATGCCCGTCCGCAACCATTATACATACGCAAGAGCATGCCATGACAGAGCATACGCCCGCCGCACCCATGCCCGTGCCGCAAGGCAAAGTGAAGGGGTGGCTTCACGAATACTGGATATCGGTGTTGAGTTTAATTGGTTTCCTGATTTTTTGGGAACTTATCTGCCGTTTTGATCTGGTCGGTTCGTATCAACTGGTGCCGCCGTCCGAGGTTTTCGAAGTCTTTATTGAAAAATTCTATGATCCGGATCCTGATGGCGCTACCTTGCTGGTTCATACCGCCACCAGCCTCAGTCTGGCCTTGGGAGCCTTTGTCATGGCCGCGCTGGTAGGCATCCCGCTCGGACTTTTTATGGGTTGGTACAAGCCCTTCCGCGTCCTGGTGCGCCCCATTTTTGACGCCATGCGGCCCATTCCGCCCATTGCCTGGCTCTCCCTGGCCATTATCTGGCTCGGCATAGGATATACGGCCAAAGTGTTCATCATCTGGCTGGCAGCCTTTGTGCCTTGCGTTATCAACTCGTATATCGGAATTACCCTGACCAATCCGGTGCTTATCCGGGTGGCCAACGTTTACGGAGCCAGCAACTGGGAAACTTTTTGCAAAATCGGCGCGCCTTCGGCCGTCCCCATGATTTTTACCGGCCTGAAGCTGTCGCTCAATGCCGCCTGGACTACCCTGGTCGCTGCCGAACTGGTCGCGGCGAATGAAGGACTCGGCTTTTTGATCCAGATGGGACGGCGCATTGCGCGGCCGGACATCATTATTGTCGGCATGATCACCATCGGGCTGGCCGGAGCCGCCATGTCGGCCCTGCTGTCCTGGATTGAGAACCGCTTTGCTTCGTCGAGGACTTTGTAATGCGAAATATTATCAATAAATACGCGGAGCAGTTCGGCACCGTGGCCTCTTTTGTACTTCTACTGATCATATGGCACCTGATTTCCCTGCAAGTCGGAGAGAAAATCCTGCCCGGTCCGCTGACGATTCTTGAAAAAGCAGAAACAATGTACACCGGCCTCGTTGTGGGCCAGTCCATGTGGGTGCATATCGGCTATTCCTTGCGCCGGGTGCTCATTGCTTATTTCCTGGCCGCCGCCATAGGCATTCCTCTTGGCATCGCCATGGGCTGGAACCCGACCTTTCGCAAGATTTTCAATCCGATTTTTGAACTGCTGCGGCCCATCCCGCCCCTGGCCTGGATACCGCTGGCCATTCTCTGGTTCGGCATTGCCGAAGGCCCCAAGATATTCATCTGCTTTGTGGGCGCCTTTGCCATCTTTGTCATGAACGCCTATACCGGCATGCGTTACACGGAGACCCTGCTGATTGACGCGGCGCGCACCTTTGGCGCTTCCCGGAACCAACAGTTATTCAACGTGGCCATACCGGCCAGTCTGCCGTCCATTTTCGCGGGCGTGCAAAACGCCATGAGCATGGCCTGGATGTGCGTGGTTGCGGGCGAGTTGGTCGTGGCGCGGGAAGGCGTGGGCTTTGTCACCTTTCAGGGCATGGAACTGGGCGATGTTCCCATGACCATCGTAGGCATGATGACCATCGGCCTGATCGGCTTTTTCCTGGCTGTGTCGCTGCGTTTCACTGAACGCGCTCTTTGCCCCTGGCGGCGCGATCTGCATCAATAGGAGTTGTCCATATGCATTCCGAGTACAAAATTGAAGCGCGGGGCATCTCCAAGGCGTTTTCCGTCAACAAGGACTATATCGAGGTCCTGCGCAACGTTTCCATCGGCGTGAAGCCCAACGAGTTCCTGGTCATTCTGGGTCCGGGACAGTGCGGCAAAACCACCCTGATCAATTGCATGTCCGGCATTATGCCGCCGGATTCGGGCGATATTTTCCTCAACGGGGAAAAAATCACTGAACCGGGACCGGCCAGAGGCGTGGTTTTTCAGCAGTATGCGCTTTTTCCCTGGAAAAGCGTGCTGGAGAACGTGGCCTTTGGACTGAATATCCGGGGCGTGGACAGGAAAGATCGCCGCGAAGTGGCGCAGCACTATATCGATCTTGTCGGGCTGCAAGGCTTTGAAAAGTCCTATCCGCACCATCTGTCCGGCGGCATGCGCCAGCGCGTGAGCATTGCCAGAGCCTATGCCAGCGATCCTGAAGTGCTGTTCATGGACGAGCCTTTCAGCGCCCTGGACGCCCAGACGCGCTACGCCATGGAACAGGACATTCTGCGCATCACCGAGCAGGAAAAGAAAACGATTATCTTCATTACCAATAACGTGGAAGAGGCGATTTACCTGGGGGATCGCATTCTTCTGCTGACCAGCCTGCCCGGCCGGATCAAGCGCGAATTCCCGGTGGAAATGGTCAAACCGCGCGAGTACACGGATGCGCGTTTTCTGGATCTGCGCCTGGCTATTTCGGAAGACACCGAGCTTGTGCTGGACAGTTAAGTAAGATGTTGCACACACTTAAAAATATAAAAGGATCTGCGGCATGAGCGGTGACGCCTTACAAGCATATAAGAGCGGCAAGGAAGTCAAGGTGAAGGTGGAAAACCTGACCAAGCGCTTTGACGACCTTTTGGTGCTCGATGACATCAGTTTCGAGATTTATAAGGGTGAATTCCTGTGTATTGTCGGCCCCACGGGCTGCGGCAAGACCACCTTTCTCAATTGCTTATCCTGTTTTTATGAACCCACGGCAGGCACGATCAAGGTTGACGGCGTCCCCGCCAACCCCCGCGTGCATGACATGGCCTTTGTGTTTCAGGAGCCCTCGGCCATTCCCTGGCTCAGCGTGGAGGACAACATCCGCTTCGGCCTGAATGTCAAGCGCGTTCCCGCGGAAGAAAGAGAACGCCGCGTGGAAATGATGCTGGATTTGGTGGGGCTGCGCAAATTCAGGTCCTACCTGCCCAAGCAATTGTCCGCCAGTATGGAGCAGCGCGTGGTCATTGCCCGCAATTTCGCGCTCAACCCCGACATTCTGCTTATGGATGAACCTTACGGCCAGCTTGACATCAAGCTGCGCTTCTACCTGGAAGACGAGCTCATTCGTATCTGGAAAGAAATCGGCAGCACCGTGCTTTTCATCACCCACAATACGGAAGAAGCCGTGTACCTGGCTGAACGCATCCTGGTGCTGGACCAGAAGCCCACCAAGATCAAGGAAGAAATTCTGGTGGATCTGCCGAGGCCCCGTAACTTCGCGGATCCCGAATTCGTGCGCATCCGCAATCACGTCACCGACTCCATCAAGTGGTGGTAACTATGGAACTGGGGCTGAAAGATAAAACAGTGGTCATCACCGGCGGCACCGCCGGTATAGGCAGGGCCTGCGTGGACGCCTTTCTGGCCGAAGGCTGCAAAGTCGCGGTGTGCGCCCGCTCCGGGGACAAGCTGGAGCAGTTCGGACGGGACTACGCCGGAAAACCGGTTTTAGCGGTCAAGGCGGACACGTCAGTGCCCGAAGATATGGATCGTCTGGCTGCCGCGGCTTTTGACGCCTTCGGCAGTCTGGATGTCTGGGTTAACAATGCCGGGGTCTATCCGTCAGGCAATCTCATGGATATATCCCTGGAGGAATGGCGGCATACCTTGGCCGTCAATCTGGACGGCGTGCTGTACGGTTGCCGGTCCGCCTGTCCGTATATGCGGCGGCAGGGCAAGGGCGTGCTCCTGAACGCTTCCTCCTTTGCCGCGAACATGCCCACGGCCGGGCGGGGAGCCTATGGGATTACCAAGGGCGCGGTACAGCAATTGACCAAGGTGCTGGCCGCCGAACTGGCCAAGGACAATATCCGGGTGGCCAGCTACATGCCCGGCTTTGTGTCCACGGACCTGAATGCCGGCGTCACCTCGGAATCCGGGGATGAAGCGCTGTTTAACCAGGCCGCCCTGCATCGTTACGGTACAGTACGGGAAGTGGCTTCAGTAGTCGTTTTTCTGGCTTCGGACGCGGCAAGCTTCATCACCGGACGCGGCATTGAAGTGGACGGCGGCAAGTATTGCGTGCAGAATCCCTGGTATGCCTGGCAGACGGAGTAGGGTGGACTTGCGGGCGCGGATGATCTTCTCGCGTCCTTCTTCCGCTCCTTGGCGGGATAGATGTTTCGAGGCAAGGCCTCGAAACCCGCCTGCGTCGCTCTATGGCGCTACCGCGCGGGCCTGACCTCTGGTCAGGCCCCTCGCAGGGGCGTTAAGGTATGGGCTTGCCTAACATCTCTGAACGGAATCCTTCCTTTATCACCCGCACCGCGTCCACCAGCACGCCCTCTTCGCCCTCCCCTTGCCTTCACGGCAGGCGCGGGATATACCATGCCGTCATGACCATGCTTGCAGTCTATAGTGCGTTCTCTGTCAGCCCTTGCCGCCCGCGGGAAGGGAGAGGCTGATGCGCCTGGCTTTTTGCAATGCCACCCGCCGCTGGGGCGGCGTAAAAACCTGGAGCATCGAATTTGCCGCTGCTCTGCGGGAACTGGGACATGAACTGATCCTGTACGGACGGGACAGCGCCTTTATTGATCGTGCCCGCGCGCATGGGCTGGAGGCATACGCTGTTGCCTTTGGCTGTGACTACAATCCGCTGTCCACGGCCTATTTTTACCGGCAGTTTCAAAGCAGACGCATCCAGGCCGTGCTGGTCAATGTGGGCAAGGATCTGCGCACTGCGGGCCTGGCGGCGCGGCTTCTGAACCTGCCTCTGGTGCAGCGTATCGGTTTGCCTCGTGATATGCGGGATTCCTTGACAACCCGGCTGTCGCACCGGCTGCTGAGGCCCCATTACCTCTGTCCTTGCCGCTATATCCGCAACGGCCTGCTGGAGGCGCTGCCTTTTGTGCATGAAGACGATACTTCCGTTGTCTATTCGGCCAAAAATCCGCTGCCCGAAATCCCGGACAGGGTGAACAGCCCTTTGCGCATCCTGAGCAGCAGCCAGGTCAACGCCAACAAGGGACATAAAGAATTGGCCCATACCTTGGCCCTGCTGAAAAAGGAAGGGCACGCTTTTCACTGGGACGTGGCCGGAGAGGGCGACTGCCTTGAGGAGTTGCGCGCTTTGTGCGCCACGCTCGGTCTGGAAAAAGAAGTTACCCTGCACGGCTTTACGCAAAATTTGTCCGCCCTGCTGCGGGCCGGTGATGTGTTTGTGCTTTCTTCCTACACGGAAGGGCTGCCCAACACCCTGCTGGAAGGCATGGCCTCCGGGTTGGCGCCGGTGGGGCGATCCGTGGGAGGGGTACGGGAGTGCTGGCCTGACGCGTTGCCGTTTCTGCTAGTGCCGTATGCGGGTTGGGAGCAGGACGCGGATTGGCATGAGCGAGCCGGTGCGGGAGCGCCAGCCCTGCCCTTGTATGCGCCTTTGCGTCAGGTGCTTTGCGCGTCCCCCGAGCAGACTTTGCAGTGGAAACGCGAGGCCTGGGAGCATTGCCGGACGAATTTCGCTCTGCCTGTGCAGGCAAAAAAGCTGGAATCTTTTTTTGAACAACGCCTTGCCCGCATTGATAAACGGCGCGTAACAGGATAATAACAAGTCCATCATGCTGGCACGGCGAATACTCTTTCTGGCCCCGGCCCAAACAGTGACACGGATTTTCCCGCAACTCAGGGACGCCGATGTCGAGGTCGGTATTGCCGAAAATCTGAAAGGCGCTTCCGCGTTTATGCGTAAGGGCATGCCGGGCCTCATTCTTTCCCGGCCCTTTCTGCCGGGTTACCGTATAGACGATCTGCTGGCCGTGGGACAGGATGATCCGGATTTTCCGCCGGTGATTGTGTTTTCCGACCGGGCTACCCCGGAGGAGGCCACCCGGGTTCTTGAACTGGGGGCACGTGATTACTGGTCTGAGCCGCTCATATTTGAAAAGATACAAGCGGCTTTGCCGGGCGGTAGAACGCCCGTGCCCGCTCCGCCGTCTTCCACCCTGGGCGGAAGAACTCCGGCTCCAGATGCCGGGGGCCCGCGCATTGTGGGCTCTGATCCCAGTATGCTCAGGGCGCTGGCCCTGGCCAAGCAAGTGGCCCGTTCCAAGGCCACGGTGCTGATTTCCGGAGAGTCCGGCACGGGCAAGGAAGTGTTTGCCCGCTATCTGCACGCGCACAGCGATCGCGCGACAAAGCCCTTTATCGCCGTCAACTGCGCGGCCCTGCCGGAACATCTGCTGGAAAGCGAACTCTTCGGCCATGAAAAGGGCGCATTTACCGGCGCCATAGCCCGTAAACTGGGCAAATTCGAGTTGGCCAACGGCGGCACCCTTCTGTTGGATGAAATTTCAGAAATGGCCCTCGCCCTGCAAGCCAAGCTGCTGCGCGTCCTGCAGGAGAACGAGATAGACCGGGTCGGCGGCACGGAAACCCTGAAGGTGGACGTGCGGGTTTTGGCAACCACCAACCGTAATCTTGAAAGCTGGGTGGAAGAAGGCAAATTCCGGCAGGATCTGTTCTTCCGCTTGAATGTCATTCCCTTGCGCCTGCCTGCCCTGCGGGAGCGCGGCAACGATGTGATTGATCTTGCGCGATTCTTCATTGCCATGTATGTGCGCGAGTACGCGCTTGAGCCGGTGGAACTGTCCGCCGAAGCCCTGGCCTGGCTCAAGGAGTATTCCTGGCCCGGCAATGTGCGGGAATTGCAGAATTTGATGGAGCGCGCCGTGCTCCTTTCCGGCGGCAAGCCGATTACTCCGAGCCATTTTTTGCTGGAATCCGAGGAATGGCCGTTGTTTCTTGAGGAAAAAGATGAATCCGCCACGACAACCGGGAGCGTTCCCGCTACGGAACCGGGAGCCGAGATGCGCGGCGAAGGCCCGATACCGCCGCGACCCAAAGAGGACAGCGGCGCTCTTTCGAGCGGGGTGATCCCCTTGCACGAGATGGAACGGATCATGATTAAAAAAGGATTGGAGCAGACCGGCGGCAACAGAACCCAGGCCGCCGAATTGCTGGGCATTTCCGTGCGTACCTTGCGCAACAAGCTGAATGAGTACCGGGAAGCCGGAGTCGATATCGAGCGGCCGTAAACGGTTTTTACAGCCTCACAACACGTTACACGCCTTCACCAAGCTGGAGTAAGTGCATGCTGGACAACATCAGGAATAACGCCCAGTCCTGGGCCGTTAAAGTCATTTTCGGGATCATCATTCTGGTCTTCGTCCTCTGGGGCGTGGGCAATATGGGCCGCAGCCAGAGCGGGAGCCTGGCGCAAGTGAACGGTGAGACCATAACAGTGGCCGAATTTACCAGGATACTCGAACGAGCCTTTACGGCGCAGATGAAAATGGCTCCCGAATCGTTGTCCGGTGAAGAGGACTTTACCGCGTTCAAGCACGAAATTCTCAATGAAATGATCGACAGTAAAACGAAAATGCTGGAAGCCAAGCGCCTCGGCATTATCGTTACTCCCAACGAATTGAAAAAACACCTGTATGGCATGTCGCAGTTCCATGACGATTCCGGCGCGTTCAGTGAGCAGTTGTACCGGGCGCAGCTTGCGGCGGTGGGTATCAAAGCCGAGCAATATTTGCAATGGCTGGAGGATGATTTACTAACCAATAAGCTGCAGATGTATGTGGGCATGAGCAGCGGCATCAGCGAGGCTGAAGCCAGATTGGAACACGATTTTAATATGGAACTTCGATCCGCCGACTACGTGCTGTTCAGTCTTGAAGAATACAGAGCCAAGGCGGAAGTGAGCGACGAAGAAATAGCCGCCTATTACGACAGCAACCAGGAAAGCTTCCGCCGTCCGGTACGGGCTAATCTGGAGTATCTGCGCCTGACCCAGGAAACCCTGGCCCCAAGATATCTGGTGAGTGATGAGGAGGCCGAGGCGTATTACAAGGAAAACAGCGAAACCTTCCGCATGCCCGCGATGTTCCAGGCTCGGGCCATTGTGGTTGCTGCTCCGCCGGAAGGCTCTACCGAGCCGGGAGCGGACGAACTGATTGCCGGAGCCAAAGCCCGGATAGCGGAAGTCGAAGCCAAGCTGAAGGCAGGCGTGGACTTTGCCGGAATGGCTCAGGAGTATTCCGACGATCAGGCCAGCGCTGGTCTTGGGGGGCTGCTCCCTTGGTATGAAGTGATGGACAGTGATGATCCCTTGAATGTGGCGATCAATGCCCTGGAGCCGGGGCAGGTCAGCGCTGTTCTGCGTAATTCCGGCGGATTCTATATTTTTAAGATGGAAGAACGCCGGCCCTCCGCTATCCCTCCCTTTGCCGAGGAAAAAGAGCGGATCAAAAATGATCTGGCCAGACTCCGGGCGGATGAAGATTTCGCCAATGTGCAGAAAACGGCGGAAGATGCTCTGCACCAAGGAACATCGTTCACTCAACTGGGAGAAACGCTCAAGCTGGAGCCGGAAAAGACCGGTCTCGTTTCAGAAAGTGAACTGAAACAGCGACTCGGCGTGACCAAGGAATATGTTGATGTCTTGAATGACGCCATCGCCGAGGCGATCGCGTCCGGTAAATCCTCCACTATTCCCGTTCCTCTGCATATCAATGACGGTATTGCCCTGGTCAAAATCATGGACGCCGTACCCTCCATGATACCGCCGCTCGAAGAGGTCCGCGTGGACATCCGTTCCGCTCTGCAAGAAAAGAAAGGAACCGAGCTTGCCCTTGAGGCGGCTGAAAAGGCACTGCCCCTGTTCTCCGGGCAGGAAACGCCCGAGGCTTACCAAAACAAAGTGCAACGGAGCGAGAAAACCTTCAGACTTGCGGGTTCATTGCAGCCCTTTGTCGATGTGCCTGAACTGGTCTCGGCCTTGTTTTTTTCCACAGGCGGCTGGATGCCCCGGGTGTTTATCACCCCGCAAGGACCGGTTATAGCCAAACTGGCCGAGATGGAACCCTCCACGCCTGAAAAGTGGGCCATCAATAATAAAAACGACGCCTTTGTCAATAATTTCAGACAGTGGCAAATCAACAGAATTACAGGCGCTTTTGAGTACGAACTCATGCTCCGCACCAAGCGGGAAGTGAACGAGCAGGCGCTTGCCGCCATAAGGTGGCGCTGATACAGCGAAAAATCGGATAAGGGCGGATGTACGCATTCGCCCTTTTCGCATTTTTTGCGCCCTCAACAGACAGTCTGAAATAGGCCGCCCAGGATACTGTGTATGGATCGCGAAAATACCATGGTGGAACTCGACCGTCGGCGGAGCAGTAAAATCCTCTACGTCACCTGGGTGGGGTTTTGGCTGAACCTTATTTTGAGCGTGTTCAAAATCGTGGCCGGAATTCTCGGCAACAGCCGCGCCATTGTGGCTGACGGGGTGCACAGCCTTTCGGATCTGATTACCGATGTCGCCCTGTTGGTGGGGGTGCGCTACTGGATGGCTCCTCCGGACCATAGCCATCCGTATGGGCACAAGCGTTTGGAGTCGCTGCTTTCACTCCTTATCGGCCTGGCGCTGGGCGCTGTCGGCATAGGCATCGCCTGGGATGCTATCAGCCGGATTGGCCGGCAGGAAGGCGAGCATGTAGGCAGTGCATTGGCCCTGTTCGCGGCTCTGTTTTCCGTTGCTTGCAAAGAAATTCTTTACCACTGGACCGTCAAAAAGGCGCGCGAACTGAAATCAGGCGCGCTGGAGGCCAATGCCTGGCATCACCGTTCCGATGCCTTGTCCTCCATTCCTGCCAGCGCGGCTGTCGCGGCGGCCATGTGGTTTCCCGCCTGGGCGGTTGCGGATCTGATCGGAGCCATAATCGTCGCCGCTTTCATCCTGCATGCCGCCTGGCAAATCTGTCTTCCCGCCGCGCGCGTGCTGATAGACGGCGGAACCGACGCAGTGGTGCTGGCCAGGATAGCGGAATATGCCAAGCGCACGCCCGGCGTCAAAGATGTGCACGATATACGTACACGCTTTGTCGGCCAGGGGTTGCAGGTGGATCTGCATGCCTGTATCGATGCCTCCCTTACCGTGGGCCAAGGCAATGAGATTGCGCACGCTCTGGAGGATTCGCTGTGCACGGCCGAGGCCGCGGCATATATTGGGGTGGAAATTTTTGACGTGCTGGTGCATATTGATCCGTGGTATTCCGAAAAGGACCCGGACATACGTTAGAGTGCGTCGCCACGAGGGTCTTTTTGCCCCCTGCCTTCGTCAGAAAAGCTTTTTATTCCGGTCGAGTACCATAAGAGTACACTCCCTTCATAAAAAGCTTATCTTCCTTGGCAGAGGCCAAAAATCCTCCTCGTGGCGGCACACTCTAGGGACTGCCTCCAAATAATTCTTTTTTAAACAATAAAGGAGAGACTCATGGCCGCGAAAAAAATACTGTTTCTTGTCGGTGATTTTGTGGAGGATTATGAAATAATGGTTCCCTTTCAGGCGCTTGCCGCGGTTGGGCATCACGTGTTTGCCGTGTGTCCGGGCAAAAAGCCGGGAGACTTTGTGAGAACCGCCGTGCACGATTTTGAGGGTGACCAGACCTACAGCGAAAAGCCGGGACATAACTTCACCCTGAACGCCGATTTCGATGCCGTCAAGGTTGAGAATTACGACGCCCTGGTCATTCCCGGCGGCCGGGCTCCGGAGTACCTGCGTCTGAACTCCAGGGTGCTGGACATCGTGCGTGAGTTCAATGCGGCTAAAAAACCCATAGCCGCCATTTGCCACGGTCCGCAGATTCTCGTATCGGCGGGCGTGCTCAAAGGACGCACCAGCACGGCCTATCCCGCTGTACAGCCCGATGTTGTGGACGCGGGCTCCACCTGGTGTCCGGTCAACGCGACCGCCAGTAACTCCTGCGTGGACGGCAATCTGGTCACGGCTCCGGCCTGGCCTGCCCATCCCGATTGGATCCGCGACTTCCTGAAGGTGCTGGGCACTAAAATCGAATTGTAGTCGACCGTCGCCATAGGCGCTGTTAAAACCGATAAGCGCCCCGGAAAGTTTTCCTTTCCGGGGCGCTTATTCATTCGCTCTGGACGCGATATAGGAATGACAATTGCATGGAGGAGCGGAACGTCAACTTTTTAACAACCTGTTTGCCCTGTCGCTATGAATATATTGCTGCTCAATCTTGCCCGTTTTGGCGATCTGCTGCAAACGCAGGCCGCGATTACCGGCCTGGTGCGCCAGGGACACCGTGTGGGCATAGCCTGCCTTGATAACTTTGTTGAAGCAGCGGCCTTGCTTTCCGGAGTTTCGCATATTGCGCCCGTGTCCGGTTCCCTCTTTTTACCTGTAAAGCCGGAGCAGGAAGAGGCCAGGGAACACTGGCCGGTCGCGCTGGCTTCCCTCGCCGCATGGCGGGACGCATTGTATTCGGCCTTTGTGCCGGAACGGGTGTGTAATCTGATCCCCTCCCTCTCCTCGCAACTTTTGACTTCTTTTGTGGCCAGGGGCGCGCCTTGCGGCGGATTCTTCGTGGATGAGCACGGCTTTGCGGTAAACGGCAATCCCTGGGCAAGCTTTTTGCGCGGCTCCTCGCTGTCTCGTGGCGTAAGTCCATTCAATATAGTGGATATTTTTCGCAAAATCGCCGGAGCAGGGGGCGGGGACAGCATGGGCGATAATGCCTTGCACCGTCCCCCGGAAAACGCGCTGGCCGCCGCGCGGGAGCTCTTGCGGGCGGAATTGCCGCAAGAGGCATCGGACTGCCGGGGCTTTGTGGCCCTGCAACTGGGGGCCAGTGAAGAACGCAGGCGTTGGCCGGTGTCTTCCTTTGCCGCGCTGGGCGATATCCTGTGGCAAGAAGGAAAATTCTGCCCGGTGCTGCTCGGCAGCAAAAGCGAGATCCGGTTGGCTGAACGCTACAGTCTTGCGGCAAAGCACCCGCATATCAGCATGTGCGGGCGCACCGGATTAACCGAACTGGCAGCGCTCTTGTGCGCTTCACAAATGCTGATCAGCAATGATACCGGCACCATGCATCTTGCCGCGGGCCTCGAACTGCCGGTCCTGGCCGTATTTCTGGCAACGGCCCAACCCTTTGATACCGGCCCGTATCTGGCAGGCAGTTGCTCGGTGGAACCGGATGTTTCCTGCCATCCCTGCCAGTTCGGAGTGGCCTGCGGCCATGATCACGTCTGCCGGACCAGCATTTCCCCGGAACTCTTGGGAAGTCTGGCCCTTTCCCGCCTTGAACAGGGGAATTGGCGGATGCCGGAAGGCAACCGGGGTAGCGCCAGAGTGTGGCTTTCCGTTGTGGATGAGCAGGGAGATATTGATCTGCAATCCCTTTCCGGACACGGGGAGGGCGGCCGCGCATCCTGGCTGCGGGTGCAGCGGCATTTTCTGCGGCAGTTTCTTGACAGGGATATATCCACCGCCGGGTTTAGGCCGAAAGACATGGACAAACCGGTAATGCTGCCTGAGGACATGTACGCCGCGACTGCCGGCGCCCTTGAGCAGGCCCAAGTTTTTATCGATTTGCTGCGTCAGCAGGGGAAGGTGCTGCTGTTGAAGCCTGTGCCGCTTATGCGGGAGCGCTTTATGGCTACCTGGGGCAAGGTCCGCGAGGCCCTTGGCGGGTCGCCCTTGCTCAAGGCTTTGGCTGTTCTCTGGGAACAGGAAACCCAGGCTCCGGATCTGCATCTCGACAAAGTGCTGGCGCTGGCGGAAGACTTTTCCGGACTATTGGAACATATGCGCGGAGCGTTGCGGGGCTAAAGCTATGGCCCGCATTGCGCTGCCTTATGTGTAATGTGCTCTTGGCACGGTACTTGCTTATTATAAAGGCATAACTGCAAAAACTGCCCCTGCGGGGGGGAAGAAGGAGAATACCATGATTGTGATTGACGGACGTGAAAGCAGCATTTCGCTTTCCAATTTTGCCAACCTGGAAGAGGTGCTCAGCAAGGTTATTGAAGAGGAAGGCCTGGAGGAGCGTATTGTGACTGACGTTCTGCTGGACGATGAAGCTTTCTCCGAGCTGTACCCGCATCAGGCGGAAGACATTGAGGCGGATTCTTTTTCCCGGCTTGAACTGCGCACGGTCTCTATTGACCAGATGGCCGATGACGTTATTGGAGAACTGCCCAAAGTAATCGACATCATGGCCGGCGGCAGCCGCCAGGCCGCGTCCCTGCTGCGCAAAGCTGAATTGGCCGAAGGGCTTGAAGTGCTTCAAGATATCATTGCCGTGAGCCGTGAACTTTTGAATACCGTGTATGTCCTGCGCAGCCAGTATTCTACCGGCCCCAGTAGGGAAGTTGAAGATCTGGGCAACACCCTCGGTGAACTGCTGGGTGAAATCGGCGATGTTATGGCTAATGAAGACTGGGTGCTGGTGGCCGACTTGATGGAGTATGAATTCCTGCCTGCCTGCGAAGGCTGGCGCAGTGTCATCGATGCCGTAACCAAAGACCTTGCGGCAATAAAGGCGGCTTAGCCATGCATGTTTCCGCAGCCCTTCTGGAAGACGTTTTCGGTCTCATCTCATCCGAGCTTGAAGCGTTGTCGGCTGACGATCTGGACAAGGCTGAAGAATTGGCGGCGCGGCGGGAAGAGCTTCTGGAACAAGTTTGGCAACAACGGGAAGGATGGGATGAAGCGGAGCTGCGCACTCGTCTTTTTCGTGTGGTAGCCGCCCAGGCCGAACTCATAGCGGCCGCCGAAGCGTTACAGCGGAAATACCGTGAGCAGCAGAACGCGGGCCGCAAGCAGGCCAAATATTTCAGTACGGAACGCCACCTGCACGCCGCATCACGAAAATCATTTTATTGCGATACGCAGTCTTGAGAGTCGCAATAGCTGAATAAGAACGGCTTTTTATGAAGAGTACTCTTCATAAAAAGCCGTTCTTATTTTGAATGAAAACGAAATTGCCCTAAAAAGAATAGCCGTAAGAAAGGCCGTAAGTATTGTACCCGTCGTTTTTCTTAGTCAAACCGCCTGTGGAATAGTTGGTGTAGTCACCCTGCACGCGATGCCGGGTTTCATCACCAAAGGCCACGCCCACACTGCCGCGTGTTCTGAGCAACACGTGGCTGCCAAGTTGGCGGTCGTCAAACGTGTTATCGTTATTAACAGCTCCGCCGACACTGCCTTCAAGGTAAGGCTGGATGTTTTTATCCGTATTCAGGGTAAAACGCAGGCCAGGGGCGAGAAATCCGCCCCACAACGTATCCACATTCCTGTGGCTGCTGACCCAGGCATGGGCGCCTATTTCGGCTAGGGGCGCAAGCTCAAAAGCTTCAGTGGCCAGCCAGGGATCATACTGCTGCTTGATATTCAGGGCATAGGTCATGGAATCGCTTTGCCCCCGGTTTATGCCGATGCCCGCCGTGGTGGACGCGGCAATTCCCGCGGATGCTGTGAGCAGAGCCGCAAGCAATACTGACGAAAAAAGAAATTTGGCGTACTTCATACTTACCCCCATTTGGCTGATCCCTTTTCACGTCCCCTCGCAGGGGACAGCAGAAAAACAGTGCGGACCCGTTGAAAAAAGTTGATACGCTTCCAGCATGAATATTTTTTTAGAAAAAGTCAAGATTATTTCTAGAATACTTGCCTTGTCCATATCTGTTTTCCCGCAAAAAAGCGCAGCTTTTTCTTGACTTCAGGTGGAGTACGCCGTATAGGTACCGTCTTTCAAGCAGTGCTGAGAATTTCCGCCCGTAAGGAGCCGTACAGATATGAAGACATTTTCGCCCACGCCCAAGGACATTAACCGCGAATGGTTTTTGGTGAATGCCGAAGACCAGGTCTTGGGCCGCCTGGCCGCCCAAATCGCCCACCGCCTGCGCGGCAAGCACAAGCCGGAATTTGCGCCGCACATGGATAACGGCGATTTTATCGTTGTGGTCAACTGTGAAAAAATTCGCGTTACCGGTTCCAAACCTGCAAAAAAGATGTATTATAGGCACAGCGGCTATGTCGGCGGCCTCAAGGAAATCAGCCTTGAGAAGCTGCTCGCTTCCAAGCCGCATCTGGTGCTCATGCATGCCGTAAAAGGTATGCTGCCCAAGAACCGTTTGGGTCGCGCCATGCTGAAAAAGCTGAGAGTGTATGCCGGTTCCGAGCATCCGCACACCGCTCAGACGCCCAAATCCCTGACCTTCCAATAATTCAGGCTGGAGAAAAAAACGTATGTCCACGGAGTTCAAGTACGGCACAGGCCGCCGCAAAAACGCCACCGCACGCACCCGTCTCTATGACGGCACAGGCCAGATTGTGGTGAACGGCCGCCCCTTTGAGAATTATTTTCCGCGCAAATCCCTGCAAATGATTATTCGCCAGCCCCTGGTTCTGACCAAGAACCTGGAAAAGCTGGATGTGAAGGTCAATGTGCAGGGCGGCGGGGTCAGCGGTCAGGCCGAGGCGGTGCGCCACGGTATTTCCCGTGCCCTGCTTGAAGTGGACGGCTCCCTGCGCGGCGTGCTCAAGAAGGCCGGTTTCCTGACTCGCGACGCGCGCAAGAAAGAACGGAAGAAGTACGGCCTGCGCGCTGCCCGCGCCCGTTACCAGTACTCCAAGCGTTAAGCCGTTGTTCGCTCCCCATACCCTTCAGGCAGGCTCTTCTTTTGCAAGAGCCTGCCTTTTGTTCCTGCTCCTGGGGCTTCTTGCGGCATGCGCGGCCCGTTCCGAGTCCTCGGAACCGAAAGTCACGGTCCGGGGTCAGTATGATGTTACCATTGGAACTGTCAGAACTATCGGAAGATAAACCACTCCTGAGTTTCCATGTCTGATCGCAATGCCGCTTCAGGGCGGGATTGCCCTGCCTTACCTCTTGATTTTATTCTCCCCGAAGGCTGTACAGGAATGCGTCTTGACGCGGCCTTGTCTCTTGTCTGGCCGGAATCCGGTTTGCGCGCCCGGCGGCGTTTGTGGACGTGGTGTCAGGTCCGCGTGAACGGCCGTGTCAGGCCTCCGGGATACATTGTGCGGCAGGGAGATACAGTGCGGGTGGAAATGGCGGTTCGGGCCGGAGCAACCGAAGTAGCGCGGGGACAGGTTTTCCCGTTTACTCTGGCGGCAGTGGGCGAGGACTATATTGCCCTGCACAAGCCCGCGGGCTTGCACAGCGCGCATATTGCGGGCGGGTCTGAACAAAGCCTGGAGCGCCTGCTGCCATGCGTCTGGCCAAGCCTCATGGCTGCCTATGCGCAAGAGCAGGCTGCGGCAGGTTCGGCGGGAGAAGCGCCGCTTTTGCTGACCCGTCTGGACCGGGCCACCTCGGGCCTGGTTATTGCCGCCCGCACCAAGGACGCGCTTGAGAACTTCCGGCGCTGGGAACGGGAAGGGCGTGTTGAAAAAGACTATTTCGCCCTTGTGCGTGGGCATGTGTCTGGTCCGTTGTACCTGCGAAACCGGTTGCTGACCTCTGATTGTTCAGTCACCCAGGCGCTTGAAGAGCTTGATCCGGACGAGACCCGCCATACCTATGCCGAGCCGCTACATCATGTGGCGTTGCCCCGGCCCTGGCCGGAAGGCCTGCCGGCCACATTGCTGCGGGTTTGTATACGGCGAGGGGCGCGGCATCAGATCCGCGCGCATCTGGCTCTGGCCGGATATCCGTTGGCCGGGGAGCGGCAGTATGCGGACCCGCCTCCTGGCGACTGTCCCCTGTATCTGCACCACGCCATGATCCGTTTTCCCGGTTTCAGCGCCGAGGCTTTGCCGCCAGAATTTTTCCCCGTTACAGAATAAACCTGCTCAAATCGGCGTTTTCCCTGACATCATCCAGCTTCTCTCTGACCCAGGCTCTGTCGACGAGCACGGTTTCTCCCCGGCGTTCCGGGGCGTCAAATGAAAGGTCGGACAGAATTTTTTCCATGATTGTGTAGAGGCGGCGCGCACCGATATTTTCTGTCTGGCGGTTGGTTTCCTCAGCGAACAGGGCGACTTCCTCCAGGGAGTCTTCGCTGAACTCAAGACAAACCCCTTCGGTTTCCATGAGCGCGGCATACTGTAAGGTCAGCGCGTTGTTGGGTTCCTTGAGGATACGTAAAAATTCGTCCTTGCCCAAAGGGGAAAGTTCCACGCGCAAAGGGAAACGGCCTTGCAGTTCCGGAATAAGATCCGAGGGCTTGGCCATATGAAAAGCCCCGGCCGCGATAAACAGGATATGGTCGGTACGCACCATGCCGTACTTGGTGTTGACAACGCTCCCTTCCACAATGGGCAGCAGATCGCGCTGTACCCCTTCGCGGGATACATCCACTCCACCGCGTCCGCCTTGAGAGGGAATGGCTACTTTGTCGATTTCATCAATGAAGATGATACCGGTCTGTTCCACCCGTTCCCGAGCCAGTTCGGTCACGGCGTCATGATCAATCAGGCGCTCGGACTCCTCCTGCACCAGAATGTCATAGGCTTCCTGCAATTTGAACTTGCGGCGCTTTTTCTTGCCGGGAAACATACGGGAAAAGGCGTCCTTGATCTGGGAACCCATCTGCTCCATGCCGGGCATGCCGAGCATCTCCACCTGCGGGCCGTTGGACACTTCCACCTCAAGCTCAACCTCGCGCTCGTCAAGGCGGCCTCCCCGCCACATGGCGCGCAGTTTTTCCCGCGTGCCGTCAGGGCCGCCGCCGGGAGGCGGAGCGTTGACCGGAATGGGAGTGGGGCCGCCATCGTACAGATAATCCGTGCGCGCGCCCGGTTTGGGCAGCAGAAGATCCAGCAGGCGGTCTTCGGCCGCGGCTTCGGCCTTGACCTTGACCCGCTCGCGCTCCTCTTCCTGGACCAGCGAAACGCCGATTTCCATGAGATCCCGGACCATGGACTCCACATCGCGGCCCACGTAGCCGACTTCCGTATACTTGGTGGCTTCCACCTTGATAAAAGGCGAGCCGCAGAGCTTGGAAAGCCGCCGGGCAATTTCGGTTTTACCCACCCCGGTCGGTCCCATCATAATGATGTTTTTGGGCGAAACCTCGTCCCGCAGGGCAGGGTCAAGCTTCTGCCTGCGCCAGCGGTTACGCACGGCAATGGCCACCATGCGCTTGGCGTCGTGTTGGCCGACAATGTATTTGTCGAGTTCCTGAACAATGTCACGCGGGGTAAGCGTTGTGGGCATTGAACCGTGTCTCCTGGAAGTAAAAGGGGGCAGCCGTGGCGGAAAATACAGCTTCAGCGCAGAAGATAGGTATGAAGGAGCGTTACGGCAAGAGACGACGGGCAAAAAAACCGGGCAACGGGTCCGCTCATGTCATTTCCGCTTGAAAAACCGTTCCAGGTAAAATACTCTTTTCAGTAACGTAAGTTCGGCAATTATCTGGAGGTTCCCATGTCTTCCGTGCATTCGGCGGAAAAGTCCGTAGACGTTTTGATCAATGTTTTCGCATAAACAGTATGTGCTGATAATTCATAATGATATGGAAGTAATCGTCCATGATCGCAAAGGCGCTGTCGCCTTGGGGTCCCCTGAAATTTACGTGAAGAATGAAATTCGCGCCAAGGAAAAGCTGGCGCGGGAGTATCCGGAGTTCTTCCAAGGCTGAACGGCGAAACGGGCAGCGCCTCAAATGGTTTGCCCCCAGAGAGAAGACGAGGCCAAAAATCAAGGGAGGGCCGTGCGGCCCTCCCCAATAAACAAAACCTGAGACAAGCTTAGAAGGAGTATGCGAAGCTGAGTTCGGCCTTCCAGGCGTTGTCGTTCTTCTTGAGGTTGTTGGGAGCGGAGCCAATCCAGGTTTCCTTGTCGGAACGCAGGTGCAGGTAGCCGAGCTCAAGAACCGCGGTCAGGTTTTCATAGATCTTGTACTTGTGGTCGAAGTTGATTTCGAACACGGAGTCCTTGGTGGTCAGGTACAGGGAATCGTTGTACCAGGCCGGAGCAATCCCGATATCTCTGGGTATCCTCTTGTCGTTGGTACCCTGGTAGTAGGCGAAACGCAGGGTGTGGCTGAGGTCCTTCACAAAGGTCACGTCAGCCGTCTGGATGCCGATACCCCAGGAGCCGGTGGCGGTGCCGATAACAGCGTTGGACTGGCCGCCGTCGCCTGCGCCGTTGCTGACGCCGAAGAAACCGGCGGAACCGAAGCTGGTGGGCTTGAAGCCGCCGCCGTCGAGCATGATGGCCGGAAGGCGGCCGAGCATGCCCTTGTCTTTGACTTTACTGTATTTATCGCCGGAACCATACCAGCCGAAGATGCCGGGAGTACCCCAATCAAACTTGTAGTCCAGGGTGGCGGCAATGTACCAGCCCTGGGAGCCGAGCCGACGGTTACCACTGTCCGCGCCGTTGTTCTGTTCGCCGCCGTAATTGGCCTGCTGCATGCGGCCGTAGGCCACGTCCATGCCGAACACCAGCGGATCGAGCAGGGTCACGTTGAAGTTGGAGCCCAGGTACCAGACAGTGGAGCTGGCCTTGCCATAGGAGTTGTCCAGGGTGACATGACTGGCATTAGGGGCATCAAAAGTGGGAGCATTTACACCCGGGAGACCGGCGTTGCGGCGTAAACCGTAATTCCGCAAAAAGCCGGAACCCGTGCCTGCGCGGCCCCATACAAAGTAGGGGTTGACGGCAAAGCCGCTGAACTTCATCGGAGCGATAATGCCGAAGAAGTCGGCTTCGTCTCTGATATCCGGGCTATATCTGCTGTCATCAAAGGGGCGCGCCCAGAAGCCGGTCAGGGTCAGCCAGTCGGTGATCGGGGAGCTGACGGTGATGCCGGCCACGTCCGCGGCAATGATCTGGTTGCCGAGACGAGTGGAGGGCAGGGCCATGCCCTGGATACCCATGCGCACGGACACTTGGGTGTTCGGGATGATCCAGTCAAGGTAGGCATGCTTGGTCTTGATGTTTATGCCATCAGCGTCAAGGGCACCGCCGACGGAGGCACCCGCCATCTCGGTGTTGCGGGTCCGGCCCCAATCCAGGGTGCCGATTTCAAAGTGCAGCACGCCCTGCAGGTACTCGGAAGAGATGAAGTTGATCTGGGTGCGCACGCGGTGGCGAGCTTCAAAGTTGTCGGCGTCGCGGCCTTTTACCCAACGAGCGCCGTCCCTAGATGCGCGAGTGCCGTCCGGGCGGTTGCCCCGGCCATGGGACCAGTTGGGGGAGTTTTTGAACACCCGGTTGTTCTGGATGCCGATGGCGAACTGCCACAGACCCTTCACCTTGATGTCCACGCCGTCGGCTTTGGCGACGGCAACGCTGCTGAGCATGAAAGCCATGACCAGCAGAAGAGTAGAAATGCGTTTCATTGTAACCTCCTGGGTATACAAGTAAAACAAGTTGATGAACGAGGTTGCCGACCGGACAACCCCAAGCAATGTGTACAACGGCTGTTCAGAGAGCTTCACCGTAACGCCACTCTTTTCCGTCGCGGTGAAGCTCTCCTGCTCGTGGAGCCCCCCACATAACTACAAGTTATGTCTGCTTAGGGAGGACCTCCAGAACTACCGTGCCGCCCAACCATGCATCATATATGTGTATTAGTCAATATTTTTATGACTAATACTGTGTGGGTTCGCGTTCTTCCTCATGCGAAAATATGTGTGAAAAACATAGTCTTATGAGGAGAGCCAATGCACACAAAGCCTTTGGCAAAAGTAATTGGAAACAATATCGCAAACAGACGCCGCGAGCTTGGCCTGACCCAGATGGTTTTGGCTGAACGGTTGGACATAGGGCAGGACGCGCTCTCCCGCATGGAAAAGGGAATAATCTCACCCAAAATAGCCAGACTGCGGGATGTTGCCGTGGTTCTGGAATGCAGTGTGGCCTCATTATTCCGGGAACATGATGACGATATGAATGACTGTTTGCTTGAACTGGCTGAACTTCTTCTCTCTGTGGAGCAACAGAAGCGGGATGCCGTTATTCGGGCGATGAGGGAGATCGTTAAGGTACTCAAATAAGGGCTTACCCATACATACGCGTTTCGCGGGCGCATACTTCGTCAAAGGCGTTTTTTGCTCCGGTCGAGTAGCATAAGACTACACTCCCTCCGCAAAAAACACCTTTTCCTCGTCTTCGCCGCGCGCTCCACGTATGTATGGACAAGCCCTGAAACGAAGCGCAAGCCGGGGCGCCGCCGGGCTTCATAATGGCTTGCAATAATTTTGAGCCGGTATTACCTTCCTTTCTGCCCCTGTCTCTGCCCTTATTCCGGCCCGTAGACTAGCGCCGGGCCAGTTTTTCATCTTTTCAAGGAGCATTCATGATTGGCATATCCAAGCTGTACTGCGGTCAGGTAGAGCCTTCGGACGCGTTGCGCTACGGACGCCATTCCGGCGCCTTGCCCTCCCATTTGTTGCAGTTTTCCGCGGACAAAAAGCCCGTGGTCGTCTGGAACATGACCCGCCGCTGTAACTTGAAGTGCGTGCACTGTTACGCCCACGCGCTGGAGGAAGAAGGCGTCGACGATATTTCGACAGAGCGGGCCAAGGCCATGATTGACGATCTGGCCGCCTACGGAGCGCCGGTAATGCTGTTTTCCGGCGGCGAACCTCTGGTGCGCAAGGATCTGACCGAACTGGCCAAACATGCTGTCAGCAAGGGCATGCGCGCGGTCATTTCCACCAACGGCACCTTGATTACCAAGGACAAGGCGCGTGAACTCAAGGAAGTGGGACTCTCCTACGTGGGCATTTCCCTTGACGGCGGCCAGGAGGTGCACGATCGCTTCCGCAAGGTGCCGGGTTCCTTCAAAAAGGCTGTCCAAGGCATTGAAAATTGCCAGGCCGAAGGCCTGAAAGTAGGGCTGCGCTTTACCATCAACAAGCGTAACCAGGGCGAAGTACCGGTGCTGTTCGATCTGGTGCGCGATCTTGAAGTGCCCCGCATCTGCTTCTACCACCTGGTCTATTCCGGCCGCGGCTCGGAACTGATCAAGGAAGACCTGGACCATGCGGAAACGCGCGCCGTGCTGGATCTGATCCTGGACCGCACGCGGGAACTGTTTGAGCAGGGCAAGCCCAAGGAAGTGCTTACCGTGGATAACCACGCTGACGGCCCCTATCTCTGGATGCGCTTGCAGCGTGAAGATCCCAGGCGGGCCGAGGAAGTGTTCGAGCTTCTGCAATTTAACGAAGGCAACAGTTCCGGCCGGGGCATCGGCTGTATTTCCTGGGACGGGCAGGTGCATGCGGACCAGTTCTGGCGCAATCATAGCTTTGGCAACGTTCTGGAGCGCCCGTTCTCCGCAATCTGGGATGACCCGGCCATTGAATTGCTGCACAAGCTGAAAAATAAAAAAGCCCACGTGGGCGGACGCTGCGCCAAATGCCGTTTCCTGAACATCTGCGGGGGCAATTTCCGGGCCCGGGCCGAAGCTTGGCACGGCGACATCTGGGCCGAAGATCCGGCTTGCTACCTGACGGACGAGGAAATCGGCATCTGAACTGAGGCACTACCTGGAGCAAGCTATTTTATGGGTGTGCTATGTTCATAGGCATACTGGGCGTCGAGTTCCGCCTGCACGGCAATGCATCGCTGAAGGACAAGCGGCGCGTGGCCAACAGCGTGAAGCAGAAGGTGCGCAACACCTTCAATGTCAGCGTGGCCGAGGTCGGCAGCGAAAATAATATGGGCATGCTGAGCCTGGCCCTGGTTTCAGTGAGCAACGACAAGCGCCACCTGGAAAGCCGGCTGACCAAATGCCTGTCCATGCTTGAAGCCGTGTGCCCGGAAGAAATGGTATACAGTGAGATCAGTATTCAGGGTGAAGAAATGCCTTAGCCTTAACAGGCCCGAGCGTTATAACAGGCCCCGGAGGAGGATCCGTCATGGTCAAATCTTATACTGCGTTTACCAGTGAAATTGACGACGTTGAGCTTGCCGTATCAGAAATATTGGAACAACTTGAGCCTGAAAAAAACTGTCTTAAAAACACAGTCGCGGTTGTCACCTGCTATTATGAATTTGCCGTAAACGGCATCATCGCGGAACTGTACAGGAAACTCAAATTTCCGATTATCGGGACCACCACGAGTGCCCTGGCGACAAATCAGGGTTTCGGCCATCTTGGTTTGGCGGTTATGATGATGACTTCGGACGACGTCACCTTCACAGCCGCAAGTTCTTCCTCTCTTCTGAACGATCTGGAGGCGCCCCTCACGCGGATGTATCAAAACGCCTTGGAGGGCCATGCACAAACGCCGAAGCTGATCTTGAGCGCCGGTCCTTTATTGCTGAATCATGCGGGAGATTACTACGTTGATATTCTGGGCAAGGCTTCCGGCGGTGTTCCCAACTACGGCACACTCGCTATAGACGATACCGCCAATTTTGAAAACAGCTATACCATATTTAACGATACATTCGCGAAGGATATGTTTTGCATTATCGTTGCGAGCGGCAATATTCATCCCAAATTTTTCTTTTCGTCCATTTCCTCCGAAAAAATATTGGTGCACCCGGCGCTGATCACGAAGTCCGCGGGAAACCTGCTGCAAGAGGTGAACGGTCGGCCTCTGTATGATTATTTGGACGCGCAAGGCATGGTTTCAAACGGCAAAATCAGACAAGGGCTTAACTCCCTCCCCTTGCTTCTGGATCGCGCCGATGGGAGCCAGGTCATATCCAAGGTTTTGATATATCTCAATGAGGACGGATACGGCGTGTGCGGAGGGCTTATGCCCGAAGGTTCCACCATGAGCATCGGGGTATGGGACAGGGATGATGTGGTCGCCACTACCCTGCAAACCGTGGAACGCGCGCTGTCGGACGAAAATGTAAGCACGCTTTTTATGTATTCGTGTTACGGCAGAAGCCTGGCTTTGGGCGCGGATATTTTCGCGGAAACGGATAACGTGAGCGAGGCTGTCGCTGGCAAGGTTTCCTATTTATTCGCGTATTCAGGAGGAGAAATATGCCCCATAAGCGGCAGCGCAAATCCGAACCAGTTTCATAATAATACCTTTGTCGGGTGTGTATTCTGAGCAAGCGGCATGATACGGCGGCGGCACGTTTAATAGGGGTTTCCATGTCAGAACAGTGTGATTCGCTTGGCAATGAAGAGCTGCTTAAAGCAATCGACCGGCTTACGATGGAGAACAAAAAAGTCAGCCGGCAGCTCGCATTGGCCAACACCCTCATGGAGAAACTTAGAAATACAGTGATTGCCAAGGATAACCTGCGCGCGGTCCTTAGTGCCGAAAAATCCAAACAGGAAAGACACCTGCAAGTTATCATCGATGCTACTCCCGATGTCATTATCCTGCTGGACAGAGCGACTCACTTCATTTTATCCACGCAATTTTTTCTGGATCTTGTGGGCGTACCGAATATCGGGTTCCTGCACCACAAGTCTTTCAGAGAGGTATTTTCTCCCTTTTCCGATCCGGACTGGCTCGGGCATATGGAAGGTATATTGCAAAAAGCGCTGGCCACCAATGAGATTCAGATCACGAATGAAAAAATTGATGTCGGCGGTTCGGGGCATGTTCGAGATTACACGGTAAGCGTTGTGCCGTTTTCCTATGGACGCGAGGGCAATGACGGCATCCTGGTCCTTTTTACCGACCTGACCAATGTCATCAGCGCGCGGGATCAGGCCAGAGCCGCAAGCGCGGCAAAATCGGATTTTTTGGCAACCATGTCCCATGAAATCAGAACCCCCATGAACGCGATAATCGGCATGGTGGACATGTTGGAAAAAACAACGCTTGATGAGCGCCAGACCTTTCTTTCCAAAAATCTGAAAAACTCCTCAAAAGCGTTATTGAACCTGGTGAACGGGATATTGGACTTTTCCAAGATTGAAGCGGGTAAATTCGAGCTTGCGGAGGATTATTTTGATCTCTTGTTGATGATTGATCACTTGCAGGCCGTGTTCACCATCCTCTTCACGCAAAAGGGTTTAGAGTTCCATGTGAATATAGCCGCTAATATACCCAACATTGTTTTTGCTGATGAAAACAGATGGAAGCAGGTTATTACAAATATCTTATCCAACGCGCTGAAGTACACGCAGAAAGGCTATGTTATTGTGAATATCTACTGCCCTGACGAAGCATCGATCCGGTTCGATGTCGAGGATACGGGTAACGGCATTAAAGATGAAGACTTGGAAAGGGTATTCACTCCCTTTGAACAGCTTGATAAAGTCACGAACAAGCATGTCGTCGGGACCGGCCTCGGGCTCCCCATCACGCGCAAAATATGCAGCCTTATGCGTGGCGCGGTAGACGTCAAAAGCGTCTATGGGAAAGGCTCTGTTTTTTCCGTGACCCTCCCCATAGTCAGGGGCGAGGCTTCCGATCTTAAAAGCAAGGATGAGTTCCTGCGCTTTACCGCTCCTGCCGCGCGCGTGTTGATTGTGGATGATATTGAGATTAATCTGTTTGTGGCGGAAGCAATACTTGGGGAATACGGCATAAGCCCCACGCTTGCATTGAGCGGGCACAAAGCCATCGAGCAGGCGGAACAAACGGAATTTGACCTTATTTTTATGGATCATATGATGCCGGGTATTGACGGCATTGAAACAACACTGAAATTGAGAAAATTAGGCGGATATTTGGAGCATGTGCCTATCATTGCTTTAACAGCAAATGCGACAGTCGAGGCACAGGAGATATTTGCGAAAAATGGCTTGAATGGGTTCATTGCAAAGCCTATTGACTTGGTATTATTTAATATTTGTTTGCATAAATGGCTTCCTAAAGAGATGATTATCCTGCCGGATGCGCAAAAAACCCGGTAACACCCAACACGTACAGAGCCATGTCCGAACAGAGTTTCGAATCCGGCGCTTTGACCGCCAAGACGCTTTTTGTCAGCGACCTGCCCCTCGGGGCTGAGGTGGCCGAACTGTTTATCCTGTCCGCCGCGCAGCGCGGGCAGGCCAAGAACGGCCCCTATTGGCGGCTGGAGTTCCGTGACGCCTCAGGTTCCCTTGAGGGGAAAATCTGGAGTCCGCAGAGCCAGGCCTATCCGGAGCTCCTGCCCGGCATGGCGGTCTGGGTGAAGGGACGGGTAATCAGCTACCGCGACAAGCTGGAACTGGCCGTGGACGCCCTGCGGATATTAAGTGAAGAGGAAAAGGCCGGACTGGACATGGCCTGCTTCATGCCCGCCAGCAAACACAGCCCGGACAGCATGTTGGCGGAGTTGAAGGAACTGGCCGGAAAAACGCTACGCCACAAGCCTTGGCGCAAGTTTATCCTGAGCCTGCTGGATGACGCCGAAATCGGCCCGGCCCTGCGTCTGGCTCCGGCTGCCAAGGCCATGCATCACGCTTACGCCGGAGGGCTTTTGGAGCACACGCTTTCCGTGGCTCGCCTGTGCCTCAGGATTGCCGATCACTATCCCGCGCTCGACCGGCAGGCGCTCTTTGCGGGAGCGGTGTGCCACGACCTGGGCAAGATATGGGAACTGAGTTCCGGCCTGTCCATTGACTACACCACCACGGGCAGGCTGATTGGGCACATCTCTCTGCTGCTCGAAAAACTCGCTCCCTTTATCAGAAAGTCCGGACTGGAGCCGGAACTGGCCGAGCATTTACAGCATCTGATTCTGAGCCACCACGGAACGCACGAATTCGGTTCTCCGCGCCTGCCCGCGACCGCCGAGGCCCTTGTACTGCACTATGCCGATAATATTGACGCTAAAATGCAGCAGGTTGCCGAGGCCTTGTCCGGAGTGGAGGACAGCGGTTGGTCGTCCTACAATGCCCCGCTGGAGCGCTTTCTGTTCAGGGCTTCGCAAACGCCGGATGCTTCCTCCACTGCCGTGCGCGTGAAACAGGCCTCCGCTTCAGAGCGGAACGAGCAGGACAACGATGCTTGGGCCCGGCCGTTGTCCTTATTCGGGTAGGGAAAATAGGTAGTGCCCCAGTTTGCCGTGATACTTTGTCAGGCTTGCTTTGTGCTCCGGGGCAGGACCAAAAGAGTCCAGCCCCATCGCCCAAAGCCGCGCCTTCCTCGTCTGACGACAAACTGAGGCACTACCTGCATTGCTCAAACTGAGGTACTATCAGGAAATACACATGTTCATCAGCTTTGAGGGAATGGAAGGCTCGGGTAAAAGCACGGCCCTGGGCCGCTTGTGCGCCGCGTTGGACAACCGGGGCATATCTCACTTGCGCACGCGCGAGCCCGGAGGGAGCGATCTGGGCAAGAGTCTGCGGGCCTTGTTGCTGGATGCCGGGCAGCAGATCGCGCCTGAAGCGGAACTCTTTCTATATCTGGCCGACCGGGCCCAGCATGTACGGCAGGTTATCCGTCCGAGTCTCGAGCAAGGGCGGCTGGTGCTGTCGGACAGGTATGCGGATTCCACCATTGTCTACCAGGGCTATGGGAGAGAGTTGCCGGTGGAGCGCCTGTTTGAATTGAACCAACTGGCCGTGGGCGGACTGTGGCCGGATGTGACCGTGCTTTTTGACCTTGAGCCGCGTGTGGGCCTTGCCAGGGCCAGGGTTCGCAATGCCGCTTGCGGCACGGAAGTGAGTGAAGGACGCTTTGAGGCTGAAGCGCTGGCCTTTCACCAGCGCGTGCGTGAGGGCTACCTGGCCTGGGCCGGACGTTTTCCCGGACGTTTTCGTATCATTGATGCCGGGCGCTCTCCTGAAGAGGTGTACGCCCAGGTGGAGGATGCGTTACCGGTATTGCTAAAACTAGGGCACTACTAAAAACACAAGGAGATTGCCATGTCGGATACAGAAGAAAAACGCATTGATCGTATCGGGGCCGCGCGCTCCACATCCCCTTTTGTGGCCGGGCGGGAATCCGCCTGGGACTGCATCCTGCAACAGGTAGCGGGCAGACTCGCCCGGCGGGGCTTTGGCGTGAGCCTCGCCTCCAGCCTGAAGGATGCGGCTGATCTGGTCATGGGAACTCTGCTTCCGGAGAGCGGGGCCAAGGTGGTTTCCTTTGGCGGTTCCATGACCGTGCGCGAAGCCGGTCTTTTGGAAATGCTCAAAGCGTGCTCGGAGCTGACCGTGATGGATACCTTTGATATGAGTATCGGCATGCCCGCCATGCTGGAACTGCGTAGGCAGGCCTTGCTCTGCGACTTGTTCCTATGCTCGGCCAACGCCCTGACCAGGGACGGGGAAATGGTCCTGGTGGACGGCATCGGCAACCGCACGGCCGCCGTGCAGTATGGACCGCGCAAGGTGATCCTGCTGGTGGGACGCAACAAGATTTGTACCAACATGGATGAGGCGGTCACTCGCATCAAGGGGCTGGCTTCCCCGGCCAACTGCATGCGTCTGGGCAAAAAGACGCCTTGTGTCAAAACCGGTTACTGCATGGACTGCAACAGCCCGGATCGTATCTGCACTTACTGGACCACGGTGCAGCGCAGTTTTCCGGCCGGCCGGATTCATGTGGTGCTGATTGACCAGGAGTGCGGATTTTAGGTAGCGCCTCAAAATTTCACGGAAAAGCAAAAGGTGCGAAGTTTTCGAAAACTTCGCACCTCAGTTTATGATTTTGAAGATTTACCCTTGCTTTTGTCAAGGCGCGACAACCTTTTTATTTCTTCTTCCACCTTTTGGAAGAACTCAAGTGGTGAAACACTGAGAGCCTCGCAAATTGAATAGATAGCGTTTACAGTTGGCTTCTTGTATCCTTGCTCGATCTCCCTCAGATATCGCCTTTCCAGCCAAGCAAAATCAGCCAAGGCCGATTTTGTCATGCTCCTGTCTTTCCTGAATATTTCAATGGTGTTGCCGATGGCCTGCGATAAGTAAGGGTATTCTCTCATTCATACACACTACACAAAAACTTGACAGAAAATGGGAGCTATAATACGCAAACTGAGAGCGATAGCTCTCATCCGTATCGGACTTGAGAGGAAAAGATACTAACGCCCCGTTTGTCTTTAACTGGCATTCACTTGCTATGACGCAGCCTTATGAAAAACTGTGGCCGCTTCATGAATTTTGATGGGTAGTAAGGTGAACCATGACCAATGATGTACCTTTCAAGGAGCAAATGAGCCGCATCCAGTTGGTGACCGGCAAGCGCACGCAGACTGAACTGGCGGACTTCCTGGGCATCGGGCCGTCAGCCGTTTCCGATGCCAAAGAACAGGGAAAAATCCCTTCCGATTGGCTGGTTATTTTGCTGCGGGTGAAGAATGTGTATCCGGAATGGATACTTACCGGCAACGGGCCGTGCTTCATAACGTTACCACCCAAGCTGGACTGTTATACAACAGGGGCGGAAACGGCTGACCGCAGAGCCGATGAAAAAGCTCTCAGACGGTTGTCATCGCAGATGCTGGCCGATGAACTGATTCGGCGGATTGCCGTGTCGCAGAAGGAAATGATCTGCGCAAAAAAAGACGGATGATCCAATGTCATAAAATGCCTTTCATAATCCTGTAGAGAGTCTTCACCTTTTCATCATCCGCGGCTTCAAGAAATTGAGTGATTTGCCTGATCAGTAACCTCCTCTCAACCTCGTGTTCGTTATTCAAAAGGTCGATTGCGGTGATGCCCAAAGCGGCGGCCACCTTATCCAGAACAATAACGGTCACATTGGCTTTCCCACGCTCCAGATCGCTGATATATTTGGCACTCAAGCCACATAGCTCGGCAACTTTCTCCTGGGTCATGCCCTTTTCCGTCCTGAAATGGCGTACCCTGCGGCCCAGTTTTTCCAAAGAATTAACCATACGCCACCTCCGAACTATAAGTATAGTTCGGACGCTGACTATATACATAAGCGATACTTATTTACAGGCAGATATTTTTTAACTATAGTTATTCAAGTGTCTTTATTTCTGAATTAGCTTTGATTTTTAGAGTGGATTCAGTGACAACCAGGGCGTACCCGTTCGGGTGAACGGCAACTGCGCGATCTTTCATCACAAGTTCATGGTATTCGACGGTCGGCATGTGGAAACGGGCAGCTTCAACTTCAGCGCTGCCGCTGCCGGTAAAAATGCTGAAAACGTGCTGATGCTCTGGGATGTTCCGCAACTGGCCGAACACTATGCCCGGGAGTGGCAACGCCTGTGGACGGAAAGCTCGGAAATGGAAGCTCGCTATTAATACTTAAAAAAGGCGCGAAGTTCTTTGAACTTCGCGCCTTTTAAGAGCCGGACACCCGGCACAACCGTTACCGTTGCTTCCTTTCGGACCTGGCGGGGTTGGCGGCGTTACCGCCGCCCGGCTCTTACGTAGCTCTATCAAATATCAAGACAACGCGCTTTTGTCAAGGCAGCCGGGGCCAGACAAGTCTGACGCAACATCACAGTAAAGCTCTTACTCTACCACTCTATGCGTGGCCTTGCCGCCTGCCGCCTCCAGTTCTTCCAGGGCGTGCCCAATCAGTTTGGGCAGTTTTTCCGCGCACACGGGCGTCAGATCCACAGTCATGGTTCTCCAGTCCGCGGGTTCCATGCCGATAACCACCGCCTCGGGGCGGCCTCCGATAATTTCGCAACTGATCAGGGTATCTACCAAATCAACATCATGCTGGGAATCTCGGAAGCCGAGACTTTTGCGCAAGGCTTCATTCTCCAGCCGGTATATGGTTCCCGGCGCTTCACCGCCGAGTACCGCGTCCAGAATAATGACGAAATCATGATCGATCAGCACGCTCATCAGGAGCTTGCCCATGGTGCCGCCATCCAACAAGGTTACATTGGGAGAAAAGCTGTAGTGTTTTTCCAGGTACTTGACCGCGTGCACGCCGAGGCCTTCGTCCGAGTATAGGATGTTGCCGACGCCGAGGATGAGGATACGTTTGTCCATACAAGTGGTCCTGGTAGAGGATGACGCAGAATATGAAAACGGGCGGCTCTGGCCGCCCGTTTTCATGGGTTTTCAGGCTCGCGCTACAGAATTTTGAACACGCGCTTTTCGTTGCTTTCCGCATCAATGACGTGCACCGCGCAGGCAATGCAAGGGTCAAAGGAGTGGATGGTGCGCAGGATTTCCACCGGGCGCTTGGGGTCGGCAATGGGAAGACCGGTCAGGGCTTCTTCAAAGGGCCCCTGCACGCCGCCGGCGTCACGCGGACTCATATTCCAGGTTGTGGGAACAACAAGCTGGAAGTTGTCAATCTTGCCGTCCTCAATCTTGATCCAGTGAGAGAGGGTGCCACGTGGAGCGTTAACAAAGCCCACGCCCTTGGCGGACTTGGGCATTTCCCATTTTTCCACGAGCTTGGGCGTCTTTTCTTTGGCGATTTGCTCCTGGAATTCCTTGACCCAGCCTTCGACCTGATCGGCGATAACCAGGGTTTCGATACCACGGGCAGCGGTGCGGCCCAGAGTGGAGAACAGGATCTCCGGACCCACGTTCAAGGCCTTGAGCACGGTGTCGACCGTATCCACTACAGGCTTGACGCCTTTGGCATAGGCAACCAGCACGTTGGCCAGGGGACCGGTTTCAGCGGGCTTGCCGTCATAGCGCGGACCCTTGGACCAGGAATAGCGGTCCCCATTGGCATGCAGTTCACCGGGCACGGGCTCGGTTTTACCTTCATACGGGTGGCGGGCTTCAGTGCCTTCATACCAACTGTGCGCCACTTCTTCAGTGGTTTTATCCGGATCAAAGGCGACCACGTTTTTCAGATCGCGGTTCCAAATCACGCCGGGCTTGAAGAAACCGGAGTTCAGATCGGAATCCTTTTTGAAGAAATCGCCGGAGGTAAAGAAGTTGCTGGTGCCGCCGTAAGTGGCCACATCCTTGTAGTGGGCGGCGATAGCCAGGAGGTCGGGAATATAGACTTCCTTGATGAATTTGATAGTTTGCTGCTCAAGATCCAGGAACTCCTTAATCACTTCGGGGCGTAGCGCGTCGTAGCAGGAAACGCCGCCGACCAGCAGGAACTGCGGGTGCGGGTTCTTGCCGCCGATCAGGGCCATGGCGCGGGCCGCGCGGACCTGCAAGTGCAGGGCCTCAAGGTAGTGAGCCGTGGCAATCAGGTCCAGTTCGGGCGGCAGCACGTAGGCCGGGTGCCCGCCAAGGAAGTAGGCGTTGGTGAAGTGGCCGATCTGGCCGCTTTCTATGTAGGTCTTGATCCTGTCCTGCACGGCCTTGAGGCTTTCAGGAGTGGTCTTGCGCGGGGAGATGTCATTGGCCAGCTTGGCGGCCTTGGCCGTATCGGCCTTCATGCAGTTGGATACGTCCACGTAGTCCAGCGCGTTCAGGTGGTAGAAATGGACCACGTGGTCGTGCAGAAACTGGGAAGCCAGAACCAGGTTGCGGATCATGGCCGCCAGGGGCGGAATTTCCACGCCCACGGCAGCGTCCACGGCCCGTGTGGAAGCCAGGGAGTGCACATAGGTGCACACGCCGCAGGCGCGGGCGGTGAAATGCTGCGCATCCTGGGGGTCGCGCCCTTTCAGAATGGTTTCCAGACCGCGGAACAGGGTGCCGACGCTGTATGCTTTGCTGACCTTGCCGCCTTCGACTTCCACTTCGATACGAAGGTGGCCTTCAAGGCGGGTTACCGGGTCAACAACGATAGGTCCGTTGAAAGACTGGTCGAATTTAGCTTGTGCCATTAGGCTTTCCTCCTGGGGTGGCTGCTGTTAGCTTTCATAGAAAGGTGTCATCTGATCCCAGAAATTGGGCTCGCTGCAACCAATGCAGGGGTGCCCTGCCTGAACGGGCCAACTGGCTCCTGGCTTGTCGTCCAGAGAGTTGAACTTTTGCGACGGACAGTTGTTGTACGTGCTCGGCCCTTTACAGCCAACGTTATACAGACACCAGCCCTTGCGCGCGCCATCGTCGTCAAAGGATTCGGCGAATTCGCTGTTTTCAAAGTGCTTCAGGCGTTCGCACTGGTCATGCACGGACTTGCCGAAGAACATCAGCGGACGCTGCAGGTCGTCGAGCTCGGGGAATGTTCCCTTGTTGGTCAGGTAGTGGACGATGGTGCCCACCAGGTTGACCGGGTTGGGCGGGCAGCCGGGAATGTTGACGGCTTTCACGCCGTCTTTCCCAAAGCAATCGTTGATGCTCTTGGCTCCGGTGGGATTGGGCTTGGCGGCCTGTATGCCGCCGAAAGCGGCGCAGGTGCCGTAAGCAATAACGGCAGCGGCCTTGGGCAGTATTTTTTGGTTGATTTCAAGCATGGTGTGCCCGCCGACCGTGCCGTAAAGACCGTTATTGGCCGTGGGAATGGCGCCTTCAACAATGGCCACAAAGGGGTCGGGGCCGTTGACGCAATCCCAGAGAGCCTTTTCAGCCGCATCGCCGGCGGCGGCCATAATGGTTTCCTGATAGACGCAGTTGACGGCATCAAGGAGCAGCACGTCAATATACGGATTGGAGGTACGCAGAAAAGCCTCGGAACAGCCGGTGCACTCCGCGTTATGCAGATACACCACATTGGGGCGCCTGCCCGCGCCGCCGGTAAGGGCTTTGGCAACCTCGGGCGCGAAGGCCGGCCCCATGCCCATGGCCACAGCCACGGCGGTGCAATATTTGAGGAACTGGCGACGGTCAATGCCGCGCTCTTCAAGCCGCTTTTCCACATCATCCCTTGCGAGACCAACGGCAAATCGCATTCTGAAGCCTCCTTGATGTCATGCGCCGGAATCGGCTGCGTAGGAGAAAGCCGTGCGGGAAAAATACCCCATGATATTTTTCCGGAAATAAACCTCAGTCTACATGAGCAGAGGGAAGAATGCGAATCAAAAATATTGATGGCATCACTCCCTCTTCAATTAATAAAATCGATAATTGAAATAGGGTATCCTAAAAAGAATATTCGATCAATGCGCTTTATCCCAACTATGCCCGGCGCCCCAGTCCACAGCCAGGGGCACGCCCAGATCTTCTCCGCCGGGTTTGATCCCGGACATGAGCGCGGCCAGGCGTTTTCCCGCTGCTTCCGCGTTTGCCTGCGGGGCTTCGAGCAGGAGTTCGTCGTGAATCTGGAGCAGGAGTTTGGCCTCAAGACGCCCCAGTTCGGGATCGTTTTCCACGGCCAGCATGGCCATTTTTATGATGTCCGCCGCAGTGCCTTGGAGGCGGGTGTTGATGGCCTGCCGCCTGGCCTGGGAACGCAACTGGTTGTTGGCCGAAAGGATGTCCGGCGTGAATCGTCTGCGCCCGGCCAGGGTGGAGACGTAGCCGTTCTGTTTGGCGTCTTCCTCTATGGTGTCGTAAAAGGCCTTCAGTTTGGAAAGGCGCTCGAAATAGCGTTCGATAAAAGCCTTGGCTTCTTTCATGCTGATGTGCATTTCCTGGGCCAATTTTTGCGGACCCATGCCGTAAATGATGCCGAAGTTGATGGTCTTGGCGTTGCGGCGCATATCCGGCGTAACCTTATCCAGGGGCACGTCAAACAGCAGCCCGGCGGTGCGGGCGTGAATGTCCTCGTTGTTGCGGAATGCTTCCAGGAGCGTGGGGTCACCGGAGAGATGGGCCAGCACCCGCAGTTCAATCTGGGAATAGTCCGCGCTGACAAGAATTTTGCCGGGCGCGGCCACGAAGCAGGCCCGCATGCGCGAGCCCTGGGGGCCGCGTACCGGGATGTTTTGCAGATTGGGGTTGCTGGAAGACAGACGCCCGGTGGCCGTGGCTGTCTGGTTGAAGGTGGTGTGGATGCGGTTGTCCTGGTCCGCCAGCCGGGGCAGGGGTTCGAGATAGGTGGAGCGCAGCTTTTCCAGCTTGCGGAACTCCAGAATGGCCTCGATGATCGGGTGTTTGCCGCTCAGTTTTTCCAACGCTTCCTGGGATGTGGATGCGGCTCCGCCCTTGGTTTTGCCCACTCGCGGCAGTTGCAGCACACTGAACAGCACATCGGAAAGCTGCTGCGAGGAGCGGATATTGAAGGACTGGCCAGCCAGTTCGTGGATGTGCGTGTTCAAACGCTCGAGATCAATCCGCACTTCATCCAGGAAAGAAGCAAAGGCCGAGGAGTCAATGGCCACGCCGCGCTTTTCCATGTTGGCCAGTACCGGCACCAGGGGCAGTTCAAGGCTGGTAAAGACCGGGAGCAGACCCGCTCCCGCGAGTTGTTCGGTCATGAAACGCTGTAAATCCAGCAGCAGCAGGCCGGGATGGGTGTCGACCCCATATGGGCTTGCGCTCTGTTCGCCCCATCTTGCCGCAACCTGGGCCAGCGCATAGCCGCGATCTTCGGGACTCAGCAGGTAGGCGGCCAAAGAGAGGTCAAACCAGCGCTCCGGAGGAAGAACGTCCAGAGCGGGCGCTATTTTGCGCACAGCCTTGGCGTCCGGCACGGCAACGGGCTTGTTCAGATCGGCCAGAGCGGCGGCCAGAGCCTCAAGCGATCCAACATAGAGCTGCTCCTTGCCGTTTGCAGCGACGAGCAGGCCGGATTCCAGGGGCGCCAGGGCCGCCGGAGCGTCTTGGGCCAGCCCGAGGGCGTCCACGGAGGAAGCACTGGGAAAGGTGGGTTCGGACAAGGGAGGGGCGGCAAAGAGGCTGCCCTGTTCCGTTGCCGCGCGTGGGGAAGAGGGAGGCGTCGGCAGCAGGGGCTGCGGGCCTGAGGTGCTGCCTGCCAGCAGTCCGCCGGCCCTGGCCGGGGTAGCTTCGGGTTCCGGCTTTCTTTCCGGGGCATAGGTGGCGGGCTTGGCAACGGGAGTTGCGTATTCCGAGGAGGCCGGAAGCGACGCTGTTTTTACGCGTACCAGAAACCCGGCTCTGGCCATGGATTCCACCTCGCGGGCCAGGGCGCGCAGTTCGTATTCGGCCATGAATTCCAGCACCGGCCCCAAGGCGATTTCCCGCATGGCCAGTTCGCTTTCTCCGGTGGACGGGCAGGCGGCGCACTGCAAGCGGGTCAGTTCGCGGTAGAGCATGGCCTTGTCGCGCCAGCCCTCCAGTTTGGGCCGGATTTTTGGCGGCACCGCCGGCAGATGGTCAAACAGGTCTTCCAGGGTTTTGAATTCCTGAATGAGTCCGAGCGCGGTTTTTTCCCCGACCTTGGACACGCCGGGAATATTGTCGCTGGAGTCTCCGACCAGGGCTTGAAAATCCGGCCAGGATACGGGAGCCAGGCCGGTTTCGTCCTCAAAGCTTTGCAGGGTGGTGATCTTCTCGTCCTTGGCCGCCGGGTCCCAGAGCACGACCTGTGCGTGCAGGCACTGCTTGAGATCCTTGTCCGCACCGATAATGACCACCGGACGGGAGTCTCTGAAGCGATAGGCCAGGGAAGCGATGCAGTCGTCAGCTTCGCACCCTTCGGAAACCATCACGGGAACCCCCAGAATTTCAAGCAGCTTGCGCAAGGGGGCAAGTTGCTGCACCAGGGGTTCCGGAGTGGCCGAGCGTTGGGCCTTGTATTCCGGAAAGATCGCATGCCGGAAGTTCGGGCCTTTGCCGTCCAGGATAAAGCCGAAATGCGTGGGCCGCTCCTCGCGAATGAGCTTCAGGACCAGTCTGGCCACCATATATAAGGCATTAGTAGGGAACCCGTCCGAACGGGTCATGTTGCGGAAGGCGTAAAAACTGCGGAAGATAAAGGCGGAACCATCCATGAGGTAAAGGGGTTCCGCCGTAAAGCCGAGGCGGGCACGCAAAGACATCTGGCACCTTTCTTAATGAGGATTTTTTTGGAGGGGCTCAAACCAGTGACGCAAAGGTTATCATCCAGCGATACTCGCAATGTGATAAACGTGAGCCTTAGCACTACTGGCCGCACCTCCACCCCGCCAGGGCCTGGCCGGCCCCGGACCCGGCATTCCGGAAAACGGCTCCGCTGCTTTCAGGTAATGAGGAGTGCAGGGGAAATCATTTCCCCTGCCGGGGTTTGGGGCGGAGCCCCAATACGGATTAATAGAGTCTGACCCTAAGTGGGTCAATAATTCAAGGGCATGGCTTATTGCTGATAGATCACTTCTCCGGTCGCCAGCACTTCGTCCACAAATCCGCTTTTGTCGTGTGCGCTGTCCAGAAGCACAGGCTCAATGAGAGAGCTTACCTTTCTTCTTAAATGAGAAAGGCGTGTGTAGACACGGAGCCAGTCTCCGTTAAAGTCATGAAAAATAACGGCTACATCAATATCGCTTTTGTCTGATGCGGCTCCTTTTGCATGGGAACCGTACAGCACGATCTTGTCAGGGCGTAATTCATGGGCAACAACAGCGGCATACTGCCTGGCCAATGTTAGAGCTTCTCTTTGATCCATTGCAGCATCGCCTCTGTTTTTATGATATATTCAGCGCAAGTATGTCTATTTAACGTCCGCGCGAGCATTTCCTTATAAGAGGGGTATCTTGCCTCAATGCTGAGCGGATAAAGTTCATCAAGAAGATGATTTTGATCGTCACTCAATATGTTGCTCAGATTAGCCAACTCAGCCAGACGCACCAGATCATGAATTTTTGGCGGAAAAACGCCCCCCTTGGCAATGACGGCTTTTAACGCTTTTTCTACCGTCTGCTGACACATAAATCCCACATACAAATATCTGCCGGTCTGAAGCATGGCCCTGGCAGTCTCCAAATCATACTCGGCCCGCTCTATCCAATAGCCGGAGCGTTCCATCTCGCCGCTCGTGGTATCACTCATCATCGCTTCTCCGATTTACCGAACTATCATGAACTTTCTAGCTTCTCAGGCATAAATGTCAAGTTACGGCTTTTTGAGTGGCTACGCTGGATATATCGATTGGGAGGTCGCTTTTGCGGAAGTGATTCAAGGGATAGGCTTGGCATTGAGGAGAAGCCGAGGGATAGTAATTTATTTTTTAACTCTTACCTAACATGTCATGCTATTTTAACATTTTTCAGATAGCTTTTTTATATACCGATCAAAAGATTGATAATACACGGGAACGTCAAACTTATTTCTAATATGCTCCATATAACGCTTTGTATCTTCATCGGCAGGATATGGCGTTACTATAATTAACTCACCAGCCCTATTATGAATCGGATAATAGCTATACTCAAATAACTGCCCCAAGGCTTCTCTTATGGACAGTCTCAGAGGTTGAATTGTTTTAATTTCATAAAAAATAAATTTTTCTTTGTCCTTAACCACAATATCAATTTCAGTCGCTCCAACACCAGAAGGATGTTCTGGTTCTACATTGTCTTCTCCATATACATCACATAAATAGTGATACATTCCTTCAGCTATCTCATTGTGAATATTTTCCTTTTCAATGATTTTTTTCTCGATAACATACGATCTTTTACTACTTCCACTTGGTCTGCTGTTTTGATGACTAAAAATAAATTCTTTTTCCTTACTCAACGCGGCGATGCTTAATCTATTATTTTCAGAAAAATGATTGAAATTATACCTGTGTAACTTATAAATTGGATCTTGAGGTGGAATTAGAAGGGGAGTGTCTTCTATGAGAGCATCTCGAAATTGAAATTTTATGTTAAAAATTGCTATATTATTCCATTTATTATTTTTATCTATATCATAATATTCGGGCTTTCCTCCTGCTGATATAATTTGTTCTTCCATTTCTTCAAGCCAGTCATTTTCATTATATATTTGTTTAATTTTTTTTGCTTCAGATAGAGTTAGAACTGATACATTTTGTAAAGTCCCTACATAAAATCTTTGTTTTGTTTCTCCGTTTATTGCATACAGCCATATATCGTATGTTTTACCTGCAAATGTATTTTGATTAATGCGTAACGGCTCCAAAAAGCTATAATGAAATCCGTCTATTATTTTTCCTTTATCAAACAACCATTCTTCGTTTCCGTAGCCATATGTGGCTTCAAATAGTTGTGAATTTTTACTTTTCCCATCGTATCCAGAGGGGCGAATCCATAAATTTGTATTCCAAGTTAAACGAGCAATGCGTTTTTCTATATATTTAGCTACAGGATATTGCTCAATATGTCCTTCATCAAATTTCCATTTCTTATCTATAAATTTTCCGCCCAAGAAATGTTCATAGAGCTTTAAAAAATTACGTAGCTCATCGCTTGGTGGCATGCCAATCCATCTTTGAATATCTTTATCGATTGGCTTACCTTTTGAGAGAGCAACACCTTCTGGGCCAATCATATCGTATAAATCAGATGTCCCGATATTATTCTTAAGTAAGTACTTAATCTGAAGGAGAAATTTAAAAAGATAAAATTTATCCTTATCTACAAATTTAAATTTCGGCTTATTTTCATTTGTATATTCCCAGTTTGATAACCTCATCTGTAAAGTTGATATATCTAGATTGTAGTCAGGATATAGATTAGCAAAATGAGACGCTTCATCAATTATATTACATATGCTGGCATCCATGTGATTACCACTCTTACCCTCAAGCGGCAGCCACTTTGCGGCAGCGTGTTTCGGCACCGTCAATTACCCGCGAAAAGCAAGGGGATCGTCCGTGCCCTCGTCCTTGAACTGAGCAAAGGCCTCAAGCATGGACAGAAGGGCGTTTTTGCTGAAGGGCTTGGACAGGAAAGCGGAGCAGCCCACAAGCAGACACTGTTTTCTGAATTCGGGCAAGGCATAGGTGGTCATGGCTACGATGGGGGTGGCTTTCCGGCCGGAATCCGTTTCAAGGGCACGAATGATACGGGTGGCCTGATATCCGTCCATAAGGGGCATTTCCATATCCAGGAAAATGATGTCAAAGCGCCCGTGCTGGAACGCCTCAACCCCCTGCTGGGCGTCATGCGCCTCGGTGACGCGGTGTCTGGTGTCCCGCAGAAACAGAGAAAAGAGCAGACGATTGTTGAGGTTGTCATCAACAAGGAGAATATCCAGACCTGCTTCAGGAGCGGGTTCGTCCTCTTGAACATAGGCCGCCGGGCTTTCCGGGTTGTTCATGGCCAGCAGTTCCAGAGATGAAGCATGGGGCATGACGGCAAGTTCATCGTCCAGACCGGGGGTAAAGGTAAGTTCCTCTTCAACCACCGTGGCGAGTTCAGGACTCTGCTCGGCGGACAACGCTTCGTCTTCCTGCAACGGGCTTTGCGGCGCGGACATGGCCGTGCCATCGGCCGGAAGACTTTCCGGTGTCCAGGGCAGGTCGATAATCATGCGCAGACTGTGCAGTTCCGGGGTAAAAACGCTCTCCAGGAGGTCGCCGTGCATCTGCTCTACCAGATACCGAATGACCTCCTGCTCTTCAGCGATGCTGAGGGTTCCGTTGTCTTCCGAAGAGGGATTGGTAGCGGCTTCCAGGTCCGCGGGCAGTTCGAGCAAGGTTCTGTAAGCGCTGCCCAGGGTTTCAACGGTATTTTGAGCCGCTTCGCCGCTTTGCGCGTCGGTTGCTTCCTGATGCAGGCGGCTCCAGGTGACGGAAAAAAGGACACGTGTCGTGCCGTGACTTTTGGGCGCATTGGGATCGCGGATCAGACTGACCCCGGCCCAGCCGCCCTGCGCTGTGGCGGTTACTGTCAGGAGCGCGCGTTCCAGAGCATGGCGCAGAAGCGGCGCCGGACCGCTGAGGCGCTCAGGCAGTTCCCGGGCCAGTTCAAAGTGCAGGGAAATCCCCCTGGAATGCATGTTGGCAAGCACCTGTTGGCTGAGACTGCGGAAAAAGCGCTCAAACTCAATGGGCATGAAAAGCGGCGGGGAAGACTCCGCCTCGGTCATGGCGATCTGGTAAATATCATTGAGAACGGAATTAACGGAAATTACGCTGGATCTGCGTTCAGGCGGGCCGTCGCACGGGTCCGCGTCCGTCTCCGCGTTTTGCTCGGGCAGGGGAAGGTCGCCCGTTTTGAGGACGGCATTGCTGCCGGAAGGCCTGAGGTAGTTCCGGGTCTGACGGCAGGTGGCCGCGAGCAGCAGGGCCAGCGAAGCGCGCTGCTTGCGGTCATAATCCCTGTCCCGATCGGCCTGGAGGGCATTTTCTTCCGCCTGGCGATCCGTCAGAAAACCTTCGATAATACCAGTAGGTTCTCCATTGAAAGAAGGCAGATAGGAGAGCGCCAGGGTAAAATGCCAGACCTTGCCGTCCTGCCTCCTCAAGGAAACAATGTGGCTGACGCCCGGCTCTTCGGCCATGTCGACCAGAGGGTTGAGCAGTCCCCCGGTATAGAGGAAGAAGTCGGAAAAGCTGGAGTTGTGGATCAGGAGTTGCTCCGGCGAGTTGTAGCCCAAGAGCAGGGCAAAGGCCGAATTGATCCGCAAAAAGTACCCGTTACGGTCAACCTGGAATACGCCGACAGGCACATTGTCGAACAGGCGCAGAAAATGTTCGTTGCCGCGGTTTTCCGGCTTCACTGACCCGGCAGCCCGGCCAAGGGATTGAGCAGTCTTGCCGGGGACGTCTTGAATGTCTTTTCTGGTCCTATACTCCCGGAACAGGGCGGAAAGCTTGGACAGAGAACCGGCAAGCGGCTCAGGCCAGCCCGCTTCTTGCCATCTGGCGGATTTTCCTTCCCGCTGTTCTTCAGTAAAGTCCTCGAGTTCCTGGGCGAGCAAATCGTTAAGACGCGCGCTGCGTCTGCGCAGTTCCCAAGCGGTAACGGCGAACCCGACCAAGCCCGCTCCCAGGGCCGCAACGAGAGGCAACAGCGGCGAGGCAACGGGAATGGATCGTAAGGGCGCTGTCACGAGCGCGCCCGCCAGATCGCCGTCAGGCGCGGCAAGCGGGGACACCACGGCCAGCGCGCCGTCGCGGCCGAAATCGAAGAAAACGGGGCCGGAAAGATCTTTAGCGTTCGCGATCGGGGCCAGAGCTTTGGCGACAGCGGCGGCTTCCCGGTTGGAACTGGAAAAGGTAGAGGCGGCCTCGGACAGGGCGGAGAGCTCATCGCTGTTGAAGTCCTTGAAGGGAAGCAGAGCGATATCGGCGTGTATATGTCCTTTGATTTCGTTCAAGGCCAAAGTGTCCAGAGGCAGACTCATGACCAGAACCCCGACATCGCCGCTCTTTATGGGCCAGGCCACGGAAGGGGACAGGAACCCGCGCACGCTGCTGAAGCCCAGAGCGGGTTGGCCGAACAGGGCTTTTTGCACCAGGTTGCGCACGGTATGCGGGACCGGAGCCACGTCCGAACCGTCCAGGCTAAGCGGGTTGCCTTGCCGGTCGTAGAGAGAAAGGACGGCGTTCGGCCAGGACGCCTTATAAGGCGCGATAACGGCCTGAACGCGAGGACCGCTGGCCCCGCTTAACTGGCGGGACAGGAGCCCGGACAGGCTTGTGGTCCGTTCCCAGGTAGCGTTCAGGACGGCGGAAACGGCCGCCAGGCTGTTCAGAGCTTCCTGGCGGATACGTTGTTCCCGATCCAGATTTGCGCTGAACAGAAACAGAGCGAATACGAGAAGGGCGGGAATCAACCCCGCCAGCAATTGCAGGCGCAATGAAAAAACAGGGTATGTCCTGCGTCGCGTCGCGTCTTTTGTGCTGTCGCCGGTGCTGGTATTGTGGTCCGCGGCGTGCTGCATAATTGGTATTGTCCCCCCACCAAAAAAGGATGCGTTCAATCGCTTCCGGTTTGCATGCACCACATGGTATGATTAAATACAACAAATTGCGGACAGGCGCAATCCCTTGTTGTAAGTGAGAGCAGCATGGCTAAATTCCGCCGATTGAAAACGTATTTTTCCACGATATTTTCATCGTCCGGCTGGGTATCCGTTCTTGATGCCCTGCCGGCGGATGCCCTTTCTTTGAAAGAAGCGGTCAGCCCGCTGCTGGCCCTGCTGCCCCGTCCGGAATATCGTTTGCAGGCCGCCCACGGCCTGGGGGTGGCGGTATCCCGTCTGGCCCGCGTTGATCTGGAAAACGCCCGGGTTATCATGCGCCGTTTGATGTGGAGCTTGAATGAAGAATCCGGAAACCTCGGCTGGGGCGTGCCCGAGGCCATAGGCGCCATCCTGGCCAGGAGTCCGGTTCTGGCCGGGGAATATGCCCGTATTTTTCTCTCTTACGGCTATGAAACGGGCAGGGAAGATAATTTTATTGATCATGCGCCACTGCGCCACGGCGTCTATCTTGGCGCGGCCGCACTGGCAGCGGCGAATTATGCTGCGGCCCGCCCCCTTCTGCCGCATCTTGCCAAAGCCCTGGCCGCCCCGGAAGCATCCATACGTGCGGCAGCGGCGCTTACCCTGCGCCAGTTGGCCATGACCGCTCCGCCCGCTGAGTTCTCGGGCCCGGCGCGGACGGATTGGGAGCAAGCCCTGGCGGCCGTGCGCGAAGCGGCGCTGCGGCTGGGAACTGAAGCCCGGCTGGAGTATTATGAAGAAGGGGGCATCGTCTCCGTGACCGGCGAGACCTTGTTCAGCCAGGCGGCCGAAGCCGTGGAAAAAAGGCTCGGTATCAGCGCAAAACAAGCTCAGTAATGGTCCCGTCGCGTTCCACGCGCAAGTGTAAAGGCTCTTTGCGGGCCCGCGCGTCCATTGCGGCCCGGTGCAGGTCAGCCGGACTGTTCAAGGACACGGAACCGGCGGCCAGCAGGATATCGCCCGGCATGAGGCCTGCCCGCGCGGCCGGGGATTCCGGGATAACGGCTTTGGCCACGAGTGCGCCCTGGCGCTGTTCGAGGGTGATTCCATACCCGGTACGGGGTCGTTGCGGGCTATAGAAAAAAATATCGGCGCTTGCAGGGTCGGGCCGTTCGCCGGAAAAGGGCAGGATCAGCAGAACACGCGCGCCGGGATCAAGCAGGGAGAGTCGGTGCGCTATGCCCCACCCGCGCTCCACATGGGCGGCTCCGGCGAGCACGGCCACGGGTCTGCCCGTTCGGGCGCGCAGGAGAAAGGCCTCCTCGGCCATGGTGCTGTCCCAGAGGCTTTGCACAAGCAGAAAACGCTCCAGGCCGGACGCGGTATCGTGCCTTGCCGGGTGGGGGGCGGATGTTGCGCTCTTCCTATGCATAAGCATGGCGCTGTGGCTGAGGTAGAATTCCGAGAGCGCCGCTTCCTGCTCCGCAAGGGGAGGAATAATACGTTTGGGGAGCTGTGCTTTCTCCTTGGCCGTCAGTCCTTTTGGCCCCTTGCGGCTGAACGCCGCGCGGATGTTGTGGGGAATGTTCAGGCCGTAAACGGGCAAATGGTACTCGCGGGCCACGGCAAACACCGGACTGTACAGGGCAAAATCAAAACCCCAGGAGTTCTCCCAATCAAGGGCGGTCGGGAGGCTGTCCAAAGGAAGGCTCCCTTGAATAAAGCGTTCCAACTCCGCGGCAAAGCGGGAACGGGGAAGCATTTCCAGGCCCACAACAGGCCTGATGCCCCGCTGCGCGATTGCTGCCAGGAAAGCGGCCTGAGCCGCGTGATCAGCGGCATTGTCGTGGCGTTCGCCGATGAGCAGATAATCGGCCTCCCGGGCCAGGGAAGCCAAGTCGTCGGGCGAGAGGAGAGCGCCGTCCGCAGTGATGAATTGTCCCGGCTCATGGGAGGGAGAAATCTCTGTCTGTTTTCCGGCGCAGCCGCTGAGGCAGACGAGAAAGGCCAGCAACAGCGGAAAGGGGCAGCGCGGCCGTGCTTGACAACTCTCTGATGGATGGCGCAAGGGATGCTCCTGAGGGATTATTTCCGGTATACAGAAGTATTTCACGGTGGAAGTGATATGGTCAAGAGGGAACCTCGCCGGTAATACCGGAAAAATTCTTGACGATAGCCTTGGCTACGAGTATACACCATTTTCTCACGATGCGCGCCAGTAGCCCAGCTGGATAGAGCAACAGGCTACGAACCTGTAGGTCGGAGGTTCGAATCCTTCCTGGCGCGCCACATATTTCCCATCCGCGCCAGTAGCCCAGCTGGATAGAGCAACAGGCTACGAACCTGTAGGTCGGAGGTTCGAATCCTTCCTGGCGCGCCACTTTGTAAGGGCTGCACAGCACGATGCAGCCCTTCGTTTTTCCGGTAGCGCCTCAGTTTGGCGTGATACTTCGTCAGGCGTCGTTTTTTGCTCCGGTCGAGTACCGTAAGAGTACACTCCCTCCGCAAAAAACTTGCCTTCCTCGTCTGACCCCAAACTGAGGCGCTACCGATATTGCTCAAATTGGGGCGCGTACTTTTTTACTCGCGCGGCACGGATCCTGGCGGTTATGCAAGATATCATTATCATATTGGCGTGCATCAGCCTCGGCATGGTCCTGGGCTGGCTGCAACGCGCGAACAGGCCGCTGCTGAAGCTGGCGGACACATCCAGCCTGTACGCCGTATATGGGCTGTTGTTCGTTCTCGGCGTTCGCCTCGGTTCGGATGCCGTGTTGCTGGAAACCCTGCCGTTGCTTGGCACACGCGCCTTGCTCATCGCTGTTTTCTGCACAGCCGGAAGCGTTATGGCGCTTGCCCCTATCGGAAAGCGCTTTACGGCTCCCTGCACACAGCTTGCCGGGAACGCGGAGCGGATCGCCAAGAGCACGGAACAGTCTGGCGGACCTTCGCCGCTTTGGGGGAGCATGCGCATCCTGGCCGCATTTTCCCTGGGCGTGCTTTTAGCTGTTTTGGAGTATACTCCGCTCTGGATGAGCGACAGTACCCTGGCCACCTACGCGCTGTATCTGCTGGTTTTTGCCGTGGGCATAGGTCTTGGGGCGAATGTGAAGGCCTTCCGCATCCTGCGCGATCTGCACATCAGAATACTTGCCGTGCCCACATTGATTGTTGCGGGGTCCGGCCTCGGGGCGGCAGCGGCTTCGCTGGTGCTTCCGGGCATGGCCCTGCATGACTCCCTGTGCGTGGGCGCGGGACTCGGGTACTACAGCCTGTCCAGCATCCTGATCGAAAACGCGGGTAACCCCTCCCTGGCTTCCACGGCCCTTTTGGCCAATATCCTGCGCGAAGTTCTGGCCATTCTTGCCGCTCCCGCCCTGGCCCGATACTGCGGGCGGCTTTCCACCGTGGCTGCCGCGGGTGCGACCGCCATGGACACTACACTGCCGGTGATCGCCCGTTTTTCCGGTGAAGGTGCGGCCGTTATCGCCGTATTCAGCGGCATGACCCTCACCCTGCTGGTGCCCTTTTTGGTGACCGCCGCTCTGCAATGGCAATAATGATTTGGCGGGTATGCATCTTGCAGGAATTTCTCCCAGCGGGCTGTGCGTTGCCTATGCTTGCCAGCAGCCGCTAAAAATGTAATAAAAATCGGTGTGGCACATCGACGTGCCGGGCCGTGCGGAGGAATTCCTATGCGGTATGTATTGAAACAAGCGGGTCTTTGGGGAGGAAAAACTCTCCTCCCGCTGACGGCACTCCTTGTGCTGACCCTTTTCACGAGTGCCTGCGGGAGCAGGAAAAGTTTTTCTGATGGCGACATCCGCTCCATGGAAGGTGTGTATTACGGCACCGTAATTGATGTTGCCGAAGTTACAGTAGCAGAAGATCCGTCTCTGGCCGGTCCTGTGGCCGGTGGAGCTGTGGGCGCCATAGTCGGCAGCCAGCTTGGCGGTCTGCTCGCCAGCCCGTTGAGCGGCAACACGGGCAACCTGCTGCTCACAGCGGCGGGCATTGTGGTCGGTGCGGACGTTGGGAACGATATGCAAAAACGTCGTTACAGGGCCATGCAGATCACCATGGAGTTGAATAACGGCAAAGTTCTTATGGTTGTCCAGGGATTTGACGAATATTTCGTCAGGGGCGACAAGGTGCGTATCCTGCACATGGGTGAGGGACGCGCCAAGGTGCAGCACGCATAAGCCGCAACAGGCGCGTTGCGCCGGAGTGAATGACTGACAACAACAACGGCCTTTGGCGGCCCATTACTTGGAGACAATGATGCGTAATCCGCAGGATTTCATTTTGTACAGCGGCGGCGCCGCCGGGACTGAAGCCTATTTCGGTCAAATGGCCGAACGTTTCGGCCTGCAGGAAGTGAACTACAGTTTTGAGGGCCACCAGATCGAACGCACCAGAGGGGTGCGCGTGCTGACCACCGAAGAACTGAGCTTAAAAGATGTCAGCCTGACCTATGTGTCGAAAATCATGAACCGCCAGTACACGCGTGCGCCGCTGTTCCGTAAAGTGCTGCAAAGCATCTGCTGGCAGGTCAGCAGCGGGCAGGAAATCTTTGTGGTGGGCGGCATCATGCCGGATAACACCGCTAAGGGCGGAACCGGCTGGGGAGCGGAGTTCGCCAAAATCTGCAATAAGCCGCTCTGGCTTTTTGACCAGGAAAAAAATGCCTGGTTCCACTGGAACCAGGAAGCCTGGACGCCCCAGGCCGAACCGGTGATCAGCGCGAATCGCTTTACCGCCACTGGTACCCGGTTCCTTGAGGCTAACGGCAAGGCTGCCATTGAGGATTTATTCGCCCGTTCCTTCAAAAAATAGCGTAGTGGGTCATCATGACCCACTACCATTTTTCCCATGTTGCAATTTCCTCAGATATCGCCCGAGGTGTTCAGAATAGGCCCGTTTGCCGTGCATTGGTACGGCGTGACCTATCTGTTGGCCTTTCTGGCGGCCTGGATTCTGGGGCGCAGACGGGCGGCCGCGAACGGAGTGTTCACCCCGGCCCAGTTTGACGATCTCCTGACCTGGGGCATTCTCGGCGTGCTGGCAGGGGGGCGTCTGGGGTATGCGCTTTTCTACAATCCGAGCTATTTTCTTGCCAACTCGCTGGATATATTTAAAGTTTGGGAAGGCGGCATGTCTTTTCACGGCGGTTTCCTGGGCGTTCTGATTGCGCAGGGACTGACGGCGCGGCGCTACGGCAGAGGCTTTTTCCAAACTATGGATTTCATGGCTCCGCTTGTTCCTCTCGGAATTTTCTTCGTGCGCATGGGCAACTTTATCAACGCGGAACTGTGGGGCAAAGTGACGGACGTGCCCTGGGGCATGGTTTTTCCCGGAGCGGGTCCTGAACCACGCCATCCGTCGCAAATATACGAAGCCGCGCTCGAAGGGCTGGTGCTGTTCGTCATTGTGTGGACTTTTTCGGCCAAGCCCCGCCCGGTGATGGCGGTCAGCGGCGTTTTTGCCTTGGGTTACGGTGTTTTCCGCTGCTTTGTGGAATTCTTCCGCCAGCCTGACGCGCACTTGGGCTACCTGGCCTTCGGCTTTGTAACTATGGGCATGCTGCTGTGTGTGCCGCTTATCTTGACCGGCCTCACGCTGCTCTTTTTGGCCTATGGAAAAATGGGGCGCTACCCGAGAGAAAAGCTCCACTAGAGCATTTTGCCCGCAAAAAATGCTTGCATGCCCACGGGAGTCAGTATATACACCAACTTCTTCGCCGAGGTGGTGGAACTGGTAGACACGCTATCTTGAGGGGGTAGTGCACTACGTGCGTGAGGGTTCGAGTCCCTCCTTCGGCACCATTGAAGAGTCAAAGTCGCCCAAGGTTTTTTAAAAAACCTTGGGCGACTTCGTTTTTGGGATTCCTGTGTTGTTCGGTTTTTTATCTCCGCTCAACCGTTCGCAGGTTATGTTCCACTTTTTCCTTGCCGTAGGAGGTCAATTCATACCGGGCTTCATGCTCGCTGTCACATTCGGTGATTTTCAAGATGCCGACAGCTTTCAGGCCTTGCAGGCAGTTGGCAACATAGCTTGGTTCGAAAAAACGGAGGCCTCCGTATTCAGCCTGCATCATGCGCATGATTTCAGGGACTGAGAGAGCATGAGCATCGAGAAACAGAGCCGCCAAAGCGAGTTTGAAGGGAGGTGGAGTATTATGCATACTGATGTACTACCCCGCATGGTCATACGTTGCGCAGGTTCAGCATGTCCCTGGGGTTGCCGATGACCAGGAACATTCCGGAAAAAATAGTCAGCGCTCCCAGCACAAGCCAGGTTGTAATGTGCACCTCGGTGAAGAGAGCCGACAACAGTATTCCCCACAGCGCATAACTGATGTTCACGGCCAGGGCTCTGCTGACCCCGGTCATGCACATGGCCTTATACCAGCACAGGTAGGAGAATGCCCCCAGGCAGCCCGACAGAATGACGAAAAGCGCTCCGGTGGAGGTCAGAAAAGAGAGCGGTACGGATAATCCGCCGGAATCCGTGAAAAATACTGCCGAGGCCAGGGGAATCAGCAGCAGCACATACAGCGCCGACGATACCACATAGTAAATATTGAGCGCCACCAGGGGTTCGATAAAGTCCATGCCCAAGGTCACGTACACGGCCTCGGCTCCCCAGCCGATGGCGGCAAGAGCGGCAAAACACAGCCCTATATAAAACAGATCACTCGACTGTCCTTCCGGCGGCGAGTAGCCTATGGCTCCTGCGCCGGCAACGCACAAGACGAGGCCGATCCAGGCCCGAAGAGGGATTCTCTCCTTCAGCACGAATACGGCGAGAACAGCGGCTACCGCCGGATACATGGTGGTGATGGGCAGGGTGTAGGCCGGTCCGGCCAGTTGCAGGGCCGTCATATAGCCGCCCATGCCCAGGAGCGCCCCGAGCAAGGCTCCGACAAGTACGGAACGCCCCGGCCTGCTGGTCACGCTGCGCCAGATCTCTTTGCGGTGACCGTTGCGCAGATTGAGCACGGTCACGATGCAGGCCGCGCTGACATCATGAAGAGCGGCGCAGACCAGGGGAATCATGATCCACAGCGAGGCGTCGTTAAAAGGGGCGTAGTCTGACGAGGCCTTGATCAGCAATCCGTTGGCGCTGAAAATGAAACCGGAGAGCAGGGACAGTAAAATGCCCCGCTTGGCGTAGGCGAGGGACTGATCCTCGTGCGAAAGAGCGGCGTTCGGCATGTCCACGGCTCACAGGAATATGCGGTTATAAAGTGCTGCCAAAGGGGCACGGTCAAGGCCGTGCCCCTTGCGGAGGCAATGCAAGCCGCAAGCGCGGCTACGCGCAGTCGTGCTTGTCCCAAGGTTCGCGGTTGTCGCGGGCCAGAGCGCCTTCCATGCGTTGCAGCGCTTCCTTGAGTTTGTGTATTTCGTCAAGTTTGGTGTTGGGGCTTTTGAGCACCTGATAGAGCACGGCGCCCATGCAGTGTATCGTCAGGGGAAATTCACCCACCGAAGCCAGCGTGGGCAGCACGTCTTTGGCTGTGGCCGCGCGTTCGACCGTTCCCACCTTGTTGTCAATGCCGTTGCCATAGAAGGCCAGGGTGTTTTTGCCGACCACAGCGATGGTGGTGCGGCGGTCCGCTCCGTCGAGCACGGTTTCCATGGCCGTTTCCAAGGCAGTCGCATCAGCGTTGCCAAGATCAACAAGCATAAGCGGCAGGCCCTTTTCAACGCCTTCGGCCACGGCCGCGGGAGCCAGACGGGATACCTCGCTGTCTTCCACTTCACCGTTAAGCACCGGACCCGCGGTATAGTTGGGGAACAGCGCGCCTTTTTTCAGCAGTTTGCCCACGGCGCCTGCGGTGCCGGAAATTTCAGCGGAAGGCGCCAGAACAACAATTATTTTTTTGTCAGCCATTGCAAGAGTCCTTTTTACTGGAATTTATACGTGTCATTTCACAAGATTGGGGTCTTCCATAATCTGATACATGACGGCGCCTTCGGCGTCTTCAGGTATGGGATTGCCTGTCGCGTAGCATAGGGTGGGCACGATGTCAGCCAGCCAGCGCGGGCGATCGTACACAAATCCTTTTTTGATGTTCGGCCCGTGAAAGAGCAGAATGTTCTTCAAGCTGCCGCATCCGGATTCGCCGGTGGGGAAGCCGTAGCCGTGTTCGGCCATATACTCGGGCTTGAGGGCGTAAACAACATCTCCGGCCTGGGCGCCGCCCATGCCGAATACCCTGGCGTCTTCCTTGCGTACCGCGAGCAGCACCGGACGCTCACCGGTTTCCGGGTGTCTGTAGTCGAGCAGGGCGTCGATAATCTGATCGCGCACCTTTTCATAGTCCTCGGCTTCGACGATGCCGCCGGGATACTTGTCCTTCAGGTTCACGTACACGAACATGTACCGTTGCGGAACAGCCACGGACTTGCTCACATCCAGCACGTAGTTGTAGCCTTCGGTGGCCTCGTAGATTTCCCAGTAGTTTTCGTTTTTCTGGGGCTCGTAATGACACAGTCCCTTGGCTTTAAGGGCTTCGGCCGTGTTCAGGATCGGGCCTATGGGCGTTGCGCCGTGGTCGGAACACAGGCAGACCAGGGTTTCGTCGCCGAAGATCTCCATCATTTTGCCGAGCAGATGGTCTTCGATCTGATAGATCTTGCGCTCCATGTCAAAGGCGCGCTTGCGGATGCTTTCGTCCTTGCTGTCCATCTCGCCGAGCCAGCCGTGATAGAACCAGTCAATGGGGTGGGAGTGCATGTAGAAAAGCTCCCAATCCGGGTTGGCTTTCAGCAGGCTTGTGGCCACGTTGATCAGCCAGTCCGAATGGAATTGGGTCAGTTCCACCACGGTGTCCATGTCCAGAATGCCGTGTATGAAGGCCACAAGACCGATATCATTGGCAATGACGTGCTTGGAAAAGTCAATGAATTTCGCGGCTTCGGGCGGACTGATAAAGCCCTCGTGCCCCGCGATGCCGGTAATATAGAGCTTGAAGTCCTCCGCATCGTCGGAAAGCTCCATCAGCTTGCAGCGGAACGTTCCTTTCAGGATTCTGCCGTCTTCTTTGACAATAAAGTCACGCACGACCGGCTCTGACCACTGGCCTTTCTTGATGCTGAAAAGGGCGGTGCTGAAGTCTTTTTCCGTGCACAGGGCGACGGTGTCAAAGCCGTCGTCGCCGCTTTCCCAGCACAGGAGGTGCCACTGCTGGTTTTCCACGGGAATCATGGCTTCCTTGAATACCATGTCCACGGTCAGGGCGAGCGGTTCGTCGCAGTCCGGGAGATTTTTCCAGCCCCTGGCCTTATCGAACGAAGCCTGAATGCCCAAGGGGTAGAATTCGGAGGCAATAGCGCTTTCAGAAGCCAGAAATTCGCGGTGGGCATTGCCTTCTTCCATCCAGCGGGTCTCGGCCGGGGAAATGCCCTCGCCCATGACCATGACGCCGTTTTTCATCTTGCTCGGCCAGGACATGGGATAGTTCACCACGATGCATTTCTTGCCTTCCTTGTCCCAGCGATCCCAGATGGTCTGGGCGGTGAGAATCTCGGAACCGAAGCCCTGCACGGTTTTTTTGTGTTCAAGGCTTCTGCCCTCAACATAATAGTAGTAATCTTCCACCCCGTGCGTGCGCGGATACGCGCCGGTACAGATGCTGGCCCAGGAGGGCGGCGTGACCGTCGGCAGGTTGTACCCTTCGGTCATGTAGCTGCCGGACTGTTTGAACTTGGCGAAGTTGGGCAGAACCCCTTCCTCTATCAGGGCTTCAAGACGCTTGGGAATGGCGCAGTCGAAACCCAGCACCGCGGCGCGTTTAGCTTTCGCTGACATTGAAATTCTCCTTGGCGTTTGGTGGTGTTCCAGGGCCGCCGATTGATATAGCCGTCTTGCGTTCATATTTCAAAAAGCGGGCCAATTACTTTTCGTTGTGGGACGCTTGTGTTTTCACACATTTGCCGGAAAGTGCATTTTTTCCCTATATCAATTTTGCGACAATTATGTCGTTTATTTTTCGTGTTACGGCGCAAGCAGTGAAATGGAGGCTGAAAATCCATACCGATGGTCGGGAATTAATATGTTGGAGAACGAAAGGACAGTGTTGCCTTCCCGGCGGCGCGCGATCAACGCCGCCGGGAAGGCTGTGCAAGCGACGGGATTACTTTCTCCAGTCGGGAATGGGCAATTGTACCATCTTCAGGAACTTATCCGTGTTCACCTTGGCGGCCTTGAACTTTTCTATTTCCTGCGGGGTGAAGCGGCCGATGCTGACAAAAAAGTCGGCCACGTCGAGCTGCCACCGTTCCGCTTGGGACATGCCGTTGGAGGTGTCCACCAGCTTCATGACTTCCTCATAGGTCCAGCAGGGATTGACCTGGATATCTTTTTTTGCCTCTTCCGGGGTCAGCTTGATGCCGGAGAAGTCGTTCATGAACTGTCTGTATTCCGCGACGATGCGGTCGCTCGGGCCTTCTGCAACCACCATATTGTTCGTGCGGAACCAAATGCGCAGGAACTTGGCCACCAGTTCGGGGTTGGCGTCGCACCAGTCCCTGTCACCGACCAGGGCGGAAACAGTGGGCGAGCCGATCTGTTCCATGGTTCCTCCGCTGGGCCAGCCTCTGGCTTCAGCGGCAAAGGTCAGGGGCGCCCACAGGAACGCGGCGTCGCCCACGCCTTTTTCAAAAGCCGGAACGATGGAGGTGGCGTCCATGTTGACCATTTTGACGTCGTTCGGGGTCAGGCCGAAAATTTCCAGCCATTTGCCGGCCATATAGTGGGTGGTGGTCTGGGCGGTATACAGGATGGTCATCCCTTTCACTGTTTCCGGGCTGCCGTAAACGTCCGGAAACTTGGGGTTCCAGCCTTTTACTTTGGTGGCCGGATGGCCCGGACGCAGGAACATGTCATGCATAAGCCCTTCGCTTTTGCTCGGCGCCACAATGTAAATCTTGTGGCGGATGCCGCCCACAAGCTGGCCGCCTATGCCGGTGGAGCCAAGCACCCATGTTTTGGAGGGCAGGGCTTCCATTTGGGCCGGACCGGTGCTGAAGAGCAGCATTTCGATATCCAGGCCTTCTTCCTTATCCCAGCCCATTTTTTTGGCATACCAGATGTTAAAGCCTGCGTATTCGTCCATCCAGGCGGTAGGCATTTTTACAAGGGGTTGAGCGGCAAAGGCCGGAAGCGCAAAAACTGTCGACAAAAGAACCAGCAAGGCAAACAACAGAGATTTTTTCATAAGCGGTTACTCCTCTCTTTATCCCGCTTGTGCGCGGGTGTGTTTGTGGATCTGAAAATACTTTTGCCTACTATATACACAGGTGAAATACTTGTTACAAGGTGAGTTTTTGCGCTTCCGTTATTGTCTTGCGCAGTTCCAGAAAGCGCACGTCCATGTTGTCGCGCGGGCGCGGCAACGGCACATCATAGGTTTTGCTGATTCGTCCGGGCAGTTTGTCTTCCATGGTAATGATGCGGTCAGCCAGAAAGATGGCTTCATCTATGTTGTTGGTAACAAAGATCATGGTGCGTTTTTCCATCTGCCAGATGCGTTCCGTTTCCTGTTCCATGAACAGGCGCGTCTGGGCGTCGAGCTGGCCAAAGGGTTCATCCAGGAGCAGTATCTGCGGCTTCAACGCATAGGCCCTGGCAATGCCCACGCGCTGCTTCATGCCGCCGGAAAGCTGGTGCGGATAATAGTTTTCAAAGCCTTTTAGGCCCACCATATCCAGGTAATAGTCAGCTATTTCCCGTGATTCCTTGCTGGAAAATCCGTTGAGTTTCAGTCCGGTTTCCACGTTGGACAGAACCGTTTCCCAGGGAAAGAGCATATAGCTTTGGAACACCAGGCAACGGTCGGGACCGGGGCCTTCAATTATCTTGCCGTTTAAGGTGACCGTGCCGGAAGTCGGCTTTTCCAGCCCGGCGATAATGCGCAAGAGCGTGGTCTTGCCGGATTGGCCGGGCCCCAGTATGACCAGGAGTTCCTGTTTATGCACTTCCAGGGAAATATCGTGCAGCACCGGCACACGCTGGGTGCCTTTCTGGATGAATTCCTTGCTCACGTTTTCACAGCGTATTTGCACTTCAGAGCTAATCACGAAAGACTCCTTGCATTCACGCGCCAGAGGTTTGAGGCTACAGGTTTGAGATGTCACGCTGCCAGGGGCAGAGCTTCTTCTTGATCAGGTCCATGCCCTGCGTGAAGATAAGCGCGACAACGGCAATGACGATCATGCCGCCGATGATCATGCCGGGATCCGACAGCTTCATGCCTCGCATGATGATGAAGCCGATTCCGGAGTTGGCGTTTACCAATTCGGCCGCCACAACCGCCGACCAGGCGCTGGACATGGCTATTTGCAGCCCGGCGGTGATGGCCGGAAGCGCCCCCGGTATGGAGACCAGCCGGATTTCGCTCCAGCGGTTGCCGCCCATTACCCGCACCGCGTCATACAGTTCAGGTTCGATAAGCTGGACGCTGTTGAAGGCGTTGAGCACCACCGGAACAAAAGCGCCGATGACGATGATGAAAATCTTGGGCGCCTCGCCGATGCCGAACCACAAAATGGCTACGGAAATCCAGGCCAGTGGGGGCATGGGCTTGATTATGTCGAAAAGCGGCTTGACAATGGCCCGGATGGTTTCGTTAAAGGCCATGGCGAGTCCGAGGGGAATGCCGAACCCGGCGGCGATCAGAAAGCCTATGATCACCCGCTGGGTGCTTATCCAGATGTGTTCCCACAGGGTCTTCCCGGCCAGGGTGCTTACCGCCAATTCCCGCAGGCTTTCCAGCACCTGGAGCGGAGTGGCCATGGCGCTGGTGCCGAAAATATTGGCTGCCGCCACCCAATGCCACAGGCTGAAAAAACAGGTCAGTGAAACGCAGTATAAAAAGTATTCGCTGCGGATCACGCTGATAAAGGTTATTTTTTTGTCATTGGTCTGCTTTATGACTTCATTGCGGACATCCTGGCCGCAGCCGTTGTCGTCGCTGGTTTGAGCAGCCTGCTGCATAGTATTTTTCGTATCGCTCATGACGGCTACCTCCGGATACCGGCCAGCAGCTTGGCCTCAACTCTGTCGATGATTATGCCGAGCAGGGCTCCGCCCATGGCGACGCTGACCATGCCCAGCACCACGATATCCGTGCGGCCCAGGAGACGCCCGATCGAGATGAGATACCCGAGTCCCGCATCCGAAGCCAAAAGCTCCGCCGCCACCAAGGTGGTCCAGCAGTATGCCAGGGCTATTTGCAGCGCTCCGAAAACCATGGGCAGGGAGGAAGGGACGCAAATGGACGTAAAAATCTGCCAGTCAGAGGCCCCGTAGGTGCGGGCCATCTGAATATGCACGGGGTTGGTCATGCATACGCCGGTGTAGGCGTTGATCACGCAGGGCACTATGCCGGACAGCCAGATGATGAACACCTTGCCGGACAGTCCGATGCCGAACCAGAAGATGGTCAGGGGTATCCAGGCTACGGGCGGAATCGGCCGGATAATCTCAAAAATGGGACGGAACAGGCCGCGCACGGTAGTGAACCAGCCCATGGCCATGCCCAGGGGCAACCCGACGGCAAGAGCCAGAATATAGCCGATAAAAGCCTCCTGCATGCTGATCCAGGCGTGTGTAATGATGGTGGCTCCGTCCGGGGTAACGTCGGTCAGTTTTTTGATCATCAGGGTAAGAACATCCCAGGGCGCGGCCAAAAGCGTATTTGGAATGCGCCAGTCCTCCACGCCTTCCGGAGCGACACTCAATTGCCACAGAAGCAGAAAGACGCTGACACTGAGGATGGGCAAAATACGCAAGCGCAACGGCTTTTTTATGCGTACCTCTTCATAAGCCATGTACTCTTCCTCGCTGTTTACGGTTCAGGCCGGTTTTACCACCAACGGATAAGGTCCGTTACCTCACGCCGTATTTCAATGAACCTGGGGTCAAGCAGGTCTCTTGGACGGGGCAGGTCCACCACCACCTCCGCTCTGACTTTGGTGGGCTTGGGGCTGAGCACCAGAATACGCTCCGCCACGTACACGGCTTCCTCTATATTGTGGGTGACAAACAGCACGGTGCTTTTCAGCGCCTGCCACAGCTTCACCAGTTCGTCCTCAAGATAGAAGCGCAGCTTGACGTCCAGTTGACCGTAAGGTTCATCCATAAGCAGAAGATCGGGATTTACCGCAAAAGCTCTGGCAACGGCTATACGTTGCATCATGCTGGCGGAAACCTGGTTTGGATACAGGTCGGCCGTGTCCGACAGACCCACCAGGTCAAGGATATATTTGAGCCGTTCCTCAAGTTCTTTTTTGGGCGTGTGTTTTGTCTTCATCCCGTAGGCGACATTTTGCGCGACGGTCAGCCAGGGCAGGGCGGTCGGCTCTTGAAAGACAAAGGCCAGGTTGTGCTTCTTCGGGTCCGCCACTTCGCCGTCGATATAAATGTCGCCGGAAGTTGTCTCCGTGAGCTTGGACATGCAGTTCAGAAAGGTGGTTTTTCCACAGCCCGTCGGACCTACAATGCTTACCAGTTCCCCCTTTTTTATTTCAAAGTTGATCTTGTCCAGAACCAGGAGATCGCCAAATTTTTTGGTTAAATCCTGAACGAGGACTTTCGGATTGTGCTCCACGCACGGTGGCGTTTGTGACATCATTCGGAGCTCCTTGAATGAAAAGCGGTCGGTTGGAGATTGACTGAAGAAGCATACGACATACGATGTTTTTGATGAATTAATAGCACATTTTGTGCCATTATCCACAACCTAATTTTGGGGATATGCGTAAGTAGGTGTCTTGGAGGCCAGGGTGAAATTTTTCACTCTGTACACAATCGAAATGCGACAAAAATGACGCAAAAGCGACTTTGTGCGTTGAATGGTGCAAAAATGCGACTAGCGGAGTAGGCGGCAACAGCCCCTAGCGTGTGATGCCGTGTCTTTTGATTTTACGTTGTAAAGTGCGCATGGTTACACCCAAGGCCGAGGCTGTGGCGCCTTTTTTCCAATGACACTGGCGCAGCATGCTTAGTATGCGCTGTTTTTCCAGTTCATCTTTGGCTTTGTTGAGGGTGCCCGCGCTGTCATAATGATCGGGCGTGGGGGGGATTTCCCGGATGGCCGGGGAGGGGGAGGGTATGGAGCCGGTTTCATCCGGGCTGAGTTCAAGGCCTGTTTCTCCAAAAGCCCAGAAGCGGTCCAGGGCGTTTTGCAGTTCCCGGATATTGCCGGGCCAGGGATGCTGTTCCAGGAGCAGGCGCACGGAGGCCGGAATCGGTCTGGTTATGGCGTGTTTTTGCGCATAGGCGTCTATGAGCAGGGGGATGTCCCCCTGCCTGGCCCGCAATGGCGGCATTTGGATGGCCAGGACGTGGATGCGGTAGTAAAAGTCCGCCCGCATGGCCTTTTGGCGGACCATTTCCTGTATGTTTTGATTGGTGGCGGAAATGAGGCGGAAATTGGAGCGTTTTATCTCGTTTGAGCCGACCGGGGTATAGGTTTTTGTTTCCAGGACGCGCAAAAGTTTTCCCTGAAGCTCCAGGGGCAGTTCCCCTATTTCGTCCAGGAACAGCGTACCTTCGTTGGCTGCGGCCAAATAACCGGCCTTGTTGGAAATAGCCCCGGAAAAAGCGCCTTTGACATGCCCGAAAAATTCGCTTTCCAAAAGCTGGCTCGGTATGGCTGAACAGTTCACAGGCACATAACGGCCGCTTACACCGGAAAGTTCATGGATGGTTTGGGCGGCCATGTCTTTGCCGGAACCGGTTTCCCCGTAGAGTATGACATTCGCGTCGCTGTTGGCGGCCTTGATCATAAGGCTGTAAACGTTCTGCATGATCTCGCTCTTGCCGACTATTGCCCCCAAGCCGTAAGAGTTTTTGATGGAGGTGCGCAGGCGCTGGTTTTCTTTGAACAGGTTCTGTTCCGTGGTCTTCTGCTCGGTAACATCCATGATGATGCCTTCAATATAAAGGCAGCGCCCTTCGGCGTCATAGACCCCCTCGCCCTGGTCCCACACCCATATCATGCTCTTTCCCGGCGGGGTGATGCGGTAATAAATTTCATAAGGGCGGTGGGCCACCAGGCTTTCATGCATGACTTGCCGCACCATGAGCAGGTCCTCTTCGGGCATCAGGCGCTCAATAACGTTGGCCGGCTTTTTAAGCACGTCTTTCATGCTTATGCCAAAAAGAGATTCACACCCGCGTGTAACAAAATCAAGCCTGTATTCATACTCAGGCCCTATCACGGCGCAACGGTAGGCCATGCCCGGCAGCCGGTGCAGCAGCCTCTCCAGGCTGCCTTCAACCAGATTGAACCGGCTGTGCATCTGTTTTTGTGCATCATGCGACATAGGAACTCCCGCTGATGGAGTGTGTCTGTCTATAATGTCGCCATTTCATTTTTTCTGTCAAGAGTGATGCGACAGGAATGTCGCTACTTTCGGCTGGCCGGTGTCTTTTGTCACGCTTCACAGTGATGCTTGTGCCGGATTGCGCGACGCCTGGGCACAGTCCTTTCGAATGGTACGGATCGTGCTAAAGCTCTTTTCATTAAGCGACAATCTCAAACGTGAACCCGTTATTAAGGAGATAGGTATGGCTCATGCATTTGATCTGGAACTGACCCGCGATTCCGGCAGCCACTGGAGCATCAAGACAGGTTCCGCGGCTTTTCCGGTGCTTGACTATGACTCCAGTAAACTGACTCCGGAAGAAAAGGCTGATGAACACATGGGAGGACGTCTTCTGGCCGCGGGCGCTCTGGCCTGTTTCACCAACACGCTGTGGAACGATATCGTCAGAGCCGGCGGTACGCCGAAGTCCATGAAAGCGACCATAGAAGTGGAAAAGGAAAAAGATACCTCCATGCGTACCAAGTTCGGCCCCTATACGCTCAAGGTGGAAGTGCAGGCCGAGGGCATCTCTCAGGAAACCTTCGATCCCATCCGCAGAGCTCTCTTGCGCGGTTCCCTGGTGACCTACACCATGGAAGAGGGAACGGAGATGGACTACGATATCGAGCTTGTGGATTAGGGTTTGTAGCCTTAACAGCCCCTTAGGCCGCGCCGCCAGTTGGCGCCTCTGCCTTCCCCACTGTGTAGCCGAAAGGATGACCTATGCTCTATATTTTGAACAAACCCGGCGAAGAGTCGCTCCGGCAACTGTGCATGATTGCCGCCCAGGATGACGAGGCGGCCGTGCTGCTGATCAGTGACGCTGTTTTTCTCGCTTCCTCTGAAAACATGCGCCGTTTTTCCGAACTGGACCTGGAATCCGTGAACGCGGACAAAGAGGCTGTCGGAGCCCGGCTGGTTGAGCCGGACGATGATGTGGAGCTGCTGGATTACGCCGGCATGGCAGCTCTTGTTGAAGATTACGACAAAGTAGTCACCCTGTAGGAGGATCCGGGATGCCGAAAACCTATACCTTTGCGCTGCTGTCCGGCAGCTCGGAAAATGAAGACGCCGTCTTTGCCGTCAGGTTGGCTCGCGCCCTGATAAAGCGGGGCAACAAAATCAATATCTTCCTGTACGGCAACGGCTGTAATCTGGCTAATAAAAACGTGCCCTACAAGGAAGGACGTTCCCCCATTTCAGACGAACTGCGGGCCCACATGGACTCCTTTGTGCTGGACAGTGAACTCGAAGCCCTGGCCGCCGAAGGCGCGAAACTGGTGACCTGCCACACCACGGAATACAGCCGGGGAACGGAAGGGCTTGATTATCTGGAAGGGGTGGAATGGGGAGACGTGGGCTCGTCGTTCACGAAAATGCTCATGCTTTCGGACGCGGTTTTTACCATAGGGCAATAAGGTGACGACATGATAGCTTCCTGCAGCATTATTGTACGCAAACCCCTGGCCAATGAAGCGGCCACGCTCGGCATCCGCGCGGCGTGGGCCATGTTCACCAACGCCAGCATTGAAGTCAAACTTATTCTCATGTCGGACGGAGTGTACAGCATTCTCGGCAAGGCCGGATATGTAAGCAACCTGTTCAAGCGTTTTTTGCAAGAGGGCGGAGAGATTTATGCCGTCAGGGAAGATCTGGCCGCGCGCGGCATAGACGATGCTTCGCTGCCGGAAGGCGTGACCATCCTGGAAGGGGACAAGGTCTTTGATGTGCTTGAGGAGACCGAGTCGGTCATGACCTTCTGATCCAGCCGTGTGACCGCGAAACCCTAAGCAGGCGTCGATGTCGAGGCTGAAGAGCGGCAGAGGCTCCCGGAGTAATTCGGGGGCCTCTTGTTCAACCAAGAATTTTGACGTGATACTTACGCTCACGCGGTCCGTCAAACTCGCAGAAATACACGCCCTGCCATGTTCCGAGCACGGGTGTTCCCTTTTCCACAATAAGCGTCACGCTTGAGCCGATACAGCTTGCTTTCAGGTGCGCCGCGCTGTTGCCTTCGGCATGGCAAAACTCGCTTCTGTCGGGAAAGGCTTTGTCCAGTCCGTGGAGCACGTCTTTGACCACATCCGGGTCGGCATTCTCGTTAATGGTGATTCCCGCCGTGGTATGCGGGCAATACACGACACACAAACCAGCCTCCAGGCCGCTTTTTCTGACGGCATCCACGACGGCGCGCGTAATGTCGTACAATCCTTCTTTCCCTGTCCTGAGCGTGTGTGACAATAGCATTGGTACTCTCCTGGCAAATGGAGCAGTTGAAGAAAAAGGCCGCCCGGTGTATCCTGAATCATGGCAGCACGTTCCGGACATAAGCCCGCAGGCGCTAAAAAGAAAGCCCCCTTGCCCCGCGTGGAACCGCACATCGGGATTGACGAGGCCGGAAGAGGTTGCCTTGCCGGTCCGGTTGTCGCGGCAGCCGTGTATTTTCCCGAACATTTCGATTTTTCCGCGCGCTTGACCGGCCTGAATGACTCAAAGAAGCTGAACGAGGACACGCGGAACCAACTGGCCGCTCTGGTGAAAGAACAGGCTCTGGCCTATGGATTCGGGCTGATTTGGCAGGATGAGATCGACAGCATCAATATTTTGAATGCCACGTTCCGGGCCATGTCCCGGGCTGTATTCGCTCTTGCGGCCAAGCTGTCCGGCTCCTCTGACGGTTTCCTGCCCCCGCTGCTCATTGACGGCAACAAGACGATTCCCGAAAAACACTGGCAAAACTGCGCTGAAGGTATCTCTGCCGGAACTCTTGCCTGGGAGCAACATCTGCCCCTGCCTGCCTGCCTGCTCCCTGCCCGCGCTCTGGCCCTGCCGGAGCAGCATGCCGTGGTGGACGGCGACGCGCTTATTCCTTCCATCTCCGCAGCCTCAGTACTGGCCAAGACCATAAGGGACGGGCTCATGGAACGTCTGGACGCCGTGTATCCCGGCTACGGCCTTGCCCGGCATAAAGGCTACGGGACCAAAGAACATCTTGCCGCGCTGGCGGCAAAAGGTCCCTGTCCCTTGCACCGCATGACCTTTCGCGGGGTGCGGCCGGAGGAGCGGCAACTCAGTTTAATTTAGGGCTTGTCCATACATACGTGGAGCGCGCGGCGAAGACGAGGAAAAGGCGTTTTTTGCGGAGGGAGTGTACTCTTATGGTACTCGACCGGAGCAAAAAACGCCTTTGACGATGTATGCGCCCGCGAAACGCTTATTTATGGACAAGCCCTTAGTCAAGGTATTGTCTGAGCACCGAAATGGGGTGCAGGGCGGGTTTCCCTCCTCCATGACGCATCTGGACCCGGCAAGTGCCGCATTCAGAAGCGCTGACAGGGGCGGCGCTGTTTTTTATGCTCGCAAACAGCCTGTCGCCGACCTGCATGGCAATGGCATATTTGTCATTCTTGAATCCATAGCTGCCGGAAATGCCGCAGCAACCCGCATCAGCATTGTCCGCGCTCAGGCCGGGAATCTCCCGCAGCAGATCAAGGCCGGGCAGACCAATGCCCTGAACCCGGAGGTGGCAGGGGGCGTGGTACACAATGGACTGGGGCCGGTTTTTATCCGGCAGGACAAGTTCGCCGCGCTGTATGGCTTCAAGGAGGAACTCGCAGGCATCAGCGAGAGCCGGGGAAAGGCTCTGCGGCAGCAAATCGGAAAAATACTCCTGATAGTCCTGTTTGAACATCAGGGCGCAACTCGGGCAACCGGTGATCACCGGCAGTCCCTGATCTTTATAGCGTTTAAGCGCGGCCATGTTGACCGTGGCGTTTTTTCTCGCATCTTCCCAGAATCCGTTAGCCACGAGCGGCAGCCCGCAGCAGATGAATTCTTCGGGCGAAATGACTTCATATCCTGCCATATTCAATACAGCTACCATGTCCAGGCCGCTTTGCGGAGCATAGATATCCACGAAACAGCCGGGAAAGAACGCCACTTTTCGCGGAAGTCCCTTGGGCTGGACATACCGCGCCAAGGCCTTGCGAAAGGTGTGCGGAGCAAAATCCGGCAACGGGGCCTGGCGGGATATGCCGAGGCGATCCAGGACAAAGCGCGCCGGGGCAAGGCGCATGCCGAAGTTTTTCAGGCCCGCCGGAATAAAGCGCAGCCAGCGGGAGAGCAGTTCATTGTGGGCCAGGAGCCAGTCCCGTAACCTGGGAGAGCGCTCGCGGCTGACTTCAGCCCGGGCCCGCATAATAAAGGAGGACACAGGCACATCGCAGGGGCAGGAAATATCGCAGTTCTTGCAGTTGGAGCAATAGTGCAGCGAGTCATCCTCGCCCAGGCCGACCATGCGGAAACGCTCATAGGCCGGACCGGTCATGCGCGGCCCGAGAAAGTTCGGCGTTGCCTGCGCCACGGGGCAGACCACCGTGCAGGTGGTGCAGGCAATGCATCTGTCAGGTTGTGGTATGTCTGTTTTCATGGATTGCCTCTAGGGTCAGACCCTATTAATATTGGGGCTCCGCCCCAAACCCCGGCAGGGGAAATGATTTCCCCTGCACCCCTCATTACTTGAAAACAGCTTCGCTGTTTTCAAGAATGCCCGGTCCAGGGCCGGCTAGGCCCTGGCGGGGAGGCTTGGAGGGGCAGAGCCCCTCCAAAAAATAATTAGCAAAACCGGGCGGCGTGCCAGCCGGTGGCAATGGCCACGCCGTGTCCGGATTTTTCCAGTACAAAATCATATCCGGCCAGCGCCCGCCCCGCGAAAAACACGTTGTCCAGAAGCGCGTCTCCGTCCGGCGCAACAGGATTCAGACGCGCGTTCACTCTGACGCCGAGACGGGCGTAGGGCTGCGCATCAAATATTTCGGGCGCGGACCAGGCTTCAACCGTATCCGGAGCACCAAGGTCGAGGTCAAATATGCTTTCGCGCGCAAGACCGGGGGAGGCCACGTTGCCGCCGCCGAAAAAGCCGCCGGTAGCGATGATAAAGGAGTCTGCCGCCAGTTCCCGGCGCTTGTCCGGTCCCTCGGATACAAGACTGAGGCAGCGGGCTCCTTCCACTCTTGCCCCCACCAGGGTCGTGTTTTCCGAAATAATGACACCAGCCTGGGTAAGCGCTGTCTTGAGCGCTTCGCGGATACGCAGCCCACCCACGCCCGGCGGGGATGAAGCCATTTCCACCAGAGTGCAGCCGAGTTCCGCCTCCAGTCTTTTCCTGAGGACGGCGCTGTTCTTGATGCCCAAGATGGGCGGCAAGAGCACGGCAATGCGCTTTTCAGCAACAGGAGCGATATGGGTTGCCAATTCCCGGAGCAGCCAGGCTTCTCCGGCCGGGGTATCCATCAGGTGCGCCATGTCCAGCGGCGTCTGGCTGCGGTGCGTCGGTCCCTGGGGCGGGGTCAGCGGGGGCGTGGCGAATATTTTGTCCTTCAGCCGCTTCTGTTTCTGCAATTCACTGCGGGCCATACCGGCATGGCAGTCCTTGAGCCAGGACAACCGGGGAATAAGGATGATTTCCGCCTCGGCCAGCGTATCCCGGTCCGCGTGTTCCGGACACAGGAATGAAGGCTTGAACGTCCCGAGAATACTGGGAATCCAATGATTTTTCCCCTGCTTGTTCATAAGTTCAAGCCCGTGTTTGCGGCATACGGCCTGGAAGAAGTCCAGGGCTTCGCGGACAGACTCGGCGCCCACCAGGCGATACGGGTGATCTTCCGGCAGGTCCGCTATGGTTTCCAGGGGGTTGCCGCGCACGATTTCGTTATTCACGTAGCCAAGCAGATCGACGCAGCCGCCACTGATGGCAAGACCGCCCGCGCCACGGGCGGCAATACGCACACGCCTGCCGCGTGTTGCGGCCGCGAGAGCGGCTATCAGTCCGGCCATGCCGCTTCCGGCCACCAGCACGTCAGTCGGCTTCATCGTCAGCTCCGTTAATGTTCAGGGTTGCTCCGTATACGGCGCGGCCCAGTTCTATTTCCTGCACCTGGGAACCCCAGAGCACGGGGCGTAAACCGCGCCAGCGCTCCTGTAGAAAAGAACGCAGGTTGGCTCGGGGGGATACGGCAAAGGGAATTTCCAGATCGGTGAGCGCGCCAATAGCCCGGATTGAGCAGAACGTGCCCTGGCAGGTGCCCATGCCGAGCCGGGTGCGGAAGCGTATGTCATGCAGAAAATGGGTGGCCTCGTCCGCGGCGACCAGCTCCACTTCGGCCCGGCTCACCATTTCGCATTCACACAAAAGCTCCGTGCCTGAACCTTTGTCCAGGGAGTCCACGATGTTGGAGAATTGATCGCCAAGGCGCTCCATCACAAGCTGTAACCGGGATGGAGGAAAGTATTTCGCCGCCCTGTTCAGGGTAGAGGAGTCGGGATCCGAGGCCAGGGGTTCAAGCGCCGTGCGGCAAGGTGCGGTTACACCGAGCTTGTCGCAAACCAGATCGGTCATTTTTTCCGCCATCAGCCGGTAGGTGGTCAGCTTGCCGCCGAAAATGCTGGCCATGCCGCTGAGGCCGTCCTGCTTGTGATCCACGATAATAAAGTTGCGGCTGGCCCCGCGTCCCGCGCCGGAGTCGGGCGGCGTGTACAAAGGACGGTTACCCGCAAAGGCGCGCAGGATGCGGTATTGCCAGATCGTCGGGAACAGGGGCTCTCCGAGCGTTAAAAGGCGCAGCACTTCTTCGGCCCTTGGCGTGGTGTCGGAAGGGTGCTTGGCTCTGGCTGAAGTGGTGCCCAGGATGATGACCGAACCGTGAGGCACGAAAATATCGCCGTCCCCGCTTTTACGCAGGCGGTTCACCACGCGGGAGGTAAAGCGGTGGTTAAAAACCACCAGCGCTCCCCGGTCCGGGGTCACGTCCACGTCCAGCCCGGCCAGGCCCGCGATTTCGCCGACCCAGGGACCGGCGGCATTAACCACATAGTCACAGGCCAGCGTGTAGCTTTCTTTTTTCAGCGTGTCGTATACTTCAACACCCGTAACCGCGCCGCCCCGGGTCTGAATGCCCTTGACGATATGATAGGTACGTACTGTCCCGCCATAGCGGCGGGCGGACACAGCGTTGTGCCAGAGCAGGCGGAACCCGTCCACGCTGGAGTCGGGGACCCGGTAAACTTCCTTGATGCCGGGCGCGAGAGAAGGCTCCAGTTGCAGCGCTTCTTTTACTTCCACCTGAGAGACGGCAATGCCGGCCTCGGTACAGGCCTCTATCCACGGCTTTACATAGGCCGGGTCATCCTCTTGCGTGCGGACGAAAAAACCTTCGGTTTCCTCCACACAGTGATGTCCGATACGGCGCAGGATGGTGTTTTCTTCAATGCATTCCCGCGCGGCCGCAATGTCGCTCACCGCGTAACGCGCGCCGCTGTGCAGCAAACCATGAAAGCGCGAGCTGGTGCCGTGGGCCAGGCCGCCCTGTTCAAGCAGCACGGCGTTGACCCCGCGCATGGAGAGATCCCGCAGAATCCCCACGCCCGTGGCGCCGCCGCCGATGACAACCACACGTGTATCTTTCACGCTGTCTCCTTATAGAAATCGGACTGTATAAGGCTGTGCCTCTTATATTTCCTATCTTCTTCCTGTGAAAATGTGTCAAGCGCTTTCTTTTTCTTTTTTTTTTGATATAGTGTAACCATGAGAGAAAGCTACGAACAGCAAAATATTTATTAATTACCGCCACTTCACCTCAAACCCCGCATCCCCATGACGACATACCTCGGAAAAAAATGCTTTGTCCTGGACATGGACGGTACAGTCTACCTCGGAAACATTCCCATAGAAGGCGCGGTACGGTTCATCACAGACCACTGGGACGACCTCGACTTTTACTTTCTCTCCAACAATACCTCCAAGGGGCCGGAAACGTATATCAAAAAACTCAACGGCATGGGTATTCCGGCGACCCGTGAGCGGATTCTTTCCCCAACCGAACCCTTGGTGGAATATCTACGGGCGGAGTATATTTCCCGCGCCTATCTGGTGGGCAACCGGGATTATGCGGCTGCCCTGGCCGCGGCCATGCCCGAACTGATCTTGACCGCGGACGGAGCCCAGGCCGTGATCCTGGCCTATGATACGGAGCTTGATTATGCAAAACTGACCATATCCTGCCATTTGCTGCAACGGCCGGATGTCGCCTACCTGGCCACGCACCCGGATTTGGTCTGCCCGGACCCGGCCGGACCGCTGCCTGACGCGGGAAGCTTCATGGCCCTGTATGAAAAGGCGACCGGCAGGCTGCCGGAACGTATTTTCGGCAAGCCTGATCCCTATATACTGTCTCCTTTGCTGAGCAAATATCGTAAGGAAGAAATGGTCATGGTCGGTGATCGCTTGTCCACGGATAAAAAATTGGCTGAAAACGCTTGCATCGATTTTGTGCTTGTTTTGAGTGGAGAAGCCACGCGCAGAGATCTGTATGTCGAGACTCTACAGCCCTGGCGGGTGGTGGAGACGCTGGGTGATTTGTAATGCGCTATTCAGCGGGTTCAGAGGAAAAAACGGATTCTTGTCAGGTTATTTTCCTTTACCTGTTGCAATAGCTTTATCTATGTATTATTTAAAAAAAGAATATTCAAATATCTATCTATTAAAGAGGATTGTCTATGAATATTTGTTTGGCAAGTTCTGATTGCGCCTATGCGGCGACCCGGCTCAAAGGCGTTGCGGACGAAGCGCCGGAGCCGCAACTCATGCTGCTCTGCGCGCAAGGTTTGCACGAGATGGGGGAAAACCTGCATCTGTACACATCCGGTTTACATGTATCGGCACCCTTTTTTGAGGAACTGTGCGAAACTGTCCTGAGTGTGTGCCAAGACAGTGACATACCGGTGATAGTCATGCATGACAAAGCCTTCGGGCTTATGGAATGTCTGGCCATAATCGCACGTGAAAGCACTCTGCGACAGAAACGCGAAACCGCGCTTCCCGCGCAGACGAATGTCATGCGCTACTTTGAAGGGTGCGGACATTGGACGCCGGGCGACGGCACACTGGTCACCGAGTTCTATTACAGTCGTATTCCCAAGGCCTCAACCGAACACTGAACGACCGCGCTCGTTTGGTTGCCATCCCGGCCCCGGCATATACTGTATTCCTCGCTGATAAGTATATGTGGGGCCGGTTTTTTTTATACTATTTTTCAAAGCGAACCGAATAAAAAAGCCGCTTTTGGCCGTGCTATTTTTTTATTGCTTGCAATAGTTTAGCCTATGCATTATCCAATTATTAAATATTTAAATTCTTATTTAAAGAAAAGGATTGTCTATGACTCATGCTCTGGTACGTTCTGACTGCGCCCACGTGGCGACCCGGCTCAAGAGTGTCGTGGACGAAGCGCCGGAACCGCAACTCATGCTGCTCTGCGCGCAAGGTTTGCACGAGATGGGGGAAAACCTGCATCTGTACACATCCGGTTTACATGTATCGGCGCCCTTTTTTGAGGAACTGTGCGAAACTGTCCTGAGTGTGTGCCAAGACAGTGACATACCGGTGATAGCCATGCATGACAAAGCCTTCGGGCTTATGGAATGTCTGGCCATAATCGCACGTGAAAGCACTCTGCGACAGAAACGCGAAACCGCGCTTCCCGCGCAAACGAATGTCATGCGCTACTTTGAAGGGTGCGGACATTGGACGCCGGGCGACGGCACACTGGTCACCGAGTTCTATTACAGTCGTATTCCCAAGGCTGCGGCAGATCATTGAAATCATTCCCGCCCTGGAGCGGATGAACTTTTTCAAAGTTCATCCGCTCTCAAGTCTCGCCCGCTCTCTTGCTTTTCCGGGATAATGAAATATAATATCAACTCTGTTTTTTCAAAATTACTCTGCCCTCTAATGGTCCGGGAGGAAATATGCCGACACTCAAAGTCAATGGCATGCGCTGCGAACATTGCCGGAAGTCCGTTACGGAAGCTGTGCAAAAAATACCTGGAGTAGCTGCGGTCAGCGTTGATCTGGCGAGCGGGATCTTGAGTTGGATGGACGCCGATCCTGCGGCGCCCGTGGATCCCGAAGCGCTGAAACGCGCTGTTGACAGCATCGGGTTTGAAGCGCAAGACAATATACCCTGAAGCCGATCGTGGAACAACATCAGGTTCTTGAGTTCTCCATACGCGGTATGCATTGCGCGGCCTGTTCCGCTCGCATTGAGCGGGTTCTGGGGGCCATGCCGGAACTGGATTCGGTCACGGTCAGCCTGGCCACCAACACGGCGCGTGTGACCTTGCGCAACGGCACGGACGCGGCAACCGGGCGCCAGGCTGTCATGGATGCCGTCGCTCGTCTCGGTTTTTCCGCTGAAGCGCAGGACGAAGCCGGAGCGGCCGCTAAGAGCGGAACCGTATCCGAAGCCGCACAGCGCTGGGAAAAGCAGCGGGCCGACCAACTGAACGATCTTGCGCAGCGTAAACGCGATCTTGTTCCGGCTTTTGTCTTTGCCTTGCCGCTGCTCGTGTTGTCCATGGGCGAGATGGCGGGCATGCCGCTGCCGGAAGCCGTATCACCCCGTTTTCATCCCTTCCGTTTTGCGCTGCTGCAACTCCTGCTCTGCCTGCCCGTGATGTGGTCAGGCAGGCGCTTTTTTCTGCAAGGGTTGCCCGCCCTGGCGCGAAAGGCTCCGAACATGGATTCCCTGGTCGCCCTCGGCACCGGCGCCGCCTTTCTGTATAGTCTCTGGAATACCTTTGTGGCGGCAACCCTGCCGCCTACCGGCCACCTACACGCTCCAGCCGCCGCGCCAGGGCTGTGGGATATGCTTTTCGGTACCGGCCATGCCGCGTATGGCGTTGACTTGTATTATGAGTCGGCGGCCGTGGTGATCGCTCTGGTCTCTCTCGGCAAGTACCTTGAATCCCGCTCCCGTTTAAGCACCTCAGAGGCCCTGAAAGGCCTGCTTGATCTTGCTCCGGAAAGCGCGCTCAGGCTTCTGGCTGACGGCGGCCGCGAAGAAGTTTCGCTGGCCGACGTGCAAACGGGCGATATGTTGTTCGTCCGGCCCGGCACGCGCATACCCGTGGACGGCACGGTACTGGACGGCTCTTCCTTTGTTGATGAATCCATGCTCACGGGCGAAAGCATGCCCGTGGAAAAAAAGCCGGGAGATTCCCTGGCCGGCGGCGCCATGAATCAGCAGGGCGCCCTGACCATGAAAGCCTTGCGCGTGGGCGCGGATACCATGCTGGCCCGCATTGTACGTCTGGTACAGGAGGCGCAGGGCAGCAAAGCGCCGATTGCGGGTTTGGCGGACCGGGTGAGCTACTACTTCGTGCCCGTGGTTATGGGCATAGCCGTCGTATCCGGCCTGCTGTGGTGGGCGTTCGGCGATTCACCCTCCTTTGCCCTGCGCGTGTTCGTGTCGGTCATGGTTATCGCCTGTCCCTGCGCCCTGGGCCTGGCAACCCCCATGGCCATCATGGTGGGCACCGGGCGCGGCGCGCAACTGGGGGTACTGTTCAAGAACGGACAAGCCCTGGAGCAGGCCTCCCGCATCACCAGCCTGGTCTTTGACAAAACCGGCACCCTGACCACGGGCAAACCCACGCTTGTGGATATTGTTGCCCTCGGTGATCGCTCTGTTGACGAACTGCTGGCTCTTGCCGCCGCTTTGGAGCATTCCTCCGAACACCCCCTGGCCGCTGCCATAGTCGGCGCGGCAAAGGAGAAGGGGCTCATTCTTCCTCCCGTGGAACAGTTTCACGCCACTCCGGGCAAAGGGGTGACCGGGAGAATTGTGACGCATGGCGAGACGCTGTGGGCGGCCGTGGGAAATGTGGCTTTTGCCCGCGAACATTTGGGTAGTGCCTCGGTTTGCCGTGATACTTCGTCAGGCTTGCTTTGTGCTCCGGGGCAGGACCAGAAGAGTCCAGCCCCATCGCCCAAAGCTGCGCCTTCCTCGTCTAACGACAAACTGAGGCACTACCAGCCTTGTTTAGATGGGGGAGCGGAAGAAAATACGGCCGCGGCGTGTGAACTGCCGGATACCGGAGTGTATGACCGCCTTGAATCACTGGCCAGGGAGGGGAAAACTCCCGTGATTTTACTGCTCGACGGCGTACCCGCCGCTATTTTCGCCATAGCTGACCCGTTGCGTCCGGAAACGGCCGCCACTATTGCGGCGATCAAAGGCCTGGGCATTGATTGCGTCATGCTGACCGGCGACAATGAAACCACGGCCAGGGCAATAGCCCTGGGCGCGGGAATAGACGAAGTGATTGCCGGGGTTTTGCCGGACGGCAAGGAAAAGGCTGTGGCAGCGTTGCAGGAACAGGGCCGGATCGTGGGGATGGTGGGAGACGGCATCAATGACGCCCCGGCTCTTGCCCGCGCCGATGTCGGTTTTGCCATGAAAAGCGGCATTGATGTTGCCGTGGAAACCGGCGATGTGGTGTTGATGCGCAACGGCGTGGAGAGTGTGGTCACAGCCTTGGGACTGGGCCGGGCCGTTATGCGCAATATCCGGGAGAATCTGTTCTGGGCCTTTGCTTACAATATCATCGGCATTCCCTTTGCCGCCGGTGTCATCCATATCTTCGGCGGGCCGGTCCTGTCGCCCATGCTTGCCGGGGCCGCCATGGCCCTAAGTTCGGTCTCGGTTGTCAGCAACTCGCTGCGCCTGCGGCTGTTTCGTCCAAACAGCCGCTAGGCTCCAGGCTTGCAAAGGTATACTTGTTGCGCCCGGTTCGCTTGGATATATACAGCGCCTTGCCCGCCTGCCTGATGTAATCTCTTCCGCTTTGCGTATGCTCCACCTTGCCGGTTGTGGCTCCGATGGAAATCGTGACACAGCTTCCCGCGGCATTTTTTTCATGCGGCATGTTGCATTTTCGCATATTTTCAAGCAGCTTGTCCGCAATGAGGCGCGCTCCGCTCTCATCGGTATTGGGCAGAACAATGACAAATTCCTCACCGCCATACCGGGCAACAAAATCGTCGGCCCTGGACAGGCTTTGGGCAAGAGCCCGCGCGACGCTTCTAAGGCAGTCGTCGCCCGCATCGTGGCCGTATGTATCGTTATATTGTTTGAAGAAATCAACATCGATCAGCAGCAGGCTGAGTATGCCGCCTGAGCGGGACATGGATTGTACGATGCGTTCTATATTCTCATCAAAAAATCGTCTGTTGTGGATGCCGGTCAGCCCGTCATAGTAAACTTTATCAAGCGTTTTTTTGATCGGCGCGGAGATATGGTTGGTAAGCAACAGGATGACCAGGCTGCCAATCCCCAGGATAATAATGGTGCTGAACAGTCCCGCCTTGATGAAAGACCAGATTGTATCTGTTTTTTCGGTCAGAAAGCGCCCGACAAACAGCGCGCCGACCATCATGCCGTCGGGGTCCAGAAAGGGGCTGTATCGTGTCAGGGTCTCCTTGCTGAATAGGTGAACGCGGCCGCTGAATACCTCGCCCTCCAACAGCCTTTGCATGATATGCTCCGGCACTTTTGTACCCACGGCGCGCGTTCCATCTTCTCGCAACAAGGTGGTCGCGACTCGTTTGTTTCCACGCACGATCGTGACTTCACAGCCGGACATGGTTTTGTGCTTTTCAACAAAATCTTCTGTGTCCAAACGAAACCCAGTGACAATCACCCCCAGCAACCGGCCTTGCTCATCAGCGATCGGGGCTCCGGCGCAAGCCAACATCTGCGCGATTGCGCCACTCTCTATCTGGTGTGACGTTTTCCCGGCAAGCGCCGCTTGAACGGTGTGCATCATGGTCAGGTCGTCGTCATAGATATTCGAAGCGAGAGTCCGCACCAACACCTTGCCTGAAGGATCAGTAATGGCACATAGTTCGACGCCGGTTGCATCGCGCAATTTCTTGACGTGAGTCAATAAGACTTCCCGGTCACCGCTTGCCAGCGCTTCGGTTATCTCGGGGTCACTTGAAAAATACAGCGAAGCAATATGCGCCGACTTTTTTCTCAATACAGTGATTTCGTTTAATATTTCCAGCAACGCCCTGTCCAGTTCGCTGTCAACCATTGTATCGACGTAGCCCGAAAACAACTGGATGTTGAAGGCAAGGATTGCCAACGCCACAAAAACAGATACAACTATCATGGGAATGAGTATTCTTTTTCTGACGGACGTGTGCATGGGCGCGGCGCTTTTGTAAAAAATTTCCGAACCGGATTTTTCTTATCATGCTCGGGAGCATGTGTCCATATTCAGGAGTATTTCTCCGTTCATACGCTTTGCGCTTCGTGAGAAGATTTACAATTCCCAAATTTTCTTGCGAGGAATCGATGCAAGATGCTGACATCGTAAAACAGCTTGGGGCGAACATAGCGTTGCGCCGCCAATATGCCGGGCTGACTCAGGAACAATTGGCGGCCAGCCTGGACATCACGGCGGACGCCATGTCCAGGATCGAAAAAGGACGATTTGCCCCCAAGCTGAGCCGGTTGCCGAATATTGCCGACGCTCTCGGCTGTAGTGTAGCGGATTTATTTCGCGGGCTGGATAAAAGAGCGCTGGACAGAGCTACAACCATAGCGGACATGTTGTCGCCGCTGCCGGAGGAGGTCCAGAAAGCGTTAGTGGAACTGATCGCCAATGCGGCCAAGGTAATGAACGGCCCAAGATAAGGAAGCTCTCCCGCGCCGCTTGTCGGTGCTACTGGGCCATAGCCCGCAGGCGGGCGATACGTTCTTCCACCGGGGGATGGGTGGTGAACAGTCTGCCCACTCCCGCACCGGCAAAGGGATTGACAATGAACATATGCGCGGTGGCGGGGTTGCCCTCGTGCATAGGTTCGCGCGTGTTGGAAACCGTAAGTTTTTCCAGGGCCGAGGCCAGGGCCAGAGGCTTGCCGCTCAGTCTCGCGCCCGTGGCATCCGCGAGATATTCACGGGAGCGGGAAATGGCGAACTGGATAAGGGATGCGGCAATAGGGGCGATCATGGCCAGCACCAACGCGACCATGGCATTGCCGCTGCCGCCGCCTTGTCCGCTGCTGCGGCCCATGCCGAAAATCGTGGTCCAGCGCATGAAGCCGGCCACCATCATGATCACCGAGGCGAGCACTCCGGCGACACTCTGAATCAGAATATCGCGATTCAGAACATGGCCCATTTCGTGAGCCAGCACGCCGCGCAGCTCATCCGGAGAGAGCAGGCGCACGATGCCTTCGGTGACGGCAACCACGGCATTCTGTGGATTACGCCCGGTGGCAAAGGCATTGGGCGTTTTGTCCGGAATAATGTACAGGCGGGGCTTGGGGATGCCCGCCTGCTGCGCCAGCTCTTCAACCATGCGGTGCAGCATGGGGGCTTCGGAAGCGGAGAGTTCCCTGGCTTTATATATCCTGAGCACGATTTTGTCTGAATACCAGTAACTGCCCAGGTTCATGAGCAGGGCCACAGCAAAGGCGATCATCAGACCTGTGCTGCCGCCGAGGAACTGCCCGAGAAAAAGAATAATGCCACTCAGCAGGACAAGGAGCAGGCCGGTTTTCAACTGACTGGTCATGGAAGGAGCTCCTTTTGTAAGCGTATGAAAATAAAAGCGCCGTCAGGCTTGGAAGCCGATGGTGCAATTTACTATATAAGAATGGATGCGGGGTGGGCAAGAGGAGAAAATCCAGGGTAGTGCCTCAGTGTACACTGAGGCACTACCCCAAAAAAGCGGGCGTTGGAAATATCCGGAGTATCGAGGACGGGGGAACTATTCGCTGGTTTTTTTGATATGGCGCAGCGCAGCAATAGTCGCAGCAAGACCAAGGAAAAAGAAGAGAAAATCCATCGGAGCGGCTCCTTTTGCTGGAGGTGGAAAAGTTCGTCGTCATAACCTGGTCAACCTATACTTGAAAAAAGTATTTCTTTCAAGCGGGAGAAGTGAGTAAGTCTCAAGCATTCACAAGTCAAAGGGGATACCCGCGAAAAGCTTGATGTCATGCTCGCTTTGGAAGGCGTTTTTATACGGCTCCCAACTGGGCTTGTCAGTGCCGTTCCGGTATTCCGTAAAGTGCAGTTTGACAAAAGCGCCCTTTAGGGGACCGTCCGGCTTGACATAGCCCAGATCAACAGTGAAAGCCCACTCTTTGAAATGCTCTGATACCCCGTAAGCTTTACCGTCCCAGCCGAGGGCCGCGCCGGCGCCGAGATAAAAGCCCGGCAGCGGCAGTACATCGTCCAGACTGCGCTGGATACCGGCAAACACAGCTTTTTCGTTATGCGCATTCCAGTCGGAACGGGCATCCCACCAGACATCATAGGCTCCTTTTGAACTGCCGTTTCTGTCCGTGAGCCTGTAGGCGAAATAGCCGACATGGTGTTCGTTGCTGAACGGGGCGCGCGTATAGGTCCCTTCAAGTTTGAACAGCCAGGGGCCGGTCTCATAGTGCGCGAAAGCATAGTGATGTGAGGCAATACCGGCAAAATTTTCGTTGGGGCTGTTCTTTTCATGGTCCAGGTCGCCCATGAGATACAGTTGGTATCCTATGGAAAGCGTGTCCTTATCGCTGTAGCCCGGTGAAAAGGCATAGGCTGTTTTGAACTGCCCGTTCCACAGATGCTGTTTCGATTCCCCATACGCGCCTTCCAGCATCAGGCCGGAGTCAAAGGTGTAGCGCAGGCCCGAACTCCAGATCCAGGGAACCTTTGTTTCGCCGTCGTTTTTACGGAAATCGTTCATGTCCTTGAACCAGGGCGCTTTGTAGGCATCGGCCCAGGCCAGGGCCAGGGACAAGCCGCCGAAGTCCGCTCCCGCGTTCACTCCCCGGTAAGTACCCGGCATAACGGACCAGTTTACGCCAAGCGTGGTCGGGCCGGAAGGCTGGAAATACCCGGCCCGCCCCCAGAAAGGACCTGCTTTGGCCTTGATGTGGGCCTTGTAAATGGAAAGACCGTCTTCGGTGTGCCGTTTGCTCCAGTTTGGATGCCAGGGATTGTTCCAGGGGACAAAGCTCATTTCGTGGTCCACCGAACCGGTGTTCTTGACATCATGTGAACCGAACACGGCAAAGTCGACGCCAATGATATCGCCGATGAAGCCGGAGGCGAAATCCGCATTGGCCTGTAGCGTGGCGTGGTTCAGGTTGTTGGCGTGGCGTCCGCGTGCGGGGTCATAGCGCCTGCGATCCCGTTGAAAATAGTAGAGACCGCCGGAAAGAGCGGCATGGTCAAAAAAGTTAGTGCCGGTGGAAAAGCTGCGTTCCTTGCTTTGCTCCGCATCCTCGGTGGCGGGCGCGGTGTCGTCAACAGCCAGGGCCGGGGACAGGCAGGCGGACAGGGCAAGCATCAGGAAGAGGCCGAGCAGGCACAGACGGCCGGGCAGGGTGCGGTGCTTGTATACATGGTTGTGCATGATGTGGTTTCCTGTTTTCAGGCTTGAGATTGTGAAAGATATATCAACGTAGACAGACCAGGGCCGTGCCCAAAAAAGCAATCAGAATGCCGCTTGCGGCGCGCGGCGACGGTCGTTTGCGATACCAGAGCGCGCCAATGATGGTGACCATAATCGGTTGCAGGCCGATAAGCGTGGCCGCAATGCCCACGGGAGCCAGATGCACGGCCAGGCTGGCGAGCCACGCGCCCACGGAACCGCAGAAACAGGAGAAGAACAGAATCCGGTAAAACCGTGGATTGGCGCGCAGGGAGCAGGCCAGGGATCGGGTCCAGCCCCGGCACAGGCCGACGGTCCAGAGAATCAGCCCGCCCACGAGCATGCGCAAAAAGGTGGCCCACAGGGGACTAACGCCGCCGAGCAGGGCTTTTTTCAGAAAGATAAAGCTGGCCGCAAAAGATACTGACGCGAACACGGCCAAAAAGACGCCAAAGGCCAGGGCTTTGCCCTCGGGTATCTCCTGGCCGGGCAACAGGATGCTGCCGCTGTGTTCGGTGATTACCCAGGCTATTCCGGCCAGAGTGACGGCAATGCCGGCAATAACCTGCAAGGACGCATATTCGCCCAGGAACAGCCAACCGAACAGAGCGCTGAAGCCCGTGCTCAAGGAGAGGATCAAAAGGGCCACGGCCGGGCCGATAATGGTCATGGCGCGGTAGAGCGCGAAATCACAACAGCAGACGAGCAGAAAACCCGAGATCGCAAGCTGGCTGAAAGCCAAAGGGGTCAGAACCAGCGTCTCCCGCATGGCCAGACACAGAAGGGTGAGGAAAAAGATCTGGTAGGGCAGGCGCAGCAGGGTTATTTCCGTAGCGCCGATAGTCCTGGCCACCGCTCCCTGTATCTGGCTCGACACGCCCCAAAGCAAGGCTGTGGCAAAAGCCGCGGCTTCTCCAAGTCCGGCAGCCATATCCGTACCTCATTCCGCCGCGTCACCAGCGGCGGTTGCGTATGGTTTCCCACGTATACAGGGCGAGCGCCGTCCAGATACAGGCAAAGGTAATCAAGCTGTCCACAGAGAAGGGTTCATGATACACAAAAATGCCCAGGAGAAAAACAATGGTCGGGTTGGCATACTGCAACAGCCCCAGGGTGGTCATCCTGATGCGCCTTGCGCCGTAAGCAAAACACAATAGTGGAAAGGAGGTGACCAGGCCCGTGCCCATGAGCAGCAGATCCAGAGCATGGTCCCCGCTGAAGATGGGACTGTTGCCGAGACGCCATTGCCAAAAGATATAGGCCCCGGCAAAAGGCATGACGAACAGGCTTTCCATGAACAATCCCGGCAGGGAAGGCAGTTGCATGACCTTGCGAATCAGGCCGTATACCCCGAAGGAAACAGCCAGGGCGAGCGGAACAATGGGCGGCTGCCCGAGCACGACAACCTGATAGGCCACGCCTGCGGCGGCTATGGCAATGGCCAGCCGGACCACGCGGCCGGTTTTTTCCCTGAATATGATGATGCCGAAAAGAATATTGACCAGGGGATTGATGAAATAGCCGAGGCTGGCTTCCAGAACCCGCCCGGTGTTGATGGCCCATATATAAAGGTACCAGTTCCCGGCCAGAATACAACTGCTGCCAATCAGCGTCAGCGCATTGGCTTTGTTTTTCAGGAACGTAAGCACCAGCCCGAAGCGCCCCTGAAAAAACATGAACGGCAGCAAGGTGAGGAAAGACCAGACAATACGGTGGCACATGATCTCAAAGGAGTCCACCGTAACAAGCGCTTTCCAATACAGGGGCAGAACTCCCCAGAAAGTGAAGGCGCACAAGGCGGATAAAAGCCCGGTGAGCGAAGGGGAGTCTTCGGAAGCAGGAGATGCTGAGGCTGGAGAAGATGTTTCGGCAGCCGGATCGGTTGATGTAGGCATGAAGTGATCCGTATTTGGATTGGGGCTCCGCCCCAAACCCCGGCAGGGGAAATGATTTCCCCTGCACCCCTCATACCAAAAAACGGCAAAGCCGTTTTTTGGAAATTGCGGGTCAAGGGGGCCACGCCCCCTTGCGGGGTGGTTTGGAGGGGCAGAGCCCCTCCAAAAATATTAAATATTACTTTTTCTTTTTCATGGCTGCCTGCAAGGCCAGCCCGAGCGCACCCATGGACGGAGCCGGAGCGGGCTTGGGAGCATGGCGTTGCCAGTCTTTTTCATCCGCTTTTTCCGTGCTGCTTTCCTCGCCCGCCGGGGCAAGAGAAATGCGGCGGTTAGCCGTGTCGATTTCTTTGATCCGCACGCTGATCGCTTCTCCGCTACTCAGGCGCTCAAGGCTTTTCCGGGAAGGAGAAGCCTGAAGCACGGCATTGGGCATAAGCCCGGTAATGCCGGGAGCAAGCGTGATGAACAGGCCGAACGGGGCGCGCTTTTCCACCGTGCCCGTGACCTCCTGATCAGCAACAAAGGTACTGCTGACCGTATCCCACGGATTCCCGGCCGCGTCGCGCAGACTGAGGGAGATGCGGCGCTTGTCCGCGTCAATTTCCTTGATTTTGACCGAAACACGATCGCCGGGCACGACGACTTCTTCAGCCTTCATGACCCGTTTTGCATAGGAAAGTTCCGACAGATGCGCGAGGCCTTCCACGCCGGGCAGGACTTCGACGAAAGCGCCAAAGGGCACGGTACGCACGACCTTGCCCTCTACCACGTCACCGACGCTGAGCCGGGCCGCGACGTCTTTCCAGGGGTCATCCGTGACTTGTTTGATGGACAGGGAAATGCGCACGCCTTTTTCGCCCTTGGCAATGGACATCACCTTGACCCGCACCTTGTCGCCCACGCTGACCGCTTCATCCGCCTGGGCCACACGGGTCCAGGACAGTTCGGACAAGTGCGCCATGCCTTCCACGCCGGGGGCCAGTTCGACAAAGGCGCCAAAGGGGGCAAGACGGCTGATCACGGCTTCGCGCACGTCGCCTTCATGAATTTCCGCAAGCAGGGCGTCACGGTTTTCCGCCTGCTCGCGCTCGAGAATCATACGTCGGGAAACGACAATATTCCGGCCGCCCTTTTCCAGACGCGTGATCAGGAAGGGGTAGGCCTTGCCCACCGGCGCTTCAGGGTCGTCCAAGGGGCGGATATCAATCTGGCTGCTCGGGCAAAAAGCGCGGCGCTTCATGATGTCAACCGCATAGCCGCCCTTGACCTGGCCGGTGACCTTGCCTTCCACCGGAAGACCCGCGTCCTTGGCCTCTTCAAGAGCGGAAATGGACCCCGCGCCGCGTAAAATTCGGGAAAGCTTGACTTCCTGAGGACTGACCGTGACCACGTACAAATCAACGCTGTCGCCGACCTGATAGGGGAGTTCTCCGTCAACTTCCATCTCTTCGCGGTCAACAATACCGTCCACTTTCGAACCGGTGCTGACAAAAATGGTGTCGGCGGTGATAGCCACGATGCGCACGGAAACGCGCTGCCCCGGAGCAAGGCGGGATTGCGGCGACTCTTCGCGCTCGTGCTCGGCCAGCATTTCGGCAAAGGACGGTTCTTCGCCCATTGTCGCGGCCGGGACCGGCTGGGCGGGGGACTCCGCCACGGGAGCCGTCGGCGGCGGTGACAGCGCGTCCATAAGAAACTGTTCCGGGGATGCGGGCATGGGCGCGGATGCGGATTCCGGCAAAACCGCGGGGGCGTCGCCTTGTTCCGTTTGTGTCGCGGCCTGTTCTTCGGGACCACGCTCTTCTTGGATAGAAGCCTCTGAAGTCATGATATCTCCTCACAAATAGCATGTTCGCGCTGTATCTTTACCAGTCCGCGTTCGGCTAGGCAAGGGGCCGGAGAATGTTTCTCAAAAATTACTGTTGAACCGGCATGAGGTATTGGCAAGGAGACGACTTTGTGCTATTTGGCACAAAGTGAAGAGTTGCTTCCACGGCGCTCAAACGCATCACTTGTTCCAGGTCATTCGCGGCACAGGCCGTTTTCTTAAACCAGTCACGGAGGAATATCATGGCAGCACTTGTCGTAGGACACAAAAACCCGGATACCGACAGCGTCGTCTCCGCCATTGCGGTCGCGGACCTCATGAGCAAACGCGGCATCGCGTCCAAGCCCATCTCCCAAGGCCCGGCAGTTCCCGAAACCGAATTCGTTCTGAACAAGTTCGGCCTTGCCGCTCCTGAAGTGGTCACTTCCGTGGCCGGCCAGAAAGTCATCCTGGTTGACCACTCTGATCTGGCCCAGGCCCCGGCCGACCTCAAAGACGCTGAAGTCATCGCCATTGTCGACCACCACAAGCTGGGCGACGTGACCACCTCCAGCCCCCTGCTCATGTGGGTGTGGCCCGTTGGATGTACCTGCACGGTCATCAAGGCCATGTATGACTTCTACGGCATTGAAATCCCCAAAAACATCGCCGGCGGCCTGCTCTGCGCCATTCTGTCCGACACCGTTATCTTCAAGTCCCCCACCACCACGGACGAAGACAAAAAGGCCGTGGAAGCCCTGGCCAAGATCGCCGGCGTGTCCGACACCCAGGCCCTGGGCATGGAAATGTTCAAGGTCAAGTCCGCTGTTGAAGGCGTGCCCGCCAAGGAACTCGTGTTCCGCGATTACAAGGACTTTGACATGAACGGCAATAAAGTCGGCATCGGCCAGTTGGAAATGATCGACATCGCCATGCTTGACCCCGTGAAGGGCGAACTGGTGGCTGAAATAGCCGCCGTAAAGGCCGAAGGCCGCCACAGCGTGTTCCTGCTGCTGACCGACATCATGAAGGAAGGCTCGGAAATGCTGATCTGCTCCGACGACCCCGCGGTCGTGGAAAAGGCCTTTGGTATAAAAGGCGATAAGTGCGTATGGCTGCCCAAGGTCATGAGCCGCAAAAAGGACGTTGTGCCCAAGTTTGAAGCGGCCTTTAAAGGCTAGTGCCTTGTAAGACAAAAGTTATGCCCGCCGGAAAGATTGCTTTCCGGCGGGCATAGTTTTTTTGCGTGATGCCCCAAGGGGCTGTTTCCAAATGATGACGAAGCTAAGCAAACAGGAAGAGGCAAGTGCCCATAATGAATCCACTCAGGAAAAGCGTCATGATGCACGGACCCATAATGTCGCGTACGCCGAGTTTGGCAATGGCGAGCATGGGCAAGGCCCAGAATGGTTGAACCATATTGGTCCACTGGTCGCCGTAGGCTACTGCCATACCCATAATTCCTGGGTCGACCCCCAATTCGATGCCGGCAAGCACAGTAACTGGCCCTTGCACAATCCACTGTCCGCCGCCCGAAGGTGTAAACATGTTCACAAAACCGGCCGCCAGGAAGGTAAGCAGGGGAAAGGTCTTGGCCGAAGCCACGTTAACAAACCATTGCGAGAATATGGGCACCAAGCCTGAGCTTACCATGATGCCTTGAATGCCGCCATAAAGCGGAAACTGGGTGATGATGCCGCTGGCTCCGCTAACAGCCTCTTTAAGGGCGACGACATAGCGGATGGGTGTGCCGTGCAGAAAAATACCCAACCACATAAATACGATGATCAGGATGTTAAGGTTGATGTCCATTCCGCGGGTATAGAAATGATAGCCAAGGTAGATGAAGCCCAGAGCGCTGAAAAGCAGGCTTACTATACGGCTATGCTCCAGGCGTGAGGCGGGGCTGCTCTCTTTTGGCGGGATCTTGAGTTCGTCTTCATCGGTAAAAAGGGTAGGATCCAGTGGCACAATAGCGTCGGGACGAGGAGCGATCGCCTTAAACAACAGGGGAATGCAAATAAGGAGCAGGCCTGTGATGGTTATGTTATAAGTGGAGAGTATGGTGTTGCTGAAAGGAATGATCAGTTCAGGCATGTTTTGCGCGGCGAGCGCCTTGGAGAGGACACCGCTGGGGGTGGCCAAATCGGCTGCCACCGCACTGGAAAAGCCGCCGTGCCAGACCACAAAGCCGGAATAGCCGGCAGCCACAGTGAAGCCGTAGTCGATATTCGGCATTCTGCGGGCCATTTCACGACAGACCAGGCCGCCCACCACCAAACCAAAGCCCCAGTTAAACAAGCTTCCAAGGGCGGTGACAAAAAAAGCCATAAGCGCGGCGTGATAAGGCGTGCTCGGCAGTGAAGTGAGCCACCTCAAAAAGTTATGCACAGCCTTGGTACTGGCCAACGCGTGCCCAGTGGTATAAATGAGGGCTGACTGTATGGTGAACATCAACAGGCCGGAAAACCCTACACCCCAGCCGTTCACAATATCCATGAATCCGGCGTCGGTAATGAAGAAAGCCGTAACAAAAGTTATAAAAGTCAGGAGAATGGCAAAGAGATAAGCGTCCGGCAAATACTTTTTAACCAGTGCGGTGAAAAACTGTGAAATTGCGTATAGCATGGGAACTCCAAACTGAGCGTTTGTCGGGTTGAGAATGTGCTGCTACAAGCCCCAGGGCATGTAGGGATTCTGAACGCAATACTTGCCCCCGCTTACCTCTATGCCGCTACCAGTAATAAAACTTGCTGCGTCCGAGGCAAGAAAGACGACTACCGAGGCCACTTCTGTGGCTTCGCCGTAACGGTTTTGCGCTGACTGCATTTGAATGCGGTTGACTTCATATTCGCCCATCACCGGCAGGGTCAGATCTGTGGATACAAAGCCTGGCATATATGAGACTACACGAATGTTATCCGGGGCGAGTTCCGCTCCCAGCACCTTGGTCATATGGTGCACGGCGGCCTTTGTTACCCCGTAAGCGCCTCGGCCTGCCGTGGGCATATAGGTGGCGAAAGAGGCCGCGTTAATGATTACCCCCTTGCCCTGTTTGCGCATGAAAGGGATAGCTGCCCTGGCGCCGTAGAGCACTCCGTCAACATTGACTTTGAAAGCCTGGTGCCACAGTTCCAGTGGCATGTCTTCCAGGTTGCCTTTTGGGTAGATGCCTGCGTTGTTTACCCACACGTCAATAGAGCCAAACTTGGCTGACGCTTCTTGTGCCAGATTGTGCATGTCTGCCTGTTCCGAAGTGTCTGCGCGCAGGGCCAATACGGGCTTTCCGGCATAGGAGTTGCGAAAATCCGCGAGCTTGTCTTCATTACGCGCGCATACTGCCACCTTGCACCCTTCAGCCAAAAACGCGTCTGCGCAAGCCCGCCCTATGCCCACGGTGCCGCCGGTTATCACAACAACCTTATCTACAAGATTAAGCTTCATGTATGCTCCTTTTTAAATGTTGTTTTCACATTTAAGTTTCAATGCGGTGCACACCTGTTACATAAGCAACAATAAGCAACTTTGGTGCCATATTTTATAGTAAAGCGTTTGGTAAAAATTACTCTTCTTTTCGCACTCCATAAGATAACAAAATAATAAGTATATTTTTATTACTGGCTCAAATACGGGTAGTTAAAGGCGTACTGTCAGCATGCAACGCCATTAAAAAAAAGCACAAGCTGTGCAAAGTTACACAGCTTGTGCTTTTAAAAACTATTATTAAAATAAATTATTTTAATATGTTATCATGGTGTGCAAAACTGCAACAAACAGTTTGAAAGCCCTATCTTCTACTGTCGGGTTCATTCATTCCAAATTATAGCGTTTCACTTTGCGAAAAATAGTACTACGCGCCACCCCAAAACGCTCGGCTGTTTTGGTGATGCTGCCATAGCGGCGCAGCGCCTCACGCAGCAGACCGCTTTCGAGCTCGGCCATAAGATCGTCATAGCTTTTCCCAGTAAAGTCCAGGGGCGGCACTTTGAGGTCCGTTTCTTCCGCCGGGCAGGCTCGGGCCAAATTCAGCGTTCGGCAGTCAATCGCATCGCCGCGCGAGGTGATGACTTCGCGCTGGATGATATTTTCCAGTTCACGCACATTGCCTGGCCACTTGTAGTTGAGCAAATTTTTTAGCCCCTCTTCTGTAAAATACTTCTTTTTTCGATACTTGGCGTTAAATGAGGCCAAGAAAAGTTCGGCCAGAGGTTGAATGTCGCTTTTACGCTCACGTAGTGGAGGGATAACAATTTCGGCGACTTTGATACGATAGTAAAGATCGCTGCGGAATTCGCCATGCTCAACGGCTTGGGCCAAGTCGCGGTTGGTAGCCGCAATAACGCGCACATCTACAGATTTGGCATCGGTGGAGCCTACGCGCATGATTTCCTTATCTTGGAGGAAGCGCAACAGCTTGGTTTGCATACGCAAGGGGAGTTCGGCGATTTCATCCAGAAAAAGCGTTCCCCCGTCAGCCGCCTCAAGCAGGCCGATTTTTCCATGTTTGTTTCCGCCGGAAAAGGTCCCTCCGGCATAGCCAAAGAGTTCCGTTTCAATAAGATGTTCGGGAATGCTGCCGCAGTCTACCTTGATGAACGTTCCTTTGCTTCTGGGGCTCAGCGCATGAATCCGCCGGGCTGTTACGTCTTTGCCGACGCCGGTTTCTCCCAACAGCAAAACAGTGGCATCGGTATCGGCGATATTTGACAGTTCTTTTTCCAGCCTACGCATGGCTGCGCTTTTGCTGCGTACAGGGAGGGCAGGGTCGCCGGTGTTGGCCAGTTGTTGCAGAGTTTCCAACAGTTCTTTTTGTCGGTTTAACTCGGTACGTAAATCTGAAAGCAATGTGCCGTCTTTGATCAGGGTGATGCAAAGAGCCACATTGCCAAAGCTATCAAAGACCGGATAGCCCTCCAGCACAAGCTGGCGGCCAGTAGATACGGTTTGAATGCGGGTAACAGGCTGTTTGGTACGCACTACCTCCGGGTTCAGCACCACATCCAGCATCCCGTTTTCGACCAACTCTTCAACATTGCGCCCCAGCATATCCTCTTTTGGAATTCCGGCAATGGCCGAATAGCTGGTATTAAGCAGGAGAATAATCCCGGCGGTATCAGTAATACAAATTCCCTCTTTGAAGGTATCCCAAAGTTGCTGATAGTACTCAAAAAGTAGCGAAACGTCATTTTTGCGCATACTCTGACTGGCCTCATAACAAGAATTCTTGCAGGAAGCACAACGTAAACTTACCTGCCAAACTTAACAAAAAACATATGATGCCGTTATGTCAAGAGTAAAAGTTCCGGGGGACGGTCAGCCCCCCGGAACTTTGCGTGTTCATAATCAAGCTTATGGGCAAGTCCTAAATCTGACCGTGTTCCGTGCGCTCTATAATATCGTTCTGCAAATCTTTGGAAAGATCACAGAAGTACGCGCTGTATCCGGCAATGCGCACCAGGAGACCTCGGTAATTATCCGGCGTGGCCTGAGCTTTGAGCAGTGTGGCACGGTTGACGATGTTGAATTGCAGGTGCCAGAGTTTTAAATCGCACCATGCCCGGATAAGGTCTACCACCTTGTTCGTGCCCGAGTCTCCTTCTACGCATTTTGGAGAGAGCTTGATATTGAGCAGACGCGAGGCGCGGTTGATCAACCCGTAGTTTTTGGACTTGTAGTTCGAGAGCAGCACGGCGGTGGGGCCATTTCTGTCTGCCCCGTGCGAGGCCGAGGAACCATCGGAAAGCGGCGTCCAAGCCTTGCGCCCGTTTGGCGTTGCCGACACCACCTTGCCAAAGGGCACATGCGAGGTAATGGGTACGAAGCGCAGGTCAACATTAATGCCGCGCTCTTTGGAGCAACGCTGGGCATACTCTTGGGTGAAGTGGTCAATGTCGCGCGCAATATCGTCGGCATAGGGGTCGTTATTGCCATAACAGGGCGAATCGCGCAGGATGGCCTGCACGGCTTCGTGCCCGATATAGTCGGCCTTTACCGCTTGCAGCACTTCCTGCATGCTGAGGCGGCGATCTTCAAAAACCTGTTTTTTGATGGCCGCCAGCGAGTCCACAACTGTGCCATAGCCTAAGAACTCAAAGTATCCAAACTCTATACCGCCTTCAATTTTAAACGATTGCAAATCTTGGCAGTTTTCCATGCACAGGTCGTGTAGCACCGAAGCCAGCGGCGTGGCAAAATGCAAGGGGCGTACTCTATCTACAGTATATTGCTGCAAAAAGGCCTTACGCAGCAGGTTCATATGCTGAGCCTGGTAGGCTGCATAGAACTCATCCCAGCTTTTCATCGCGCTAACATCGCCGGTTTCCAGCCCGATAAGCTCATCGCCGTAACGGAGCATCCGGCCATTATGAAAAAGCATCTCCAGGGCGGCAGCAAAGTTTATGTACACACAGCCGGAGGTGTAGGTGTCACGATTGGGCAGACGCGCTTCAGTGCAACCAGAAACAGCGTAATCCAGCACCTCGTGCATTTTGGCACCCTTGGACAGGTAAAGCGGGACGATTTCATCATCATTGATCAGCTTGGGAAAACCAGAGCCATCCTTAACGGTCAGCGCTATTTCATGCAGGTACCGCTGCGGTGCACCAGAGTGAACGCGGGCGGCAAGATCCGGATAGTTTAAGGGAAACTCCCGTTTGGACTCCAAAAATATATAGGTTAGTTCGTTCGTTGCGTCACGGCCGTCAGGGGTTTGCCCGCCAATGGTTACGGCCTCCCAGTGGGCGTAGGCTTCGTTAAACTCGTTGCCGGTCGGATTAATATAGAGGTCGATGAACTGGGCCATGTCAACCCACATGCATTCCAGAAGCTCTTTGGCCTGGGCTGGGGTAATGGTGCCGTTTTCAATGTCTTGCTTGTAAAATGGGTAGAGATACTGGTCCATACGGCCATTGGATATCACTGCGCTGGCTTTTTGTTCCAGGCGGGAGAACAGTTGTACAAACCATTGAGATTGCACTGCTTCACGGAAGTTACGAGCCGGATGAGCCGGTACCTGTTCGCAAATTTCGGCTATTTGCAGGAGTTCGGCTTTGCGGGCGGGGTCTTTTTCATCGGCAGCCTGCTTGCGGGCCAATTCGGCGTGGCGGCGCGCCCAAATCATTATAGCGTCGCAGACGATGATCATGGCTTCCAAGAAAGGTTTTTTTTCAAACATGGCTACCGGGTTCGACTCGTCCAAAGCCGCCAGTCTTTCCTTGGCTTCATTTTGTATATCAAGGAAGCCGCGCGTAATGGCCTTTTTATAGTCGTGTACCCATTGCAGGGCGGAGCGATATGAGGCGGTTTCGCTCACCACGAACTTCGAACGCAGACCATCGGGGTCGTTATAGGTGACGCTGCGAATTTCTTCCGGCATGGCTTTGTTCAAGTGATCGTGAAAGGTCTTGCCTACCCAGTAAGGGGCAACTTCATTCACAATGATGTCGGCATCTTCGGCAGAGATTCTAAAGGGGCTTTTGCTGCGTTTTTCTACGTCATGCATAACCGTGCCGTAGAAATCCCCGTCGACTTCAGGATGCAAGATGCCATAACGGCCAAGCTGGCCGCAACGCCCTGCCAGAAGCTGGTGCGGGGTTATGTAGACAGTGATGTTTTCGGCTACATGGCGCAATGCCTTGGCCCAGCGCAGCACCAGTAACTGGCCTTCGGTTTCACGCATGGAGGCAGTGAAATATCTGGCGCGTTCAATGTCAATGACGGGGACGTGCCCCTGAAAGCTTTCCAGGATGGTATAAGTACGTTCACGCTCGGACCGGTCTACCTTGCTGTTGATTACGCGGTCTTCTTGAGGCGAAAGACAACAGGTGGCAAGCTGGCTCATATGCATCCTCCTCATTGGATTGAAGTTTTATACTCCAAGCAATAGCATTAACTGTGCCAAAAAGATAACAGCGTGAAAAATATGGTTTTGCAATTTTTTTGAGGTTCGTTGGCCCGTGGTGCTGAGCAAAAATGCACAGATGAAAAGAGCAGCAATGGTTTTACCACGCCGGTTGCCTCTCTGCCATGCTCGGTGATGCGAGTCATGCCAGCCTTTATGACAATGTGTTGTCTTTTGACCCGCTTGGAGACAACCCCCAGAGCAATTGAACATTGAAAATGTTCAATTGCTCTGGGGGTTGTCCGCAAATCCTTGCCACGAGATTGTCGCTTAACGGCGAGCAAAGCTCGCCGTTAAGCGACAATCTTAAAGTGAAAATGCTCTAATAACAGCGCAGTTCCAGATAAACCCGGCCCTGATCCGTGAGTACCTGGAAATGCCCGTCCTTGAACAGGCCGTAACAGGGCGGACTCCCTTCCTTGGGCAGGGCAAGGGAACCCGGATTGCACAGATGCACGCCTTCAGCCGAGGTTTCCGCCTTGGGAACATGGGTATGGCCGAAAAGAAGTACATTGCCCGCTTCCAGGGGCGGAAGATGCCGCGGGCCGAATCTGTGTCCGTGTGTGGCGCAGATGCGCAGATCGCCGTCTTGTATCCAGGTGAAAAGCGGAGACAAGGGAAAAGGCAGCACCATTTCATCAACTTCACTGTCGCAGTTGCCTTTGACCGCAACAATGCGCCGCGCGAACGGAGCCAGCGCCTCGGCCACGGTTCCGGGTTCATACCCCTGGGGCAGAGGATTACGCGGGCCGTGGTACAGCATATCGCCAAGCAGAACGACCAGCGCGGGATCATGCCGCTCAATAAGGTCGGCCATGCGGCGCGCAACCGGAAGGGAACCGTGAATGTCGGAGAAAACAAGGATATCCATAGGTGAGACCCGGCAAAGTGACAGATGGGTGTCGGCTGTGCTATCATGCCACAGGCATGTTCAGCGGGGAGCTTCAGCGCGCCTGGAACGCTTGCCCGCTGCCCAGTCCGCTTCGGCAATGCCTTCTTCAATGAGCAGCACCGGGATGCCCTCTTCGATAGGGTAAACCAGGGAGCAGGCCGGGCAGGACAGACCTTCCGCAGCCTCCTGTTTCACCGGCGTAAGAGAGTCGCGGCATTTGGGGCAGGCCAGAATGGCGAGCAGGGCTGGATCCATGAAATTATTACCTCGCTGGCTGTGGCATTGAGAAAAAGGCATAGCACTTGGGGCTCAAGCTTTCAATCGGAAATTATAGAAAGTAAGGCAAGCTATGGCAGGCCGAATCATTGATCTGCATACCCATAGCCGGGCTTCCGACGGCTCGGACAGCCCGGCGGCGCTCGTGCGCAGGGCTGCGGCCAAGGGACTTGCGGCCATCGCTTTGACCGATCATGATACCCTGGCCGGACTTGATGAGGCGGAAGAAGAAGCCGCGGCAACGGGCATTGAGTTTATCCGGGGCATTGAACTGGCTGTCCAGGACGAATTCGGGGAATTGCATATCCTGGGCCTGTTCATGCCGGAGCCCTCGGAACGCATGCTTGCGGCCATTGATACCCTGCAACGAAACCGGCGCTCCCGGAACCAGGCCATGCTTGACGTGCTCGCGGCCATGGGCATGCCCATGAGCATGGATGAGGTGCGCGAACACTCCGGAAAAGTGGCTATTGGACGGCCCCACATAGCATTGGCCATGAAAAGCAAGGGCTATGTGCCCAGCCGGAAGGAAGCCTTTGAACGCTACATAGGCTGGAACGGTTCCGCCTTTGTTCCCCGCACGCTCCTCTCCCCGTCGGAAGCCATCCGCCTTTTGCGCGATGAAGGCGCGACCGTGGTCCTGGCCCATCCCTGTCTTTCCAAAAGGATGACTCCAGGCCGCCTGGACGCTGTTCTGACCGAATTCCGTCAGTACGGGCTCAGGGCCATAGAGGCCTATCACAGCTCGCATGACCCGGAACAGGTCCGTCTGTGTATTGCACTGGCGGACAAGCACGATCTGCTGCTCACGGGCGGTTCCGACTATCACGGGAGCAACAAGGACGGGATCGCGCTCGGCGCGGGCACGGGACAACTGCGCGTTCCCTACATACTGCTTGAAAAACTGCGGGAGTACCGCAGGAGTAGGGGCTTGCCGCTTTAAGAGAGGCGCTGCCGATACGTGATTTCCCTTGCGTGATCAACAGCAAGTGGACTATATTGCCGGCGTACACCTTACGCTATGAGGATCCGGTTTTTTCCATGAGTGACGAAAACAAACCCGGTGCTGTGATTGCCCAGAAACAGTACCAGGAAACTATGCCCAAGCTGGGGCTCGACCTCAATTCGCGGGTACTGGTGAATTTGAATCCCATGAGTTCCGACAAGCCTGCACGGCTGCAAGGGGAATTTTTGGGTGCGTCACACTATGAATTTCTGATTCTGCGTCTGCCTTCCATTCCCGGACTTATTAATAAGCTGCAAATTCCCCGCATGCGGGTGGAAGTGAGCTTTCAATCCAAAGGCGCGGTGAACAGGTTCTTTGCCGAGATTATCAGCTATACGGCAAAGCCCAGCCTGATGATTTTCACTACCTATCCTGATCGCATGAGCGTGATGGAAGTGCGCAAGCACCAGCGCGTTACCTGCGCTTTGCCGGTCGCTCTGGCCACATCCTATGGCGACGGCATTGCCGTGATCAGGGATTTGAGCAAAGGCGGCTGCCGCTTGGTCGCGGAATTGACCGGCCAGTCAAGTTTGCGTCAACTGACCGAAGGAGACAGGGTTGTACTGCAGGGGAGTTTTTCGGCGGAAGGAAATGTGGTGCGCGGCATCGGCATTGTGCGCGCGGTGGAAACAACCGGCAGCCGCATGGGCATCGGGCTGGCTTTTGATGAGAACCAAAAAGCTTTTAATGAGGCTTTGACGGCCTATCTTGAACTGGTCCGGGTTCTGGAATAAGGGCTTGTCCATACATACGCGTTTCGCGGTCGCATACTTCGTCAAAGGCGTTTTTTGCTCCGGTCGAGTACCATAAGAGTACACTTCCTTCGCAAAAAACGCCTTTTCCTCGTCTTCGCCGCGCGCTCCACGTATGTATGGATAAGCCCTAAAAATACAGCATACATGACCGTAGGCGGTGTCGTCACGAGAAGGATTTTTGTTCTCTGACAAGGAAAAAAGGCTTTTTTATGGAAGGAGTGTATTCTTATGGTACTCGACTGCAATAAAAAGCCTTTTTGACGCAGACAGAGGGTAAAAAGACCATCGTGGCGACACCGCCTAAAGCCCGCAGGGGCTTTTTTTATTGCAACATTTGCTGGTAATCGCCCAGAGGGTTCACTCTGGCTGAAGGAGGCACGCTGCGCAGGCGGCGCAGGCTTGGATCCAGGCGGGCATAAGGGTTTTTGCTGTAGCCGCCCACAACAGCGCTGCTCTGGGGGGAAATTTCCCCCGTTCCTTTGAGCGCGTTGTCCAGACGTTTGGATGTGGCCAGCACGGTGGAGGCGTACAGGTTGTCTTTATTGTAGCTGAGGATTACCTGGTTTTTGAGCGCGTCAGTGGAAGCGCCGCGCCAGCCGTTGCCCTCAAGATAGGCAGCCACGCTGTACATGGCATCAACCAGGTTGAACAGATCAATAACGCCGTCATTGTCGCCGTCCACGCCAAAGAGATCGATATTGGACGGCATGAACTGGCAAACTCCCACGGCGCCATACATGGAACCGGGAATACCCACGGGGTCGCGCTCCAACTGTTCCGCGTGGCGGATTAGGGCCTTGAGTTCGCTATAGGCCCATTCGGACTTTTCCCGCAGCGTGCGGGCGAGCGAGGCGGGGTTCACTCGCGCTTTCTGCCTGCTGTTGCCCATACCGGCCAGCATTTCCGGAGTATGCGTGGCAGCCATACCGGCCAAGGCCCGCAGGGCGCTGTCCTTGCCCAGATCCTGTCCCAATCCCGTTTCAACAAGAAGAATGGCAAGAATGATCGGAGCCTGTACGCCGTACTTTTTTTCGATGTCGGCCAGTGTTGCCGCATGCTCCCGGATAAAGGCCAGACAAGAACCCACAGTGGTGTCGTTCACAGGGGGCGTATATCCTTCCGGCATAATCGGAGGCGGCGCTTTTTCCCGGTTGATTCCAATGCCGGGCACGCCATACAACTCGGTAATTTTTAAGCCCATATAAGCCGGGGTGTACGATTGCGGACCCAGACGCGCGAACAGTGTTTCCAGCCTTGTCCGCTCAAAACCATCAGCAATCAGACGTTGCAGCAAGGGTTGCCAGGCAGGATCCAGAGATGCCGGATGTTTTGGCGTTTGCGCCAAAGAGAAAATCGGAAAAGAGCATAGACAGAACAGCAGGACAGACGCCGTGAATCCGCACAGGCTGGATATTCGGACGAAAAAGCAGTTTCGTGGGAAAAGTGGTCGTGTCATGGAATGATGTTTATGGGCTATCAGACCGGAGCGGTTCCAGTTTTGTTTTGCGGCAAAGAGCGACAAAAGACGGCGCCCAGTGGGGCAGGGCAGGGGCATAAATATGGGTATAAGAAGCAAAGGTGTTGTTGCGCAGTAAGCCGTCGCAGCCGGTTCCGTCCGCGGCCGCGCCCATGCCGCGGCCCCTGGTCAGGCGGAGCGTATGTGTTTGCGCGTTCACAGTAGCAGGGACGGCGCGGGAAAAGTGAAACTCATGGCCGGGAAAGGAAGCGCCAACCGGATGAAAGGGGTTTTCTTCAAGCGTCTCCGCCCTGACATAGCCGAGTCCCTGCGGCTTGCGGCAAAACTCGACAGCGCAGGAAAAGACGCCTGCCATGGGAAATTTTTTGCCGTTCACAAGGAGATGGTCCGCAAGGTACATGAAGCCACCGCACTCCGCGTATATCGGCAGTCCCGCACGAGACAGGGAAGCCACCAGGGCGCGCTTTGCCGTGTTGGCGCTCAAGCCTTCGGCGTGCAACTCCGGCAGGCCGCCTCCAATGTACAGGCCGTCCATTTCCGGCCAGGGCGCGTCATCCAGAAGGGATACGGGCTCAAGCACGGCTCCGGCAGCCTGCAAGGCTTCCAGGTTCTCCTGATAATAGAACCAGAAAGCGGCATCATACACATATTTTATAATAATAGGTCGCCCGGAAGGAATAGCAAGTGTCGTGCGTATACCCGCGTCAATTTTCGCCGGCGTCGCAGAGGGTGGTTCAGGCAGATCCGGCGCGGATTCCGCCAGCCCGCGCACCGCGGCAAGGTCCACATGCTCGGCGATAAAATCAGCCACACCGTCCAAAAGGGTATCAGCCTGCGCGCATCCGCCTGCGCCAGCGGGGCCAACAGGGCTCGCAAGGCCCATGTGCCGTTCAGCGATCAAGCCTTCGGTCTTTCTGGGCAGGGTGCCCAGGACAGGCACTCCGCACAGTTCTTCCACGGCTCTTTGCAGCATGGCCCGGTGGCGGCTGTTGCCCGTGCGGTTCAGGATGACGCCGCCAATGGCCAGGCCTGGTTCAAAGGTCATGCAGCCCTTGACCAGTGCGGCCACGGTACGGGTCATCTTGGTGCAATCCAGCACCAGGATCAGCGGAGCCTGCAGTATCCGGGAAACTTCAGCCGTGGAACAGGAACCGTCAATATCCAGGCCGTCAAAAAGTCCTCTGTTGCCTTCCACCAGGGCCAGGTCATACCCAACCGTCATACGGGCAAAAAGATCGCGCAAGAGCGTGCCGGGCATAAAAAAGGGGTCCAGGTTTCCCTGCGGGGCGCGGGCCGCCAGAGACAGCCAGGTCGCGTCAATATAGTCCGGGCCTTTTTTAAAGGCTCGGACGGCACGGCCCTGGCGCGCCAAAGCCCGGGTGAGCCCGAGGCTGACCAGGGTCTTGCCCGCGCCGCCGGAAAGGCCGGTTATGATGACTCGCGGTATGTGCAGCATAGGCTCAGGGGTCGTAGGCTTATATTTTTTGGAGGGGCTCTGCCCCTCCACCCCGCCAGGGCCTGGCCGGCCCTGGACCCGGCGTTCCTGAAAACGGCTTTGCTGTTTTCAGGGTACGAGGGGTGCAGGGGAAATCATTTCCCCTGCCGGGGTTTGGGGCGGAGCCCCAATAATAATAGGGCCGTGTCGGCGCCATAAAAGAAAGACGCACAGATCCGCTGATCCATGCGCCTTCAAAAGGGCCTGGACCCTTTAATCAGCTTTCGCCTTCGGCGGCGGCCTGTTTGCCAGCGCCCTTGAGACCGTACATAGTGGTGCTGCCGGAGGACCAGAATTCGAGGATCTCGCCTTGCACCATGGAGGTGAGGACTTTCTTCACGTCACGCGGCCCCTTGTCAGGGAACAGCTCAAGAAAGTCATTGAAGTAGAACTTGGTCTTGTTCTTACTTTTAATGAAGTCAACGACTTTTTGTTGTTCTTCAGTCATATTAGTATCCCTTTCTATGAAGAGTTCTCCGGGCGCATGATGCGCCCGGAGTTTGAGACAGTGAGGAGTCCTAGAACTTGAACTGGGTGCTTTGACGCCAGGTGTAGTAGGCCGGCTCGCGGAAGTCGTCGATCAGGTGGTGGCTGAACTCCAGCCCGGTAAGGCTGAAGAAGCGTTCCCAGCCGATGCGCTCGGCCCACTCGCCCAGACGCTCGTACTTTTTGGCGTTGGCGGAGTACACTTCAATGATGTGTTTGACCGTGTCGGTGGTTTTTTTCCAACGGGGAGGTTCGTTGGGAATATAGGCCACGACGATCTTGGAGAACTTGGGCATGCTGATGCGGTTGGACACCTTGCCGCCGACCATGATGGCGATGCCGTCGCCCTGACCGTCGGAGATGGGCAGCGCGGGGCACATGGTGTAACAGTTGCCGCAGTACATGCAGCGCTCGTTCTTGATGGCAATGGAGTTAACCGTCTTGCCTTTCCACTCCACCTTGGTGGGACGCACGGCTGCCGTGGGGCAGGAGGCGACGGCCAGGGGGATTTCGCAAAGCTGGTCAGCCCACTCGTGGTCGATCATGGGAGGCAGTCTGTGAATGCCCACCAGGCCGATGTCGGAGCAGTGCACGGCGCCGCACATATTGATGCAGCAAGCCAGGGAGATACGCACGGGGGCGGGCAGACGATGGTTCTGGAAATCGGCGAACACTTCGTCCATGACCGCTTTCACCGGGCCGGAAGCGTCGGTGGCGGGCGTGTGGCAGTGTACCCAGCCCTGGGTATGCACGATGTTGCTGATACCGGCGCCGGTTCCCCCGACAGGGAACTTGAAGGAGCCGCCGGAGAACTTGCGGGCGGCAACGTCGGCCTTGAGGGCTTTGAGCGTGTCCAGGTTGTCGGTCATGAACTCGATGTTGTTACGAGTGGTGAAACGCACATGGCCGCCGCAATACTTGTCGGCGATGTCGCAGATTTCACGGATATACGTGACGCTGACGAGACGGGCGGAGCCGCAACGCACGGTGTAGACTTTGTCGCCGCTTTCAGCAACGTGCATCAGCACGCCGGGCTCAAGGATTTCATGGTAGAGCCATTTGCCTTTGTTTTTGGCAATAAAGGGCGGATAGAACTCGTCGTATTTGCGAGGACCGATATCGGAGATGCGGTTCTCCATGGGCTTTTCGGGATTGTACCCGGAAGATATAAATGCCATAATATTGTTCCCCTTTCCTTATCTCTGGTGTCTTTTGCGGTAAGCGTCAAGGTCACGGGTCCAGCTATTGGGACCGACTTCTTCTTCTTTGAAGAACATGTAGGGATTGTGGCGGGGTTCCTTAACGTGGACAGGCTGCGCCTTGATCCCGACAACTTCGAGCAGACGCTGGAAGGAGAGGCGGCGAATGGTTTCGCCGAGGCGTTCCCGGTTTTTGCCGTCTTCCATCCACCAGTCCCAGATCTTTTCGATGACTTCTTTAACTTCATCATAGGGCTGGGTAACTTCAACAAAGGGAACGAGCAGGGAGCCCATTTGGGCGCCGTCAAGCACCGGAGCCTTGGCGCCGACCAGGATGGACGCGCCGCGTTCGTCACCGATGCGCAGAGCGCGGGGCATGACGTTGATGCAATGCATGCAGCGGGTGCATTCCTTGTTGTTGATGGACAGCTTGGAACCGTTCCAGTTCATGCACTGGGTCGGGCAGCGGTCAACAACTTCGGCCTGGATGTCGAACTTGCCCCAGTCGCGGCCGGAGTGCGCGCCGGCGTTGGGAGCGAATTCGCCGCCGACATAGGCCTTCACGGCGGAGTCGTCGATTTTGATGTCGTCTTTCCAGGTGCCGACCAGCGCGAAGTCGGAGCGGGCCATGGCGGCGACGCAGCCGTTCGGGCAGCCGTCAAACTTGAACTTGAACTTGTAGGGGAAGGCCGGACGGTGCAGTTCGTCCTGATAGTCCATGGTCAACTGGTAGCAGATGTCCTGGGTGTCGTAACAGGCATATTGGCAACGGGACGTGCCGAGGCAGGCTTCGGGAGTACGCAGGTTGGAGCCGGAGCCGCCGAGGTCCTGGTTCATGTTGTGGGTCAGTTCAAAGAAAATTTCTTCAAGCTGCGGGGTCTGGGTGCCCAGCAGAATGATGTCGCCGGTGGAGCCGTGCATGTTGGTGATGCCGGAGCCGCGCATATCCCATATGTCGCAGATCTGGCGCAGAAAATCGCTTTTGTAGTATTTCGCGGCCGGCTGGTTCACGCGGACAGTGTGGAAATGGGCCACGCCGGGGAACATTTCAGGCTGGTCGCAGTAACGGCCGATAACGCCGCCGCCGTAACCGAAAACGCCCACGATGCCGCCGTGCTTCCAGTGCGACTCGCCATCGGTATAAGACATTTCAAGTACGCCCAGCAAGTCGTCGGGGCAGTCCACGGCAACCTGGTGCTGTACTTTGTTGGGATTCGCGTGCCGATTAGCGCTTTCCTGCTTGATATCGGACACGAAGCTGGGCCAGGGCCCAGACTCAAGCTGGTCCAGCTTAGGAGTTGGATGTTTCGCCATTGCCTTACCTCCACATAGGTTTTTACGTTCGTACCCCACAAGCGACCACACGGCGAACTTTTGGGGGGCTTCAGCCGTTCTTCATCAATTTGTCAGAAAAATAAGGATAGCCACTTTAAAATAGACATGACTCCACACACGACTAGAGATAAAGCGAAGCTTTGTCAAGCTCATTTTGGGCCGAGGGCGACAGGACGGCGACAATGTGAGCAGTATATGTGCAAAATTTCACTTTCTTAGGGGCTGTCTCCAAATAGTTCTTTTGTCCAAATAGCTTCGTCATCCGGCCCTTTTTGTTCCGGTCGAGTACCGTAAGAGTACACTCCCTTCACAAAAAGGGCCGGATTCCTTGCTCTTGGAGTAAAACTCCTTATTTGAAAACAGCCCCTGGAGCGGTTAACCTGAAAAAGGCAAAATGCCGGCGGCATACCGAAAAAGCGCCCGCAAACCCTGGTCAACCTTGCGCAACCCTTGACGCCAGGAGCGTTTCGAGCCACAGTACGCACGAAGTTACCGTACACTGACAGGAACACGACATGAAAGACGACAAGGGGCTGTATTACCATCCTGACCCTTCGGATCATAAAACACGGGTGTATGTGCGCGAGGGAGCCGGAGGCGTGGAATTCCGGCTGTGGCGTTCGGAACATCCTGAAGTATGGGAGCAGCACGAATGGCTCTCTTATGACGTGGTTTCCGCTGCCGCGGCCATGTACAAAGAACGCGGCAACGGCGCGGATCCGTTAGCCTTTTATGACCTCAACGTGGCCCGGGCTCTGATCAAGGGCGAAGCGCTCAACGCTTCCGGGCGCTGAACGCGCGGCAGGACGCGGATCATGCATGAGGCGAGTCTGGGTGGCGTTATCCGCGACTATCTGACCGGTGAAGCGCGTGAGTGCACCACCTACGAAGATTTACGCCAGGCTTTGGCCCGCTATCTGGTGGAGGAGCGCGGCTATGACCCCGCCGCGCTTGTCCCCCGTTATCCCGTGCTCTATGCGGCCAAGGGCGAAACCCTGACCCGCGAGGCGGACATCGCTCTGCTGCTTGGCTCGGGAAGCCCCGGAATGTTTCTCGTGTTCTGCGCGGGACAGATCCATACCTATGTGCGGGAAGTTCAGGCCCTGGCGCGCCTGGCCCTGCCGGAACCCTGCCCGCTGGGTGTGGTTACGGATATGCGCGAAGCCGAACTCTTCACCGCAAAGGACAGGACTGTTCTGGCCAGGGGGTTCCATGCCTTGCCGGATCAGGCCACGATGGAATCCCTGGCCCTTGGGCACAGCATGGCGCCGTTGACGGACGAACAGCGGGAAAAGGAAAGCCGTATCCTGCACACCTATACCGGTTTTTTGAAAACGTGCTGCGGTGAATCCTGCCGTTTTGCCCCTTGACCCGCAATTTTCCTGAAAACAGCGAAGCCGTTTTCAGGGTATGAGGGGTGCAGGGGAAATCATTTCCCCTGCCGGGGTTTGGGGCGGAGCCCCAATAGTTATATTGAGGATGGACGGACATGGAAAAGTGGGTGCTGAAAAACCGGGAAGCCTTTGAGCGCGATGTGTTGCAGGATTATTGTCTTGCGTCCGACCAACTGTTTGAGCAGTTCAGCCGCTCCGATGACACCCAGACCATTTCCTTTCCCGTGCTGCGCGCTCTTGTGGGCGAACCCTGGAACAAAGGGCTGCTTTGGCGCCTCAAGGACAAGGCGCACCACCTTTTTCTCGGGGAACCGGATGAGTCTCCGGCGGGACGGCTTTTGGACTGGACGCTGGGCTATACGTTTCATGAAGCCTTGAAGCTGATGGAAGACGCTCACCAGCGCCAGTATTACGCGCCCAGGCTGACGGAAATCGGAGCCATGGCCCTTTCGCCCGAGATCGCCGGCATGATGCATTCCCTGCTCTTTATTCAGGAAGGCACCAGCGAAAGCATGCAGCGGGAGACCGCCCGTCTGGCCGCCTTATTGTTTTATTCGCGCAGACTGTTTATCCTGTATTTCAGCGGCAAGGCCGGGCACAGGCCGTTAGCCCGTTTTCTCAACGATAATGAGGCCCTGGTCCGGCGCATCTTTCAGGAAGACTACCCCTTTCTTATGACTGCCGTATACGGCGATGAACCGGAACGAATGCATATCGAGGCCGCGCATTCCCTGCTTGAAAGCGCGCGGAAACAGGCCGCCGGAGAGGCGGTCATGGCCGCGTTGTCCATAAACCCCGCCAGCCGCGCCGCTCTGACGTTGCGAGAGGCGCACGGCTGGTAGCGGATTTTTTGTCCGCGCTTTGTTTTACCCAAGGAGATTGTCATGCCTTTGCTTCACCCGAAGCGCACTCCGCTGAGCTCTGTTCTGTCTGAAGTCAAAGAACCGGAACTGTTCCGTGAAATGTTCCCCTATACCAAGATTACGCGCGTGCCTTTTGACGGTGTGTTCGTGGACCCGCGCGCGGCCGACCCCATGTTTATCACGGATACGACCTTCCGCGACGGACAGCAGGCCAGGCCGCCCTATACGGTGCAACAGATTCTGGCGATTTACGATATGCTGCACGAACTTGGCGGCAGGAGCGGACTGATCCGGGCCTGCGAATATTTCATGTATTCGGAAAAAGATCGCAAAGCCATTGAGGCCTGCCGGTCGCGCGGCTATACCTTTCCGCAGGTCACGGGCTGGATCAGGGCGCATATGGATGACCTCAAGCTGGCCCGTGACATGGAGTTCAAAGAAGTGGGCATGCTGACCAGCGTGTCCGATTACCATATCTTCATGAAGCTCGGCTGGGACAGGAAAAAGGCCTTTGACGCCTATGTGTCCCTGGCGGAAAAGGCCCTTGAATGGGGTATTGTGCCGCGTTGCCATTTTGAAGATGTCACCCGCGCGGATATTCACGGCTTTTGTCTGCCGCTGGCCGCAAAGCTGATGGAACTGTCCAAGGCCTCGGGCATGCCCGTGAAGATTCGGCTGTGCGACACCATGGGGTACGGCGTGCCCTATCCCGGCGCGGCCTTGCCGCGTTCCGTGCCCCGCCTGGTGCGGGCCTTCACCGATATCGCCGGTGTGCCGGGAGAGTGGCTGGAGTGGCACGGCCACAACGATTTCCACAAGGTTGTGGTCAATGCCACGACCGCCTGGCTCTACGGGTGCAGCGGGGTCAACGGCGCGCTGCTCGGGTTTGGCGAGCGCACGGGCAATTCTCCCCTGGAAGCTATGGTTATTGAATACATCTCGCTGACCGGCGACGACGACGCGGCCAACACCCGGATCATCGACAAGATCGCCAAGTTTTTTGAATCGGATCTGGAATACCGCATTCCTGACAACTATCCCTTTGTGGGCAAGGACTTTAACGCCACCGCGGCGGGAGTCCATGTGGATGGTCTGGCCAAAAACGAGGAAATCTATAATATTTTCGATACCTCCCGCATCCTGGGCCGCGTTGTGCCCATAATCATCACCGACAAGTCGGGTCGCGCCGGCGTGGCTTACTGGATCAACCAGAACCTGGAACTGGCAGGCGAGCGGACGGTCAGCAAGACCAATCCCGCTGTGGGTATGATTTACGACCGCATCCTTGCGGCCTACGAAAAGGGACGCAATACTTCGTTCTCCAACAAGGAAATGGCGGCTCTGGTCAAGCGCTATATGCCGGAACTGTTTCCTTCGGAACTGGAGCGCATCCGGAATATCGCCAAAAAGCTCTCCATTCAGGTCATTACCCGGCTGGTGCACACCATGGTGGTGCGCGGCCTTGGCAATGAGCTTTACCCGTGCCTGGAGAAATTCCTGCGTGAATTCTCTTTTGTGCAGTACATCAACCTCACGGATACCCAGGGCAAGCTTCTGGCCAGCGCGGTGCTTGATCCGCAGCATCAGGCCCAGTATGCCGAACGCCTGCCTCTGGGCACGGACATGTCCTCCCGCAAATGGTTCACCGAGCCCATGAAAACAGGCACGCTGCACGTGACGGACATTTACCAGTCCATGTTCACGGGCAAGCTGGTCGTTTCCGTTTCGGCTCCGCTCATTGATCAGAATGATACCATCACCGGCATCATCGGGGTGGATATCCAGCTTGAGGAACTTCTGCGCCACGCGGAACAACTGGAAGAGGAAAGCGAAAACGGAGACGGGAAATAGTGGCCCTTATTGCCGTGCTGTTGCCGCGTTTTTCCCGTTACGGCGGGGTGGAGCAGTTCGGCTTCCGCCTGGCCGGGGAATTGGCAAGGCGCGGGCATCAGGTGGATTTCATTTGCGCGCGCAAGGAAGTGGACGCCCCGGAAGGCGTGCGGGTGCTGGAAGTGGGCCGCCCGCCCGGATTCCGCTTTCTCAAGATGCTCTGGTTTTTGATCCGGGCGGAAATCCTGCGCAGGCGCGGGGCCTATGATCTTTCCGTGAGCCTCGGCAAAACCTGGCAGCAGGATGTCAGCCGTATGGGCGGAGGGCCGCTCAGGATTTTTTGGGCAAAATCCGAACAGGCCCTCCCTCCGGGGCTGCCCAGGCTGATGAAACGGCTGCGGCGCTGGCTTCTGCCCTCCAATTGGCTGACGCTTGTGATTGAACAACGCCAGTTTACCGCGAAAAGCAACGTCATTGCCGTGTCCCATCTGGTGCGCGAATGGCTGTTGCAGGCCTATCCCGCTCTCTCGCCGGAGCGGGTCACGGTGGTGTACAACAGGTCCGACAGCACGCGTTTTTTCCCGCCGACGCCGCAGAAGCGGACCGTGGAACGCGCGGCTCTGGCGTCCCGTTCCATGAACGCAATGGACGGCGCTCTCGAACCGGTGTTTATCGGCACGGCCTCCACCAACTTTGAACTGAAAGGCGTGGGGCCGCTGATCCGCGCTCTGGCTCTTTTGCCGGAGCAGGTCATGCTCTTTGTGGCCGGAGGCCGGGAGCACGGCGCGTATAGGCGTCTGGCCAAAAAACTGGGCGTGGCCGATCGGGTGGTTTTCTGCGGTAAAGTGGATGATATGCCGCGCTTTTACCAGGGGCTGGATATCTTCATTCTGCCGACCTTTTATGACGCCTGCTCCAATGCCGTTCTCGAAGCTCTGGCTTCAGGGTGCAAGACGCTTACCAGCAGCAGTAACGGCGCGGCGTATTTTCTCAGCGGCGATGCGGTTTTTCCCGATCCCGGCGATGTGCCTGAACTGGCGCGGCGCCTGCGCCTGTTCATGGAACGTCCCGCGCCGCCGCCCTTTGCCTGGCCGGAAGGCGTGGACAGCGGCCTGGAATGCTTTGCCGATCATATTGAAGGTTTGTTGGCGAAACGTACAGTGCGGTAAGTGTGACTTATGGCTTGTCCATACATACGTGGAGCGCGCGGCGAAGACGAGGAAAAGGCGTTTTTTTGCGGAGGGAGTGTACTCTTATGGTACTCGACCGGAGCAAAAAACGCCTTTGACGAAGTATGCGGCCGCGAAACGCGTGTGTATGGACAAGCCCTTATCCGCCAAAGGCCTGCCGAAAGGTCTCCAGCAGCTTTTCCGCCCGGGCCGAGGCCCGGAATGCTTCCGAGGCTTTCAGGTTGCTCTGTCGCATGGCGTGGCGCAAGGCCGGATCGTCCCCAAGGCGGCACATCACGGCGGCCAGGCTTTGCGGATCAGTGCCGGAAGCAAACAGGGCGTTTTCTCCTTCTTTGAGAGTACAGCGCAAGGAAGGCATGGGGGTCGCCGCTATGGGCAGGCCAAAGCCAAGCGCTTCGTACATCTTGATCGGAGCGAAGAAATCTTCTTCGGTACTCAGCGGGATAACGAAGATATCGCAATCCTCAAGCTGCTTTCCCACCTGCTGTTGCTCCACCAAGCCCGTGAACCTGACCCGATCCGCCACCTGTAATTCCTTTGCCAGGCGCAAAAGAGCGTCCATCCGGGATGCGGGCTGGCCGCCGACAATGGTCAGGCTATAGCGGGCGGGCAGAATGGCCAGGCCGCGCAGGAGATTTTCAATGCCTTTTCCTTCCTGGAGCGAGCCTACGTAGGCAAGACGCACTACGCCGGAACCTGCCTCCGGTTCCGGACGCTCCAGATCACGCACCGGACGGATAACCCGCTCATTAAAGCCAAGAGGGGAAATCACGCTGATTTTCGGCTCGGGCAGATAGCCCCTGGCTTTTTCCCGCAACGTTTCACAGTTAAAAACCACCATGTCGGCCTTGCTAAAGGCCTCCTGTTCGAGGGAGTAAAGCCGGTCCGCCTCACGGCCTTCTTTGAGGCGGGAAATCAGGTGGTGGACTTCAAAAACGACAGGGATATGCCGTCCTGCCCCGCTTCCGGCAAACCCGCGCAGGCGCAAGGCCATGACCGCTTCCTTCACACTTGAGGCAAAGCAGATGGGGGCGGTCCCCCCTTTTGAATGACGGCGCATGGCCCACCAAAGGCGGCAACGGAACAAAGCCCCATACAGCCCTTTGTGCCTGAAGGGGATGGCAGCCACCTCCAACGCTTCGGGAGGCGGCGCATAACCCAGGCGCCTGAAAAAATCCTCCACGCAGACCTTACCGCCGGGAACAGGCACTCCGGGAAAAAAGACCGTGGGCACGCCCGCTGCCGCAAAATTTGCCGCTGTCATGCCGGAGTGGATGGCATGCGCGAAGCTGTTGGGAAGGATTATTTTTTGACAGTAGAGGATGTGCATATTGGAGTACTACCTACAAGGTAGATTTTTCATGTGGCGGCAAAATGGCGGGAGCCGTTGTACACGAGTTTTATTCGATGAGGTTGTCCCCCAAAATTTTTGCCCGCAGGAAAAGCCATCCAAGGTAAGGTCGCATAAAATATGAAGATTTCCAGATATTTCTTTTCATCGCTTTTGTCATGGTGGACCAGCGGATCTGCAATTTCGAGAGATTATGGTCATGTAGGTTCATTATATTACAAAATACTGAAGTTTTCGCAATATTTAAGACGTATTGCATGACAAAAGAATGCGGATCTTTATATATAAATATCAGCAAAGGGCGAAATATTTTTTTCCAGGGCCGCCCTGGCTGATGCCCAGCCCTCCCAATAGAAGTATAGTTCACTTCAATGATTTGAAGTCCCAATTCCGCTAAAAACTTTGCAATTGTTTTATATGTAAAAAATCTGATATGCGTTTCATCTAACAGTCCAGCATCAGTGTATGTCCAATCATTTGTCAATAAAGACATTTTAATGCTCGCGTGTGCTATGTTTGGAAAAGAAATTAAAAATCGCCCATTTTCTTTCAGGAAAATAGTAAATTTTTCCAATACTTCTTTTGGGTTCAAAAGATGCTCAAGGACATCTCCAAAAACAATATAATCAAATTTTCCATAATATTGCTCGAAATTTTTGATATCGAAATTATTGAGATCAAGCTGATAGATCTTTGAGTAAGCATTTTTTGTCAAAGCCAGAGAAATGCTCTCCGTATTATATTCCATACCGACGACTGTGGCGTGTTTATACCGTTTCAGCGCAACTCCAAGATCGCCGCACGCGCATCCGACATCAAGGATATATGCCCCGTCATGAACATAATCACATACGATACTTCGTGGGTTATTTTTATCAGCTATATTAACATCTTGCTGGTATATATCACTTCTTGCTGTTGCCATATCATCTTAACCGTGAGTAATGTCATGGATTGCTTTTAGGCCCCAGAGCTACAGATAAAGCCGCCCTGGCGCGTTCACGCCAAGGAAGGCTCAGATGGCGCCAGATGCGGCTGGCACATTTGCGCCGTGCGGTGCAGCCATAACGGCGGATCATGGAGAGGGCCAATATGGTCTCTTCTTCGCGTGCGAAAGGAGATGCATTGCGGAGGGTGACGCTACGTAAAAGGTAATCGGTCCAAAAGGCGGCTTCAGCGCCTTCAGCGGCATTATGCAAGGCATTAATCGTCGAGGCATGGGAGGAGGGGGCTCCGTCCAAGGCGGAAACGGACCGGAGGCGGCTACTCCTCGCGTTATATAGGGCGGCGAGGGAACAGCGCAGCATGGCAACGGCGCGCTTATGTGAAGTGTTATCGCGCATTACGCGATAACGCTGCCACACCTCGGGCACAAGGGCGCAGGCGTGCCCGTTCTGTATAAGGCGCAGAAGGAACTCAAAATCGTCAGCCGGTTCGTAGGCAGGATTCAACCCGCCGTAACGCAGGGCGATATCTCGGCGCACCATGAGGCATGTGGTGGGAATGGGACATTCGCCCGCCAGAATATGAGCCCGTACCGCTTCAGGCACATGGGGATGGCGCCCGACATAGAGCGATTTTTCATCCTCTGCCATGAACTCCATGAAACAGCCTACTGCCGTGATGTCCGATCGCTCGCTTAAAAGGGTGAGCTGGCGAGCCATGCGTTCCGGAAGGGCAATATCGTCATGGTCGAGAAAAGCTACAACGTCGGCACGGGCTTCAATAAATCCCCGATTGCGGGAATGGGCGATACCCTGATTCGATTGTGTAATTACCCGGATACGGGTGTCTTTTGCCGCGTAAGCCGCAAGAATTTCCGGTGAGGCGTCCGTGGACCCATCATCAATTAAAATATACTCAAAGTCGGCAAGGCTTTGGTTTAGAATACTTTCTACCGTGGCGGCAAGATGACGGGCACCGTTATGCACTGGGGTGACGATGCTGAGAGACGGGAGCATGGAGCCTCATCAAAAATGTTTCATTGCGGGCAAAATGTTTTTGAAGTGAATCTATAAAGTACTTTATATCGTATCTACTGATGAGGAGCAAGTCAACGTAACGCCTTAACACGAAAAGGCTCTGGTCATGGCTCATCAAAAAATGACGAAGGCAAAAAGCAAGAAGGCTGTCCTGCTGACAGACTCTACCGTAAATGCCCGACACTTCTGCCTATACGCCTTGCCGCCCTGGAGATGACAAAGAAAGAGAGACTTCGCGCGTTCAGCGTGCCGGCTTGCCGCAATCGCCTGCCGCCGCGGCAGATATCGCGGAGCATAATGAAGGGCAGGCTAAGCAGCAGCGCTACAGCTTTGCCTTTTGAGGCGGGCAGGTCGTGGATGATGAGGTCATCGCGCCCGCGTGTATATTCGGATGTAAAGTGCCAGCCCATGCGGTACTTTGTCGGTACAACGCTGTGGTATATGAACAGGTCCGGCACAAAACCGATGCGCCCGCCGTTTTTGCGCATTTGGCGGCACATGAAAGTTTCTTCCCCGTAGGCAACTTTTTTGCCGCCGACCCCCATGCCCAGATCCACTGGGAAGCAGTCTGCTTCAAGCAGCATGTCCCTGCGGCAGAACATGTTGCCGCCGGATGGGGTTTTATCTGGAGGAAGCGGGCCGTAGTGACTTTGCAGCGTCTGGTTTGTACCGAAGTTTTCCGGCAGCCAGTCCGGCTTTCCGGGAAAGGGGTAATGCGCCAGAAACACACCGCCAAAACAGTCAAAATCGCCGGAGTTGATGACCTCAAGGCTGCGGGACAGCCATCCACTTTCCAGAATGGCCTCATCATCCAGAAAGGCCAGCCAAGGCGCCGAGGATTCTTTTATCCCACGATTTCTGGCATGGCTGAGCCCTTGGGTTTGCTCAAAAACGTAGTGTACGATATCCGGATGGCCCTTTGTATAGCGGGCAGCCAGTTCGGCGGTATTGTCGTCGGAATTGTTGTCTACAACCCATAGTTGCACACCGGGGACTTCGCGTACCTGAGCAATGACGGAATCAAGGCATGCATCCAGCAAAAAGGCCCGGTTGTAGGTGCATATGATGATATCAAGAACAGGCATGGGAAGTTTTTCCCCTATAGGTTTTGGCGCTGTCCCAGAATGCCGGAAAAATAGCCAAAAGTTATGAAAATAACCGTGGTGCTGAAGGAAGCTGTCCGCCCACCATGCACCTGACCCTCAAAAAAGAAGCAAATTGCATAGGCTGCGAGAATCAGTCCCATTTCGCCACAGAGGGTTCGTTTTTTTAGACAATAGAAAAGCGGCGCGAAAAGCAACAGGCAAAACAGCATACCGCCGATGATGCCGGTTTCCGCAAACCACTGCAGATAGGTGCTGTGCGGACTGCCAATGCGCAAAGTATCTCCATCGATTATGTCTTGCCCGTAAATTGAGACCAAGCGGACGTAATCCTCATGTACCCTCTTTTGATGGAAATTGCCAAAGCCGTTTGGCCCTACTCCGTATGACGGGTTTTCCTTCACGGCCAAAATGCCGCTCTCCCATATAGGGATGCGGGAGATGAACGTTGGATATTTCCAAGGCGTTAAGGCGTTATTGAGGACTGTATTGTAAAAGTGCTCCTTCCGCTGTTGTTCTATTGGCGCCAGGTGCCAGGCAGCCACGGCGCAGAGTGCCAAAAAGATGCAAAGAGCCGCACTTCGTAACAAGCCCCAGCGCTTGCAGGCTATGTATATAGAAAATAATCCGCCTACGATGGCTGTCGTGAGAATAGCGGTTTTACTGAATGTGGGAAGCAGCAGTCCAAGGCTCAACAGCATTCCGCACGAGACAAAAGGCTTGGATTTGACCGTCTTGCAGAAAAGGGTGGCCAGTCGCCCGCTGTCTGTGGTGATAAGCACGGCGCATAGCGAATCGCCGGCATTTTTGCGAAACAGAAAATACAAGCCACTCATCAGGCAGATGCACAACATTATTCCAAAGGCGGGAGCGTGGGGGGCGGCGAGAGCTAGTCTGGAATGCCAGAAAAGACTCTCATAAGGGATATACCCAAAGGCCGTCAAAACGGCTATTCCGGCGATAACAAAGGGCAAAACCAGGTTCATGAGGTACATGAAGTTCATGTTACGGTCTTTGAGCAGTTGAAAGGCGGCCATACCGGCCAGGAAGGCCAGCACGGCCTTGCGGCTGAAGGCAAAGATTTTTGCTTCCGGAAAAAAGAGCGTTTTGTGCAAAGCCAAATAGACGATAAAAAGCGCAAATAGCGCATGATACCAGGTAAAGCGGGGCCGAACGCCAGTAACGAGGAGGGCGAGCGGATAGCAAGTAGCCAGCAGGGCCAGGGCCAGCGTATTTGAACTGCAACTCAGGATACAGAAGAAATTAAGCAGCAGTGCCGCAAAAAATAGATAGACGGTGAATTTGGCAAGATCAAACTTCATAGCTCTTTACTATTGAGGGGCAGTGCGTTGAAACGCAAGTAAAACCTGCCGGTGCTCCTCACTTCCCCGCATAATAATTGATCAAACACCCGGCCAGGATGATGTCCCGCTCACCTTTGGTCAGGTCGGGCAGGCAAAGCGTGATTTGCCTGCGCTCGCCGTTTTGGAACAGGGTTGCAGGAGCCTCTTCCAGGCCAGCGGCCAGCACCTGGCGTATGCCGGGTAGGAAAAGGCGATCGCCGGGACCTATCCCGATCGATGCGGCATTGTCCAGGATGAAGGGCAACATGCCCCAGTTGACCAGATTGGCGCGGTAGCGTTTGGTCGCATACTCGGAAGCGATGTTGGCCGCGCCGCCGAGCACCTTCTGGCTGGAAGCGGCCTGTTCCCTGGCCGAGCCGTCACCCGGCTTCAGGGCAAAAACCAGGGAGCCGAGGCCGGTGTGGGCTTCCTGGCCGGCAAGTCCGAGTTCGGCAAAGAGCATTTTCACTTCTTGCGCTGTCGCGGTATAGGGAGCGGCAGCGGAAGGCTGTCCGGCCGCGCGGGGGGGCTCCTGTCCGGTCAGGGCGCGGCGGGCCTCCTCCAGGGAGAGAACAGCCTTGGCCCGGCCCACATATTCCGGATCCTTGCGCGACAGAGTGAACTCCGCGAGGCGCAAAGGGTTGGAACGGTACGATGAGGTCTCGCCGGAAGGGATGAGTTCGTCCGTGGTGGTGACCGGATCGTAGATGGCCGAAACCACGGTCAGGAGCAGGTTTTCGGGCAGAGGCGGCATGGCGGGCCAGTCCGTGATGTTGGGGCCGAGAATCAGTTCGCTGTCCGGGTCCGCTTTGCCGAAGCCCCGGTACACGCGGGTTTCATAGGAACGCGGATTGAAGGTGTAGGGTGCCGGGGTTTCCTTGGGCGGGTCCGCCAGATCCGTAGCCGCGGTCAGGCGGCCCTGGTTGGCGGCAGTAGCGGCTATGGACCGGGCGTCCATGAGCGCCACATAAGACATCTGCCCTTCCGAAGGTTTTGAGCCTTCCCGGTTGGGAAAGTTGCGCGTGGTGTGGCGGATGGAGAAGGCGTTGTTGGCCGGAACATCGCCCGCGCCGAAGCAGGGGCCGCAAAAGGCCGTTTTCAGGGTTACTCCGGCTTCGATCAAGGTGTTGGCCAGCCCGGTGCGCACCATTTCCTGAAACTGGGGCAGGCTGGCCGGGTATACGGACAGGCCGAACGCGCCGTTGCCCACGGATTTTCCCTGGAGAATAGTCCCTACCCGGTACATGCTCTCGTAGGTGCTGCCGGAGCACCCGGCCACAATGCCCTGATCAACCGTGAAAATACCGGCTTTGCACTTGGCGCGCAGATTTGGCGCGGCAGCGCCCTTGCCCAGAATCTCCGTTGCTTCTTTTTCAACCCCGGCGAGCAGGTCGTCGGCATTGGACAGAAATTCCCTGATGCTCCAGGCGTTGCTCGGGTGAAAGGGCAGAGCGATCATCGGCTCAATCCGCGCGAGATCGATGCGGATGCAGCCGTCATACCAGGTCGTGGGGAGTGGAGCCAGTTCCGTGAAGTCCTGTGGCCGCCCCATAGCGGCGAACCATTGCCGCACCGTGTCGTCGGTTGTCCAGATAGAGGACAGGCAGGTGGTTTCCGTGGTCATGACGTCAATACCCAGGCGGTAGTCCACGCTGAGATTGGCAAGGCCAGGACCGATAAACTCCAGAATCTTGTTCTTTACCGCTCCGTCTTTGAACACAGCCTTGATCAAGGCCAGGGCCACGTCCTGCGGGCCCACACCCGGTCTGGGCGCGCCTTCCAGGTACACAGCCACAACGTCAGGGGGTGCCAGATCATAGGTGCGGCCGAGCAACTGCTTGACCAGTTCCGGCCCGCCTTCGCCAAAGCCCATAGCGCCCAGGGCTCCGTAACGGGTATGGCTGTCCGAACCCAGAATCATCTTGCCGCAGCTCGCCATCATTTCCCTGACGTACTGGTGGATGACCGCCACATGCGGAGGCACATAATCACCGCCATACTTCCGGGCCGCTGACAGGCCGAAAAGGTGGTCGTCCTCATTGATGGTGCCGCCCACGGCGCAGAGGCTGTTGTGACAATTGGTCAGCACGTAGGGCAGGGGGAATTCCTTCATGCCGCCCGCTCGGGCCGTCTGCACAATGCCCACATAGGTAATGTCATGCGAGGCAAGAGCATCAAAGCGGATACGCAGGAGTTCGTCACTGTCGCCCTCAGTATGGGCGGCATGGGCGCGCATGATGCGATCGGCAATAGCGCCCTGGCGGGCCGTTGCGGGATCGGGCAGTCCTGCGGCCTTTCCGGCGTTTGCCTCAAGCCATTGTCCCTGGTGATAGTACATACCTTGCGTGCTGACCTGTATCATGCGGCTGTCCTTTTGAAATTTTTCTGCGGAACGATACACGGCTATCTTTCACGCATCAAGCAAAATAGCCGCCCCTGCCACCTCACCCTTTTTCTTGAACTTTCAAGCTGTTTTGGGCATGGTCGGGGGCGAGAGCAAATCAGCAAGGAGCAGCCATGCAGACACTACAGCCCATCATTCTCAGCGGCGGCAGCGGCACGCGCCTGTGGCCCATGTCGCGGCGTTTGTACCCCAAGCAGTTTATGGATCTCCAGGGCGGCACCTTGTTCGGGCAGGCCGCCGCGCGTGCCGCCGCTCTGCCCGGAAGCCTCGCGCCTGTCGTGATTTGCAACGAGGAGCAGCGTTTTCTGGCTGCCGCCATTTTACAGCAAGAGGCCAAGGTGGGAGGCCGGGATAAACTCGCCGCGGCCCGTATCCTCCTGGAGCCGACAGGCCGCAACACGGCCCCGGCAATAGCCTTGGGCGCGCTGGCCGCTCGCGAGGCCCAGCCGGAGGGAGAAACAGATCCCCTGCTTCTGGTTTTGAGTTCGGACCATGTCATCAACCCGCAGGAGGCGTTTGCGCAAGCAGTGCATTTGGCTGCGGCAGGGGCCGATTCCGGCCGTCTGGTGGTCTTCGGCGTACAACCGACGCACCCTGAAACGGGCTTTGGCTATATTAAACAGGGGGAACAGCTTTTCCAGGGCGTGTTCGCGGTGGAACGCTTTGTCGAGAAGCCGGATTCCCGGACCGCGAGCGCCATGCTGGATGAAGGCGGATATGTGTGGAACAGCGGCATGTTCATGTTCCGGGCGTCTGTATTTCTGGATGAACTTTCCCGTTACGCGCCCGAGGTCCATGCGGCCTGCCTCGCCATCTGGCAAAGCCGGAAGACCGACCTGGACTTTATGCGTTTTTCCCCGGAAGCCTTCGCGGCCTGCCCCTCGGTGTCCATTGATTACGCCGTGATGGAACAAACCCAAAAGGCCTGCGTGACCCCGCTTTCTGCGGCCTGGAACGATATGGGGTCCTGGGAGGCTTTTTACGGCAGCAGCGACAGGGATGAAAACGGCAATGCCCGGACCGGGGACGTGATAGAGTTGGAAAGCAAAAACTGTTATCTGCATTCCAACCACAGACTTATTGCCGCCATAGGGCTGGACGGCATCAGCGTCGTGGAAACGGCGGACGCGGTACTAATCATGCCGCGCGAGCGCTGTCAGGATGTGAAGCTGCTGCTGGAAGAGTTGAAAAAGCGCGAACGGCCTGAAACCGATACCCATGTTAAGGTATACCGCCCCTGGGGCTCCTATGAGGCGCTGGTTTTGGGAGAACGCTTCCAGGTGAAGCGGATTATCGTCAAGCCGGGCGGCATTCTTTCCTTGCAAATGCACCACCACAGGGCCGAACACTGGGTTGTGGTACGCGGGACCGCCAAAATAACCGTGGGCGACAAGGAACTGGTGCTCAAGGAAGACGAATCCACCTATATCCCTCTCGGCAAACGGCACCGCCTGGAAAACCCCGGCTGTATACCCCTGGAAATCATAGAGATACAGACCGGCAGCTATCTTGGAGAAGACGATATCGTGCGTTTTGAAGATACCTATGGCCGCGTCGAATAAGGGCTAGCCAAGGAGATAATGTATGAGCGAACCTCAGGATATGTGGCGGTGCGGCGTGGTCAATTGCGGTTGCCTGTATGACCCGGACCGGGGCGATCGCAAGGGAAAAATTCCCAAGGGCGTGAAGTTTGAGGACCTGCCCGATACTTGGCGCTGCCCGGTATGCGGCGCCACGAAAAAAGCCTTTACGCGGCTGTCCGAAAACTTGCAATAACTTAGCGTATTTACACAGCGTAAAAGCAAGCCCCCCTATGCCGGTTCGGCGCAGGGGGGCTTGCTTTATTCCGGTAGTGGGTCAGTTTGAATTTCGGCCACTGATGTTCGGAATGAGCGATAGCGTTTGCTGGAAGAGTGTGGTATGTCAGCAAAAGTTTAAAATTTCAACCGAGTGCGCGAGTGCGGGGCGGTAATAATTCATGGTGAAATATTTAACGATTTTTGTTTGCCTTGTGGGTGTATGCACGGTTGGTTGCATGAATCACAGTATCGGCTCGAAGAAAGTAACCATTGCCCCGGCTTATACCGGCGTGACCCTTGAATCCAACAAGGCCATTCATGTGGCTGTACATCAACCCATCCCGGACGATACAAGCGACTCACCGGAATATATCGCTGCGCAAATCGCCAAACAAATCCATTCGATTGTGGCGGCGGCATCCTCCGAAGGAGTGGTGAACAATGTCGCGCAAGCGCTGGATAACGCCCGGAAGGTACATGCCGATTACCTATTTCTGATCCATGTCAAAAAGTGGAAACGAGGGAGTTACTTGAGCCCCGGCCAGCAAGCTGCTCTGAACATCACCGTACTGGATGTGCACACTCAGGCAATACTCACTGCCGGTGATATCCATGCCACTTGTCTGGCCATGCTCGTCGGCCTTGAGCAGTCACCCAGGGAATGCGTACGCCCGCAAATGGATATTTGGCTGAACGGCCTTTTCGTAAATAAAGCTAAAAACCAGCCCTACTCTGACATTACCACTTTTCGTTGAAACCAGAACTCCCAGCAGAGCATGTTTACATGAAAAAACGCACACGCCATGCTGTTGCCCTATTCTTCCTCAAGCTTGCCTGTCTGGCCCTCGGACTGTTCCTCACCGCCTGCGCGTTCACGCAGGGTTTCACAAGGTTTAAGGTGACCACGCTTAAACCCGGTGAGCCTTTACCAATGACCGATTGTATATATGTTATGCTCCCGCACGATTATAAAAAGAGCGGGAAGGTGGAGGTCGGCTCAGGTTTAGCCGTGCAAAAGGCATTGCAAGAGGCGCTGCTTGGACCTTTGGAAAAAAAGGTCATCGCCCAGACTCCACAAGGCTTGGATGAAGCGTTATCCTCCGCGCGTCAGGCCCCATGCGTTTACCTTGTTCAAATAGAGATTTTAGATTGGTATGACCCGCCTGCATTTATTCAAACTGCCGCGGATCGCGGCGAAATAAACATCAAGCTCTTTTTGGTGGAAAACGGCAAGATGCTGCGTTTAGATAATATCACCTGTTCCGGGGCGGCCGCCACTGTAAATCACATTGGTTCCTACAGCCCAAATGATTGCCTGAAGCCCGGCATGCAAAAATGGGCTACTATGGCATTCCACTAACAGGCGCTTTCCTGCCGTAAAAGCAAGGCCCCCACTGTTGAACACTTTGCCGTGAGCGGCTTCAGATGTGTCTTGAATTTTCAAACTGACCCGCTACCATTATTCCTGCTGTGAGGCCTCTTTCGCTGTTTTTCTGCGCTTGCCGGTCACCAGATCCAAGGAGATTCTGTATACCGCTGTATGGCTGCGGTGGCGCTGAATATTCTCTTCGGCCTTGTCCATGTGTTCAGGCAAATATTTTTCCGCCAGTTTGTAGAGAGCCCGGCGCCACTCTTCCTCATCCGTCACGGGCGTTGCGTGCCCGAACACCATGACGCATTCGTAATTGGTGGTGAAGCCCTGATCAAACAGTATTTCCGTTGCGCCGACCACAGTAAAGCACACGCGGGAATTACGGGAGAGGAGCGCGAATTTTCTGCCTTCATTGGCTGAATGGAAATACACGGCTCCTTCCATGAGCGCGTAGGAAAGCGGCACGGCATAGGGCCATGCATTGTCGCTGCCTTCGGCAAGAGCCAGGACGCCGTATTCGCCGCGTTCGAGCAGAGCCATGCTCTCCAGGTGGTCCAGGGCGCGATCCTTTCTGCGCATGGGATGGACCGGGGGAGCGTCGTGCCGCGCCTGGACGACAACCTGCATGATCATCGCAAACACCTGCTCGATGTCTTTATGTGAGGTGTCGATGATATGGGCGTCATGGGCAGGGCAAAGCGGGGCAATGGGCCTGTTGCGATCCTGATCGTCGCGTTGGCGGATCTGCTCGATGAGCGTGGCGAGGTCAGCGGATTCACCCATGTCCCTCAATTGCTTGCAGCGGCGCTCGGCCCGGATTTCCGGCGCCGCGTCCAGAAATATTTTGCATAAGGCTTTCGGAAACACCACCGTTCCCATGTCGCGTCCTTCGGCCACCAGGGAAAAGTCTTTGCCGAGGCGCTGCTGGGCCTGCTTCAGGAACTCCCTGACCTGGGGCGTCCGGGCGATTTTGGCGGCCATCATGCCCGCTTCTTCGGAGCGTATTTCATCCCCCACAGCCCTGCCATTGCACAGCAGACGGGTCTGGCCGCCGGAGCCTTGCAGGGAAAACACACATTGCTTGAGCAACGCCTGCAACTGCAGCCCTTCAGCCAGAGCCTCAAGCGCGCCCACGCTACCGGGGCTGCCGAGACTTTTGGCCACGTGCAGGGCGACCGTGCGGAACATGGCGCCGGTATCAAGATAGGCCACCCCGAGTGTTTCAGCCACGCGCCGGGCCAGACTGCTCTTGCCGACCCCGGCCGGGCCGTCCATGGTCACGATAAAGGGACGCGCACTCATGCCAGCGCCTCCTGCGGTAAGGATGCTACCGCCTCCTGCGGTAAGGATGCTACCGCCTCCTGCAACAGGGAGAGAAAGCGTTTGTTTTCATCCCCGGTGCCGATGCTGACCCGCAGATGCCGGGGCAGCCCGTAGCTTTTCAGTGGACGGATAATCAGCCCGCGCGACAGCAGGTATTCGAAGATCCCGGCGGCGTCCCTGCCGCAGGACTCGGGCGGCTGAAACATGATAAAATTGGCCTCGGAAGGATACACGCGGCACCCCAATGCGGCCAGCTTTTCCGTCAGGAAGTCCCGGCCTCCGCGCACGGTACGTAAGGTCAAATCATAAAAGGCCGTATCCTGCAGGGCGGCAATACCGGCGCTTTCAGCCAGAATGTTGACCGAAAAGGGCATGTGCACGCTGCGCATGGCGTCGGCCAGAGGCTGCGGCATAATGCCGTAGCCGAGGCGAATGCCCGCCATTCCGTAACTTTTGGAAAAGGTACGCAGAACAACCAGATTGGGGAAGGCGGAAAAGCGCGGCAGAAGCGAACAGGCCGCTTCGTCGCGGCAAAAATCCATGTAGGCCTCGTCGATCACCAGAAGGCAACTTTCAGGCAGTGATGCGGCAAAAGCTTCCACATCAACGGCAGGCGGACACCAGCCGGAAGGATTGTCCGGCGTGGTAATAAAAACCAGCGCTGTTTTATCATCCACTGCCGCGCGCAGACCCTCCCAGTCAAAGGAAAAGTCCGGCTTCAGGGGCACGGTGCGAAATTCAACGCCGCACAGACAACTCTGGATGCGGTACATACTGAAAGACGGCTTGCAGGCCACGATATTGTGCACGCCGGGAGTGGGGCAGACGCGGATCAACAGGTCGATGACCTCGTCGGAACCGTTGCCGGGAATAATGTTAGCCGCGGGAATGCCGTGATGCTCGGCCAGCGCCGCCACCAGACGCGGGTTACCCGATTGGGCGTAACGGAAGGCAAAGGCGGCGCGGTTGGTGATTTCTCTGCTCACAAAAGGCGAAGTGCCGAGCGGGTTTTCATTGCTGGCCATTTTAATGACCGTGCTCAGGTCGAAGCGGTCACGGATTTCATCTATGGAAAGGCCGGGACTGTATGGGTCAAAAGCCAGGACTTCAGACCGGATAGGATAGGGTGTTGTGGGCATGATCGGGTCCGATACGGCAAAAGGGTTTGGATCTGACAGGCCCCGGGCGGCGCTGCCGCGTCGTGGAACTTGCCTGCGGCGGATGATATGCGAGTTGTTGTTTACTGACAATAGCGCCGCTTCAATCCGCGGATTGAAGCGGCGCATCCTTGGAATTCCGCCGGAAGCAGACCCGTCTCGAAAACTCTACTACGGATTCGACGGGCGAATAGTCATCACCGGAATGGGCGAGCTCTTGACGATTTTTTCCGCCACAGAGCCGAAGAGAATGCGGTCTATGCCCTTGCGGCCGTGGGTGCCCATGATAATCAGGTCCGCGTTTTCGGTATCGACCATATCCAAAATTTCTTCAGCCGCGTATCCGTTCACAACCTTGCCAATGGCCTTGACGCCTTGAAAGTTCGCGGCCACAAAGTCCTGCATGGTCTTTTCCGCACCGGCCACGATCTCGCCCACGAAACTTTCAATAGAACTGGGCGGAACATGGAAGCCGACATATTGGGTCAAGGCGGGCGCGGCATATACGGCAACTATTTCAGCGTCAAAAGCCTTGGCCATGGTAACGGCATAGTCAGCCACCATGGTGCTGTGCTGAGAAAGGTCAAGCGCGCAGATGATCTTCTTGATGTTTCGCATAACATGTCTCCTTTGTCTGTCCGCCTCGCAGCCGGTATTGCGGCGGTATTGCCCGGCACATTGCCTGGGCATGGGTTATGATATAGTATGTATCGTGTGTGCCCACCGGGATCGGCACTCTTTGCCTTTTCCGAAAGTCCATGCGACGTCGGGCAGGAAAAATAGCGGAACAACGAGCGCTATGTGAGAATCCTGCTGATTTCCTTATATACTTTTTGGGGGAACAAGACAAGCGCTTGAGGAAAAAATGCCGCTTCCTGCACACAAAGTGAAAATATAGATAAAGTCTAGAAAATGGGCAGTCTTTGCCTACCGGAACAGGGCAGGTTTTTCCTTTCGGGCAGAAACTGCCTTCCGGATACCGGTGAACATTTCATAACAAACTGAAAATACTCTACTCGAGGAATCTTCCACCGCTGGCAGGCATCTTGCACCTGAGATGGAAAAAACCGCAACCTCAAGAGAACGCCATGAAGATTAGTAACGAACAACTGCGGATCATGCAGGAGAACGAGCTCCGGAAAGCGCAGCAGCAAGGCAAGCCCAGTGGCGAGTTCGGCGATATTTTCGCCCGCCAGTTGGAGCAGGGGCAGGCGCAATCCGCGGTCTCGCCGACAGGGCTACCGCTCATGTCGGCGCAAGCGGCTCTGCAACTCCCCGGAGTGGAGCCGGCCGCTGCGATTCGAGGACCTCTTTTTTCCAATGAAGCCGCAACCAGGATGGATGGCATGTTCACGAGTTTTGAGCGCTATGCGGAGCAAATCGCGCAAGGCGAAACGGGCAGCCTGCGCGAAGCTTACAATCTGTTGCAGGATGTAGGCGGGCAGATTGCCGGCTTCAAGGCTGAATTTCCCAATGCGGGAACAGACATGCCCGAACTGGCGGCACTGCTTAACGAGCTCGATGTGCTCACGACCACGGAAACCTTTAAGTTCAACCGGGGCGACTACCTGTAGTCTTCCCAAACCCGAGGTCAAGGAAAGAAGCCCCCGCGCCTGACGGCGCGGGGGCTTCCGCTTAAGATGCTTGTTTAAGCGCAAAATAAACAAAAATGCCTTCCCAAAGAATTTCTTGGAAAAATATCTTGACGAATGACACAGCTCTCGCGTAAATACCGACTTCGCGGCAACGAGCCGCGCCAGCCGAGCGTCCCCTTCGTCTAGCTGGCCCAGGACAACGGCCTTTCACGCCGTCGACAGGGGTTCAAATCCCCTAGGGGACGCCAATTTTTGGTTGATAAAGAGCGGCAAGGTACAAAAAACCTTGCCGCTCTTTCTTTTCAGCGATTCGGGCCTTGTCCGAATCCAGCCAAATCCAGGCTAATCCAAGAGCTTTGCGGGTATTTTTCCGGGTATCGAAATGCGTTAGCAATCCGATACCCGGTTTTTCCTTTAATGCTGTGAAATAAATAGGCATTATCGTCCAGCCGGGTATCCTTAAATCCACCCTGAACCAAGGAGAAACGGCATGGCTCTCACAGATTTTCAGATCAAAAATTTGAAGTACTCCGGCAAACCCATGAAGGTCGCTGACGGCGGCGGCCTGTATCTCTACCTGTCCGCCTCCGGCAAAAAACTCTGGCGTATGAGCTACTATTTTGAGCGCAAGGAAAAAGTGCTCAGTTTTGGCGAGTATCCGGTAGTCACCCTGCAAAAGGCCCGTGAAAAGCGTATGGAGGCCAAACAACTCCTGGCCGATAGCATTGACCCCCTGGCCCAGAAAAAAATCGCGAAAGAAGAGCAAATCTCGGAAGTGAAAGATATGTTCCGGAATATCGCCCTGGAATGGTTCGAGGCCCGGACAACCGACTTCACGGAAAAACATCGGGGCACGGTCATGTACCGCATGGAGAAGTACATTTTCCCGGTCATCGGCGCGGAGCACATCGGCCGGATGGAAGCCCTGGACATTCTGAAGGTCATCCAGCCCATTGAGAAGAAAGGCCAGAATGAAACCGCCCGCCGCCTGATGCAAATCATCGGGCAGATCTACCGCTATGCCGTGATCACGGGCCGGGCCAAACGTAACCCGGTGACAGACCTGCACGGCGCGATACGGCCAAGAAACGTGACGCACAGAGCCGCCGTCACCGAGCCGAAAAAGGTGGCGCAGCTTCTGCGTGCTATTGATGGCTATGAGGGCTATTTCCCCATCATATGCGCTCTGAAGCTGGGGCCGCTGGTCTTCGTGCGTCCGACCGAACTGCGGGCCGCAGAATGGAGCGAGTTCGATTTTGAGGCCGGCGAATGGCGCATTCCGGCCACACGCATGAAGATGAAGCAGATACACATCGTGCCGCTCTCCAGGCAGGCTGTAAAAATCCTGAAAGAACTGCAAGAGTTTTCCGGCAGCGGGAAGCTACTCTTCCCGTCCATCCGAACGGCAACACGCCCGCTCGCCGACGCTACGGTGCTCAACGCCATACGCCGCATGGGCTACGCAAAGGATGAAATGAGCACTCACGGCTTCCGTTCCCTTGCGTCCACCCTGCTCAACGAACTCGGCTACAACCGGGATTGGATCGAGCGCCAGCTCGCCCACGGCGAAAGAAACGATGTGCGGGCGGCCTACAACTACGCTGAATATCTGCCGGAAAGGCGGCGGATGATGCAAGAATGGGCCGACTATCTCGACAAACTGAAAGCGGAAAAATAATAAGGCGGTCCCCATACCAGCAGGCGGCGTATTGCTTTCGAGCGGTGCGCCGTTTCTTTGTTGTAGCTGCCTTGCAACCGCTTAGGGCCATTAAAAGGGATAAAAACAGGAATTTTCCAAATCCTGTCAATAAAAAATTTGTCCACACAGTACAATGCAATGCCATCTAATAACTTCCCAGACAATACTTTTTCACGCACAAAACGGCTCGCCAAAAAAGTCGTGATACGCTTCCAATAAATATTAAAGACCTATCAGGAGGTGTAACAATGACTACCATGACAGCCATTCCCAAAGTGGGCTTCCTTCGGCTCCCTCAAGTCCTGCAACTCGTCCCCATCAGCAAAAGTGCCTGGTGGGAAGGCTGCAAAGCAGGCCGCTTCCCTAAGCCGGTGAAGCTCGGCCCGCGCACAACAGTCTGGCGGGCGGAGGAAATTGTGGAGTTTATTGAGCGGATTGGGGCGCGGGTGGAATAAGGAGGAGTGAGCGCCGCACATAGGTGAAGGCTAGAATTATTTCGTAAGGCAGCTAAAAATTTATACTTTCCACTGCCTTTTCTTATTTGTCTCTCAATCCATAAATGAGAACTTTGATTCTCTTTTCAAAAATACATGGAGAGAGTCAAATACTATTATGGATATCTCTAAATTTTATAGCTATCTCGCAGCCATTCTTCGCTCGGCAAGAGTGCGTGCCGATTTAACCCAAGTTGAGGTTGCTAGTAGGGCTAGGGTTACACGCCGTTATATTCAGTCTGTGGAAAACGGAAAACAGGAAACGTCCTTGTCTACTCTTTTCGTCATCGCAGAGGCTATGGGCATTTCACCTTCACATTTGGTCTCTGAGCTCGAAAACGCAATAAAGAATGACCAATTGCCTACTTCAGCAATTGAGACTTTACCGCCACAACGGCTAGGTCGCCCTTACAAAAATAGAAAATAATCTGAGCTTGTTTGCCGCTCGCCGGGGAAGCATTATGGAAGCAAAAGACATCTTTGAAGCAAATTCACGTAGCATAAGAGAATTGTTGTGCGAAAGAGGGCTTGGCCTATATATACCGCCGTATCAAAGGAATTACTCTTGGAAGAAAGATGATGTTATGAAGCTTATGAATGACATATTACATGGGCTTAATAAGCTTCTTACATCAAAAGATAGCTTTACGTTTCTTGGAACAATTATAACAATACATGATACAAATAATGTCACTGTACATCCATATGTAAAACAACATCTACCAGGAAAAATTTTGGCCATCATAGACGGCCAGCAGAGACTTACAACACTTCTTATGCTGTGCATTGCTCTGCACAACAGAATTACGATTCTACATCACGTATTCAAAAAGAATGAAAGAAATTTTGTTAACTCTCCAGGGTTGTTTACCTGGTTGAATGATTTGTCATTAGATGCGTTACGAGACTTAAAAGAAGCATTTATCGAGGAAAAAAGCTCTGGACAAAAAATATACTATCCAAGAATGATTCGCGCATTTAAAGATCAATGGTCTATAGACCAAGATAAGGCCCAATATAATTCTCCATTTGCCCATCTAACAAATATGTACAGCGAGCAATTTAACTCGGAAAAAGAATTCAAGATATCTCTGCGTTCATCTCCAGAAGAGGGCGAAAAAGAACTACTTGACCGCTACAATCAAATTGTAAAGCATTTAAAAGAAATAAACAACCTTAATCAAGACTTAGACGATGAATATGAGTGCATCCCAAATCTCGATAAAGTCATTGCCCGACCTGAATATCAAGAGGCGTTGCTAAACTATGAGTTCCCAGACTATGTATTGCAAGGATTACGTAATGATTCAATTGCCGAAAAAGCAAGACATAATTATATAAATCTACTTAATGTCGTACTTTTATGCAAATATATATTTAATCGTGTTGCCCTTACTGTTGTTCGCGGAAGAGATGAAGATTATGCATTTACAATATTTGAATCACTGAATACAACAGGCTCGCCATTGACCGCATTTGAAACATTTAAGCCAAGAGTTGTAAGTGCAGAGAAACTTGAAAAATATGGACAATCTGATGCAAAAAAACTTGTTGATGATATCTCCGAATATTTTTCACAAGGGAACAATGACCATCAACAAAAAACTACTAGAGACACGATAGTTTCTTTTGCACTAGCAGAGACGGGGAAAAAGCTTACCACGCGTTTACCAGACCAACGCGCATACTTGCGACTAGAGTATGACCAGTATAAGGAAAAGACGGATCGCAATTTATTTCTTACTCATTTAAAAGATACAGCTAAGTTTTTACAATATTGTTGGAATGACGATGATCCAAAACTTCCACCCGAAACAGCAAAAATACTAAGCGACGAGGCTAGGCTGTGCCTATCGTTTCTATGCACTTTGAACCATACAGTCACGATAGCACCGTTAGTGCGCTATTATTCAACGGCTAATAGCAATTGTAATGACGAGCAAGGGTGGAAAAACTTTGAAATAGCGTTAAAAGCGATTACAGCTTTTTCTGTTTTATGGCGGGCATCTCATAGCAGCACTGGAAATATCGACCAAGAGTATCGTCTCTTAATGCAAGGAGATGGTGATTTTTTGGGCGTGGCTCGCAGTCAACAGCAAGAGGCTCCATCTCCTGATACTCTTAAATCCTATTTGCATGCTCGCTTGCTCAACAAGTTCTCTGACCAAACCGACCTTAAAGAGAAATGGGCAGATAGAGCAAAGCAATACGTGTTGTATACAACCCAAAAGCATTTAGCTAAATTTTTATTGTTAGCCGGACACCATGATACGGATGCAGATTCTAGCGCTCCGGGTCTTGTCAAAAAGGCCCGTCGCGGTAGTTCTCCACAACTAACTTATGAACGCTGGGAAGACGATATTTCTGCAACGATTGAGCATATTGCTCCGCAAGAACAAAATCCAGAATGGCCACAAGTTTTTTACAGCGATGACATGCTTCTCAACTGTTTAGGCAACCTTGTACTACTCCCGCAAAATGTAAATTCCGCGACTGGAAAGAAAAACTGGGAAACGAAAAAAGCTATTTATGCGGCTTTCGCTGCAAAGGATATTGACGAGGCAAAACGAATTCTTAACAATGCTGGGATTAACGTTTCCGTGACTCTTGAGGCATTAAATGCTGCTGCTAATCATATCCCGCAGCTTGAAAGTTTAGTACTCGTCCCCGACTGGACTCAAGATATTGTCAATATACGGGCCAAGCGTTTGTTAGAAAACTCTTGGGACGTAATTTACCCATGGCTCAATTCATAAAATAGCTATTTATGGCATGTAAGGCATTGTTTTGACTGTCCATACATATCGTCAAGATCAATTTCTATATATTGAGCTCGTAAAGGGTTTACGGTGGCAGCCTCGCGAGCCTTGGCAAGCCGTTTTTCGTGGTCCGCCTTTATTTGAGCAATCCTCTCAGGCTTTGCTAAATTCTCCAAGGACTCCCTGTCGCTCCAGGTGAAGGGCGAGCCATGTTCAAGAGCCGTCTTTTCATAGTGTTGGGCTTCTTCAAAAGCCTTAGGGTGCTTTTCTAGTAGGCGCACCCATTCAATCTTTTGTTGAAAAAAACAAAAGGTACAACCCGATCTTGTCCGCCATTCATAATATTTGGGCAAACCAAGGCCGGAATTTTCGAGCAGCTCGATGACGCCTGCTTTATCTATGCCCGCCTCCCTAAAAGGCAGGCGGACTGAAAGATTTTTATGTTTAGAGGCATAGCCCTCTCTGTAGTTTTCATCGGATCGAATGGCTACATAGCTTACAACCGTTTTGCCAGCTTCTAAGGATGGCCTAACCCACTCCTCAAATGGTTTAAGTTTCAGCTGCCTCGTGCACCAACGAGTTTGGGGGGACGGCAAAAAGTTTTTGTATTGCATAAGCCAAAAGTCAAAATCCCGATCTGGGTTCAGGTGGCGTATTGTTTTGCCTAAAAATCCTTCAAGTCGACCAAGAAATTCATAAACCTCTGGCAACTCTTTCCCTGTGTCCGTGAAGAAATACTCAATATCGATCTCTGGGAAATAATGTCGCATATAGACAGCAAGCGCTGCACTATCTCGTCCACCCGAAAGACCAAGTACGTGCAGCTCGTTATTCATCTTCTTTACCGTTGACGTCTTGCTGTAAGTAGTGAGCGCTTAACTCTGCGAGTGCGGCTAATATTTGATTTCGTGGCGTATCTTTACTGGATTGGAGCGTTTTTTGTAATTTTTTAATTAAATTTTCAATTTGTGGCCGCTCTTTGTCAGTCACTGCAAACTCACCTCGAACGGGTGTCGGTCTGCCATCAATTCCCACGATTACTGCCAACGCGTGTCTTTTATCTACCCTCCCCTTAACTCGAGCAAACGACTCTGCGCGTAAAAACTTTTGGGCCATCTCAGCGATATTGACTCGGGCTTTCTCGAGAGTCACATCAATCCAGTCCCGCATGGCAACTGAAGTTGCTAATGAGGCGATTCCCTCAATGTCTGCTTGAGCTCCTGAATATTGTACAAGCCTGTTTACAAATGAATTGATGTTGAAATCACCCCCAACATCAACAATGTTTTTCGCCCTAGCCCTTAAATCTTTGTAAGATTGCTCCGATTCATTGTGAACCCCTAGCTCAGCAAGAAGCAATTTGTTTAGCCCATCCAACATACTTGCATATGCGCCGTTGAGCTCGTCGATCCCGTCTTCTACCCGACTTAGAGCTTGCTCGACGTCACATTCCTCCTGCTTGGTAGAGAAAAGCTTGGGGATATCATCAAAGATTAATTTGTTCGGATCAGAAGCCATCTTAAATAGATCCCGAACAATAAAGGCATTTTTTGAGAGATGCCTGGTTTTTTTGACCCATGGAGCAAGTTTTTCATAAATAGCAACTAGCCCGCGCCCTACATCAATAGGACGTGGACTTCCAATAGAAGCGTCGTGCTGCACCAAAGATGCTAGCCCATACAATATGTCGCGCGAAGAATCTGGGAGATCCATCCATCTAAGTTCAATTGAAGATGGATCAGCGGTAAGATAATCGACATCTAAATCGGTAAAGCGGGATTGGAAAACATCATCTCGATAAATTGCTAAAATACTTCTATTTACTAATATGAAGCATACTGACAGCAAAGGCAGCAAACCTGCTTTGATACCAAAGGGGCGCTCAGACCATAGGCTATAAAGCTCAACGAGAGAGACTCGCCGATCTTGAGCATTCTCTAAAAACGATAAGGCACCATCCCAGGCAGGGAGAACATTACACCTATCGGCACCAGCGACTGGCTTTGCAAAGTGCCAACCGAACTCCGCATGCTTTTGATACAATCCGGACTTTAATAGTACTGAGTCACAAAGCCCTCCTTCCGCCGGGAATCCATCAATACCTACTCTAGGTTTTCCTTCATGGAGGACCATTTGTTTAAGAAGAGCTTTTAACGCTGCAATCGCGTTGGAAGAAGGCTTTGCTCTATTCAAAAGTTCATTGGAGATTCGTGGGGAGCTCGGGAATTGCTCTGCTGCTATTGTAGAAACAAGGGCATTAAGCGATGAACTGCTAAGGAATTGGGGAGTTTTCTCTTTTCTTAGACACTCTGCGGTAAAAAGTATTTTATCAAAGCTGGCGCTAAGGCGTGTCTTTAAATCTGTAATACGTGCTGCAACCTCCCGGCGAGCGATGCTGTCTCCCGCTAACTCTCTTCTATTGTCTTGTATATCTTCTAAGGCTGCTAGTTCTTTTGCTAACGCTATGATTTTCCATGAGTCGTGTGCAATGCCAATAATAATATTATTGCTACACTTCGAAAGAATATCTATACATATTGAGACGGCCTGATCATATTTTTCATTCGCTTCCAACATAAGAATGAAGAGCTTTCCTACAATGCTGTTTGACGAATTAAAAGAGCAAGCTAGCTCTTCAAGTGTATTCAATCGTGCTAATTCAACATCAAGAAAACAAAAAACTCCAGTTTCGTGGTAGTATTTTTTAGCTATAACAGGAGACAATGAAGCTTGACTTTTTAACCTGCGAAAATCCGTGTCACTGAATTCTGATATCGCCTCACTAAGGGCTTCACTAATGTCAAAATCACTTCCTGCATAGATCGCGTATGAATCAATATGTTTTCTAAAAATGAGAAATGACAACTTAACCAGCGACTGTAGCTCAGCCAACGCACTATTCTGGGAGTCATCTACCACAATAGTTTTGAGCAAATCATTTGTAGGATATATCCCAGCATGATCCTTAAATAAATCAATCAAAGCAACGGCTTTAAGTAGCGTGAGTTGATGAGGAGACACCCCCATCGCATCAGCTTTTTCAATTATTTCAACAGCAGTTGCCCATTTATGACCGTCCGGAGAAACCAATATTGAGGCTTCTAAATTTGTCCGCAGATAATTCCAAAGATCAGTTGTTGAATATAGGCCACCGTTTTCATGGTTTTTTAGAAAATCTTGAAAGCCATGTGGTTCTGCCGAGCTAAGAAAACTGAACAGTGAACGTTGATTTTGGCCAAATCGCCGTCTTGAAATAGCACTTAACAAGTAGGCAACAACCGGGTGCAGAGGCCAGCACTTCGTAAGGGTTTTGATCACTTCGAGAGATGATTTGCGACTATCTCCAACTTGCCTAGCTAGTTCAATGGCTTGCTCCGGGCGGGCTAGCCCTTCGACTTCAATAGCATTGGTAAGTAATTCTAAGTACTCGTCACCAGCAACGTTAACCAAGACATCGATATACCTACCTTGAACTTTTGCCCATTCGTCACGCGAGTCAAAGGCTAGACGCTGTGTATAGTCATCAAATGCTTGATGCAGAACCCCTATGACAAGTAGCTCTCCATTACTCCTAGATGCGGCTTCTGCAAGGAGCTGGAAAAAGTAAATATCAGCATCATTTTGGGCAGCAGTCTCAAGGAATTTTCCCATTTCGTCCAGGACGAGTAGTAGCCCACCCTTTTCTTTTGCCACTGCCAACAGCGTCGCAATAGCTGCCGCTTCATCCCAAGTTTGAGCAGAAAGCTGATCTGAGGTAAGTAACCCATGGGCGATCAGGCCTTCGCGTATAGCGACATGAGGCGCTATACGCCTTCCCACTATCGGCAAGACACTCCACCCACTTTGTGCAGTTGGCAAGGCTGACCATACTTTTTTAGCAACTCGTTTCCCTACGATTTTTTCAGCCGCTTTTTGAAGTTCACTATGTGGGCTAAGAAGAGCGGCCAGCACAAGAACCAAGCTAGACTTGCCGCCGCCATATGGGCCAGTCCAAGTAAAGGCCATATGGCCTGTTTCTTTTACTTGCTGGCTAACAGCCAACAAGACCTCCACTGAAGAGGGAGAGCAAACAAACCCCTCCAAGGAGTCAAGCCTTCCGAAGTCAGAGTCGATCTTAATTGAACGTTGAAAGCGCCTTGTAACGCGGACATAGTCATTGAGAGGCATTACCGTGGCCCTCCAGTGGCAAGAGCGTCATAGTCATGCCTAATCAATGTTTGCAAATCTGAGGATTCAAAAGGACGGCTGCGAAGAACTTGTCGTAAGCCTGCTGTTTCAGACCATCTAAATATTCCGCCAGTAAAGTTTTCCAGCATCAGCATACGCTCTGCCAAGGCAGGTTCATCCAACATAAAAACCCTTCCGGGTGATCCGACATCATACGCAATGGCGTCAAAGGAAAGAGACGTTGCCCCGCTATGACGCATCCAAAAATTGTTTAATGCGTATACAAATATAGAATTTGGCAAAGAAGGCTTTTCCCCTCTTACAAAGCTAAATGCTTGGTGACCAGAGCGAGTAAGCAAGCCTAATTCTGAAAAGATACTATCTAGGCTTTCTTCTATGGAGGATAAATCCTGGACGGGGCGGGTTTCGTAGCATCTAACAAAACACTCTACATCACGTTTTAACGTGACTTGAGAACCTGACGTCCAATTTCTTTCGGCAGCGACCTGAGCTAATTTTTCTACAAGCTTATCTCTCGAAAAAACTGGCTCAGAAAAATAGTTTACCACCCAATACCAAGTTGTTTTTAACCCATTCAGGTTATCGCCAGAGCACAAATTCCAGTGCAAGAGCCATAGGCTTCCGGGATTTTCCAAGTAGGGGTCAAGCCCGTCTTCAGCAAAAAGTAAGTCACCTACCTCTGTCGGCATCAACATTCCTGTTTCTTCATCCTCAGCAATTACACCACAAGAAATGCACCAATGCCGCATTGAGCGCACCATGTTTTTGCCAACACCAAATCGAGCGATCGCATCATCATCAAAAAAGATAGCCTTGCTGTCTTGTAAATTTTTTGCCGACTGCACGGCATCATAGGATTTTTTTAACCAGCCATAGCGCAGTGTAAAAGTCTCATGACCTGAAAAAAGAGGTCGGTAACCGGCCTCGTATATTATTCCGCGTCTCATGTTTACCACCTGGAGAATATGTCCAGGTGGACAATACGACAAGTTTCCCCTATAAGTCAATGAACCTGGAGGGATTGTCCAGGCCATCCATAGATCGGAAAAATTATGAAAAGTAGTATGTTCCCTGCCGTATACATGGACTATCAAGCTTCAACGCCTGTAGACCCACGCGTGCTTGACGCTATGCTTCCATATTTTATTGATAGACCAGGAAACCCACACGCGGCAGACCATTCGATGGGGTGGGAAGGGCAAGTTGCTATCGAGAAAGCGACTCAGAAAATGGCTAAAAGTATTTGTGCTGACGCAGATGAAATCATTTTCACGTCAGGCGCTACAGAAGCGAACAATCTATTCATTATTGGAGCTGCAATTAATGCTAGAAACAAAAAGCGAAAAAAAATAGTTGTTAGTGCAATTGAACACAAAAGTGTTCTCGATGCTGCATTTTATGCGGCAGAGCTCTTCGATTTTGAAATTAAAGTGATTCCTGTTGATAGTCTTGGCATCATAGACTTTGATTTCTTACAAAGAGTGATAGATGAAAATGTTTTGCTAGTTTCCATTGCAAGCGTTAACAATGAAATTGGAACTATACAAAATATCAAAGGAATATCCTTATTATGCGAAAAATATGGCGTATTATTGCATTCTGACAGCGTTCACCTCGCTCTATCGAGCAATATAGAGGTTGAAGAACTGGGTGTGGACGCAATAAGCATATCTGCACATAAAATATATGGCCCCAAGGGTGTAGGCGTGCTTTACCTCAATAGGCGCGCTCAAAGTCGTATTTCTCCCCTATTTAGCGGCGGAGGACAGCAAAAGGGATTGCGCCCTGGTACTCTCCCTGTGGGCTTATGTGTTGGCATTGGAGAAGCGATTAGCTTTTTGGTTGGGACAACTGCTGCACAAGAGCGGCAACATATCAGGCATATGAGAGATCGGCTTATTTTGGGCTTTCGTTCTTTTTATCCCACACTTCGGGTGAATGGTGCTGGAGGAGACTTAGGGCACCCTGGAAATGCGAATATTTGTTTCGTAGGGTTAGATGCTCATGCGCTATTAGGCTCCTTGCAGCCACACTTGGCGGCATCTACAGGATCTGCCTGCACATCTGGGCAAATTGGAGTGTCACACGTGCTATCAGCTATCGGGCTGTCAGAGTTTGAGGCGCAATCATGTATCAGGTTCAGTATAGGTCGATTTACTACAGATGGGGATATTGATAGAGCCCTTGAGCTCGTGGCAGATGCCGTTCATCAGGCCATTACTCTGACATGAGCCCTGGCTTACCCCTGCATTGGTCTATTCAAATAGATACTTAACGCCGTTTTTGGGTACAAAATTCGATTTCCTATCTTTAAGTATTGTGGCCCACCGCCCCGATTCCTTTGTGTCTTCAACGTCGCCGCCGACAACGAAAAAAGCAAGGCAGCCTCTCTCTCCGTCAAATATTCCTTCCGCCTTATACGCTCCATCTCGCAAATAGCCTCCGCGACCGGCGCGAGGATTTTCTCCAGGGCGGCGGCGATGGCCTTTTCAAGATCGATCTCCTGATCGGCTATGGCAATTTGCTTGGGAGTCTTCATAAAAAGCCGTATCCATCCTAACAAGGAAAATATCGCAAAAACTCCAGGAAATTACTTCTTGGAGTGTTTTTATTCCCCCGGCTGTGTTCTGGCCTGCTCTTTGGCCACGGCCATCAGATAGCTGAGGTCTTCCCCCAGCACTTCCGCCATGCGTTGGGCATCCGATATCTGAACGCCTTGGGGCTTTCCAGTGTTGGAGGCCTTATTGCGCATGGCCGTCCATTTCGCCGCTGCGGCTTTGGGCGTGTCATCCGGCCAGAGCATGGCCGCGAATTCTCCTTTTTTCCAGCCGCGTTGCTTTACCCTGTTCGCCACAAGCTCCACAAAAGCCCGCTCCAGCGCCATGGCAAAATTGTTTTTTGTTGTCATGTGTTGCCTCCGGTTTTACCCAGTACACCGGAAATTCCTTTCTTGTCTATTCAAAAATTCCTGTTAAGTAAAGAAGGAAATTCCTTAAAATTTATTGAAGGAGGTTACGGAAGATGGACGCTCACTGGTTGATATTGAAGCCTGCGGAAAGGAAAAACTACGCTATTTCAATGTATTTCCCATGCACCCGGCTCTGTGGAAAAATCTTTGGCGATGGTGAGGCCGAAGGAAGCGGCCATGGATTCTGACCAGAAGCGCCTTTCCAACAACATGGCGGGAATTGAGTTTGTTGCTTGCCTGGAGATAATCAAGGAATTTCTTCAGAAAAGCTGGAAGCACTCCCAGATTCACCGTCATCTGAAGGGCGAAGGCAGAATCACCATGTCCTATGGGGCTTTTTGCTATCACATGCGCCGTCTGTCCCTGGACAAACACCGGCCTAGCGAGCAGCAGCCCGCCCCAAAACCGAAACCGGCGCTGCCAGCGGCTCCAGCCCGTAACGCAGGGCCGCGCCATGTCGTGGCCGCCAACGGAAAATTTCCCGATCCACGGGACATGAATCCCGAAGAAGCCATTTAACCAAAAGGAAGTACCAGCTATGGCGACCATTCATTTTATCCAGCAGGGTAAAGGCGGCGTGGGCAAATCCATGATCGCCGTCATCCTGTACCAGGTGCTGCGCCACCTGGGCAAAGAGGTCATGGCCTTTGACACTGACCCGGTAAACGCTACCTTGGCGGGGTTCAAGGAATTTGAGGTGAAACGCCTGGACATCCTGAAAAACGGCGACATCGATCCCCGCGAATTTGACGAACTGATCAACATCATCGCCGGACTTCCCCCGGAAACGCATGTGATTGTGGACAACGGCGCGTCCTCGTTTCTGGCGCTGAACAGCTACATACGGGAAAACGATGTGCTGGGTATTCTGACGGAAAGCGGACACAGCGTCTTTTTCCATACCGTCATCACAGGCGGGCAGGCCGTGGCGGATACTGTTCTGGGCCTGCGCTCTCTGGCGCTGGGTTTTCCCGACGCTCCCATTGTGGTCTGGCTCAATCCTTACTTCGGGGAAATCCGTATGGATGGCCGCTCCTTTGAGGAGTTCAAGGTTTATCAGGAGTTCGGCAGCCAGTTTTATGCGGTTATAACCATTCCCCAAGGCAACAAGGCCACACTGGGCAAGGATCTGGAAATCCTGTTCGCCAAGCGCCAGAGCTTTGCCACCGGCATCAACGCCAGCCAGTCCATCGTCATGCGTTCGCGCCTGTCCCGTTACTGGAATGAGCTTGTGTCCGTGGTTAAACTGGCTGCCATCGCATAGGGGGAGGCCATGTCTGACGCTGAATATATGAAAGAGGTGAAAGACCTCGCCGCCAAGCTTGAAGCGAAAAACGCGCTGCCGGACGATGCGGCGCTCTCCCTTGAGCAGGTGCGGGCACTCCTCGCCAAAACGCATGAAACCGTTGTGGATAAAGACGATCCCATTCTTATGGTCGTGACCATTCTGAACGCGCACCTGACCGAAGTAGAAAAACTCCAGGCCAGGCACAAGGAAGGCCTAGGCAGACTGATGGCCGACAAGACGGACGCCTATGTGTCCGGCGTGGCGGCTGCGGTCGGGCAACTGACAGGCAGCCTTTCTTCCGCCTCGGTGGAAGGTATCCGCAAAGTCTTTGATGACCATGCGGCCCGACTCCAGGCGTTCAAAAACAGCACAGCCTGGCTCGCCGCCATCGTGGGGGTGTCGGCGCTGCTCAATGTGGCGGTGTTCGTGCTGGGAGGGCTGCGCTGATGCTGATGCGCCCTTGCGACGATCCGCGCCTGCTGGAAGGCCTGCGCCATTCCTGCGGCCCGCTCTTCATGGATGCCCTGGAAAACCCGGACGTGATTGAGATCATGCTCAACCCGGACGGCTCGCTGTGGATTGAGAAGTACGGCCAGGATCATGACCGCATCGGTTCGATCCCGGTGGCGCAAGGTCGGCTCATTCTTTCGCAGGTGGCCAGCGGCCTGAATCTGACGGTCAATGAACGCAGTCCCATAGTGGAGGGGGAATTTCCGCTGGACGGATCGCGTTTTGAAGGCACGTTCCCGCCTATCGTCGGGCCTGGGCCGTCTTTTTCGCTGCGGAAGAAGGCCAGCCGTGTTTTCACCCTGGAGGAATATAGACTTTCCGGCTCCATCACGCCGGAAGCCGTAGGCATCATTGAAGATGCTGTGCGCCACCGCCTGAATATCGTTGTGGTCGGCGGCACGTCCAGCGGCAAGACCACATTCGTCAACGCGGTGATTGATGCGGTGTACCGGCTCACGCCTTCACACCGCCTGATCATCCTGGAAGATACGGCGGAACTGCAATCCAAAAGCCCCAACACGGTGTTTCTGCGCACGTCCGTACTCGCTGAAATTGACATGCGCAAGCTGGCGAAAGTCAGTATGCGTTACGCGCCCAAACGTATCTTGGTGGGCGAAGTACGCGACTCCGCCGCACTGGAAATGCTGAAACTCTGGAATACCGGCCATCCTGGCGGCATCAGCACCTTTCACGCGGACAGCGCCGAAGAAGCCCTGGAGCGCCTGGAAGAACTGGTGGAAGAGGCAGGGCTCGGCCCCAAGCAAAAGCTCATCGGGCGGGCCGTGGACCTGGCTGTTTACATGGAAAAGACGCCGGACAATCAGCGGCGGATTTCCAGCATCGTCAAAGTCAACAGATTCAACCACAAGGAGGAATTCTATGAAACAGACACGCTCTACACGGCGAGCGCCGCATAAGGACGGTTCCTTATGAAGGCGCCCGTCACAACGCCCCCGGAGATTCGCTGCCGGGACTGCAACCGCCTGCTGGCGCGTGGCGCTCTTGAAGCCGGAGACATCGAGCTTCAGTGCCCGCGCTGCAAAACCCGCCTGCACCTGAGGGCCACGCGCCCCAGCCAAGCGCCGCATGACGGCCTCCATGATGGAGACCGTTATGAACGCGAAACGCCTTCTTCTCCCCGCTGATTCCCGCTTTTCCTGCCTGAAGCTGGTGGCCGTTTCCAGCCTGCTGGCCACCTGCCTCATTTTCCCCGACATCGCCGCCGCGTCGGGCGGCATCACGGAATTTTCCAGCCCCCTGGAACAGGTGGTGAACACCATCACCGGCCCGGCCGGCAAATGGATCAGTATTGTGGCCATGGCGCTCTGCGGCGTCATCTTCATTATGAACAAGGACGACATCAGCGGCGGCTTCAAACTGCTGCTGTCCGTGGTCTTCGGCATTTCCTTCATCGCCTTTGCCGCCAGCATCGTGAACTCGGTGTTTTCCTTCTCCGGAGCGGTGATATGAGCGGCCAGGCGAACATGCAGCGGCGCTTTCTCCCCATTCACCAATCCCTGCATCGGCATGCCCATGTGCTGGGCGCGGAACGGGAACTGGTCATGACCAGCGCCCTGATCGCGCTGCTGGTGGGCGTGGGCGGTCTGACGGCGGTTTCCATCATGTCGGCCATCATGTTCTGGATCACGGCGGTGTTCGTGCTCCGGCGCATGGCCAAAGCCGATCCGATCATGAGCCGGGTCTGGCTGCGGCACGTCAAACAGCAAGAATTTTATCCGGCCAGGGCAAGCCGCTGGCGTGTGGCCCAAAGTGCGGGAGGTCGCTTCAAATGCTGAAGCTCATCGACTACCGCGCCAAAACGAAAGGCCTGCCGGACTTACTGCCCTATGCCGCGCTCATCGAGCCCGGCGTCATCCTCAATAAAGACGGCTCGTTTCTGGCGGGCTGGGAGGGGCGCGGCCAGGATACGGCCAGCGCCACGGAAAGCGATCTGGCCCTGGTCTCCAGCCGGTTCAACAACGCCGTGAAGCTGCTGGGCAGCGGCTGGATGCTGCACATGGACGCGATCCGCAGTTCTCACAAAGCCTACCCGGCTCCGGAGAAAGGCCATTTCCCCGATCCGGTGACTCGGCTCATTGATGCAGAACGCCGGGAGCATTTCAGCGGCAACAGGTGCTTCAGCACCAGCGCCGTCCTGACCGTCACCTACAAACCCGACTTCCAGACGGCCCAATTATCTGCGCGGGCAGCGGGCAAGGCGCAAGCGGGCGTGGCCAGTTCCGGCGCTCTGGAAAAGGCTTTGGCCTACTTCCGGAATATGCTGGAAGAACTGGAGGACGCGCTTTCCGCCGTACTCCGCATGGAACGGCTACTGGATTACGAAATAGAGGATGCGGACGGCTCCGTCTGGCTCCAGTCGGATCTGCTTTCACACCTCCAGCACTGCGTTTCCGGCGAGCTTCAGCCCGTGCGCGCTCCCAAAACGCCCATGTACCTGGATGCGTTGCTGGGCAGCGAAGACCTGGTGGGCGGCATCATCCCACGCCTGGGGAGCCGTCATCTGGCCGTGCTGTCCCTGGACGGCCTGCCGCAGGAATCCCACCCGGCCATGCTGCGCGATCTGGATGCTCTGGGCCTGGAATACCGCTTTTCCAGCCGCTTCATCTGCCTGGATCAGTATGACGCGGCCAAGGAAATCAACGGCTACCGCAAGGGCTGGCGGCAACAGGTTTACCGCTTTCTGGATCAGTTCTTCAACAACCCCAACGCCCGTGCCAACCGTGACGCCCTGCTCATGGCCGAGGACGCGGAAACCGCGCTCACGGAAGTTCAGGGCGGCTATGTGAGCGCGGGCTACCTGACTTCCTGCATTGTCCTGATGCACGACGACCCGGAGCACTTGCAGGATTGGGCGCGGGACTTGCGCCGCACGGTGCAGACGCTGGGCTTCGGCTGCCGTATAGAGTCCATCAACTGCCTGGAGGCCTGGCTGGGCACACATCCGGGCAACAGTTACGCCAATCAGCGCCGCCCCATGATCAACACGCTGAATCTGGCGGATCTGCTGCCATTGTCTTCGGTCTGGACAGGCTCGCCGGTCAACCCCTGCCCGTTTTACCCTCCCAACTCCAGGCCGCTGGCCGTATTGATGACGGACAACTCAACACCGTTCTGGTTCAACATCCACGCCGGAGACCTCGGCCATACGCTGATATTCGGGCCGACCGGCGCGGGCAAATCCACCTTGCTGGCCTTCATCGCCGCACAGTTCCGCTGCTATGAAAACGCCCGCATCTTCGCCTTTGACAAAGGCATGAGCTTGTTCCCGCTCTGCTTCGGGGCGGGCGGCGATCATTACACCATCGGCAAGGCTGACCAGCTTGCCTTTGCGCCGCTCCAGCGCATCGACTCGGAAGAGGAACGCGCCTGGGCGGAAGAATGGATCGCCTCCCTCATGGAGTTGCAGCAGTTCACGCTCATGCCCGGCCATCGCAACGCCATCCACACAGCCATGCTGACGTTAGCCGCGAACCCGCCGCATCTACGCTCCCTGACCAGCTTCTATCATGTGGTGCAAGACAGGGAAATCAAGGAAGCCATCCAGCATTACACCGTGCAAGGGGCAATGGGACGGCTGCTGGACGCGGACTCCGACAACCTGAACCTCTCACGCTTCATGGTTTTCGAGATCGAAGATTTGATAAACCTGGGCGACAAAAACCTGGTGCCGGTGCTGACCTACCTGTTCCGGCGCATTGAAAAGTCCCTGGACGGTTCCCCGACCATCCTTGTCCTGGATGAAGCCTGGATCATGCTGGGCCATCCGGTGTTCCGGGCCAAAATCCGCGAATGGCTGAAAGTCATGCGCAAGGCCAACTGCGCGGTGATTCTGGCCACGCAAAGCCTTTCCGACGCCAAGAATTCCGGCATTCTGGACGTTCTGGCGGAATCCTGCCCGACAAAGATTTTCCTGCCCAACAGCGCCGCCGAAGACGCCGGGCAAAAAGAACTCTACACGGGCATGGGGCTCAACGACAAACAGATCCACATCCTCAAAACCAGCACTCCCAAGCAGGACTACTACATCGTCAGCCCGCAGGGGCGGCGCAAGGTGCAGCTCGCCCTCAAAGGTAAAACGCTGTCCTTCGTCGGCGCGTCCGACAAGGAAAGCATTGCTCGCATTCGTGCCCTGGCCTCGGAATACGGCCCGGACGCCTGGCAGGAAGCCTGGCTGCGCGAGCACGGCGCTGCGTAACACAACCGCCGGGAGGTTCGGCCTCCCGGCCCTCAATAAGGAAGTTCGTATGAAAAAGTATCTGTTGAGCCTGGCCGTGCTGGTGATTTTCGCCACGCCCGCCCATGCCCTCACCGTCACCTGCACGAATTGCAGCACGAACCTCATTCAGTTGCTGGATCGCATCACCAACGTGGAACAGCTTTCCAACGCCATCAAACAATACCAGGAAGCGGTGGAGCAGACCCGCCAGCAGATTGAAATGGTGCGGCAGAACGTGGAACAGTACGAAAACATGCTCCAGAACACGGCCCAGCTCCCGGCCAACCTGGTCAATGAGCTGAAAAACAGCCTGACGCGCCTGGCCAGCCTTTCCAGCACCCTGCGCACACAGCGCGGCGATATCGTTGCCCTTGGCGAGATTTTTACCAACCTGTTCCCGGAACAGGCGCTCTTCGGCACCCTGGCCGGGGCCAGCCCGGCACAGGTTGAGGAAGCCAACCGCCGCTACCGCCAGGAATGGGACAAGTGGGCGGAATCCGTGGACACGGCGTCACAGGCCACTTTCCAGCTCTCCGGCCAGCAGCTTGCTGATCTGCAAAAAGATCCGGCGCGGTTCCAGCAATACATCGACAATCTGCTTTCCACGCCGGACGGCCAGCAAAAGGCCATCATGGCCGGCAATCAGCTTTCCGCCTTGCAGGTACAGGAAGCCCGGCAACTGCGGGAACTCATGGCCACACAGGTGCAGTCCCAACTGGCCAGCCAGATGAAGCAGGAAAAGGAAAGCCAGATGTCCGAGGAAGCCTGGCGGAACACCCTGAAAACAGACCGCATCGGCAAGGCCAAGGCCAAGCCCGATCCGTTTTAAGCAGGTATTCCCATGAAAGAAAAATACCTGTCATTGGCCGCCCTGGGCCTCGCGCTGTGCGCGGTCTTCATCGGCGTCAGCGAAGCCCACGCCGCCAATGAAGATTTCGTGTCCACGCTGGTGCGCGAGTTTTACAACAAAACCAGCACCTGGGAGCCGGCCTTGAAGCGGTATGCCCTGATCGTGTTCCGCTGGCTGGTCATCCTGGAAGTGTGTTTTTTGGGCATCAAGGCGGCGCTCAACCGCGATCAGATTGCCGACATCTTCAAACAGTTCGTCATGCTTCTGCTCATGGCCGGATTTTTTCTGGCCGTCATCAACTATTACCAGGAATGGGCCTGGAATTTGATCAACGGGCTCGGCGCGATTGGCCGGGAGCTGACGCCGGGCGGCTACTCTTCGGAGTCGCCATTTTTGACCGGCATGCAACTCGTCAAGCTGGTGCTGGACAAGCTCTCCATCTGGTCGCCGGGCAACTCCATCGCGCTGCTCATTGCCGCCCTGGTGATCATCGTGTGTTTCGCGCTCATTTCCGCCCAGGTGGTCTTCATTAAGTGTGAAGCCATGGTGGCCATGGCGGCGGCGCTGATCCTGGTGGCCTTCGGCGGCAGCTCCTTCCTCAAGGATTACGCCGTCAACGCCATCCGCTACGTGCTGGCCGTGGCCTTCAAACTCTTTGTCATGCAGCTCGTCTTGGGCATCGGCATCGCCTTTATCGAAGGCTTTTCCACGTCCACGGCGGAACTTCAGGACATCTTTGTGGTCATCGGCGCGTCGGTGGTGCTGCTGGCCCTGGTCAAATCCCTACCGGACGTGTGTGCGGGCATCATCAACGGTTCCCACGTTTCCAGCGGAGCGGCGCTGACCGCTTCCGCCACCGCTGTGGGCGGCGCGACCATCGGTGCGATGGTGGCCGGGAGCAACACCGTGCAGAACGTGAAGGACGCCGCCAAGGTGGCCGGAATGGAAGGCACGGGGGCTATTGGCGTGGCGAGAGCTCTGTGGGGAGCAAGGCAAGACGCCAAAACCTCCGGCGAAAAGGATCTCAGCACCCGGACACGCTCTGAAATGCAAGAACGGCTGGAACGCGCCCGCATGAATCAAAACGACAACTCATAGGCGGCAATCATGTCCTTTTTCAAAAAATCCCAAAAATTAGCGCCGGAGCCCTCCGGCAACGGCAATCCCTATCTGAACGGACGGGAAGAATGGCTGGAGCGGTATGGCTCCTACATCAGCCGGGCCGCACAATGGCGCATGGTGGCTTTCTTCTGCCTGATCCTGACCGGCATATCCCTGACCGGCAACGTCATGCAGGCCAGTCAGGTGAAGACGGTTCCCTACATTATCGAGGTGGACAAGCTGGGTAAATCCGCTGTGGCGGCGCGGGCGGACAGGGCCAGCGCCACGCCGCAGCGCCTCATCCAGGCGGAGATAGCGGCCTGCGTCAGCTCCTGGCGCACGGTCACGGCGGACGTGGAACTCCAGCAAAAGATGATCGAGCGCCTGTCCTTTTTCATGGCAGGGAGCGCCAAAGGCGTTCTGCGCGAATGGTACGAGGTCAATAAGCCCTATGAAATCGCCAAGTCCGGCAAGCTGGTGCATGTGGAAATCAAAGGCCTGCCCCTGCCGGTCAGCTCCGATTCCTACCGCGTGGAATGGGTGGAGAGCGTGCGCAGCCATGCGGGCGTACTGCTGGATTCCCACAGCTATGAAGCCACGGTGACGATCCAGATCAACCCGCCGACTGTTGACGCGGTGATTTTACGTAACCCCGGCGGCGTCTACATCACCGCGCTCTCGGCGGGCAAGGTGGTCGGTGCTCCGGCTCCGGCAAAACCCCAGAATAACCAAGAATGAGGTTTCTCATGAAAAAGATACTGCTTTTTGTCTGCGCTTTCGCGCTGTTCGCTACTCCGGCCCTTGCCGCCGCCCCGATTCCGGAAGGCTGGCCTCCGGCCTTGCAACCGGGGACAGGCAACCCGGCCACGGCTACCGTGCCGGAAATCGACTATCTGAACCCCAAAACCGTGCCGCTGACCGCTTCTGAGAAAAAGGCGCTCCGGATCTCTGGCGACTGGTCGCGCCAGAGTGTGGAGCCGGTGCTCACGGGCGGCGGCAAGGTGGTCTATGTGCATGGCGCGAGCCTGCCCACCATTGTGGCCGCGCCCATGCAGGTCTGTGATGTGGAATTGCAGGCCGGAGAGACCGTGCATGAAATCGTGGTGGGTGATTCCTCCCGCTGGATGGTGGATTCCGGCACAGCCGGTTCCGGCGCGAATGCTGCCGCGCACCTGTTCATCAAGCCGGTGGACGCGGGCCTGGAAAGCTCCGCCGTCATCACCACGGATCGCCGCGTGTACCATCTGCGTCTTGTGTCCCAGCGTTCCGGCCATACGCCGTATGTGGGCTTTCTGTATTCGGAAAGCCTGAAGCAGCAGGCCGCCTGGAAACAGGTCAGGGACACCAAAGAAAAGGAATGGCAGTCCACCACGGTGGACGGCAAATCTATGGATCTATCCGCCCTGAATTTCAACTACGAGGTCACAGGCAAGGCCAGATGGAAACCGGAACGCGTCTATGATGACGGGCGGCAGACCTTCATCCGGCTGCCGACTCAATCCGCTTCCGGGGAAATGCCCGTGCTGCTGGTGCGCAAGGGCAAACAGGATGTGCTGGTCAACTACCGGGTCAAAGACTCGGCCATGATCGTGGACGGGCTTTTTGACCGCATTGCCCTGATCATCGGCGTGGGCGGCGATCAGGAAAAAGTGGAAGTCATAAGGGGGGCGAAATGATGCGCGGCATGCTGTTCTCTTTGATACTCTCCATGTTGCTGGCCTCCGGCTGCGCTGTACGCGGGCCGGTGGGCTCCTGGTGCGGGCCGCTGCCGGAACGCGGCGCAGTGACAGCCATTGTCGACGATGCCGTATCCTGCCTTACGGCCCTGTACCCGCCCGGCCATACTTCGCTGCATCTACTCCAAGCTAAGGATACGGGCAACGAGTTTGCCGCCGCCTTTGAAAACGGCCTGCGGGCCAAAGGCTTCACCCTGGCCGCTGCAGAATCCGGAGATGCGCTTATCGTCGCCTACACCCTGGATGCGCTGGACGAAAAAAGCGCCTGGTATCTGCAACTGCGGCTCTCGGACGGCAATGCCTTTGCCCGGTCGTACACGGCCAGCGGCCAGCCGGAAGCTGGCCAGAGCCGCACGGAACAGGAATTCCGGCGTTCCGTTGTTGACAAAGTGACACAAAAAGCCCGCCATGCCTGGGATACGGGCATGGACGCCATGCGGTAGGGGGAAATATGAGTGACAAAACCCCCAACAGCCTGGAGCCGGTGAAAAAGGTCAGCGTGGCCCGCATGAGCCGCTGGCCGCTCTATGCCGTGCTGCTGGCCGGACTCTTTCTGCTCGGCATCTTGGTGTACAGCGTGAACTTTGCCCACAACCAAGCAGAAGAACAGGCGTCAACGCCCAAGGTGGATATCAAGGAAGAAGAACGGCCCCTGCTCATGGGCGAAGGCAAAGGCCTTGCCTTGAAGCCGCCTGCCGGTTCCCCGGCCATTATCGCCCAGCCAGTGCCGAAACCGGCTGGCGGGCGCGAGCCGCTGATTGTGGTGCAGAAATCATCGGAACAGCCGGATCAGTACCGCCAGGAACTGGAGAACTTGCGCCGCATGAAGGCTCAGGCCCAGCTCACGGCGCTTTCCGCACCGCTTGGCGTAAAAAAGGCCTCGGATACGTCCGGGCAATCAGGGCGGCAACAGGTTGCCGTAGCCCAGGTTGACGGGCGGCAGAACACCACGCCGGATAGTGGGCGCGATCTCTCCGCCCTGCGGGAAAACGGCCACGACTCCGCCGCTGACAAGGACAAGGAAGCCTTTTTCAACCGGGCGGAAAAGGATTCAATCTGGATTCTGCCGCATACCCGCACGGCTGGCCAACCTCTGGAACTGAAAACCGGTGCGGTAATTCCCGGCGTCATGGTCACGGGCATCAATTCCGATTTGCCGGGCAACATCATCGCCCAGGTCTCGCAAAACGTCTTTGACACGGCCACAGGGCGGCAACTGCTCATTCCGCAGGGAGCCAAGCTCTTCGGCGTGTATGATTCCCGTGTCATCTACGGCCAGGAACGTGTTTTGGTGGCCTGGAATCGCCTTGTGTTTCCGGATGGTTCCGCCGTCACGCTGGGAGCCATGCCCGGCGCGGATATGGCGGGCAACGCCGGATACACCGATGAAGTGAACAATCACTATCTGCGGATTTTCGGCTCGGCCATCCTGATGAGCATGATCACGGGCGGCATGTCCTACTCAATGGACACCCTGAACACATCAGGCAATTCCGGCCAGGGAAACCAGACGCCCACCTTGCAGGATGAAATGGGCTCGGCCCTGGCCGCGCAGCTCGGGCAGGCCACGCTCCAGCTTTTGCAGAAGAACCTGAACATCAAGCCGACTTTGGAAATCCGCCCCGGCTATCAGTTCAATGTGATTGTGACCAAAGATATGGTGTTTCAACAGCCGTACAAGGCGGGGAGGTAGGAATGCGCTTATTGCCTAGTGGTTTCGTCGGGGATGGTAAGCAGTCGCTCTTTCAAAAGCTCAGTCATGTTACGCCGTCCGTCAGCCACAATATGAATGGAAACAGTATGGGTATCTTTATGGACTTGATAAACAATTCTGTAAGGTGGAACTTGAATTTCCCGGTACGAAAGGACATTGACGCGCTTCATTTCCGGGGAAATACGGCCACGCTCCGGAAGTTGGCTCAAGCTTTTTCGTGCCTGGACAAATTTATTCAGAATGGCTTCCGCCATATCCGGCCCTTCGCGCTGACCAATAAAAGCGATGATGTTCAGAATATCCTTATCTGCCAGGCGAGTAGCGACGACTCTCCAGGGCTGATCAACTCCGCTCATTGCGCATCTCCGCAATCATCTCACGGGCATCGGCAAAAACCTCGTCGATATCGCGTACTCTGCCTGCTTCCACATCGGCGGTGCTGTCAGCCAGCATTCGCAACATGGCAAGGCTTTGCTGCATCTGATCGTATTCTCGGACGTTCATAACAACGGCCTTGGCTTCGCCGTTTTGCGTTATGACCATGGGATTGCCGGTGGTATCAACGGTTTCAATGAGTTGCTTGGCATTGTTTTTGAGCCACGAAATGGGCTTGATGTCTGAATGAAGTTGCATCTGTCCTCCATAGGGGGAAAATTATGACTGAATTTAGACTAACCATTTAGCAAGAATAAATCAAGGTTTCTTTGCGGGCCACGCGCCCCAGCTCCGCGCCGCATGACGGCCTCCATAGGAGACTATCATGCCCGCAAAATACGGCCTGGGTGGGGAGAAACCGAAAAGCGGCCTGCGCTGGTTCTATTTGCCGTTTATGCTCCTGCTGGGCCTGGTCAGCTTGGCGCTGGCTACCCAGCGCATCGCCGCTTTTTTCGGCTATCACTTCGCACTCGGCAACCCGTGGGGCGTGGCCTGGGGCATTCCCTGGTACGCTCCCTGGTCGGTATTCACCTGGCAGGAGAAGTTCGGCCTCAGCGACGCCTACGGTTTCATTGAACAGGCCATTACGCACAGCCAGGCGCTGTTTCTGGTGCCGCAATTCATCATCATCGGTTTCTGGATGGCCTTCATGAAGAAGCTGAAGGCCAATGCCAATCTGCACGGTTCGGCCCGCTGGGCGGAAGAGAAAGAAATCCGCACCATGGGCTACTTTGAAGGCAAGGGCGTCTATGTGGGCGGCTGGCTCAAAAAATACGCCGGGCTATCGCTCCTGTTGCGCTCGCTCCGGGGAAAGCCGGACGAGGTGCAACTCTACCTCCGGCACAACGGCCCGGAACATATCATGGTCTTCGCGCCCACACGCTCCGGCAAAGGCGTGGGGCTGATCCTGCCCACGCTCCTGGCCTGGGGAGGTTCCAGCATCGTCCTGGATATCAAGGGCGAGAATTGGGCGCTCACGGCGGGATGGCGCAAATTGCAAGGCCAGACAGTGTTGCGCTTTGACCCGTCCGATCCCTCCGGTGCGTCCGCCGCTTTCAATCCCCTGGAAGAACTCCGCCTGGATACCCTGATGGCGATTCCGGACGTGCAGAACATGGCCGCCATGCTGGTCGATCCCAACGGCAAAGGGCTTGAGGATCACTGGAACAAGGCGGCTTTTGCCATGCTGGGCGGTGCGCTCCTGCACTGCTGCATCATGATTCGGCACAGCCAGAAGCGCACGGCCACGCTTTACGACCTTTCCTGCATGCTGGCCGATGAAAAGCGCACCATTCAGGATTTGTTCAAGGAAATGGTGGCTACGCCACATGCGGATCTGCTCAAAGAACTGTTCCCCAACGGTGAAGGTGGTGACAAGGCGCATGTGTTCATCGCCAGTTTAGCGCGAGAGATGTTGAACAAGGCGGAGAACGAGGCCAGTGGCGTTGTTTCCACGGCGCTGACCAATCTGGCCCTGTACCGCGATCCGGGTGTGGCCCTGAACACCGCCTCCTGCGACTTCCGCATCCATGACCTCATGAACCATGAAAAGCCGGTGAATCTCTACTTGGTGATTTCCCCGGCTGACATCGACCGCATGCGGCCTCTGCTGCGGCTCATGGTGGATATGATCGTCCGCCGCATCTGCGCCAAGATGGAATTCGCGGACGGTTCCAGCAAGGCCGGATACAAACACCGTCTTTTGCTCCTGCTCGACGAGTTCACCAGCTTGGGCAAGCTGCCGATCATGGAGAAGGCGCTGGCCTACATCGCGGGTTACGGCGGCAAGGTCTACCTGATCGTCCAGGACATCACCCAACTCAACGGCGTGTACGGCAAGGATAACGCGCTCATGGCAAACTGCCATGTACGCATCGCCCACGCGCCGAACACCATTGAAACGGCCAAGACGCTTTCCGACATGACCGGCAAGACAACGGTGGTGGAAGAAAAGGTGTCTCTCTCCGGCTCCAGAACCGGGCACATGAAAAACGCCTCGGTCAACGTCACCGAAACGGCCCGGCCTCTGCTCACGCCTGACGAGTGTATGCGCCTGCCCGGCCCGGAGAAGGACAGCCAGGGCCGCGTCCTCAAACCCGGCGACATGCTCATTTTCACAGCCGGACAGTCACCTATCTACGGTCGGCAGATTCTCTACTTCTTTGACCCCGTATTCTCGGCCCGTGCAAAGATTCCGGTTCCCGGCCTGAACGCTTCCTATCCCAGCGGCATCAGCGATTCCCTGTACCAGCCGCGCCCGGCACCCTGGTACACGGCCAGGCCGTCTTCCTCTGTTCCCAAAGAAGCGGACGCTACGCCCGTGCCCGCACAGGAGAGCGCCAGTGAACGCTACTTTATGGAATAGCCGGGTTCGGCGCGGGCTTTTCGTCGTTTTGTGGCTGCTGATGGCCGGGCTTCTGGCGCATGCCTCCGGCCTGCGCATCAATCCTACGCCGTCCCTGCCCAAGGGCGTCTACCGGATCGCGCCGGGTGAACCGGTCAAAGGCGATTTCGTGAGTTTCTGCCTGCGAGGCGAATTCGCCGAACTGGCGAAAGAGCGCGGCTATCTCCAGGCCGGTTTCTGCGAAAACGGCCTGCGTCCGCTGCTCAAACGCCTGACGGGTCTGCCGGGCGATCCCATAGAGGCCCGTTCCCTGGCCATCCGCACGGTGGACAGCCTGGGGCGGCCCATGCCTTCGGCACTTTGCTCCCGCGTCATACCTTCCGGTATGGCCCTGGTGCTGGCCGACCATGAAGGCAGTTTCGACAGCCGCTATTTCGGGCTCATCTCACTGAAAAGCCTCCAGCGGGTGGAGCCCGTTTTTGTTTTTAACCCCAAAGGAGAATAGCCATGCAAGACAAGGAATATCTGTCCGCAGCAGCCCGTGCCGTGGCGCAGCAACTCGCGGAAAATCCAACCATTCTCAGCATTCCTGTAGACCCGGACGTGGCCGATTTCATGGGCGCGTTCCAGGAAGACGCTCTGGCCCTCGCTGACGTGATTGAAGATGGCCTGCTCACCGTTAACGGACAGGGGGAGGTGATCTATGGCTGATACGCAAAAGCCGGAAAAGCCCAAGCGTCCGCCGTTTCATGTAGAGTTCGCGGAGAAGATCATCGAGCGGCTGAAGGAAGGCACAGCGCCGTGGCAACAGCCCTGGCATCCGGGAAAGACCGTCATGGCTCCACACAATCCAGTTTCCGGCACCGTGTACCGGGGCATGAACCGGGTGAACCTGGCGCTTTCCGGCTATGACGATCCGCGCTGGATGACCCTGCGCCAGGCCAACGACAACGACCTCTCCATCCTGCCCGGCAGCAAAGCCACGCCCGTGGTCTATTTCCAGTTTACCAAAGAGCAGGCTCGCATCGGAGAAGACGGCAAGCCGGTGCTGGGTGAGGACGGCAAGCCGCTGAAACAAACGGTGGAACTGGACAAACCCCTGATCCGATTCGCACAGGTTTTTAATGCCGAACAAATTGACGGCATCCCGCCGCTGGAACTCACGGACAAGGCCTTTGAATGGGAGCCTGTTGAAAAAGCGGAAAAAATTCTCTCCGCCTCCGGCGCGAACATCAACCACGATCAGAGCAACCGGGCCTTTTACCGTTACGCCACAGACTCCATTCACCTGCCGCCGCGTGAAAATTTTGAAGAGCCCGGCCTGTATTACGGCACTGCCCTGCATGAGCTGGGGCACTGGACGCGCCACGCCAGCCGCCTGGATCGGGAGAACGGCCCTTTCGGCTCGGAAATGTATGCCCGTGAGGAACTGCGGGCGGAAATCGCCTCCTGGATGCTCGGTCAGGACATAGGCATTCCGCATGATCCCGGCCAGCATGCCGCTTATGTGGCCTCCTGGATCAAGGCGCTGGAGGATGACCCCTATGAAATCGTCCGGGCCTGCCGGGACGCCGAGCAGATCAAGGAATATGTTCTGGGGTTGGAAATGAAAAAGGAAATGACTTTGGAACAACCGGAAAAAGCCGTGCTCCGAGAGAAAGAGGAAGGCATTGCCGCTATGGGCGTTCCCACCAATCCGGCCAAGGAAAAGACGTTCCTGAGCGTTCCGTACAAGGAAAAGAATCAAGCTAAAAAGCTGGGAGCCAAGTGGGACAAGGAAAACAAACTCTGGTTCGCGCCGGAAGGTACAGATTTAAACGCTTTGGCCAAATGGCTCCCGATCAATGAGCACAAGGCTCCGGAGCCGCTTCGTACCTTGCCGCCACAGGAGGAATTTGCCCTGGCTCTGGAAAAGGCAGGGCTGGATCTGGGCGGCAAAGCCCCGATCATGGATGGCGCTATTCATCGCGTTCCGCTCATCGGTGGTAGTCGCAGCGAACTGGATGGTGCATATTGCGGCTTTCTGGATGAGCGGCCTGCCGGATGGATGCAGAATTTCAGTTCCGGCGAAAAAGCCAAATGGATCGCCAGCGGCCATGCCCTGAGCAAGGAAGACCTGGAAGCCCAGCGGGCGGAGATTGCGCAAAAGCAGCTTGAACGGGCGGAACAGCGCAGACAGGCTCAGAAAGAAGCCGCAGAAATGAGCCAGGCCGCTTGGGACATGGGCATTGAGGCGCATGAGGATCATCCCTACCTCAAGGCCAAGGGGGTCCCGCCTATAGGCTTGCATGAGAATTGGGCCGGTGTGCTGCATATTCCGGTACATAATGTGGACGGCGAACTGCGCGGCTTGCAGGCCATTGATGCCGAGGGCCAAAAACGCTTCGTGCCGGGCATGGAAAAATTCGGTAACTTCCATTTGCTCTCCGAGCCCGGCAAAGACCTCTCGCAGGGGGAAATCCTTCTTTCCGAAGGCTATGCGACCGGCGCGAGCCTGCACATGGCAACGGGCAAACCCGTGGCCGTGGCCTTTGACGCGGGCAACCTGGAGCCGGTAGCGCGAAAGCTGCGAGAGAAATACCCCAACGCCGCCATCACCATCTGCGCGGACAATGACCATCAGCATACGCGCAGGACGCCGGAGGGCACGGAACTCTGGAACAAAGGCGTTGCCCTGGCCCAGGATGCAGCCAAGGCCGTGGGCGGCAAGGTGGTGGCTCCGATCTTCAATGAAGAGGAGCGGGCGCGGGGACTGACGGATTTCAACGATCTGCACCAGTCACGCGGCCTGGATAAAGTAAAGAAGCAGCTCGGCTTGGTTCTGGAAAAGGATAAGGAAAAATTCCGTGAAAAGGGACAAGCGCGGGACTTGTCCTTATGAACGTGCATTTCTCCAGCAAAAAAATAGATTGGGCAACGCCTTGGGAATTGTTCCGCGCCTGGGACATTTCGCATGGCCCTTTTACCCTGGACGTGTGCGCCACTTGGGAAAATGCCAAGAGCAGGACGTTTTTTTCACCAGCAACCAATGGCCTCATGCAACGCTGGCATGGAATATGTTGGATGAATCCCCCGTATGGCCGTGAAATTGGCCGCTGGATCGCCAAGGCGGTGGGGGAAATACACCAGGGACATGCGAATCGTGTCGTCTGCCTCGTCCCGGCCAGGACGGATACCGCCTGGTGGCACGATCTGGTTTTACCCCATGGCGAAGTTCACTTTCTACGCGGGCGGGTGCGTTTTGAAGGCGCGAAGCACCCCGCGCCGTTCCCCAGCGCCATTGTCGTCTTTAAATAATCTTCACAAATTTTTCTGCGGGTCTCGCGCCCCAGCCCAGCGCCGCATGACGGCCTCCAAAAGGAAACGTCATGTGTGCGAAACTGCTTATTCTTGAATCCCCCGGTAAAGTAAAAAAGGTGCAGGAGATCCTGGATTCCGGCTGGAAGGTGGCGGCGTCGGTCGGCCATGTGCGCGATCTATCCGTCAAAGAAATGGGCGCGGCCGCGCCGGACTTCAGGCCGCAATACACTCCCACGGACAGGGGTAAGGATGTCCTGGGCCGTCTGGCTGGGGCTGTATTTCATTACTTCGCGCAACCGCAAAAAGCCCCGGCAATAGCGGGGCGTTATCGAGGCAGGGTTTGAAGAATCCTACAGCCCTTCTTTCAGCGCCTTGCTAGGCGTGAACTTCACGGCTTTGCTAGCAGGGATTTTGATTTCTTTGCCGGTGCGCGGGTTACGGCCTTTGCGGGCATTGCGCTTGACAACTTTGAAGCTGCCGAATCCGTAAACGGAAACATCGTGTCCATTCTTCAAGGATTCTTCAATGATGGCGAACACATTTTCATAGGCGGCTTCGGCCTGGGCCAAGGTGGAAAGCTCCGCCCGTTCCTTTAGCTTCTTCACAAATTCTGTTTTTGTCATGTTTTTTCTCCGTGCGGTTTGCAAAACATCAGCCAAAACATGCCTATACACAAGCCCAAGGCGGCGGGCAAGGTGCAAAAACAAAAAACGTGGTTTTTTCTAATTTTAAACGGTTTTTTCTAATCTTTATTGGTCTGATCTGTCAAAGGGGCACTTGCTACAAATGCGGGCGCATCGGTAACCTGCACTCTCCCTTTCCTCGAAGCTGCCAGCGCATCTTGCGTCTGATTCAACAGTTGCCTGTACGCGGCAAGTGTTTCCTCTTTCGCTTGCAGTAGTTCATCCTTAGCGGCCCTTGCTTCCTTCAAGGAGGCATTTTCCGCTTCAAGTGCAATGTTTTTCGCCTCCAGTTCCACTACCTTGGCTTCCAGGGTCAAATCATTCGCAGTACCCGTGCCGTCAATAGCAGCCGAGTTTTCACGCTCTCCGAATAACAACCAATGGGCGCTGACCCCGTATTTTTCTGCAATTTTTTCAATCCACATGCCAGGCAGTTGCTGGCGTTTTTTGGCAGAGGCAACGGAAGGTGGACGAATTTCAAGAATCTTTGCTAGGGCTGCATCGCTTTTTACCCCTGTTGCAGTGAAAATTCTTTCCATTCGAGCATCGAATGATTTTGCTGACGGCATGCGGAACTCCGAAATGAACCCGAAATAGCCGCAAGCACAACAGACAAAAAGCAATACAATCAGTTTATTAGCTAATTGCTAATAGCTGGGGCATTTTTAATAAAATTTAGCTTGCATACATTAGCTAAACTCTATTAAATGGGCGCTTGCGAGCGGCTAATAGTTAAGTCTGCAACTTCACTATACCCGTCCGCATCCGGTGGGGTCAACGCCTGATAATAACATAATTATTCGGATGATCCCCACCGGAACTAAAAAATATAAGGCGCGGTGGAAAATTTCGGCACTCAGTTGCCGCAGCAGCCTACACAATAATGTTCAGCTACACCCTTTAAAGGAGAGTTTTTATGATTCGAGCCTTGTTTCGCTTCTTATCTCTGAACTTTATCTTTCTTTTTTGCGTGGCTGCCCCTGCCATGGCAGCCGCCACAACCTATACCGGCAGCCCTGGGGATTTAAAAACCGCCGCTTTCGGCGGGGCTGATGGCGGCGCTCCTCCGGGCAGCGTGTTTGCCGGTCCTGACGGCTCCCCCCTGGCTTCAGGAAATAACGTTACCATTAATTATTCCAGCGGAACCAATCCCTGGCGCGTTTTCGGCGGCCTGAGCAACAGCGCGGCGGTAACCGGAAACATTGTGAACTTCCTGGACGGAACCGTGAACAACAGTCTTTATGGCGGTTATGATGCAGCCTCCTCCTCCGGATATAACGCCGTTGACAACAGGATTTTCATCTCCGGCGGGACTATAACGACCAACGCGCTGGCCGGGATCAGCCTTAACGGCAATGCCAGCGACAACATCACCACCATGACAGCCGGTTCCGTGCTCAACAACCTTTATGGCGGCAGCGCCAACGGCAATGGGAATGCTGTAAACAACCAAGTCATAATCTCAGGTGGGCAGGTCGGGGATGGCTCAGGCGAAGCCACTAATGGCTGGGTGTTGGGTGGTTACAGCAATACCGGCAATGCCCTTAATAACTCTGTGACTATCAGCGGTAGCGCTGTTGTCAACAATGTTGACACGGGAGAAAGCAACAGCGGTTTGGTGTCAGGCAACCGCCTCGAAATCACTGGCGGCACAATCCTTGGAATCGCCAGAGGGGGCTGGAGCGAGACTGGACAAGTCCTTAGCAACCACATTGTCATGTCAGGCGGTACTTCTGTTGTCCATACTCTTGACGGGGGTGTTTCCAATGACAGTGCCCAGGTGTCGGGCAATAGCGTCACCATCACCGATGGCAGGGTGCTTAATCTTGTCAGAGGGGGCTATAGCAATACCGGACAAGTCTTTGACAATCACGTTTTTATATTTGGCGGACAGGTTGATCATAATGTGTTCGGCGGCAGCAGTACCTATAGCGACGTCACCGGCAACAGCGTCAACATCACCGGCGGCAACATACTTGGGAACGTCAACGGAGGTCAGAGTACCTTCGGCAACACCACGCACAACATCGTGAACATCAGCGGCAGCGCAAATTTTGGGAGCGGGAGCACCCTTCGTGGCGGCATCTCTATAAGTGGAGACGCTCGCACCGGCAACACTCTGAACCTGCACATTCCCATAACCATAGCTGATGTAGAAAATTTTCAGAACTGGAATTTCTACCTGCCCTCCACGATGGCAAATGGCGAAACCATGCTCACGATAACCGGAATCGCTGGGCTTGGCTCCGATGCCAAGGTCAACGTGGGGATCGAAGGCTCCAGTTCCCCTTTGAAAGCAGGCGATACCGTCAAGCTCATTGACGCCTCGGCGGGCACGCTCGCCGGCACGCTCGCCAATACCACGGCCAACGGCCAAGGTATGCAGGGCGTGACCCTGAAATACGAGTTCGATCTGCTGGCGGATACGGCAAACGGCCTCCTGACCGCCACTGTGTCTTCTACCGGCCCGCAGGTGAATGAACAGGCCAAAGCCCTGTCCGAGGGCTTTGTTTCCGGCGCGGCCTTGGCCAATGCGGGCGCGGACTTCGCCGCCGGATCGGGCATGGGCTGGGCAACGGGCGCTGCCGGGCAAAAAGGCGGCGGTTTCGGCTTCGGGTCTTTCGGCGGTATCGGCGGCGGCCAGTCAACGTACAAGACCGGCTCCCATGTGGATATGTCCAGCGTATCCCTTCTGGCGGGCCTGGCCTGGGGCAACGATTTTGCCCCCGGACGCCTGACCCTCGGCGCGTTTTTCGAGTACGGCAACGGCTCGTATGACACCTACAACTCCTTTTCCAACGCCGCCTCCGTCAAAGGCAAGGGCGATATGTACAACCTTGGCGGCGGTATCTTGGGCCGCTTTGACGCGAATTGCGGCGGTTATGTGGAAAGCAGTTTTCGGGCGGGCGGTCTGCATAACGAATACAAAAACGGCGATTTGCGCGACGCTATGGGCCGCAAGGCGCAATACGATTCCGATTCGGCCTATTACGGCATCCATGTGGGTTCCGGCTACATCTGGAACATCATGGAAAAGGCTTCCCTCGACCTCTACACTAAATATTTCTGGACGCGAGTGGGCGGCGATTCCGTGAAGCTCTCCACCGGCGATTCGGTGAAGTTCAAAGATACGGATTCGCATCGCCTGCGGGGCGGCGCTCGGTTCGCCTACGCCGTGAACGAATTCGTCAGCCCCTATGTCGGCCTGGCCTATGAGCATGAGTTTGACGGCAAGGCCAGGGCCACCACCAACGGCTTTGCCCTCCCCGCGCCTTCCATGCGGGGGGATACCGGCATCGGCGAACTCGGCCTTTCCCTGAAACCCTCTCAAATCGTTCCCCTGTCCTTTGACCTTGGCATGCAGGGCTATGTGGGGAAACGGGAAGGCGTGACCGGATCATTGCAAATGAAATACGAGTTTTAGAGCTTCAACCACCAACGAAACAACCGCCAAGCACTCTGCGCGGCGCGGCGTCGGTAACGGCGGATCGCGCCGCGCTCTATTTTGACGTCCGGCGCATGGGGCCGGTGTGGGCCTGTGCCCGCCCTCTGGTGCGATAAACCGCTGCTATAAGGAGAAGCGGCGCTAATACAAGGCATGGGGCGCTCCGTGTGATCCGCCCAGACTCCATAAGGAGTAGGGAAATGGATAGTCAAGATTATGATCAAGCCCCTGACATTGATGAACTGGAACGCAAGGGTAATGAACTGACCACTCTTACGCTTTCTCTGTGCGAAGAAAGGATACGTATGGTTCCCACCATGCCGGATGCCTGCACCTCTTCACTTGCTCATGCGGCTATGACGGTACGGGATGCCATACAGACTTTCCTGGCCTTGGCCCGCATTCGCTGATCCCATAACCATCTTAGCGTGCCCCCCGTTATGGCGGGGACCTTTTCCTTCCGCGGTCCCTTCCCCCGCGCCGCCCTTTTTTCCTTTTCCAATTCCCCCCCCCGCTTTTTTTTCTCCCGGTATAGGT
>Ga0082212_10000043_pt1 | contig 174871 bp, 143 predicted proteins | sample TergutNt197P3_FD_71548 | JGI IMG/M metagenome (GOLD analysis project Ga0082212, IMG submission 71548) | Neocapritermes taracua P3 segment gut microbial communities from Petit-Saut dam, French Guiana - Nt197 P3 | ecosystem: Host-associated > Arthropoda: Insects > Digestive system > Gut ... | reverse complement strand
GGCAAAGAGCTTCGGTTGCCCCGCTATACTGAGCCTTCCAAAGAACTCGCCCTGCTCCTAATGTCACTAAAACTTAAGCTCCCGCCTCAACCTAGACCTGAACTCCTAAACAAGCACCGGGAGTATAGCGAAAAATTAGCGATGTAGTGGAGACTTTCGATACCTCACTCTAATGTTTTCAATGACTTGTGACCTCTCGATACCTCCAGTTGTCAAAGTCGGGCTAAGGCTATAATCGCTGGCCACCTCAAACTTGTCTTTTTGGCAGATGTTTGACTTGCTTCAAATGCTTCAATGTTTTTATGGATTTCCTCACTGATGATTCCAGCCTTTAGCCAACGGTTAAGGTGAGTGAGAATAATTGGACGCATTATATATCCCTCGAATACTTCGACTCTGATTGAAGCGGCAGGCAGTCAAGACAACCATAGCTTTGATTGCAAGATATGCAGAGACGATCGCAAAGGCAATGTTTTGGAATTTCCTTCCGTAATCGAATTGGATGCCACTAACACTATGAAAGTTTACGCAATATCAAACACGCATTGGTGCCACCGAACCCAAAGTTGTTGTTAAGCGCGTATTCAGAATCGAAACTGCTCTTTGCATTGGCGCATACGTCCAGGTCGCATTCCGGGTCTTGGTTTTCAATATTGATGGTTGGCGGCACTAGGCCAGTTATCAGAGCCATAGCTGTTATGGCCGTCTCAAGGCCGCCAGCGGCACCCAGGAGGTGCCCATGCATCGATTTTGTCGAGCTGACTTTTAGCTTGTCGGCGTGGGGGCCAAATGCCTTTCTGATGGCCAGGCACTCAATACGGTCTCCTGCGGGGGTGGACGTCCCGTGGGCGTTAACATAGCCAATCTGTTCGCAAGCTATTCCGGCATCGGCAATGGCGGCCTTCATCACGCGCATTGGGCCGTCGCCGTCCTCGCTCGGGCTGGTGAGGTGGAAAGCGTCACCAGACATTCCGTAACCCACCACTTCTGCAAAAATTTTTGCGCCCCGCGCCCTGGCGATTTCATACTCTTCCAAAACAACAATGCCCGCGCCTTCGCCAATGACAAATCCGTCCCTGTCTTTATCAAAGGGGCGGCTGGCCTTCTCTGGCGCGTCGTTTCGGGTCGAAAGGGCCCTCATGGCTGCAAAGCCGCCAACGCCCAACTGGTTGATGACTGAATCGGAGCCTCCTGCCAACATGCGGTCGGCATATCCAAACATGATCAGCCTGGAAGCATCCCCAATGGAATGAGTTCCAGTGGCGCAGGCAGTTGCAGTCGCCGAGTTGGGGCCCTGGAGGCCGTATTTGATGCTGATATTGCCGCTGGCAAGATTGACTATCAGGCTGGGAATAAAGAAAGGGCTTGTCCTGCGGGGGCCCCTGTAGCCGTTGGCCTCGTTCCAGAGAGTGCCAAGCCCGCCGATGCCGGATCCAACTGCGACGCCAAACCGCTCTCGTTCTGACTTGGGTAATTCTGAGCCATCGAATCCAGCCACTTTCATGGCTTCGGTAGCCGCCCCCATTGCGTAGTGTATGAAGATGTCCATCTTCTTCTGCTCTTTTTTTTCAATAAACAAGTCTGGATCAAAGCCCTTGACCTGCCCGGCAAATTTGCATGCAAAGTCCGTTACGTCGAATCGATCGATTGGGCCTATCCCGCTCTTGCCGGATAAGACAGAATCCCAAGTTTCGCCAATTGTATTGCCGCAAGGGTTGAGGGTGCCCATTCCTGTAATCACCACTCTGCGCCTCTGAATGGAAGCCATATAAGTCACCTAATGAAAAAGCAACGCCGCATGGGCCAGACTAATGGTCCTGCGGCGGAATAGCAGTGCTAAAAGTTCCCTTCAAGCCTATTGATGATTCTCGATGTATAGGATGGCATCACCGACAGTCTTGATTTTTTCCTGCTCGGCTTCTGGTATTTCTAGCCCAAATGCCTCTTCGATTGCCATGATTATCTCAACCAAGTCCAAACTGTCGGCACCGAGGTCATCGATAAAGTGCTGGCTCTCGGCAATAGAATCTTCTGGCTTGGCTAGTTGCTCCGCGATGATCGCGACTACTTTTTTTCGAATCTCGCTCATGGATTCTCCTTCAAACTTTGCGAGGTTTTTACAATTCAACAGGTATTGCCAATTTTGGCAAAAAAACTCCAAAAGACATAATGCCCTGTTTTGCCATTATGTGCAAGCCCGACTTTTTTTACGCGAATCAAATTTTTATCGAAAACTACACATTTTGTTGTAAATTAAGCAAGATGTCGAGGCTCCCCAAAATACAGGTACCGGACAATGGCTGGCCCTTAGGCTGGGCTGGCACCCTCAGAGAGTTTGTGGCTCACCTTGCGGCGGAGAAGGGCCTTTCGAGACATACCTGCGCCAGTTATTTGTCTGATTCAAACATTTTTGTGTCATGGGCCTGTAGCAGAGATGTCGGCCCCGGGGGTTTGAGCCGCGACCTCATCAATGAATTCCTAGCTGACCAGCGGGCAGAAGGGAAGGCGTTGCGATCCCTCGCTAGAATGGCATCAGCGTTGAGGCAATTCCTCGCATTCTTGCGCCAGGAAGGCAGTACTGGCTCCGGGCCTGAGTCCGTGGTTTGCTCACAGCGGATGCCGCACTCGCTTCCGAAAACCATTTCAGAAACACAAATAGAAGCATTGATCAACGCCCCTGACACGAGCGGCCCGCTGGGCACAAGGGACAGGGCCTGGATCGAGCTGATGTACGCCTCGGGGCTTAGGGTGAGCGAATTGGCCGAGCTTCCCGCACTGTCAGTCTTTCTCGATGAAGGATTTTTGCGAGTCGTGGGCAAGGGCAATAAAGAGCGGCTGATACCCTTCGGCGAGGGTGCCGAGCTCTGGATGAGAAAGTGGCTCGCCGTCCGTCCATCCCTAAAGCCCAAGTGTGGTGCCCTTTTTGTTGGGCGGAGGGGCGAGCCCGTGACGCGGCAGCACTTTTGGCGGCTGATTAAAAAATATGCCGTAAAGGCTGATATACCTTCAGAAAAGATTAGCCCCCACGTGCTGCGCCATGCCTTTGCCACGCACCTGCTAGACCACGGAGCCGACCTGAGGGCAGTCCAGGCAATGCTGGGCCACGTTAATATTAGCACGACACAGATATATACCTATGTGAATGAAAGGCGGCTAAGGGAAGTATACGAAAAGTATCATCCGAGGGTAAGCCAGGAATAGGGAGTGCGCCTCACAAAGCCCAGGAAATTTTTTACAGCATCCCCGGCCCACACAGCCAGCCTAGGCGTGGAACTGACTGTATTTTTCCGCAAGCGATTCCTGTAGTGCCTTGGAAAAATATATGTGCTGAGACTCTGCAAAAAGGGGCTTGAATTCCATGACCGAGAAATCTACACTAATTCTTTCAACAACCGTGTCTCAAAGCCATTGACACGTTCCGAAAGCGATGTAAACAGTACTTGTAATGTAATTTTACGGTTCATGCGTTGGCACCTCCCAAAAGGCTGAGGACGGTCTTTAATCTGGTCTCTTTTTCAGCGGCAAGTTGTTGCTGGCTCTCGATGGCCTTGGGTGCAGCTTTGGCCAAAAAGTCAGGGTTATTAAGTCTGGCTCTTAGTGAATTTAATTCTTGGGTCAATTTGTCGCGCTCTTTTTCCAGTTTTGCTTTTTCAGCAGCAGGGTCTTTGACATTAGCCAGTTCTAAGGCCACCAGGCCGCCCTCCACTATAGCCACTGAACGGGTCGGAGATGAGAGGTCGCCGTTTTGGAAGGAAATAGATTCAAGTCTGGCAAGGGATTTGAAAGCATCTGCAAACTGCTCAAGTTCTTGTACGTTGCACAGGGCGGGTACTCGCCTGGCGGTGTCTATGGAGTTTTCTGACTTCAGGCGCAGTATGTTTGACAATGATTCCTGGAACTTAGGTATCAGACCACTGTTGCCGCCCTCAATTTTCAGGATAGGAGATTCCAGGGGCCAGGCTCTTTCGGCCAGAAGTGCCGGTTCCCCCTTCGGGAGTCTCTCTAAAATGACGGCCTCGTGAATCTCCTCTGTCACGTAGGGGACAAATGGATGTAGAGAACGGAGCAGGATATCCAGAAAGTGAAGAATCGTTGCCTTTTGACTAACCGTGCCATTTTGCAGGTTTACTTTTGCCAGTTCGATGTAAGTCGAGCAGAAATCATCCCAAACTAAGTGGTAGAGGGTTTCCGCCGCCTCGTGGAAGCGGAATTGCTCAATGGCCCTTGAGACTTCTGTGAGACATTCCTTGAAGCGGCGAGCCATCCAGTATTCGGCCTCGCCGAACTCTGGCTGTATATCCAGCGTAGTCTCTGGCGTTAAATTCATTTGCACAAACCTTGCGGCGTTCCATAGCTTGTTGCAAAAGTTGCGGCTGGCCTCCAGTCTGCTCTTTGAAATCGAAATATCCGTCCCAGGTGCCGCCATGATGGCCAAGGAGAAACGCAACGCGTCTGTGCCGTAGTCATCCATGCTCTGCACGGGATCAATCACGTTACCTTTGGTCTTGGACATCTTTTGGCCGTGTTCGTCACGGACGAGACTGTTGAAATAAACATTTTTGAATGGAATATCTTTCATCCAGGTCAGGCCAGACATGACCATGCGGGCCACCCAGAAAAATAATATGTCATAGCTGGTGATGAGTACGTCTGTCGGGTAGTAGCGTTTTAGGTCTTCTGTTCCGTCAGGCCATCCAAAGACGCTGAAGGGCCAGAGGGCAGAGCTGAACCAGGTATCCAGAGTGTCGGGGTCCTGGGTGAGGGATTCGTGACCACATTTTTTGCACTTTGGCGGTGCCTCCATTTCAACGTGGAGTTCATTGCATGAATCACATTTCCAAGCCGGGATGCGGTGCCCCCACACCAGTTGGCGAGAAATGCACCAGTCCTGGATATTTGTTAGCCAGTGTTCCCATACATTTTCCCAGTGCTGGGGGGTGAACTTGATCTTTCCGCTCTGCACGGCTTCGAGGCTGGAGCGGGCGGCATCCTTGACATCCATAAACCACTGAGTTGAAACAAGAGGCTCCAAGACGGCCTCGCTACGCTGGGAAACAGAAACTTGATGCGTGTAGTCTTCAATCTTCTCTATTAGCCCAAGAGCCTCCAAGTCTTCCACTACGCGTTTGCGACAGGTAAAGCGATCCAGGCCAGCGTAGGCTTCGCCAGCGGCGACTGTCATTTTGGCATCAAATCCAATGACCGTAATGCTATCCAGGTTGAGTCTCTTGGCTGCAGCATGGTCGCTGGGGTCGTGTGCCGGGGTGAGCTTAACGCATCCAGTTCCAAACTGCTGATCCACAAAATCATCGGCCACAATGGGTATCAGGCGGTCTGTCAGGGGCAGGCGCAGTTTTTTGCCAAGCAGATGTTTGTATCGTTCATCTTCTGAGTGAACGGCCACGCCGGTATCGCCAAGCATGGTCTCTGGCCTGGTGGTGGCCACAACAACGTGGCCATCACTGTCTGCCAGTGGGTAGCGAATGTACCAAAGTTTCCCTTTCTTCTCTACATATTTTACTTCCAGGTCGGACAGGGCGGTCTGGCTTGCCGGATCCCACTGGATCATTCGGGGGCCTTTGTAGATACGCCCCTGGCGGTAGGATTCTACGAAAACTTTCCGGACTGCGTGGTTAAGGTCTGGATCCATGGTAAAGCGCTTGCGGCTCCAGTCAACGCTTGCTCCCATGCGGCGTAATTGCTGTTCGATGTTGTCTTGATTCTGCTCTTTCCAGCTCCAAATCTTCTCTAAAAATTGCTCCCTGGTCAGGTCGTGTCTGGTCTTGCCTTCGGATTCTTTGAGCTGGCGTTCCACTACCATTTGCGTGGCGATGCCTGCATGGTCAACCCCTGGCACCCATAGCGCGTCAAAGCCGTTTGCCCTTTTGAAGCGCGTCAAAATATCGTGCAGGGTATAGACAAGGGCGTGTCCCATGTGCAGATTGCCGGTGATATTTGGCGGAGGTATCACGATTGACCAGGGCTTCTTGCCGCTTTTTGGCTTCGCCTCAAATACTTTTGCCAATTCCCATCGCTCATACCAGCGCGTCTGAGCGGTCTTGAAGTTAAATGCCTTGTCCATTTCCAGCATAAAAACCTTATCTGACATTCGTCTGCCAACTGCCAACCCTATTATACTTTGGGCGGCTCCATGCCCATGGTTGCCCATCCTTCTTTGGTTGGGCCGTAAATATCAGGCGGAATTAGGCCAGCTTGTCTCATCAGTACGAACATTTCTCCGCGGTGGTGGATTTGGTGGCACATAATCATGCTTAAACTCTGGCTCCTGGTAAATTTCATCCCATACATATCATCCACTACAGAAAGCGTCTCGTCTGTCCAGCTTCCCAGGCCCTTCAAAAAACTGGCGCTGGCCTTTTCGTATGCGGCTTTCACTTCGGCCATCGTTGCAGGTGGGTCGCAAATGGCGTAATTGTTGACCATTTCGTGGCCATCAACCACGATGCCAAAATGCCCCGGCATTTCAATGATGGATTCAACCAAATGCCATGCGAGGCGCTTCAAGGTTCTGTGCCCATCTGCAATGGCCTGGTCGGCGTGTTTGTCTGATATGGCGTCAAATACTCTGGTCGTAAAGCCAGCTTCAATTGGCCAGCCTTGGATAAAATCTTCGATCTTGCGAATCATGGTGCTTCTCCTAAGCATTTTGGCAAAGCTTTGCCTTTGAAAATTGACTTGAACAGCCTGGCTACAGGTTTGTCCCTTAGCACTACAGTATAAGGACTTGTATATTGTTTTGTCTAAATTGATTTTGCACTTCAGCTTTGGGCAACTTCATTGCGAAGGAGTCGGTTAGAATGATACTCTTATAAGACTCTTTGAGAAGGTTGCTCTGATGATTGAACTTCACAACCTCTGCATCTGTCTGGTAGAGCCATCAGGTTTGCAGGCAAACATCATTACAGACCACTTGAAGGAGATCGGGATCACTCAAGTCGACCGAGTCGCCAACGGGGAAGATGCAATTAAATCCCTTGATGGTGACAATATCCCCGACCTAATCATGAGTGCGTTGTACTTGCCAGACATGACTGGCACGGATTTGATTTTTGCGATACGCCAGCATCCAAGTCACAGCCATACGCCTTTTGTACTTATATCCAGTGAGACAAATGCCCGCTATTTGGATGATGTCCGTCAGGCGGGCACCATCGCCATTCTTCCTAAGCCATTTACGGTAGTACAGCTGTTGCGGTCAATCCAAAATACCCTGGATTTTTTGAACGCCGAGGAAGCGCGGGAAGATGATACTGACCTAAAACTGTCGAATCTAAAGGTACTGCTGGTAGATGACAGCAAGGTTGCCCGCAAGCATATTCGGTATGTACTTGAGAGCATCGGCTTTGAAGATTTTACTGAAGTTGCTGATGGCAAAGAAGCTTTGCCTCTCGTAGACAGCGTTTTTTATGACTTGGTGGTCACAGACTACAATATGCCAAATATTGATGGCCTGGCCCTGGTGGATTACATCAGAACTAAGAGCATTCAAACCTCTGTGCCAATTTTGATGGTCTCAAGCGAGCATGACGTAGGTCGCCTGGCCGCCGTCATGGATGCGGGAGTTTCAGCGATTTGTGATAAGCCGTTTGAAACCAATCTGGTGCGCAATTTGGTCAGAAAATTTTTGGCAAGCGATGGGCATGGACAGTGAATGTGGTTGCTGACCCTGAGGCTTGACGAATCTGTGTGGATAAGAGCCGCATAATTGCTACCAAGTCGCGTTCAAAAGAGCTAATTGAAAAATCCACCGTTTTGCATCCCCCCGAGGGGTAGGGTTGCGCTTGTGTGTAGCCTGATTCGGTGTAGCCATTCTATATATCAACACTTATATTGCCTGGTTTGAGACGGTGAAACGCAGGGAGCAAGTGTGTAGCGGGGTTTTGAAAATGCCTAAATATTTTGCGGCAGATTCTGTCTGTGTGCCGAAAAAATTTGCTTAAAATCCTGCTACAATTTGCTATTCACCCGTAAATGGGCCTTGTATTTCAGGAGGCATCGTGCAGCTCCAAAAAATGCAGTACTTTGAGAGTGTTTCTGAGTCGGCCATCAGTAAATTTTTGTCTGATTGCAGGGCCGAAAAGCCCGACGCAGGCGTTTTGGCACTGCTTCCTGAAAATGAGAAAGGTTCTGTTGCGATTCTTCAGGCCATTGCAAACAAGCTGACAATGCCCATCGCAGGCACGATATTTCCTGCGCTTGTCAAGGACGATACTTTTGTCTCTGAGGGCGTTTGGCTACTATGCTTTGAAGAAATGCCTAAAACATGGCTCTATGCCGATATTCCGGCCGATGTAGCAGAAAACGCAAAATTTGTGGATGACATTGCAAACGAGTTTAACGGATACCTGGACAGCATAGAGGAGGAAGAGAACATTACACTGCTGATGTTCTTTGATGCGCTAATACCAAATATTGGCACCATCTTAGATGGCCTTTATGCCAAAATGGCAGACCGAGTCAACTACCTTGGCTCCAACCCTGGTAGCGAGACCTTCCAGCCCATGGCCTGCCTATTCGACAATAACAAGGCAGTTAATAATGGCTTGCTAGCACTAATTCTGTTGAAACACCGCGGTGGGATTTTAGAGCACGGCTATGGTGTTCCTGAAAAAGTTGTCCATGCGACATCAGCCGAGGGCAATTGCATTTCAAACATAGATTGGAAACCTGCCTATGACATTTACAAAGATTTTGTACGAGACCAATACAGCGTCGAGATTACCCGAGAAAATTTTTATACGAACGCCGTCCATTTCCCATTTGGCATCCTGAGGGCAAATAACTCAGTATTGGTCAGGATTCCGGTTGGGCTTTCCGATGACGGCTCTCTCTTCTGCATAGGCGAAGTGCCCGCGAATTCAGTGCTGACCCTTTTGCGGGCATCTGAGACAAATTCCAGCAACACGGTTGAAGCTATCTACAAGAGCCTGAGTGCTATAAACCACGGTGTGGAGGGAGTAAACATGCTACTGTTCTTCTGTGCTGGCCGCCACATGCACCTGGGGAACAACGCGGCAATTAAGGAACTGCACTACTTTAAGGAATTCACCAAGGCCAGCCAAGTTGCCGGAGCACGCTCTCTTGGCGAAATTGGGCCTTCGACTCTTGAGGGGGGATATCCCCTGTTCCACAATGCCACCTTGGTTGCTACATGCCTATAGCCAATTCAGCCGAAAAGCTGGATAGTGTGTTGCCGGTTCTCTATGACCTGGCCCAGACCATCGGTAGCGAGCTGTCTGTCAAAACGCTCTTGCCGCGCTCCCTCCAGCGCTTATTATACCACACGTCATTTCCCGCGGGATTCATGTGCCTCGCACCAGGCATAGACAATAGTAGCGGGGAAAGTATTGGCGTGACCATAACAGCCGCCATTGGTGACTTACGCCTGATAAAGATCATCGATACTGTTCAGTTGGTTTCCGCAGACTTGTTTGCCGGAGCAGAAATTCAGGAAGGCGCTGTCAATGTCTTGGATTCAGTTCCTGGGAAGAAGGGGCATTACACTTGTTTTTTACGACTGAAAGTGGATGGGTACGGGTTTATTTTTTTGCTTGGCCCAAAACTTCCTGACACTAATTTGCCTCTATCCCATATGTTTGAACCGGTACTGGCCCATTTGGGACGGGCCATACTGTTGTGTTCTGCCAATGACGCTCAAAAGGATTCGTTGATAGTTGAAAGAGACGAGCTGGCTGATAAGCAACGGTTGTCGGCGAAAATGCTCGATTCTATTAACTCCGGCATATTTGTGACCAATGAAAGAAAAAAAATAATTTCTGTCAACGAGGCGTTTATAAAGCTTACCAACCTTGAACCATCATTTATCGTCGGGAAATACCCCAACCATTTTTTTTCCAAAAAAAATAATCCAGTTGCCCTCAGGCAATTTCTGAAAAAGCTGGAAGAAAATGACAACTGGATAGGCGAAGTCAACATAAGGCGCACCGATTATCTGTCTTTTCCGTCCTGGATGATGTTTAGCGCCATAAGAGACGACATAGGCTCAATTACAAACTACATGGGAATTTTTACAGATCTTTCAGAAAAAAAAGAGAAAGAAGAACTCATTGACCATTTATTCTTTCACGACGCTTTGACAAGCCTGCCTAACATAGTCTCTTTCAAGGATAAGTTTGCAAAAAGTGTCAGTTTGGCAGAATCAAAGTCGTCGGAATTGTTTTTGCTATCCATTAACATCGACAACTTTAATACGGTTAACAATTCGCTGGGCTACACCATCGGCGACAAGCTGTTGGTAAAGCTTGCCGACCGCCTGGTTGAGTGTGTCGGGGAGCTTGGCATCGTTTCACGATCCAGCGCAGATAATTTTCTTGTGCTTCTGACCGAGGTTTGTGACAGAGATGACGTTGACCTTGTTGCAAAAAAAATACTGGACGCGCTTTCTAAGCCCTCCAGTGTGGAGAATGTATCCATAAGCATAACTTCAACTATTGGCATCAGCATTTTTCCTGATAACGGACGCGATTTCGACACGCTGTTTAGACATGCTGACACCGCATTAAAATATGCAAAGGCGAGCGACCGCAGCTATTACAAATTCTTCACCGACTCAATGGATAAAATAATGATTGAGCGGTTTTCCATCGAAAGCCATTTGCGGACGGCTTTGGAGCACAATGAGCTGACGCTGTACTACCAACCCTTCGTTAAATTTGAGACAGGCAAGGTATGCGGCGTTGAGGCCCTGCTAAGGTGGGACAACCCAACCCTGGGCAGAGTTTCTCCTGCCAGTTTTATACCTGTGGCGGAACAGACAGGGATGATTCTTTCGATTGGGGAGTGGGTGTTAAACGAAGCTTGCAGGCAACTGTCAGAATGGCAAAAGGACGGCGTGCCGATTGATATTATTGCCGTAAACCTTTCAGCTATTCAGTTTAGAAAGGCCGATGTTGGTGACATGGTAAAAAAATATCTTAAACAGTACCAAATCAATCCGAAGAATCTGGAACTGGAACTCACCGAATCAATAATGATGCACAATACAGAGCAGTCATTGAAGACTGTAGCCGATCTAAAAGAGATTGGCATTGATCTCTCTCTGGACGATTTTGGAACAGGATATTCCAGTTTTTCATATCTCTCCCGCTTCCCAATAGACAAGTTGAAAATTGACCAGTCTTTTGTCAGAGACATTGCTATCAACCCAGGGGCCGCTAAAATAGTTAAGGCCATCATTGACTTGAGCAATAGCTTGGAATTGGTGACTATTGCCGAGGGCATTGAACAAATTGAACAGTTTGATGTGCTGAAAAAATTTGGTTGCACCATTGCTCAGGGCTACCTCTTTAGCAAACCCCTACCGGCACCGGAGTTGGCAAAAAATTTAAGTTCTGATGGATATTTGACTAACGCAAAATCTATTTTGAATCTTTCCTAAGGCTTGCGCTTTGGGCTTCGGCTGGAGTTCTTGCTGTTTGGACTGGTTTTTTTTGCAGACTGTATTTTCCCTCCAGAAGCTTTTGGTGGCCTCTTGGAGAACTTGGCAACTTTTTGCTCAGATCGGCCGTATTTTTGCGGCGCAGGTCTATCTGGTGTCGGGGCATCGGGCCGTTTTCTTGCCCTAGGCGTATCGGAGGGGCTTGCGGGTTCCTTTCGGAATGGCCTGGGAGAGCTATCCAATATGTCTTTTTTTTGTCCGGAGAGGCTAGAACTGCGGGTGGAAAGTTGTGGCTTGCCGTAGTTTTTTTTCTCTTCCCTGTAGCCATCCTGCCTTGGCTTTCTGTCTGTGTTGCCGATGCGCCGCCTGGGTGAGCTATTTGGCGAATCACTTTTTTGCCCTTGGCCATTTGGGCCAGCATGGGTCGGTCTGGCTTTTCTTGGGCCTGTCCTGACCTCGCCGCGCTCAACCTGAGAAAAGTTTCTGTCTGCGCTTCGAAGCCGTGTTCCAGTCGCAGACCTGCTACCAGCCGCCCTTGAGGGCCGCCAATCATGCGGGGGAGTGCGCGTACCTTTGGATGGCGATGTGCCGTTTGCCTCTCTCTCGCCAAGAGAAGCTTCATTCTTTGAAAACCTTTTGGCTCGGGTTACCCGTTCCTGCTTGCGCTCTTTCGTGATTCGGGGCTTAAAAATCCCTTCATCGCCTTTCACGCCTGCCTTGGCTCTGTCGACGCGGCGAAGTGCCCTGAGCTTTCTCAGAGTCATTTCCATATCCTCTGGGAGTCTGGACTGCACGGTGATGTTTTCATCTGTAACAGGGTGGCGCAGGCCGAGCAACTCCGCGTGCAATGCCTGGCGGTCTAGAAGGGGGCTACGAGAACCATAAATATGGTCTCCAAGGAGGGGGTACCCACGTTCGGCAAATTGAACCCTGATTTGGTTGCGACGTCCAGTTTCTAGTCTGAGCTCAACAACCGTATGGCCCGGCAATCGCTCAACGACCCTGTAATGCGTTACTGCTGGCTTTGTTCCTTGTGGTTTGGCAGTGCCTGTGCGTTTTGCGATGACCGTCATTTTTAGCCTGCGCGTACGCTCGGCCAGCTTGTCGTGCAGAGAGCCAATATTTTCAGGCAATTCACCGACAACTATTGCCTTGTACACTCTTTGGATGTTGTGGTCATGAAAAAGTTCCCTCAGCCCATTGAGGGCTTCTGGAGTTTTGGCGAAGACAATGGTGCCAGAAGTGTATCTGTCTAGTCGGTGAGCAATGTAGACGCGGGGGTTTTTAATGCCTTTTTGTCGGTAGAACTCAGCTAAAGAATCTGCAAGGCTGTGATCGTCGCTGTGTTCAGTTGGGACTGACAAAATGCCGGCAGGCTTGTCTAAAAAGACCAGATCTTTGTCCTCCCAAAGAATTTTGATTTCTGAATCAGTATTTGCTTTTCGCCGAGGAGACTGGCTGTAGGCAATGTCTGGATCAAAATTCACCTTGATTTCGTCGCCTGTCTTGAGCCTCGACCCGTGAGTTATTGCCTGCTTGCCATTGATGGTCACGCACCCTGCGTCTATCAAACCCTTAGCTTGTCTGTGGCTGACTCCAAGAACCAAGTGGAGTTCCCCAGACAAGGCAGAGCCGTTTGTTTCCGTGCTCCAACAATTTATTTGCCTGCTCATCCCTATATCCCAAAAATGCGACGCCAAGTACCAGACCACAATTCAATATAGCATTGTTAGCTTTTTGTTGTTTGCTTTACGGCAGGCTAGGATTTGCACCTACCAAGCAACAGCGGCCATCATTTTTAGAGAACAAACGACAGCCGCAAGAGGCCCTTCTTTCTAATATATGCCTGAAAGTAGAGAGCCAGCGGAGCAAGGTAATAGGCCAGCAATAGTAAAATAAACGGCAGGGCGCGTAAATAGCTGTAAGATACGCCTGGACTTATATACACGAAGCGGGGCATGCCCGATAAATCCAATTTATCTCCGGTATCATGGGTAGGATTTAGCCTCCTGGCTTCTTCGTACTTGCTTGTTGTATATTCATGAGCTTTTTGCCTGTAATTTGATACCATATTTCCAAGGTATCCAAGGCGACTTATCCCCAAGCAGGACAGTTCTTCGACAGCGAGCAGGTATGCGGAATAGGGCGAAACGCATGATATGATTACAGACACCATTACCTGCTTGGTAGCAGCTCTATGATAGTTTTGCTGAAGCGCATTTGCCTTTTCCTGAAAACCCCTGTTGATTTCCGCCCCATTCACTTTTTTGTAGGCTTCTGCCCAGGTAATCCCTTCGGTTGCAATCAACGGTAGGATTGCTTCTCGGAGAGCGCCGTCCCTTTCTACGTTAAAAATATGGTTTAGCTGGCGTTGCATTTGGACTGGATTTGGGATTTTTACGGCGGCCTTCGCTACATATGGACTGATTACAGGCACGATTACAACAAACATTATCCATGCGCCAAAGCACGATAGGGCCGATATTGTGTGGTCGGTGATGACTGACGACAAAAACGCGCCTGTGCAGTAAAAGAGCATTATATAAATTATTGAGACCAGGAAGATGCCCATCAGCGACATCCACTGGACTATCCCCCAACCCTGCCCCCCTATTGCTAGCCAGAGGGAAAGGATTGCAAAAATGGTGGTTATTGGCAGTATCGCCGCCAAACCGCCCCCCAGGATTTTGCCTAGGATGACTTTGATCCTGGGAACGCCTGAAGAGAGCAGAAGCCTTATTGTGCCCTCATTTACTTCTCGATTGATACTATCATAGCTCAACAGCAGGGCCAAAAGGCTACCCAGCAGGCCAACGAGGGAAATAATGTCCATATTGATGTTGACGGTATTAAATGGGTCTTCGTCCAGGCTTTGCGCCAAGACCTCTTCCAGCATTGTTGGTATGGCTGGGTCAACAATGATTTCGAGCGGCGATGGGGGCACGATTGGCGTATTTATCCCGTTGATTCTGTTGTAGTTGGCATATTTGTCTATGGCCTCTTCCTGGGCATTAATTCTCGACAAATAATCGTTATATTTTGTTTTATAATCAAAGTGCCGCGTAAACATCATTATAAAAAATGTCACCAGGATAAACAAAAATGCGGCGGCGAACCGAAAACTTTTGATGTGTTCGATGATTTCTTTTTTTGCAATATGTATAAGCATATTTGTCCCCTATCCTTCTCTCAAATCCAGCGACAAGAATTTTCGGTAGGCAATGACCAGCAATATGCAAACTTCGAGACAGAGGAAAAGCATTGAAATCATCGCCAGTGTCAGATCGGACACAAATCCCAGCCTTTGAAAAGCAAAGCTGGAATTTGCTGCGTCTTTCAACACGTTGTCCTTATGCTGCAAAATGCTCTTTTTGGCGTGGAGGGCATTTTGCAGGCCATTGCCCAAAACTTCCATGCTGGCATCGTTGTAGATGTCTGCTGGCGACAACAGATCGAAGCGGCGCTTTATTTTAGAGTAGTTGTTCAACTGGTTTCTGCTCTTCTCCCAGTCGTGTTCGTTATCGTCCTGCAACTGCTGGAAGGCGCGGGCTCGATCCCTTTCAGGGGAGGCATTGGAATTTTCGTTTTCAAACAAGGTGCCTACCCACCTGTGCTTTCTAACTTCTTCCATGGCCCTGGTGGATGGCAAGTCCGCAAACAGCTTTGCAGCTTGGGGGATGAGAGAGGGCACTATGAATACAAACAACATCCAAAACAGCACGCCAGTCACTAGGCTCTCCTGTGGCCGCCTTGTAGCAATGGAAATGGTCACGCCGAGGAGCAAAAAGAACAGGATATAAACCAGCGAAAAGAGGAAGAAGAAACCCACCCTCACTATGTCTATTTGTGCCGTCAGCATGTTGTTTATTGCCAGAATGATACAGGCTATTGCTACACAAATCGCCAGCGGGATAGCGAGACAAAAAAAGGAGGCAACTATTTTGCCTAAAATGATATGTCTTTTAGCAAGCCCAGAGGCACTGGCGAGTTTAAGCGTGCCCGCAAACCTTTCACCCGAAACTGAGGCAAAGGTGATTATTATTGCGCCTAGGCTTAATATAACACGAATGGCAAAATTGAAATCTAGCGTCTCAAAGGCGGACAGTCGCAAGGATGCATTGTCTTTACCGAGACTCTTAGCGTCTATCAGGCCAACAATGGCACTGTCCAGCGAAACAGACATAGAGGAATACCGATCCATTCCCTCTGCAAAAACTCCCATGGGATTGGGTGGCACGGCAATGTGGTTTTGGTCTCCCTGGGCCATCGTTTCGGTATATTCCGCCAGCCTGGCCTTGTAATTGCTGACATTGACCGCGAGGCCGCCGAAAAACAGCAATACGAACAGGCCAACTATCAGATGGAAGCGGAAAGAGGTAAGGTTTAGCAGTGTCTCGTGGATTATTATTTTTTTTAACATCAGACGAAACCTCTTCGGAACGTACCTTGCTGATTATAGTACAATGGCACAATTGTTGTGGCGAATAACTTTGGAAAACATACTGAAATTTCATATTTGTTTTTTTTGGTGCTTTTGCTAGTATTTGGAAATGGAGGGGGAGATAAATATGATTGCCTCTAAAGAAGACCCTAAGTGGAAAGAGCTTCTGAGCGGTAGGCTCCAGCATCAGTTCCAGTTGGCCTCCGCAGCTATGATTGTTTCCAGATGCCAGCGTCAAGTGAGCCGGGATCCATCGCCCCTTACAGTTGAGAAGAACCTGGATGAAATGCATGCGTTTTTTACGAAGTTCGAAAATGTGGTCAGCGAAGACTTAAAGGCTATTTTCAGCTAGGAGGCCGGTCATGTTGCAGTCGCTACAAGATGCAATCAAAAAAATTGAAAGCGGACGCCTCTTGGTCATCGCCGGAGACGAGGGTCTGCTGGCCAAACTTCCCAAGGGGAATTGGGTAGGCGGGTCGATCCCCTACTTCATGGATGCCATGGGTGGCAAAATATCCAAAGATGAAGTGTTTGTAAACGATTTAACCGATTGCGCTCTGGGTGCGGAGATTAAAACGTATGGCGTTGGAGATTTGCCAAATATCGCCAAGGAAGCGCCGGAACACGGCTTCTCTGTGATAATTATTCCGGCTTTCACAGAGGCACATTTCTCATATGCCCAAAATGCGCCAAATTACGAAGGCATTTTTATGAAGCCCGTCGTGGGATGGATTTCGGGCCTGCACTTGGACGACCTTGGAAAGGTGACTCCCAAAGTGTTTAATGGGTTGACTGGCGCGAGTTTGGACAAAGAAGCTATCGTGATGCACTTCCAGATTGATGCAACCAAAAATGCAACCGTGAACATTCTAAATGTATTTGATCAAGGAGATGGTGACACCGTTACATTTGATGAAGAGGGGTTCGAAATTAGGAACTGCATTGTAAATGGGAAAAAGCAGAAATTCTCTGAATGGGTGTCCAATTGCGGAGCCGATATAAAACTGCCCTTGGTGGCTGACTACTGTGGAGCAAAGATAAATGTGAGCTATCAGGCCACCCGTGAAGCGGATGGTGCCGTATTGCTCTATGCTCCAGTTTTTAAGGGCGTAGAGTACAAAATTGCAAAGCCTGTGCCTGATTATGTATCAGCGTTTCAAAAGATAGTACCTGACAACCCCTCACCAGTTTTTGCCTGCAATTGTATTCTCAACTTTCTGTACTCAGAGTTGGAAGGAAAGGTGATTAAAAACATGGACGGCCCAATCACATTTGGGGAGATCGCCTATCAACTTCTTAACCAGACGCTTGTTTATCTGGAAGTCAAGTAACTTACGCTTGAAATACCCCTGTTCACCGGCAGATAGACCGCACTAGTCTATCTGCCGTAGTTTTTTTTCGGGGAACAGAATACCCTCTGTAAATGCTGGAGGAAACCATATGCGCAAAGCAATCTCAGTATTGATCCCGTTTATCATACTGGCAAATTTTATGGGTTGTCATGTTGAAAGACCGACCCCTGCGCGGTTTATGAGGACGGAGACCCATACATTAGAACTTAAGCCAGGTGGGCAATTGAGAGCCTTGACGTTTAATGGTAGCATTCGCGCTGAAGGTTGGGAACGCGATGAAGTTTCCCTCGTTGCAGAAATTCGTGAAAGAAGGGAAGGGGATATTCGTTTCAGTGCCGCATCCAAGGGTGGCTACGTGGAAATAATTGCAGAGGAAAAAAACAAGAATGTTGTCTTTGCTGGTTTTGGCAATAGCGAATCAAACGGGGTCAGCTATACACTGAAAATCCCAAAAAATACAATAGCTACCCTTGTTTCTTCTAATGGCAATTTGGAAATTCGCGAGGTTGATGGCGAAATAGACACTACTACCAGCAATGGGTCTATTGCTGCTATTGAAATAGGCGGCAAAGCGCGGCTCTCAACAAGTAATGGGGCCATTATGGCAAGCACAATAAAAGGGGGGCTGATAGCCAAAACGTCCAATGGTAGGCTTGATATAAGGGATATTAAGGGCGATGCAGATTTGAGAAGTAGCAACGGCAGGATCGAAGTCAGGGGCGTCAGAGGCGAGACGAGTGCTTTTACAAGCAATGGCTCGATAGTTGCGGAGGATATTGAGAAAGATCTGATAGGCAAGAGTAGCAATGGCAGAATTGACATCGACAGGGTTTTGGGCGGAATTGATGTATGCACCTCAAACGCATCCATAATCGCTACCAACTTGGATGGCAGGGGAAGGGGAATCCGCTTGGCTACCAGCAATGGTAGCATCGATGTTGCCTTGGGGCAGGCCCAAGGGCAACTAGAGGCTTGCGCAAGCAATCGTGAACGAGGCGTTTCGATCCAAATCCCTAACGTCCAACCGACAAGGGATGGTTCCACAACAAAGGCAAAAATAGGGAACAGCGACCAGCTTATCGAGCTTAAAACAACTACTGGAAAAATTACGGTACGGTGAAACGCTAAGTCGGCTTTCAGAGAAAAAAACCAAAGTAGGTCAAATTTTTTAGTCCAGCATACGGATTATTGGATTTGTCAAGTATTTTACTCCGCTAGCTATCGTGTTATGTACTAGATTGGCTTTTTCTTCAGGGAAGGTTCTCATGGATGAAAAAAACAGTCTGGATGCTGTGCAATGTGTAGACAATGCAATTACCAGCAGACACTCAATGCGCCGTTTTATGGCGAAGGATGTCCCCAAGGAGACAGTGGCAAGGTTGCTTGAATTAGGCTCCATGGCTCCGTCAAGCACAAATGTTCAGCCTTGGAAGGTGTACGCCTTGGCTGGCAATGCCAAAGATGCCCTTTCAGATGCAATAATGGAAAAATTTGAAAAGGGGGCCAAAGAGCAAAGGGAGTACGATTCCTACCCTCAAGTCTGGGAGGAGCCGTGGCTCTCCAGGCGCAGGAAAGTGGGTTTGGCCCTGTATGGTGCCTTGGGCATTCCAAAAGGGGATATAGAAGGCATGAAGCGACAAACGGCGAGGAATTTTTTGTTTTTTGGCGCTCCGGTCGGGCTTATTTTTACTATGGACAGGCGTTTTGGCTCGGGCATGCTTTTGGACATAGGCATGTTTATGGAAAATATAATCACCGCTGCCCGCGTCCGTGGCTTGGATACATGTCCCCAGGCCTTTTTCGCCGACTACCCCATTACAATTAGGGCTTGTTTGGGAATCGAAGAAAACGAAATAATAGTCTGCGGTATGGCGTTGGGCTACGCAGATCCCAGCGCTCCGGAAAACGCGCTGAGAACTGACAGGGAACCAGTGGCAGGGTTTGCAGACTTACGTGGTTTTTGAGCTGACTGCATTGCTGGTTCTTTTTGGTTTTTTGTTCAGCGGGCTTTGAAAATACTTTTTTTGACAGGAGACAAATAATGTCCCAATTTGGCACGATTCAGGAACGAATTCGCTGTAAATCGCTGTTAGACAAGATTGTTCCGGTGGAAGAAGCGCTTCAATATTTCAAGCACGGAATGAATCTGGGGTGGTCTGGCTTTACTCCCGCCGGGTACCCAAAGGCGATTCCCATTGCTCTCGCAGACTATGTGGAAAAAAACAATCTACAGGGCAAGATGCGGTTCAATTTGTTCATTGGTGCCTCAGTTGGCGCGGAAACCGAGGACAGGTGGGCGTCGCTGGATATGATCGATCGCCGTTGGCCCTACCAGACAGGAAAAAATATCGCGCTAGGGATTAACGAGGGCCGCATCAGAATGGGCGACAAGCACTTGTCCATGTTCGCACAGGACTTGGGATACGGATTTTACACCAAGGATTCTGAAACAGGGAAGCTAGACCTTGCCCTCATAGAAGTTGGGGCCATCATCGAAGATGGCGGCCTGATTCTGGGCACATCCTGCGGGGCCGTTCCTGAAATTCTTATGATGGCCGACAAGGTGATACTGGAAGTCAACACCGCCATGCCATCACTGGAGGGAATCCACGACATTGTAGTATGCAAGAATCCCCCCAACCGCGAGGTTTTGAATATCACTAAGGCGAGCTCCAGAATTGGGACTAAACACGTCCCGTGTGACCCTTCAAAAATCATCGCCATTGTCGAATCGAAGAATTTCGACAAGGGCAGGGCCTTTGCTGAAACGGACGAATCTAGTGTGGCCATTGCAGACCACATAATTGATTTTTTTGGACACGAAGTGAAGGCAGGCCGTCTGCCAAAAAACCTGTTGCCGTTGCAGTCAGGCGTGGGTTCGATAGCAAATGCCGTGGTTGGTGGGTTGGCCAAGGGCCCCTTTTATAACCTGACGGTCTATACAGAAGTACTACAGGACACGATGCTCGAACTCTTTGATTCTGGCCGTCTGGACGCAGCGTCTTCATGTTCTCTGTCCTTGTCTGAAAAGCAGGGATTTCCCCACTTCATAGAAAACATCGACAAATATTTTGACAAAATAACCTTGCGCCCGTTGTCAATTTCGAATCACCCAGAACCAATCAGACGGTTGGGCGTTATCGCCATGAATACTCCTGTTGAAATTGACATATACAGCCATGCAAACTCAACTTTGGTTGGCGGGACTAGGATGGTGAACGGCATAGGCGGCTCAGGGGATTTCCTTCGCAACGCCTACCTGAAAATTATGCACACTCCTTCGACACGCCCCAGCAAGACCGATCCATACGGCATAACATGTATAGTCCCACACTGCCCCCACATCGACCATACGGAACACGATCTGGACTGCGTAGTGACCGAGCAGGGGCTAGCTGATTGCCGAGGTCTTGCGCCAAAAGATCGGGCAAAGCTGATAATCGAAAAATGCGCCCATCCTGAATATCGCCACATTCTGTCTGAGTACTTGGCGATAGCCACGGCCGACTGTATCAAGCGAAAGGTGGGACATGAGCCCCAACTATGGGACAGAGCATTCAAAATGCAATTGAATTTGGCCCAAAATGGCTCCATGAAAATCAAAAATTGGGATATCAAGATCGATTTGTGCGAATAGGCAACTCGGCCTCTCCTACCGAAGAGCAGTAGGTTGATTACACACTGGCTTTTTTTACTTGGGTCGGGAGGGCAATACGGACAATAGCGAATTTGTAGCCTCGGAGGCTGCCTCAAAGTCTCCTACAAGAATGTGGTCTGCTATGTCGGCTACTTTTGCTTTTGCTTCAGTAGCAAGCTTGAGAGTTTTTAGTTTATTAAGAGCTTTGTCCATCCCGTCTGTGTCAAAGGCATCCAACGCAGGATGCAGTTCCATCAAACACGTATAAAGCCCGGCATCATCAGTCTCCACGTCGTCTCCAGTGTTTTCGAGGAGATTTGGCATGGCTTGGCGAATGTGTTCCAGTAGCGCGGCGAGTCCCTCGCGGAATTGGTAAACGCCACCTTGTATTGCGTAAATGTCCCCGTCTCTCCCTGCGCTTTCCAGATTTGCGGCTGCCTCGGACAATTTTTTTGCGCCGATATTTGCCAATGCACACTTTAGGCCATGTACAAAGGTGATGAATGGCTTCAGCTTGTCTTCGTCATTTATGAATTCGAGCATGTCTAACCGAGACTCTGTGTCTTGAAAAAACACGCGGAGAAGTTCACAGTAGCTTTTGGTGGAGCCGCCGACCATGGCCAGGCCCGTAACTGTATCCACGCCATGAATCCGTGGTATGGCATTGTCCTCAGATACAGATTTCACATCGTTTATTTCTGCCAGGCCACACTGTTTTTCCTTGGGAATCCATTTTTTTAGCACTGCGTCTAGCCTCGAAGGATCTATCGGCTTGGTAAGGTATGAGCTGAAGCCACTATTCAAATAGAATTCTTCCATCCCCAGGACAGCATTCGCTGTCAGCGCAACGATCGGCAATTCGGCAAGCCTCCCACCATGAGCACGAATAGCAGCCGTTGCCTCCACCCCGTCCATTACAGGCATCATGTGATCCATCAAAATGAGGTCGAAATGGCGATCTTGGGCTAGCTTTAGCGCATCCAATCCGTTGGGAGCGTCAAAAACGCTCACATTATATGGGGCCAGTAACCCATTTGCCACAATTAGGTTGGCTGGGAAGTCATCTACTACGAGCACTTCGGCTGTTGGCGCCACAAACGTGACGTACCGTGCGCCTGGGCGGGCTCCTGGCACTGCGGCCACACCCCCCATGGGAGCCCAGTTATTAACTGTCTGTATGACGGTAGCTATAAAAACAGAGCCTTTTCCGTAATCGCTCCTAGCGGTGATGTCTCCCCCCATTGCCCGACAGAGGCTCTTGGTGATGGACAGCCCAAGGCCAGTGCCCTCGACGTTGCTGTTTCGATGTTCGTCGACTCTGGCAAATTCTGTGTAAATATGGCCCATGTCCTCTGGCTTTATGCCTACCCCGCTGTCTTCAACCGAAAAAATTAATCGAATTGCGCCATCCAGGGTTGGCTCTCCCAAAATTGATAGCTTTACAAACCCTTTTTCAGAATACTTTATGGCGTTACTGAGCAGGTTCAGCAATATCTGCCTGATTCTGACCGAGTCTCCATTGAGATTGCTAGGGATGTTTGAGTCTATATCCAATATTAGTTCGAGGGGCTTTTCGGTCATCCTGATGCGGACGATCGCCAACACGTCATTTAGCAAGGAAGTCATGTCATAGGGCGAATCAACAATTTGCATTTGGCCAGATTCAATTTTAGAAAAATCCAGAATGTCGTTTATGATAGCCAGTAGTGACTCCCCTGCGTTTTTGATTCCGGCAATATAATCCAGGCATTTGGGAGAGCCATAGTCCCTTTCGGCAAGTCCGCTCATGCCGATGACGGCATTCATGGGAGTCCGGATTTCATGGCTCATTCGGGCAAGAAAGTTGCTTTTGGCCTGAGAAGCCGCTTGGGCCCTTTGGCCCATTATCAATAGCTCTTTGTTTTGGTTGTACAAGTCTTGTAACAGAAAAAAAAAGAGGACCATCCCAATAATAATTATTGCTGAGGCATACACCAGTTGCCGTTGCATGCCTGACTGAACGGCATGGTGTATATTGTTGCCATCGTAGTCCACTCCAATAATGCCCACTGCCTCGCCATGGGAGTTGAGCACTGGCATATAGGCAGAGATGAGTCGGCCCCAATTTGATTGGAACATCATCTTTGTAAACTGCGGTTTTTTGGTTTCAAAGGTGAGCATGTACGATGCGTCGTAATCTCCCAGGTCTTCCTCTGAGCCGAGGGGAGAAAAATTTTCGCTCTCAGGGTCTTCGCCATCAAAAATAAAACGGTGGACGCCTTCTTTGTATGGAGCCATCGAATAGAGGTAGAGGCAATCTGTATTCAATCTAATTTCCCTGAATTTTTTTTGGGTCTCAATAAAAAAAGGATCCTCTGGGTCTAGAGTTTGAGCAAGGCGCTCGTATTTATCGCCATCAATGATGGCAATGGTCTTCTCTAAAACTGGCATACCCGCGATGGAAGCTGTGAATGATGTTGCCTGCAGGATTTGTCCTTGCGAGGTTGAAATAATGACCCAAAAGAGCGCCACCACAAAAAATACAAAAAGCAACGAGAACTTAATTATCATTCTAGTTAGCGGGCTCAAGTTGTTTTTCATCGAATGCTCCGAAGCACCTAAATAATTCTAATACCAAGTTGTCTTCAAAGCCCTATGAATGCAACTTGGTATGAGCTGGACGTTTGTTGCCTTTGTTTAATGCACTGTAACATGGCCAGTTGGCGCCTGGTAATCTGCCAGCTTGTGGCCAAGCATGTGCTGAATCAGGCCATGGCGCAAGCTGGGCTGGGTCAAATTATTAATAATGTCGGATGCGAAACCCGCCAAGAGCATGTTTTTTGCGGAATTCATGTCAAGGCCCCGACTCTGCAAATAGAATAGCTCTTCATCGTCCAATTGGCCTACCGCGGCTCCATGGCTACACTTTACGTCATCGGCGAAAATCTCCAGCTGGGGCTTTGTGTCTATTCTTGCACCTTCAGTTAGCAAAAGGTTGCGGCTGGATTGGCTGGCGTTTGTACGTTGTGCTCCTGGGCGTACAAAGATTTGCCCGTTGAATATTCCATGTGCGGATCCATCTAAAACGTATTTTTGGAGCTGCCTACTGTGGCAATCAGGGACAGTGTGGTCAATGAGGCTGTGGGTGTTGGCTGTCTGCTCTGCGCTGGCCATGGACAACCCATTTAGTTCCACCTCAGCATGAGCTCCGGTTAAGGCTATGATGGGGCGATGCCTGGAAATGGCCGCGCCCATGGAAATTGAAGTTAAAGAATACGATGCAGACCTGGCAATGTCAGCATGGAGCCCGCAAAAGTGAAATGCTTCTATACCTTCGCGTTGGACACGGTCATGCTTGAGTATCGCACCCTCTCCAAGAACTATCTCGACGACTGAATTTGTCAGATATTTTCTTTGGCCAAAATACTCTTCTATCAATCGCGCCTTTGCTCCAGACTCAAGCACAATCATAATGCGGGGAAAAAAAAATGGGAGTGCGCCTGTTTCAGCTCCGATTGAACGAAATACGACGTGCAACGGCGCTTCAACACAGTGCTCTTTTGGTACGTGCAAGAGGACTCCGTCCTCGAAGCTTGCAGTGTTTATGTTGGCAAAGAAATCAGAGGCATTCTGAGTGGCTATTCTACCCAAAAAATTGGCTGGCTCTGGAAGCGTGCCTGAGAAATTTGTCAAATTTGTAAAATGAATTTTGTCGTCGATAGCTACAGTATCGGACAAATGCGAATCTATGTGGCCATTTGTAAAGACTAACCGGCTATGGGTTGTTTCTGTTGCCAAATGCGCGTCAATTGGCTGGGCCTGGATTACGGCGTATGCAGGTGGGCGAAATGTTTGTGAAAAGATTGGGTTCAAATCCAAATATTTCCATTCTTCCTGGTCATTTGACGGAAGAGGCGATGTTCTGGCCCATTCTTTGGCGCACTTTCTAAGTGCATCCCAGTTGTTGGGGCTGGGCAGGGACAGCACTGCCTGCAGAAATCCATAGTCTCCTCCAGAATTCATCTGCGAGTCCCTGCCTGGTAACTATCGTGGAGCCAATCGTAGCCCTTTGCCTCCAGTTCAAACGCCAAGTCCTTGCCGCCGTGCCTTATAAACATACCGCCTGAAAGGACATGGATATAGTCTGGCTGAATTGTCTCAAGGATCCGAGGGAAATGTGTAATCAATATCAGCGCCCTGTCTGGGCTCTTCAGCGCCAAGACCGCTTCACTCAATACCTTTAGTGCGTCAATGTCCAATCCCGAATCCAGCTCATCCAAAATTGCCAATTTTGGCTCAAGGATGCACATTTGCAATATTTCGTTGCGTTTGCGCTCTCCGCCCGAAAAACCTTCGTTTAGGCTACGGTCTAAAAAGGATGGATTCATTTTGACCATCGAAAGCTTTTCATGAATGAAATCGTCAAAATCGAGAGGATCCAGTTCGTCTTGACCGCTGGCTTCAGCTTTTTTGTTGTAGGCAAGGCGAAGGAATTGGCTATTGGAGACTCCAGGGACCTCTATTGGATTTTGAAAGCCAAGGAATATACCTGCCTTTGCACGCTCGTCTGCGGCCAAGTCAAACAAGTTTGCCCCCAAAAAAACAACTTCTCCTCCAGTAATTTCGTAAGATGGGTGTCCGGCCAGGACCTTTCCCAGGGTTGATTTCCCTGACCCGTTTGGCCCCATCACCGCATGAACCTCTCCTGCCCTGACTTCAAGGTCTACACCATTCAAAACCTGATTATTCCCAATTCTTGCGGAGAGATTTTTGATTGTCAGCATGGTTGTTTCCTGTTTATTTGGCTACCCGATACTGCCTTCTAGTTTTAGCGAAAGCAACTTTGTGGCCTCAACTGCGAACTCCATAGGCAATTCCCTAAACACTTCTTTGCAGAATCCATTTATGATCATTGAGATAGCTTCTTCAATCGGAATGCCGCGTTGCTGGAAATAGAACAGTTGCTCCTCGCCTATCTTGCTAGTCGATGCCTCATGTTCTACCCTCGCCGATGGATTTTGGACTTCAATGTAGGGGAAGGTGTTTGCGCTACACCCATCGCCAATCAACATTGAATCGCATTGGCTGAAGTTGCGTGATCCCTCTGCTTTGGTGGCAATCTTGACTAGTCCTCTATAGCTGTTTGAACTGCCTCCTGCGCTAATTCCCTTTGAAATAATGGTAGATTTTGTTTTGGGCCCAATATGCACCATCTTGGTGCCTGTGTCGGCTTGTTGCTTATGGTTGGTCAAGGCTACGCTATAAAACTCGCCGATACTCTTTTCTCCAAGCAGAATGCAACTGGGGTACTTCCATGTAATTGCGCTACCCGTTTCAACCTGAGTCCAGCTTATTTTGGACATGCGGCCCTTACAGAGGCCCCGCTTGGTAACAAAATTAAATATTCCTCCAACGCCGTCCCTGTCTCCGGCGTACCAATTTTGGACTGTTGAGTACTTAATGTCTGCACTGTCGAAGGCGATGAGCTCGACGACGGCTGCATGCAATTGGTTGGTATCAAACCTGGGTGCAGTGCAACCCTCAAGATAGCAGACGCTGGCGCCCTCTTCTGCAACAATGAGAGTCCGCTCAAATTGCCCCGATTCCTTGTTGTTGATTCTGAAATATGTGGACAAATCCATCGGACACTTAATGCCCTTTGGGATAAAACAAAAAGAACCATCGGTGAAAACCGCTGAATTTAGTGCGGCATAAAAATTATCGGTGTACGGGACGACGCAACCAAGGTATTTTTTTATGAGGTCTGGATGCTCCCTTATTGCTTCAGACAACGAACAAAAAATGATTCCATGCTCTCTGAGACGGTCTTTGTATGTTGTGGTTACGCTCACCGAATCGAATACCACATCTACTGCCACGCCTGCGAGCGCTTTCCGCTCCTCAATCGGCACACCGAGTTTTTCAAAAGTCCGCAAAAGCTCAGGGTCAACTTCGTCCATGTTGTTGAATTTTGGCTGTTTGGGTCTAGGGGCGGAATAGTAAACTATTTTTTGGAAATCGGGCACTTTATAATTCACATGCGGCCATTCAGGATATTTCATGGTGAGCCAGTGCCGGTAGGCATTAAGCCTCCATTCAAGTAGCCAGCTTGGCTCGCCCTTTTTATTAGAAATTGTGCGGATTACTTCTTCATTCAGCCCTGGATCTACCGAATCAGCCTCAATGTCCGTAATAAACCCGTACTTGTAGTCTTGCCCAGCTATTTTTTGAAAGGGCAGATTCATCCCTTAGCTCCAAAATTGACATTTGTCCGCGTTGTATATTCACAATTTGGAATATGGACTATTCTCATAGCGTGTTTTCCAGCTCTTGGACTAACATGTCCAGCCGTTCATATATCATTGCAACTTGTTTGTCCTGGAGGTCTCCCGTATCCGATTTTTTACCTAAGTTGAGGATATCAATCGCCACGGCCTTTTGACCAACTGCGGCAAGTGCGCTACCGAGTTGGAAGTGGTTAATGAGGGTTGGGTCTTGTTCGAGCTTTGGGCCCAAAAGGTCAATAACCTCCTGATGGTGGCCTAAATCCAATAAATACTGGCCCAAAAGAGTGGTGACCCTTGATTCCTGGCCTGGGAGCGGGTTCGAATATAACCGCCTGACTTCTTCAAGGTTATCGTCTGTGGCGTTGCCTGTCATCAAGAGGAATGCCTGGCGTATTACCGCGCATTCCCAAGCGCCGGTGCTCTTTGGAAAATTGTCCAAATAGGCGTCTAAGGCGCGCATGACCGCTTCAGAATCTCCCGTTGTCATCAGGTAGTCGACAGCAGTTCGAAGGGCAGCAAAACAGATGCGTGGGTGTCCACCCGAAGCAGAAAATTCCAAAAGCTTCGGGACGGCCCTCGGTAAATCCTTGGTAGCCCTTATCTGAAGATCGACCCATGTAGCTCGGTGGCTGTCGTTAATCCTTCTTGCATCTTGAAGGCACCTTCTTGCTTCATCCAGGTTTTCTTCTCTTAGCCACTGCTCGGCATAATCCAGGAGAATCTGGGCGCGCCTACTACCCCCCCTAGCGCTCTGTAATTGGTCTGGTTCTCTCGAATCCAACAGTATCATTAAGTCAGGCTCGCTGGGATGATGCTTAAGCAAGTCATAGAGAATTGCAAATGCTTTTTGAGGCTCTGAGGCGTATAAATAGCCCTCGGCCAATAATTTGCGGATGTTAATTTCGCCAGGGTGGTATCCCGATGCCTCTTTGAGCAGGGCTATGGCCTTTGCATACTCTCCATTGGCCAGTAATACTTCGGCCATTGTGCTCAACGTTCGGCCGTTCCGCTCTATTTCAAGCGCGTTGGCCGATGCTTGAAGTGCGGCCATAACCTCGTCTTCATTTAGCAGTAGCTCTGCCAATGTCATCTTGGGTTCCAATTCATCGGGCCTCAGTTCAGCCGCGGTTTGGAGTGCGAGGATCGCTTTGTCAATTTGATAATGATCCTTCTGAGCGATCTTGGCTACCAGCATCCAGGCTTCATAATGGCGAGGGCTGAGTTGCACGACTCTTTGGGCCAGGGCGGCGGCCCTTTCTATTTCGCCGGATACATCTCTTAGAGCTGCCACGGTAAACAGAAGTTCATAATTTTTTGGGTCTACCGGCAGAGCTTCGTCGAGTCGCTGAACGGCCTCCAGTAGCTGGCCATTTTCCAGCAGAGCGGTTGTTTCCAAGAGTATACGCCGGAGGTGCGAAACGCTCTTTGCGCGGGCGATGGGCAGTATTCTAGCTCGGTATCTAGTGAATATCTCTCTTGCCCCCAACAGTTGCAGGTTTTCCTCAACAGCGCCTTCCCATCGCCTCGTGAAGGCCTGTGGATCGAGCTGGTTTTCATGTTCAAGCTCCTGAACCAGGCTCATAAGGCCGTTTCGGAGCATGACTTCACTGCGCTCCAGCTTGCCTAGCTGGTCTGAAATAGTTTCTAAGTATGTCTCCACACGTCTCAAGGTCTCTTCGAGTCCAGTGATTCGCTCCAGCAGGTGCTCATCAAGGTCTTCTTCTGTCTCGACACCAACTTCCTCCTCATCTTCCCAGCTGTGATCGCCGGTGACGATCAGGAGTCGCGTGCCGCACTTTCTGCAGGTTTCACGGTCTCCTGGGTTCCAGGTAGTGCATTTTTGACAATAGGTTCCAGGTTCCTTTTCTTCCATTCTGTTAGAATATCCGTTTAGGCAGTAATTTGGCTGACTTTGAGACGGGATATTTGGGAAAAGTTGCCGGATGGGCAGTCACTAGGATTGAAAGTTGCTGTCGGCCTCAGGCCCTTCATGAAGTATAAAAAAATCGTCGCAGGTTGAGATGCCAAAAAAAATTGTAATCGCCCATAGTCCAGACTCTGACGATGCCTACATGATGGCCCCGCTGGCCTTGGAATGGCTGAGGGATGACGATGACTATAAGCGCTTTAGTTTTGAATTTGTCCGACAGGACATCGAAACTTTGAACCAGTGCGCTCTAGATTCTAAATACGACGTCACGGCGATTAGCTTTGGAGCCTACCCGGCTATCAGAGCAAAATATGACTTGCTCCGAGCCGGTTCCAGCATCCAGGAGGGTGCCGGCCCGATAGTCATTTCGCAACGAAAAATAATCAAGGAAGACCTAGCTGGCATGACTGTGGCTGTCCCGGGCCTCAGAACCAGCGCCTATCTCGCTATGTGCCGGTGGAAGCCAGGTATTAATGTCGAAGTAGTGCCGTTTGACATAATAATGGATGCAGTGGCTGGTGGGCGTTTTGAGGCTGGCCTACTAATTCATGAAAGCCAGCTGTTGTATGAAGGCATGGGATTGCACAAGGTCGTGGATCTTGGAGATTGGTGGAAAAATGACTACGACTTGCCTCTGCCGATGGGCGGAAATGCCATCAAGAAGAACATGCCGCCAGAAGAAAAACAGGCATTCGCCAGATTGATGAGAAAAAGCGTAAAAACTGCAATGTATAGACATCATGAGTCAATAGATTTCGCCCAAAGCTTTGGGCGAGGGATGAGTCGCGATATGGTCGACAGATACGTTCGGGCCTGGGTCAACGACTTCACGATAGACGTAGGCGAAAGAGGGGCGAAGGCAGTAACTGTCCTTTTGGGCCAGACGGTGAGTTGGGTCGACCTTTGACCTGATGCCAAGTGGCCTCCCAGTGGCTTTCCTCAGAGCTTGCAGTTTTGGTGTATTTTTTGCTTTTATTGCTTGCTGATGTGGTTTGTCAGTCTTTTGACCGTCATGGTCGATATGCGCTATGCAGTAGTTTACGGTGCAAAACTTTAGTTGCGAGGTGATAGATGTTGCCATGCCGATGGGTTCCTGGGTCGACTTTTGCCGTGCTTGCCTGCCTAATGGCCGCAGGTTGCGGTGGGGACAACTACAACAAGGACAGAGTCGCAGTTAAGCCGCCGAGCATACTTAATGACTCTCTAAAGTGGCAACGAGCCAGCGCCACAGACAAGACCAAGTGGGAGCAAGGCGAAGTGCAGGTAGGGCTCGATTACAGATATACTGTCGGTGCCGTCCCTGATATTGGCGGCACAATCGTGAGATATGAGTGGCGGTTCGGCGACGATGCCCTTGAGTCAACTGCGGTTCCATACGTCGATTATAAATTTTCTACTTCTGTTGGCGCTTTTGTTACCGTAAATGTCAAAGTTACGGATGGCTATGGCGCTAAGGCCGAAAGGGATTTTGTGGTGCCGCTGTCTCAGGACGTGATGCCCTTGCGCCTTACCCCTACCAAGCCTGATGAGAAGTTAGAGATAAACATAGACGAGAGCGAAATCCGAGATATCCCTTTTGAATTTACTCTTGAGACGATATCGGGTTCGCCTGACCCTGTGATTATTGAGGATATAGAGTTTGAAGTCGATGACCACATGGTTGGAGGACGATACAGCCAAATTATTGAAACGAGGCCAGGCACCTACAGTTTCACCGTTACTTACGGAAAATCTGGCCTGATTGACTACACCGACACGCCGACCATAGAAGTGACCGACACACAGGGCCGCCGTTCTGGCATCGTCGAATGGCCGTCGATCACCATTCACATAACTAGTGCTCCAAATACCGCCCCCAAAATTACTGTGGTGAATGTTGCACCAGATATTGGCGAAGGCAAAGGCTCAGGGTCTGCCAGATTGAATTTTACCATTCAGGATGCCGAAAACGACTATGTTGATTGGGCTGTCGAATGGGGCGATGGCAATAAGACAGTGGGGGCAGCTACGGGAACAAGAGTTGGGAGGTCTGTCAGTATTGGCCACGAGTATTCCAATCCTGCTGGAACGGAAATGCCCATAACAATCACCGTCAACGATCGCAGGCGAAACAGTCAGGATGTATTCGCGAACGCAATGTTCGTAATCGAACAATGATTTCTTTGTTTTATCAATTTTGCAAATAGTGGATTTGCACCCTTAATCTACAGTTGGAGGCCACATGAAAATTCTCAGCACGATCGCCATTTTATTTGCATCGGCTATGTTGTTTGCACAGGGCAATTCTCAGGATCTCGACCTGCGAATTCAGATAGGGGCAGAGTTGACACGGCCCTACGAGTCCCTGATGTATGAAAAATACATTACAAACACAGGAGGCTCAAAAGATTTATTTGCCCAGCCAGGGTATCAGGCCGGCCTTCAAATAAGGATTCTTGGCGAACTTCCAGGCACCCACGGTTTTTACTATGAATTGGGAGGGAGGTTTGAGACGGCTAGTCGGCTTGACTTCAAATGGCATATTAATGACAATTACTACATTGATACTCAGGACGTTCAGGTGTCCTACTCCTATTTCAGCTTTGGCGGGGCGTACCTCTTTAATTTTGACCATGGCCTAAGCGTTGGGGCCCATCTTGAAGGCCGCGTAGAAGCGATTTCGGCGTCCGGGTCGGCATTTGTGAATGAAAGATTTGATTTACCGATTCCCGTGGAGGGCAAAAGTAGCTATTTGCGCCCTTGGGTTCGCTTGAGCATGGACTATACATTTAACAATCATGGGAGCGTCAGGCCCTTTATTGGGATAGAAGGCGCATATCCAGTGTTGAGCCGTGAGCAAAGGGGCTATAGGTGGAATCTACAGGGATTGACCCCAGAGCATATTGATGGTGGCAATACACAAGATCCGAGATTGATGGAAACCATTGCGCCCAGAGGTAGCGTAGCGTTCTATGCTGGCTTTAGATTCTGATGCTGGACTAGTAGTAGAGACACATACTTAGTTGGGCCAATTTCAAAACCGGAAAAAATCCAGTTTTGAAATTGGCTCGCCATATTCTCTATAATGGATTAGTAGTGGCTATCTGAAAGGGAGGGCTAATGGCTCAAATCACACTAAAGGGCAATCCAGTAAATACGGCAGGCACGTTGCCGCCAGTTGGATCCAAGTTGCCAGCTTTTTCGCTTGTCAAAACCGATCTCAGCGAAATTACCCAGGCAGATTTTGTCGGCCAGAGCCTAGTCTTGAATATTTTTCCAAGCATAGATACGCCAATCTGTGCCCTCACGGTGAGGTCATTCAACACGATGGCCAGCAAGGCTAAGGGCGCTAAGGTTCTTTGCATCAGCCATGACCTCCCCTTTGCTACCGCTCGGTTTTGCGGAGCCGAGGGCCTGGAAGACGTTGTTCCGGCCAGTGCCTTTAGAAACAAGGAATTTGGCGAAGCGTTTGGCATGTTGATGGTAGATGGCCCTCTCAGGGGCCTGCTGGCGCGGTCTGTGATAGTCGCGAACGCCCAGGGCGAGGTAGTATACTCCCAGCTCGTCCCAGAAATTGCTCAGGAGCCAGATTATGATGGGGCGTTACAGGCGCTGTCTTAATCTAGGATTTAGCGTTTGGAGGGCTTTCCATGGCATTTTCGCCCAAGTCGAGGCAAAACAGCCAAATGGCAGAAATCAACATGGTGCCGCTGATCGACGTGATGCTTGTTTTGTTGATTATTTTCATGGTGGCGGCCCCAATGTTGACAACTGGCATGGATGTGAGCCTGCCAGAATCGCGCACCGGACAAAATATAGAGAGCCAAGTCCCGGTAGTTACATTAGCCGGCGATGGCCAGTACCAATTTGAAGGTCGGATATTAAATTCTTTCCAGTTACAAAACGAGCTAAAAAAGCTTGCCACAGGTGCCAACGTTGCGCAGGGCGTTATCGTTCGCGGTGACCAGCACGTTTCTTATGGAAAAGTTGTCGAACTGATGGATATTATCAGAGAGGCAGGCTTTACAAATGTGGGCCTTTCCTCTCAGCAGGCAATTTCAAACTCAAGAAACAGCAACAGATGAGGAAAGGGTGAGTCAAGAGCTGTACAGTTTGCTAAAGAAGCGCGCACAAATAGGCGTCCTGAGATGGCCCGCTGGGCTTGGCATCAGCTTCGGGCTTCATGCCGTGGCTGTTGCGGGTGTTTTACTGTGGCCACAGTCGACGCCAAAAGTTACGGATGCAAAGATCAGGTGGGTTACTCTTCCAGCGGCCAGCGGAGGCGTGTCGGGAGGATCTGCTCCAACAGAGAGGGGCGAGACCAGCGGGAGGCAACGCCGAGTTGAGGAAGTGGCGCCTGAGAGGCCGGTTCAGGCTCCGCCCAAACCGACGCCACCGCCACAGGCCCAGCCAACCCCAAGGTTGGCAGAAGCCCCACCGAATACTCCAAAGCCTAGCACCCCGCCTCGCCGGGGCACTAGCCCGAATCCATCCAGCACTGGGACTGCATCAACATCGGCCAAAAGTGAATCGCCCGCCAGCACAGTAGTACCAGGAGTAGCAGGGAGCGGCGGTAGCGGTGGGGTAGGGCATGGCTCGGGAATTCCAGGCCTTAGGCCAACTAAGGGGATAATGGGCGGCACGGGGATTTTGCAGGAATTTATCGGCGCAGGCGATTTTCCGCTATGGTATGCCCAGCAAATTCAAGACAATGTGACCCGCAAGTGGATACAGCTGAGGGGAAGCGAGGGCAGGGTTCAAATTTATTTTCGAATAGTCAGGACAGGTAAGATAGAAGCCCCGAGGGTAGAAATATCCAGCGGCAAGGCAAATCTGGATGACCTGGCGCTACAGGCGGTCAAGAGCGCAACGCTCCCAAAGTTGCCGGAGGAGTTTGAAGGAGACTCGCTGGGGGTCAGGTTTTGGTTCAACTATGGCGGGTGAAGACAAATCTTGGCTCATCCATACATCATGGTACGCAGGAGCATAGTCAGTAGAATGGGGAACAAGGCCAGCATAGCCAAAATGGCCCACGATCTCTTTTTGCCAAGGTTCAATGTGAATCCTGCCCCGAGCCGATTTGGCACGAAAAGGCGCCGATCTTCTTTGTTGACATAGAAAAGGCCCAATCTCCACCCTGTGGCCATGGTACTAAAACAGAAGCCTGAATATAGTAGGAAGAATGGGAAGCAGGCATGGGGAAAACATCAGCCAGCTTCTCTTATTGCCAAAATTGAACATTTTATTTGCCCCGACATCATCAAGGTATGTGTCCCGTGCGGGCACCACAAGCCGCTTATCCTGCGGGTTGTAGTAAACCGTATTACCGAGTTTCCAGTATTTATCCTGGAATATCGGATCATTTTCCAACATTTCGATTGGTTCGCAGTTTTGAGACTTTACAGCCATTGTAACAAGGCTGATGAGAGCTGTGAAAACCACTATACCAAATCCCATCCCAGTTGCTATGCTTTCGCTTAAAAAAGGCCGCATACATTGTGATAGGCCGAATAGCGCCCACCCAGTAGTGATTATGGTACGTCCCGCCAAATAAGCCGAGAGATCCTGCTTCGTCATTGACATGACAACCGTCACAAACCCCCAGGCGCCAACCGCAACAAAACCTCCCATTAGAGCTGACCTGCCGGGCCCCCAAAATTTTCTGCCAGGCCCCCATAAATCGTTTACCAGAGGCATGTCGGCAAACCTGGACTGAAGCAACAGAAAAGCAATGCACACCAATACAAACAGCGGCAACAGATCCCACTTTGAAAGAAGCTTTGAGCTATCTTCCCTCAATCCTTCCTTCCTTCCTTCCATCCATCCATCCATGGCAGTGTCCTCCCTATCGCTTAGCCGGCTGGCAGTTTTTGGGCTTTTTTGCGCTTGACTAAAACGAGCGTGTTGCCTGACTCTGAGTGATCCATTTTAACAGAATCCATTACCTGTTTCATCAGATATATGCCCCTGCCGCTGGGCTTCAAAAGGTTTTCTGGCAAATTCGGGTTTGGGACAGAGTCCAGGTCTATGCCCTGGCCCTGGTCAATAATCTGGATTTCTAGCTGTTCATGGCTAGGGGAAAATTGCAACGAAACTATTTTGGACTTATTCAATCTATTTCCATGCCGCATTGCATTGGCAATGCCCTCCTGGACGGCCAGCCAAATCCTCTCGCAGTCATCCTGCGAAAAATTCATCTGCTTAATCAATTCCCCTCCAACAACCTGGATCAGATCGACAAAACGCAGATCCGTGTTGCAAGTAAGCATGACTGGAAGTAGGGGCGGAGGCTCTGCCATATCAAAAATCCCCGGAAGTAAAAATTCCGTAAGGAATAAGTTACCGTAAAATCTTTAATTTGGTGCAAATGTATTTTAAACTGTCTTGGCAAGTGTTGCTATTTAGAAAATCTTGATTACGTATTGTTTGATATGATTATCTTTTTGTTGCTTTGGGTTTTGCGAAAAGATATTTTGATTACGACTTGGTATATCGCACATGTCCATGTTGCCCACTCGCATCGAACTGCCTCGCCCCATAGCTCCGCTGACTTACTTAGCGCCGGAAGGCCTGTCTAAAGGAGTTCGGGTTTTGGTCAAAGTCAGGGGAGGGCAGACCTGGGGCGCGGTTTTGGGAGTCGATGAAAATCCCCCTCCTGATATAAAGCTAAAGCCGGTGGAGTCGGTAATAGACCCATTTCCTCTGCTTCCGCCTAGCCTCATGACGTTGCTTGATTTTGCTTCAAATTATTATGGGTGCGGCCAGGCACATCTTATGGCCCTATGCCTTCCCAAGTCGGTACAAGCTGATTGGGAGGTGGTTTTGCCAAATGGGCGTCGAATGTCAGAATTGCGGGGTGCAGATAACTGGGAGGCCTTGAATGAAATCGGCGAGGCCTGGCACAGAGGCGAAATTGAGTTGCCGACGCTTTTACATCGCCGAAACCTAAAGGGAGCTGGCCTTACGGAGGTAAGATTCACTGGTGCGCCCAGGCCAGCCAAGATTACCGATGCTCAGGCCAAGGTAATAATTTGCCTTGAATCAGCTGGTGGAGTCAAGCTGGAGGCAGAACTGTTAAGGGAGACAGCCGTCAGCACATCAGTGCTGGCAGGCCTAGAGCGACGTGGGTTTGTCGAGCGCACCAAGAGACTGGATCTGTTGAGTCAAAAGCGTGAAGATCTAGTGCATAGGATTGTGACATTGAATGAAGAACAATGCAGGGCAGTGTCTGGAGTAGAGCTCGGGAAGTTTCAAACCCACCTGCTATTTGGCGTTACTGGCTCTGGAAAGACTGAAATTTATTTAGAGCTAGCAGAGATTGCAATGAGAATGGGTAAGCGGGTGCTCTGGCTGGTGCCCGAAATTGGGCTTACGCCACGCTTGCTGGCACGATTAGAAGCTCGCTTTCCTGGCAAGGTGGCGGTGGGCCATGCGGGCCTAAATGCCACAGAAAAGCAGGCAGACTTGGTACGTCTATTGATGAATGATGCTCAGCTGTTTGTGGGAGTCCGGAGTGCTGTGCTGGCTCCATTGAGGAATTTGGGATTGATAATTGTGGACGAGGAACAGGAAGCGTCATACAAATCAGAAGAACACCCTCGCATCAATGCAAGGGATTTGGCGATAAAGCGGGCCCAAATCGAGGGTTGCCCCGCAGTACTTGGTAGCGCGACTCCCAGCCTTGAGAGCTGGCACGCAGCAGGCTCAGGAAAGTATAGGTTACATAGACTCTCGAACCGACCTGCTGGCGCAGACTTGCCCACAGTTCAGGTTGTGGACTTAAGAGAGTGTTTCCGGTCTGCCCGAAAGAGAATACTTTTTTCTCCCTTGCTCCTCAAGACTATGGGAGATGTGCTTAATCGCGGCGAACAGTCAATGTTGTTGCTTAATAGGCGCGGATTTGAGAATTTTTGGTTCTGCATGGCCTGCGGAAAAACGCTAGACTGCCCAAATTGCGATATCAGTCTGACATACCATAAAGGAGCATGGCGCCTGAGATGCCACCTTTGCGGCCATGAAAATGTCCCGCCGGAAGTTTGTCCTGCCTGCGGCGCGGATCATCTGAGGGGTGTCGGCGAGGGGACGGAGCAAGTGGAAGACCAACTCCGGATGAGTTTTCCCGGTGCCAGAGTATTGAGACTGGACAGAGATACCACCTCGAGGCGAGGTACTCTGGAGGCGGCCCTCCTCGCAGCAGAGCACGGAGAGGTTGATATCCTAGTTGGCACGCAGATGCTTGCCAAAGGACATACTTTTCCAAAGCTGACTCTTGTGGGCATTATTAATGCCGATTTGGGCCTGCGAATTCCAGATTTCCGGAGCTCCGAAAGGACATTTCATCTGTTGACCCAAGTTGCAGGCAGGGCAGGGCGCGCCGAAAGGCGCGGCCAGGTGATATTGCAGACATATAGCCCCGACCATCCAGCCATCCTTCATGCCGTGGCCCAAAATTTTGAAGGTTTTGCAGAAAGCGAATTGCCCTATCGCCGTGCCCTGAGTTATCCGCCGTATACATCCATGGCGCTGTTTCGGTCTGAAGGCGACGACACCGCAACTGCGAGAAAACCGCTTGAAGACCTGCGTAATGGCTTTGTTGCCTGTCTGGGCATAAAAGTTTTGGGTCCGTTGAATGCTCCCGTTTCTCGAGTCAAAAATCGCCATTGGCAGCAATTGCTGGTTAAGTCCGATAACAGGTCAGACTTGAGCCGCGCTCTGCAGTCTGTGCCGATAGATCGATCAGGGCATGTACAAATGGATAGGGATCCAGTGAATTTTGGCGTTTAATTTGAACTACCTCATTTAATGCGTGTGAAAACGGAATTTGCATACGGCTCAAATAAACTCAATTTGCACTTCTTTTAGATGTTTTTCTTTAAGCACCCTCTTTAGGCGGCGCAAGATGTTGCGGCGAATATCTAAGTCCTGGGGCAGACTGGGGTCTTGCAGAGCTTCGTTTATCTTTGTACCTGCGATGATATGAATAATGTCGCTGTCAAGAAACACGTTGGCTAATTTGGTAGCAGCGTTTTGCTTCAGGCAATCTGGACTGCCATGTTCGTCGAGTATTCGGGCTGTGGCTGCCAGGGTTATTGCTCCTTCGGTTACCAAATCGAATCCTGACATATGGGAGATGGGTGGCATGTGCGGATCCAAATTAGATAAGTCCATTTTTATTGGTGTCTTGAATTCGCGACTCAAAATAGAAGCAGTTGTCCCGCCGCAAATAATTTTGCGGCCATCAAAATTGCTTGCCCTCCTCGCCAACTCGACATCGTTATCACGGTGTACCGGCGCACCTGTAAGTACCAATACTTCCCTTGGTTTACGAAAATAAATCACACCGCAGGTTGTATCGTCTTTTGCTATGCGGCCATCCAAGATGAATGCCTGCTGAACAACGATCTTTGCCAGCTGGCGTGCTGAAATATTTGGGTTTTCCGTTATTGTTTTGTGAATAAAATCTGCTTCTGCATTGGATCCCCAGCCTAAAGGCGTAGCATGTTGTCCAACACCGGCCTGGGTGATGCCGTCTGAACAAATGACGATGCGATCCCCTGGCATTGCAGTAAATCGGGCCTCCCGAATGATAGCGTCCCTGCCAAATGAAGTTGGAATGCGGATTTCCTTTGTTGGCAAAGATACTACATCGTTGTTGTGAACGAGCAGAAAGGGCGGGTTGTCATATTCGATGATGCGGGTTTCTCCCCATCTGTCCATGTCAACGATAGTGAAAGTAGAATAGGCCACCTTGCGCTCGCTACACACAGGTAGAGTCTGCAAAATTATCTGGGCGGCACGACCAATGTCGGCATCGCCTGCTATATACTTGGCCGCCATTGTGGCAGTCATGGTTGCCAAAACGGATGCCTTGATCCCGCTTCCCAGGCCGTCAGCCAGAACAGATACCACCCTCCTGCCGTCGTCTTGGCTCTGGGAGAAGAAAACATCTCCGCAGGTGGCGTGTCTAGCCTTTTTTTCTTGCGCCTGGCCAACTTCGATGAAATATCCGGACGAACTAGTTGGCATTTGGAGAATCCTCATCAATTGCGTTATCGCCCATGCTAGGGGGCTCCATGCGGAACGATGAAGTCAGCGAATCCAGCATGATTTCTGTTTCAGCTGCATTCTCTCCAAGTAAAAAAGCTATCTGCTGGACGGTGGTGACGTTTTTGTGGATAACTTCTTGGGCCTTTTGAATGATTTGTTCGCGCTGTACGGCAGGTTCCGTTATGTCCTGCAAGACTCCCCCCACGATATGCTCCAGCTCAACGGTAAATATGGTCAGCCTGAGAAGTTTGTTGCCGATGCGAACGTCTTTTCGCAGATTTTCTACATCTGTTTCAAGTCCCCGAGCAAATGAGGCGCTCAGTTCGGGGGCAACTTTTTTAAGGCTGGCCCCATTCATGCCAGGGCTAATATCGAATATTTCAAGAGTGTCTTCGCCGATTATCTCTGCAAACTTTCGATTACATTCAATTATTGATAGGTGGTCATCCACGAGCGCGACGCCAGCCGGCATTGATCTAATCAGCGCATTGGCCTTATTCATTGCCATATTTCTCATGTATGAAACGCACATGCTTGGTTCTGCGCGGTCTTCCAGTAGTGCCTCCGCCAAATTGCGGCAGGTATCATATCCGCATCCGCCGCAGTTCATTTCATCGGCGGCCGATAGCTTGCCAATCCTTTGCAGTGATTTGGCTATTTCTTTTTCGCCATGTTTTTTTTCTGGCACTGGGTCTGGGCAGGTAGTCGAAGAAAATACCAAATCAGAGGTGGTTGGTGCAGACGACTCAGGTTCCCTTGCATAATCGGTGATGCAGAGGCGCTTTAGAATCGTCCCACAATGTTTTGCCACCTTTGGGCCGTTGACACATCCGCCCTCGCAGGCCAGAAGCTCAACGAACAGGTTTTGTTTTAGATCCTGAATACTTAGACCTTCAAGGGCATTCCATGAGTTCTTAATGCCAGAAAAGGACATGTATTCAATTTCTTTGTTTTGGGAATAGTAATTAATGCTCTGCCCCATACCGCCGTCGATTGGGTAAAGTGATCCATCGTGGGATTTTTCCGGGATAAATACGTCTGCATCTGTTTCTGTTAGGCTTTCGGGGTCAATCCCATATTCTTCGAACCACGCGTGTAGCCCAGCGAAAGTCAGTGCGGCGTCGAGCAAATTTGGATTGGTGTCAGACTCCAATTTTTTTGCGATGCAGGGGCTTATCATTACGATACCAATATCATCTCCATATTTGCGCTTGAGCATTTGGCAGTGAGCGAGCACTGGCGATGTTAGCGGGGTTAGATAGGAAATATATTCAGGATGATATCGCCGAATCAGTTCTACGATGGTTGGACATGCAGTGGAAATATGAATCCCTGCCCCACTTTTATCCAACTCTCTCGCGCATGCCTTGGATATTTCTTCTGCACCAAGAGCGGTTTCTGAAACCGCCCAAAAGCCAAGTTTTTTTATTGCCTGTATGAGTTTACCAGGCATAAGGCCGCTGAACTCGCTGATAAAAGATGGCGCTAAGCTTACAATTACCCTTTCTTTTTGCCGCAGTAAAAATTTAATCCGGCTGAGGTCGTCCCTGAGTTTCTTTGCCCCTACGGGGCAAACATTTACGCAATTGCCACAAAAAATGCACCTGTCAGGCATTATTGCTGCGCAGTCATTTACCACCTGGATAGCTTTTACTGGACACTCTCTGACACATTTATAACAGTCTCGGCACTTTGTCTCTTCTGTATAAATTGGATTTTGAGAATTCATTGTGAAACCTCGCCTGTTGTTGAACTCTATATTTCAGTGACAACGGAGAATTTTTTTGCCACTGTTAATGCCCGAAATACTTGTCCAGCAGTGTCGGCAAAGTTGCAGGGTCGATGCCGCACAAACACTCCCCGTTAATTTCAATATTTGGCCCCTGACGGCATTTGTGTTGACATAGAGTGCCTGTAATCAGTACTGATTCCTCAAGTCCCCTGGTACTAACGTAGTCCTGAACGGCGAGTATGGTGGCCGTATTGCCCCTTGAAAAACAGGCACTGCCCATGCAAACCACGATTTCATTTGTGGGCACAGCCATGGCTAATCTCCATTTCGGGCAAGGTTCCTGCAACGGTGGCAGAGAGTATCTCTGTAACTGTTTCAAATGTAGCATGCCGGATGTGATGTCCATTCACTTTGACTGATGGGCCGTGTTCGCAATTTTCCATACAAAATGTGGCGCTGATTTCAAAATGCTCATCCAGGTCGGCGTCCATTACATATTTCAGAACTTGCTTCAGCAGGTGCTGGGCACCGCGTAAATGGCAGGCTGTTCCGATACATATAGAGACAGGGATTTTTGCTAGCCCCGTAATTTCAGATAGCGAAATACCTTGGCCTGAAATGCGCTTTCGGCTGTGGTAATGAGTATGCAACAATCTGTGGGCCTCGCTACTGTTTGGTTCACCTAGATGTTCCCGGTAAATATCTCTGACTAGACGGTTTTCAGTTGGGCAATGTGCGTCCAGCATAGTGTCGATATGTCGAATTGTTTGAGTTCTCACCTTTCTTGTAGTGGCCGAGTGTGTTACGGGCTGGCCTGCGCCGCCAATACATCCGCCAGGGCAAGCCATTACTTCCACAAACTCCAAGTTGCAATCGCCTGCCAGGATTTCCAAGACTAGGTCTCTTGCCTTGGCCAGTCCATAGACTACTGCCATACGAGTTTCGCCTCCAGGGATAGGCAACACGAACTCGCGTCGGTTTTTCTCGCTACGGACTTCTTCAATAGTGGGATCGCTGTCACCCAGATGTCCTGCTACATGTCGAATTACCGCTTCGGTCACTCCACCAGAATTGGCGAAGATAACCCCTGCACCTGTCTTTACGCCAAAAGGCTGGTCGACGCTTTCAACAGGCAGGTCATGAAAAACTATGCCGGCTTCATGAATCATGCGGATTAATTCCTGAGTTGTGAGTACCAAATCTACGTCGCGCTGATTAGACGAATAAAATTCATCTCGACCAGCTTCATATTTTTTGGCAGTACAGGGCATGATGCTGACAACTACCAAATTTTCCCGTTTAATGCCAATTTCCATGGGCAACATTTCTTTGGCGATGCTACCGAACATTTGTTGGGGGCTACGGCAAGTGGAAAGATTATCAAGTATCTCCGGGAAATTATGTTCCACCATTTTTACCCATGCCGGGCAACAGCTTGTGAAGAGCGGTAATTTAGACCCATTTTTCTTGCGATTTAAAAATTCTGTAGCTTCTTCCCATACGGTCAAGTCGGCTGAGAATGATGTGTCGAACACTTTATCAAATCCTAATCTGCGCAATGCGGCAATTATCTGTCCCATTGCGTATGTGCTACTGGGGATTCCAAAGGCCTCTCCTATTGCTGCCCTCACCGCTGGTGCCACTTGAACTACGACTGTTTTGTCTGGGTCTTGAATGTACTGATGGGCCTTTTCAATTTCGCTTCTTACTAACAGAGCCCCAACAGGACATACTACCGAACACTGGCCGCAGGCTACGCAGTCGACATCAAAAAGCCCTTTGTTGAAAGCAGGCGAAACAGTTGAATGTGAACCTCGATGAGTAAAGTCAAGCACTCCAATGCCCTGAATTTCTGAGCAATAACGCACACAATCGCCACATAGAACGCATTTATTGGGGTCGCGCAACATGCTTGGGCTCGTCAAATCCAATGGTTTTTGCTCTGATGGCCTCTTTAAGCGGACCTCATTAACTCCCAGGCGTTCCGCCAAGCTTTGCAATTTACACGAGCCACTCTTGCCACAGGTAGGGCAATCGTGGTTGCCGCTGGCAAGCAGGAGCTCGATGTTTATCCTTCGCAATTCGCGCACCTGCGGGGTCTGGGTGGCGATTATCATGCCTGGCTCCGGCTTTGTGGTACATGCCGTTACAAGGCCGCGACCCTCGACTTCAACCATGCACAGGCGGCAGGCGCCATACACAGATAGCTCAGAGTGGTAGCAAAAGGTAGGAAGTTCAATGTGTGCTTTGCGAATGATTTGGAGAAGGTTCTGTTCGTCGTCAACTACGACGCGGAAACCATCTACAGTGATGACTTTCCCATCAACCATGACTATATCCTCATATTCCAGCTATTGCATTGAATTTGCAGACGTCAACGCAAACCCCGCACTTGATGCAGGCATTGGCATCAATGGTGTGTGGGAGTTTGCGTTCGCCGCGAATCGCTCCCACAGGACATTTTTTGATGCAGACCGTGCAACCCTTGCAGAGGGCAGGGTCAATTTCTGGCGTCAGCAAACCCTTGCACTCACGGCTGGGGCATACCTTTCTGGTTACATGGGCCTGGTATTCCTTTTTGAAATAGTTAAGCGTAGATAAGACTGGGTTTGGAGCAGTTTTCCCAAGTCCGCATAGCGAGCCGATCTTAACATTTTTTGCCAAAGTTTCCAGTAATGCCAATGTGTCTTCAGTGCCCCTGCCTTCTGTGATGTCTTCGAGAATGGCCAGCATTTGTTTGGTGCCTTCTCTGCAGGGTACACACTTTCCACAGCTTTCTTGCTGGGTGAACTGCATAAAAAATTTTGCGATTCTTACCATGCAGGTTTCGTTATTCATGACCACTAGGCCGCCAGATCCAACCATCGCCCCGATACTTGTAAGGCTGTCAAAATCAAGAGATAAGTCAAGGTGCTTTTCTGTCAAACAACCGCCGCTGGGGCCACCAATCTGAACAGCCTTGAAAGCGCCATTGTCAATGACCCCATTACTAAGCGTCACTCCTCCGCCTATGTCAAATACAATTTTGCGAAGCGAAACGCCAAACGGCACTTCTATGAGGCCTGTATTTGCCACATGGCCAGTCAGGGCAAATGTTTTTGTGCCAGGGCTTTTTGGGACTCCCATGGAACGATACCATGCCGAACCATTTTTTATAATTAGCGGCACCGATGCAAGAGTTTCCACGTTGTTTATTACCGTCGGCTTACCGTACAGTCCAGATTGGGCGGGGAAGGGTGGTTTAGGAGTTGGCATGCCCCTCTTGCCTTCAATAGATGCCAGCAGGGCAGTTTCTTCGCCGCACACAAAGGCACCGGCACCTTCCATTACACATAGCTTGAAGCTAAATTCTGTCCCAAAAATATCGGAGCCGAGTATCCCAGCACTTTCAGCATCGGCAACCGCTTTTTTTATCCTGGCGACGGCGAGTGGATATTCGGCCCGCACATAGACGTATCCCTCGTCGGCTCCAACAGCTTTTGCGCATATCATCATGCCTTCTATCACGCCGTGTGGATTGCCTTCCATCATGGAGCGATCCATAAAAGCGCCTGGGTCTCCTTCATCGCCGTTGCACACGACAAACTTTTTGCCAGTGGGTTGGATGCGGGTGAGATCCCATTTTTTGCCTGTAGGAAAGCCGCCCCCTCCCCGCCCTCTCAGCCCAGAATCAATAATCTCTTGGCAGACTTGCTGATCGGTCATTGATTTGAATACCATGCTGGCAGCGGCATATCCGCCGTGGGCAATATATTCATTCATATTTTCCGGATCCAGGCTACCACACGCTTTTAGCACTGTGCGTTCCTGCATTGTATAGAACGGGATGTCGCCGTGGCCTTTGCAGATCTGGCCAGTTGCAGGAATTTTGTAGAGCAGACGCTCAACGAGGCCGCCACTAATCAAGGTGGTCTCTATTATTTCTGCAACGTCTGCAGGTTTTACACAACAATATAATATTCCATCTGGCTCAATGGAAAGTAGCGGTCCCATTTGACAAAAACCTTGGCACCCACTTTTAGTCAGTAGCCCATCTTTGTTTTCATTATCTTCGTATTTGAGTTCAACCTCCAGCTTAATGCTCCTTGCCATAGCTTGTTCATGCAACGCTTGAATGACTTTAACTGCACCGTTGGCTACGCAACCAGTGCCTGCGCAGATAATTATCCGCCGAGCGAAGCGTTTTTCGACATTCCAGTAGTCCTGTGCGACTTTTTCTAAATTGATATTTGCTGTCTTACTCACAGGCATTTCTCCGCGCTAATACTATCTATGAGCGCACAAGCGCTTTCAGGGTTCATTTGCCCATGTACGTCTTCGTTGATGACGACTGCAGGGGCCAACCCGCAGGCTCCCAGACAACTTACAGTTTCTAATGTAAACAGCATGTCTGGAGTTGTCTTTTTGCCCTCTGGCAAATTCAGCTTTTCAGTGAGCGCATCAACAATGTCCTGGCTACCCTTCACATGGCAGGCCGTGCCATCACAGATTCTTATTATATATTTGCCTTTTGGTTCCAGGGCAAAGTGGCTGTAGAAAGTTGCAACGCCAAATACATGGGCTGGAGAAAGATTCAATGCAGTTGCGATGAAGATCATGACTTCCTCTGGAAGGTAGCGGTATTCTTCCTGGGCGGCCTGGAGAATAGGAATCAGCTTGCCCTTGTCGAATTCAAAAGATTCTATGATGCGAAGCACCGAGGTGAATCGCCGTGCAATTTGTGGAACATCTGTTTCCGCTATTTCAGCTTTGGTCATCAATGGTCTCCTGGCAATTGTTAATGCTACTGTCCACCGAAAGACGGCGCAAAACCAAAATGGCTGGTTTCAAGCCTTAATGCAAACGGCTCAATTGAGTTTATCCTTGTCATAAAGCAACCCGGCCTGAGCTTGGTCGATGCCAAGGTATCTATATGTGTCCCCAGTTGCCCTCCTGCCCTGGGGACTACGATCAAGGAAGCCTATTTTCATCAAGTAAGGCTCAACAATGTCCTCCAGCGCTCCTCCGTCGACTTCTCCAAGCGCTGCTGCGAGGGTTCTCACACCCACCGGCCCTCCTCGAAATTTTGTGCACAGGGCTTCTAGATAGGCCCTGTCCAGCGAGTCCAGACCCAGATTGTCAACTTCGTGGAGAGTCAAGCAGGCGTCGGCAATTTCTGTTGTAATTACCCCCTGTCCCTTCACCTGGGCATAATCGCGGCAACGCCTCAATAAGCGGTTGCAAATGCGGGGAGTTCCCCGGGATCGTCTGGCTATGGCCTCGGCTCCCTTGAGGTCGATGGTTATTTCTAGTAGCCTTGCGCTTCGCTCGGCAATCACTGCCAGCTCGTCTCTCGTATAGTAATCTAGGCGGTGGACTATGCCGAATCTGTCAAATAAGGGCTTGGAAATGAGCCCAGCGCGAGTTGTGGCGCCAACAAGAGTAAATGGGCGCAAATCAACTTTTAGTGTCTGAGCACTAGGGCCTTGGCCTATGAGTATGTCCAGCTTGCGGTCTTCCATGGCGGCGTAAAGCATTTCTTCAATGGCGGCAGGGAGCCTATGGATTTCGTCAATAAAGAGAAATTCTCCATCCTCCAGATTGGTCAGAATTGCCGCCAGGTCGCCTTTTTTTTCCAGTGCAGGGGCCTGGAGCACCTTGCATGGCGAACTCATTTCATTTGCCAAAACGTGGGCCAAGGTGGTTTTTCCCAGGCCTGGCGGCCCGAACAGGAGTAGGTGGTCTAAAACTTCGCTACGGAGCTTGGCGGCAGACAGTGCAATTTCCAACTGAGCTTTCACCTTTTCCTGTCCGATGTACTCAGGTAGCCGCTGGGGGCGGAGGGAGTATTCAAAGACCTCTTCTTGTTGAGTCGGGTCAAGGTCTGGGTTGCGGTTGTCCATATGGTGCTCTACTTAGCCACACCAGCTAACCCTACTAATTTCTTAATATCTTCGTCCTTCCATCGTATGCCGCCGCCGAAGAATATGCTTCGCGTGTCCTTATTTGCAACATCTTGAATGCCAGCCTGCGCGTAGATGCCCTTCCAGAATTCATAACTGGCGGTGCCTCGATACCTTGGATTCTCCTTATCATCTCGCTTGGTGAAGTCGTATGCTAGGGCGCCAATGCGGAATCGGTCGCTGAAGGCTCTGAATTCGATGCCACCACCGCCAACCCCATCGATAATCCCCGCGTGGGCGACAAAATTTTCGCCCAGCCTCTTATTGAATTGGGCGCTGGCTGTAAATGTCTGCTCTGTTTTTATATAGCGTGAAGAAATGGGAACTTCTACAGGCTGGCCGGTGAGGGGGTCGAGCTTGGTAATGGTGTGGGTTTCGTTCCTCACCTTACCATCGGGCGTCGAGGCAAGATCGATAGAGTACCAGTAGTCGTGCCTAGGGGCCAAGGTAATCCCCATTCCAACCCTGGCGTCGCCCCTGTCAGTCCAGCTTGCCCCTCCCATGTCCAGGCGCAATTCCATATTTTTGAAGCCCGAGAGCATTTCGTTGAGGTTGTCGACTGCGTCATTTACTTTCGTGATTGTGGCCTCATCATACAACAGCTTTCCGATTGTGCCTTCGCCTTTCTCCATTTTTGCCATGATGTTTCTAAAGCTGTCGCTTGTCTCCTGGAAGCCAAGGGCCAACTTGTGGACTTCGCTTGTGATTCCCTTGATCTCAGGCCGATTTTCATCCACCATGGCGTTGAGATTAATGCCTAAGTCCTCAAATTGCTTTGCGAGTACTGGTATCCTTTCACGAAAATCCAGAGTGATGGCCTGAACGTTTTCCATTGTTCTATTAATGGCATAGTGATTGTCCTGTGCGATGCCTCTCAATTCTGAGGCCAGTACTCTAATGTTGTCTATGATCTCGTCAAGCTTCATCTGACCTTCGACACCGCCAATGCTGGCATTGAGAGCGCTAGTTATGCCCTTGATATCGGTTGCTATTACGCCAAGGCTCTCCATGATTGCATCCATGCCAACGCCTGTATGGCTGGTAAGCTGGGCGCCCACCAATGCAAGGCCCTCTCTAGGGTTGCCTGGATTTAAGTCGATATATTTTTCTCCCAATATCCCAATATTTGCCAGGCTTGCAACGGCGTTAGCGTGTACATCAACAATTTCGTCGACAGTAAAGCTTACCAAGGCCCGTCCGTTTGACAACTGAATGTCCAAAACTCTGCCAACTTCCACGCCGGCGACTCGGACCTTGCTCTGTTTTGGCAATCCTGCGGCCTGGTCGAAGCTGGCAGTGAAGGTTCTCCTTGGCTTGGCGCTAAAGAAGTTGATCTTCTCTACCTTGATGATTAACCATCCAACGACGCATATTGAGACAAGGAAAAATGATCCAACCTTGGTTTCTAGTTTCATCTCGTTTCCAAAAAAAAGTATAGCTCTAATGGCTAACCGATGGCGATGAGGCATTGGGGAGCGTGCGCTTGGGCGGAGGCGGATCTTGCAGGAATGGCCCGTCAGCGTCGCCCTTTAGGAATTGTTGCACAACCGGGTGAGGGTTGTTCTGAAATGATTCTGGCGTTTCGCAGGCAATACATTCTCCCCGGAAGAGCAGGGCTATACGGTCTGCGATGTTGAATGCGCTCTTGAGGTCATGGGTAATAGTAATGCTGGTTACTCCCAATTCGATTTTGAGTCCCAGTATGATTCGCCCGATTACATCTGTCATAACAGGGTCTAAACCGGTGGTCGGCTCATCGAATAAAAGAATTTTTGGCTTTAGTGCGATGGCCCTCGCAAACCCAACCCGCCGCTTCATGCCGCCTGATAATTCGATGGGCTTCAGTTTCTGCGTGTTCTTCATTCCGACCATGCTCAGACATTCATCGACGCGGTATGAGATTTCTGATTTTGTCATGGCAGTGTGGCGCTTTAGCGAAAAAGCTATGTTTTCTTCAACAGTCATTGAATCAAACAGGGCAGCCATTTGGAAGCACATTCCAATTTTTTTCCTGGTCTCAAAAAGCTCATTTCTGCCGAGTTCATGCACCGTTTTTCCATCAACCACCACATGGCCGCTATCTGGTGTCAAGAGGCCCATTATGTTTCGCAAAAGCACAGTTTTTCCTGTCCCAGATCCCCCCAGGACGGCAAGACTCTCGCCTTCATGCACGCGAAGGTTGACGTTGGACAGGACTACCTTCTGGCCAAACGCCTTTGAGAGACTAACCACATCGATAACGGATTTTCCAAAATTTTGAACAGCCATCGCTACACCAATAGCATTTTTGTCAGAAAGAAATCAGAAATCAGAATCCAAAGGCTGGAAATGACGACACTACTGGTGGGAGCATTGCCTACGCCTTCCGCGCCGCCCTCAGTTCTGTATCCCCGCCAGCATCCCACAAGGGCTATTATCAGGCCAAATACGAATGCTTTTGTCAAAGCAATGCCAGCATCGCGCCAAGCGAGCAATCTAAAAAACTCTTCGGCATAGACAGCGGCACTTTGGCCTTCGCCCACCACCAATATCAGGTATCCGCCCCAGCAACCTACCATGATGGAGATGGCTGTCAGCAAGGGTAGCATGGTGGCAGCTGCAATCAGCCTGGGGACAAACAGGTAATGAATCGGGTCAGTGGCAAGACACTCCAATGCATCAATTTGTTCGGTCACCTGCATCGTGCCGAGCTCGGCCGCCATTGCACTGCCGACGCGCCCAGCCATCATCAGCCCAGTAATGACCGGGCTTAATTCGCGGACTACAGCCAAACCTTCAACCTGGCTTGCCATGCCCTCAGCCTGGAATTGACGAAATCCAAAGGCCAACTGGACAGCAAACACTGCGCTTACGGCAAGCGAAGTCAGTACTACAACGGGGATTGAATTAACGCCTACAGCCGCAAATTGGTGCATCAGATTGGTTAAATCGAATGGGCGGCGAAAAACTGCGCGAAAAGCCCTAAAAGACAGGACTGCAAAATCGCCAGCTTTGTCAACGGCCCGAATTATTTTGATGCCGATGGAGTCTAAAAAATTAGTCAGCATTTATACCTGCGTGCGAATAGAACCATGATATCAAATCATAGCACTTTGCAATTATGATTCTGCCTCAGTAAAAACTATGCCTACATTGTGGACTTGCCCTTTGCTTTTAGCCTGGCCCGGAGGGCTTTCGCCGCTCCGCTTCGTATGGTTGTTTCAGGCCGTGTCAGTACAATGGAGTCTTTGGGGGCATCAGAGGTCAAGGTCGTCCCTGCACCCAAAATTGCCCGATCTCCGACTGCCACCGGGGCAACTAGCTGGCAATCGGAGCCGATGAATACGTCCTTCCCAATGATGGTCTTGTGTTTGTTAAATCCATCATAATTGCACGTGATGCATCCAGCGCCGATGTTAGTCCCTTTGCCAACTTCACAATCGCCAAGATAGGACAGATGATTCGCCTTTGCGCCTGCGCCGAAGTGTGCCTTTTTGGTTTCTACAAAATTGCCGAGGCTAGCTCCAGAATCTATCCTGGAGCCCTCCCTCAGATGGGCAAATGGGCCAATTCTTGTCCTGTCTCCAATATCGGAGCCCTCAATTATGCAGTAGGGGCGCACCTCAGTACATGGGCCAAGGGATGAATTGCGTATTATTGAGCCCTGCCCAATCGTGGCTCCTTCGCCCAAAGTAACAATGCCCTCTAGCCGGACATTAGGCTCAATCAGTACTCCACTGGAGGAAATTTTGGCCCTCGGCCCCACAAAAGCAGAACTGGGCTCAATGAATGCCACGCCTGCATCCAGCCAATAGTTTACGATGCGCGCTCTGGTGACTTCCTGCATCTTAACTATATCTCGCCTTGTATGGATTTCTAAGAAATCGTCTGGGTCGCAGTACAATCGCTCCAATTCAGTGTCAATTGTTATCTGCTTAACTAAATCTTCAAATACAAAATCTTTTGGCAGTGCGCGAACGGCGGAGCTAAGAATGGAAAGCGGCAACGAAATTGGGCCCACAATGGGCGACAGATTGTCGCATTGCCCCTCCGGAACCAATATGCCAGTTGTTGAGGCCAACAATTCAATTGATTTTTTGCCAATCAACGGCTGGGTTGATTTTAGCAAGAGGATTTGTGTTTCTGAGTCAGCCCCAAGTGTTTCTGACAACTCCTGTATTGAGTCAGCCAAGCCGGAGCCTCCGATGCACTCAATCTTGGCTTGGAACTCTATCTCTGACCCTGCATTTGAGAGATGCGAAATAGCTTCATCGTGGTGGCTTCCAGCAAGGATAAAAATTTGTGAGACAGATTCTGGTACTGCGCGCAACTGCCAAAATAAAATTGGGTCGCCTAGGACTTTCTCCATGCAAATGGGGAGTATACTGTTTGGCGGTCCGGTCTCAGTAGCGACGATAATAGTTGTTAGCGTCATTTGATCACCTCAAAAGGGAATGTGCAAGCTCAGCTGCAGCGAGGGCGTTGTTGGGGTTGGCAATCCACTTGCCCGCAATGTCGAAGGCGGTGCCATGGTCTGGCGAAGTGCGAATGAAAGGCAGGCCAAGTGTTAAATTTACGGCGCTATCAGGCTCAAGCAGTTTTACGGGAATGAGGCCCTGGTCATGATACAGGGCGACAACTCCATCAAATTTTCCTTTGGAGGCCTTTTGGAAAATTGAGTCTGCAGGGTAGGGGCCAGTAAAGATTGGCTTGATAGTTGTGAAATCACTAAAAGAAATATTGGCGACGTCGATGGATTTTTCTAACATTTTTTCTTCGTTGCCAAATAGGCCGCCTTCTCCTGCATGGGGGTTGATGGCGCATAGTGCTATTCTGGGGCTGTTCAAATCAAACAAACTGGCGAACTGCCGCGCTGTAAAAATCAGAGTCGTTGCAACCGCATCAATGTCAAGTTCTTCAAGCACTGACCGCAGGCATTGATGGACTGTATGCAGGACAATTTTTAGACTGGGGCTTATAAAGGCCATCCGCACTCGTTGCGACCCTGATATTTTTTGCAACAGTTCTGTGTGGCCTGGAGAATCAATGCCAGCCATGAAGAGAGCTGTCTTAGAAATGGGCAAAGTGAGCAAGGCATCTGCATTGCCAGACATAATACCGAGAGTAGCAACTCTAACGGCTTCTGCGGCGCACTTGCCGGATAGAGCGCTAGGTTTTCCTATCTGAAAACCTGAGCGGGACATTTCTGGAGTTGAGTCGACCCAGTCTAACTCCATGGATTGAAATATTAACTTGCCGCTACAGAATTTGTATTCGATGTCATGCTTGGGTAAAATCGAAAGCCCGACAGCGCTACCATAAATGGTGATTTGCCATTTCTTTGTAATGACCGGCAAGATTTTGAGCAATATTTCGGGGCCTATGCCGCAAGGGTCTCCAAGGGTTATTGCCAAGCGAGGTGCCGGTTTCATGCAGATTAACTCATGCCAGAAAAATGTTGTGCCAAGTTGCGACCACTAGATTGCGCCACGGTATAAGGTGACTCGAAAGCTGTGCCCAGAAGTTTTTTAAAATACGGGCTTCTCTCGTGTTAAAAACTTTGGCGTTTCGTTCAAAGTGTTTTGAACGAAACTCTTAGTATACCAGCTCCAACCGGTACGGCGGACTCCAAGTCGGGCCGCTCTAAATAACAAGGCAATATGGATTTCTTTCCGAATCTTCCGACTTTTTATTCGTATAGCTGAGTGTCATGGGCTGTGGGGTCGAGATGTCCCTCCTCTTTTTTTGTTCCCCGTGCCCTTCGCACCCTAGGTTCTTCCTCTTGCTTATATATATACTTTATGTTGTGTTTTGGGAGCAGGATGTTTGGTTCCCTCTGGCAACCGACCTTCAGGCAATGTTTGTCATACCACTCAATGATGCCCCTGATTTTTTCTCCATCTTGAAGAACTATCACCATCGGCGTTTTGGCCTGCATTTGTTTCAGATAGTAAAAACTCTCGGCGTTTGTCTGCTCCGGCGGCGCAATGCGGCGGCGCGCACTGGACGTCCCCTGAGGAATGGTCGCCGCGCCGGGACTGCCGTTGTTGCTGGTTGGAGCTTGCCCATCGCTTGAGGCCTTAGCAGGCGATTGTGAATCCGGCATGCGGGATCGTGCTTTCCTGCCCAATTTTTCTTTAATTTCACCCATATTCGGGCGTATCAGCTTCCTATTCATCGATTTTTCCTGAAAAGTGCCAAATGCAACGGTAAAGCGAGCCGAATAAATTGCGGACCAGTCAAACAGGCAAGCGAAACGTTGGCACGAGTCTAACACCAAAGCCGCGTGTGGTCAATACTCAGTTGCGGAAATTACTCTTCGTGTTTTTCTAGCGGAATTTTCAGTATTATTTCTGTTCCTGCATTGATTTCGCTACTAATGCTAATCTCCCAGCCCATACGCTGGGTGAGTTGAAACACAAGACTCATTCCAATCCCAGTTCCTTCGCTAAAGCCGCTACGAAAAGGTGTAAATATGTCACCAATTCTTGACTTGTCCATGCCAATGCCGTTGTCTGCAATAGTCAGGCTCAATCTATCACCTTGAATTTTCTGGATCATTTTTATCATTGGTTCGACTCTGCCTCTTACGGCCTTTCTCGAGTTGCTCAACAAATTGGTCAAAATTTGGTGACTGCCCAGGGCATCTCCAAGTATCCGTACTTCCAGGGGAGAATCGATATCCAAAGCCAAATCTGAATATCTGTGGTCTGTGTCACATGTGGCCTTAACCTCTTCTAGCAGGTCAGGCAACCATAGTGGCTCAATTTTGAGGTCTCGCGGGCTTGCTAGCTCCAAAAAATCTGTAACGACCGCCCCGATTCTTTTTGATTCTCTTATCAAGATTGTCATTACTTTTTCTACAATTGACCAATCTGAATTTTGTTTTTGGAGTATTTGCACGCAGCCAGTGATAGATGCCAGAGGAGTTCTCATTTCGTGGGCAAGCTCGCTGGATAATTCTCCTACAGCGGCAAGACGCTCGCTTAGGCGCATTCTTGCCTCCATTGCTTTTATTTTGGTGAGATCCTGGAAGAGAATTAGGAAACCCGTTTGCTGATTTTCGCTGTCCATCAGGGGAGAAATAGTTCCGCCTACAATTTTTTCTGCTCCGTCCGAAGTCGTGAGAGCGCGCTCGAAGTGGCTTGTCTCAGGAACTGTTTTTTTTACTGCAAGTTCGATGGCGTCCAGCGCTTGTAATGGTAGCCCAGGCAATATCCTTGTTTGAAGAATTTGTTCCGCAGAAGGGTTTGCGCTTGTCAATATTCCCTTTAAGTTTGTGGTTACTAAGCCAGAAGTCATGGATTCCACGACGTTGCGGTAAAGAGTGCTGAGTTCATCGACGACAGCTTCAGATTTGCTTAGATTTGACCCAAGATTTTCAAGGCGACTGCGAATGGAAACTACAACGAGAGTCGCAACCATTATTTGAAGCGTTGTAAAAGCAATTAGCCAAAACTGTTCCGAAGGTAGCAAATCGCTTTGAATTTCTAAATGGCCAAACAGGGGGGCAATTTTGCTGGAAAAAAGCACAACGCAAAGGGCATACATGGAAATGGAAACCGCGCCTACACCGATAATAGTATTGATGCCCACATAGAATGCCGAAGCCAGTACAGGGAAGATATATAGAGCGGCAAGGCCAGCCTTGGCTACACCGTGAAAGGAAACCAAAAGAGTCACCAAAAAACATAACAGAAATAAATTCAGATATATCCAGGGACGGCTGGGGACAGAAAATGGAGAACCAAGTCTTAAAGTCGAGCGGGAGGCCTCAAAAACTGACTCAATAAACAGTGTGCCCAAGCAGAACACATATATCCATTCGCCTACAGAGCCGTTGTGAGGTTCCATGTCAAGGGCAAAATGCAGTATTAACAATGCAAAAGAGGCCACAAACCTCAAAGCCAGAGGCAAGAAAAGGCCAGCGGTTTTGAGGTCTTGCGGCAATGGCTCTAAAAACCGATTCATCCCATAAGCATACTTTAATAGTCAGCAATGAAGCTGGATTTTTTCCGGTTTTTGAGTTGGCTTTGCCGCCAGTTACCGCAAACCGGAGTAGTTCAGTTTTGGGATAAAAAGTTGGTAGGGGTGTGTTGGTCTGCACTCAAAAAAAACTTGCTTGACGGTATCAATTCATATGCTAGTATAAAAATCCGTTCAAGATAGCGGGTGTAACTCAGTGGTAGAGTGCAACCTTGCCAAGGTTGAAGTCGAGGGTTCAAATCCCTTCACCCGCTCCAGTCCGTAGTAGGCAACAGGGCAACTTGCCCGGCCGTGACGTTGAAAGCCCAGGGCGCCGTCGCCAAGTGGTAAGGCCGCAGACTGCAAATCTGCCATTCATCGGTTCGATTCCGATCGGCGCCTCCAGGTTATTGTGTGTTGACGTCGGATCTAGATACAGGCTGCCTTGAGCTCTTCGATTTTGTCAGTCTTTTCCCAAGAGAATTGACTACGGCCAAAGTGCCCATACGAGGCCGTCTGTCTGTAAATAGGTTTTTGCAAGCCCAAAAGCTCAATCATGGCCTTCGGGGTGCAACTGAACACCTTTCTTACAGCCTTGACTATTTGGTCTGTGTCTATACTGCCAGTCCCGAAGGTATCAATATGTATTGACACCGGCTCTGCAACGCCGATGGCATATGCCAGCTGTATCTCGCATCGCTTTGCCAACCCTGCTGCGACAATATTTTTTGCGATGTATCGCCCCATGTATGCTGCGGAACGGTCTACCTTGCTTGGGTCTTTGCCAGAAAAGGCCCCGCCGCCGTGGTGCCCGCTACCGCCATAGGTGTCAACGATAATTTTTCTGCCCGTCAGGCCTGCATCTCCCATGGGGCCACCGATAACGAAGCGGCCAGTGGGATTGATGTGAATTTTAGTATCGTTGTCCAGCAATTCGGATGGCAAGGCCGCATTTATGACTTGGTTTTTGATGCTGTCAAAAATATCTGATTGTTTAATTCCCTCATCATGCTGGGTTGAAATAACGACTGTGTCAATGCGGGTCGCCTTGTCACCGATGTACTCTACTGTCACCTGACTTTTACCGTCAGGCCTGAGCCATGGGAGGGAACCATTGTGACGGACTTCTGCCAATTTTTTTGTAAGGGCATGAGCAAAGTGGATAGGGGCCGGCATTAGCTCAGGCGTTTCATCGCAGGCGTACCCAAACATCAGACCCTGATCTCCAGCACCGCCTTTATCGACTCCCATCGCAATATCGGGAGATTGCTTGTTTATTGCCACAAGGACAGAACAAGAAGCCCAGTCAAATCCTTTTTGGTTCTGGTCATAGCCAATATCCCTCACGACCCCCCTGGCGATTTCATCAACCGGAATATATGTATTGGTGGTTATCTCGCCTGCAACTAAAATCAGTCCAGTGGATAGGAATGTCTCACAAGCAACGCGGCTGTTTGGGTCGTCTTTGAGAGCTGCGTCTAAGATGGCGTCTGATATTTGATCTGCCATTTTGTCAGGGTGGCCCTCGGTCACGCTCTCAGACGTAAAAAGGTGTTTCCGTGCACTAGTCATTCTATCTCCATGTCAGAATGCGTTTAGTCTGATGATAGTCGCAGTTTTGAAAAAAAACAAATCCAGGAGCGGGTGGTGCTAAACAGCAGTTCAACATATTTGAGGTAATTGCTAAACCGGAGGTTTTACGAGGGGCTCATTCCTCCACTGTATTTTCCAGCCATGGTTTCGTTCTCAACCTTTCTACGGTTTTCTCGAGAAAGCAATCTATATTCATTTTTTTGGACTCGCCCAGCGCCGGGATTACCGCCCGCTCAAATCCCAGGCGCTCTGATTCCTGAATACGCAACTGAATTTGAGACACAGGGCGGATTTCGCCTGTGAGGCCAACTTCTCCCACAAACAGGCACTTGTGCTTGAGCATGCGCCCGGTGGCGCTGGAGGCGAGAGCTGCAATGACAGCAAAATCGGCAGCAGGGTCTTCGATTTCCAACCCGCCTGCTACATTGATATATACATCCCTGTCATGGAGCTGAATTCCGCCCCTGCGTTCAGCCACGGCACACAACATAGCCAGGCGCTGTCCATCGATGCCAAGAGCCGTTCGTCGCGGAATCCCTAGACCGGCTGAGGCGACGAGAGCTTGAATTTCAACGACTACAGGGCGAGTCCCAGACAAAACGACCGTAGCCGCGCAACCTGGGCTGGGTTCCGCTTCTAAGAAAAACGGGTTGCCCTCAGCCGGAACCAAGCCATTTTCCATCATAGCGAACACCCCAAGTTCGAAGGCTGCCCCGAAGCGGTTTTTTAGTGCTCGAAGTATTCTGTGGTGATGGTGGCGATCTCCCTCGAACGCGAGTACTGTGTCAACTAAGTGTTCTAATACTTTTGGTCCCGCCAGTCCGCCGTCTTTTGTAACATGCCCTACCAATACCAGCGGCGTCCCAGTTGATTTTGCCCACCTTGCAAGCAGTGTGGCACAGCCTCTTACTTGACTCACGCTTCCCGCGCTGGATTCAAATTCTGGATCGAAAAGCGTCTGAATGGAATCAACCAAAAGCAGGGCAGGTCGCATTCGGTCAGCAATGGCTAAAATTTCCCTGACATCTGTTTCTGCCAGCAAATGTATGTTTGGCAACTCAGTACCCAGGCGCTTTGCACGGATGCGGATTTGGCGCTCACTCTCTTCGCCTGAAGCGTAGAGAGTTTGGCCTGGAATCTTTGCTGCCCACTGAAGCAACAGAGTTGATTTTCCAATTCCTGGTTCGCCGCCAAGTAGCACCACCATTCCTGGCACCACCCCCCCGCCTAGGACTCTGTCAAGTTCAGGCAAGCCGACAGGAGATCTACTGGCATCTGTAATTTCTACGTCCGTCAAGGATACGGGCCCGGAATAGTCGCTTTTGACAATGGTTCCGCGAGCCCCATCCAGGCTTTTTCTGATATGACCGCGGATTTCCTCTACCGTGCCAAAAGATTTGCATGACCCACATTTGCCCACAAGTTGTGAAAACCTTGCCCCGCATGCTGTGCATTCAAAAATTGAGGTCGTTCGCGCCATTCAAAACTCCTATGAATGAAATGATGCCAGCATACAGCGGTTCAACCAATCGTAGCTTACACTGGAGTTTCGCACGGTTCCTTTTGGGATATATGTGTGTAAATTGGCATTTCCCAGTGATATCGCCGGATTGCGGAAAACTCAGCGGATTTCTGCCTTGATTCTTTGAAGCTACTACCTATTTTACTTTGATATCTGTTTTAAAAATGAAATTATTTTTATTTAACTAAATATATTTCAATATTTACATTTCACAGTTTGTGATTTTATATTTTCATTGGGTATTGAAAGTTTTCCACAATTTTTGACTGTCGATTCTGAGACAAACGTTATTACTATTGGGCTAATTTCTGAAACTGAAATTTAAAAATTTTTTGTAATTCAACGGAGTTATAGCAGTTCAAGTGGCGGCTAAGGCATTTAATGTCCGGGGACTTGCAAAACCGGAGGTTTTGCGAGAGGTTCCGTTAATTGGAACCGCTATATTTCACAGTGTCTGCCACCCTCTGGCTCGAGTCGCCTCCAAAGCAATAAGTGATGAAGAAAAAAAACCTGGCAATAATTAATATCTGAGTTAACATGGAGGTTCTGCCGACAGAACAGTCGGGATTCCGGCCCCATGGACTGGGGTGACAAACATAGAGGTGGACGAATGTCCAAACTGAACGATCTTATCAAAGGCATGGCCTCAAAACAGGTAGGCCGTATTAAGGTGCGCGATGCTTCGCTTGTCGATGATGAATCGCCCGAGGGCAAGGAATTTTTTGCTGCCCTTCAAGGCGAGACTCGAGCCCTTAGGGAAGAAGAAGTTGTCAAAGGGGTCGTCGTTGAAATTCGCGGCAAAGACGTGATAATCGACATCGGCTACAAGGGATCTGGCACCATCAACCTAGATGAATTTGCGAACCCTGACGGCACGACAGGTGTCCAGGTTGGCGATGTAGTGGAAGTGCTGGTCGAGCATCTGGAGGATCACCGGGGCAACGTGCGCTTGAGCCGAGAACGAGCTGAAAAGATGAAGATTTGGGACGAGGTAGAAAAAGCCTTTAGAGCAAATCTAACAGTTCACGGTGTCGTTTTGGAGAAGGTCAAGGGAGGGCTGGCCGTGGATATTGGCATTCGAGCCTTCCTTCCCGGTAGCCAGGTTGACTCGAAGCCCGTACGCAACCTTGACCCTTACCTTGGCAAGTCTTTTGACATGAAAGTAATCAAGGTCAACCGTCGCCGCGGCAATATTGTGCTATCCCGAAAGCTGTTCATGGAGACGGTCAATGCCAATTTGAAGGAGGAGACCCTCTCTGGGCTTGAAGAAGGCAAGCTTGTCGAAGGGCAAGTTAAAAACATAACTGAATACGGTGCGTTTATAGACCTTGGTGGCGTAGACGGTCTCTTGCACATCACAGATATGTCCTGGGGGCGCCTGAATCATCCAGGCGAAATGTTCCAGGTAGGAGACAAGATCGAAGTTGCAGTATTAAAATACGACCGTGACAGCGAACGCGTTTCTTTGGGCTACAAACAGAAATTCCCCGATCCGTGGCTCACCGTGGAAGAGCGTTTCCCGCTAAATGCCATGGTCAAAGGAAAAGTTGTTTCCATTACCGATTACGGCGCATTTATTGAGATGGAGCCCGGCGTTGAGGGCTTGGTGCATGTCTCAGAAATGAGCTGGACTAAGAAGGTCAAGTCCGCTAAGGGTATGGTCAACCTTGGCGATGTAGTAGAAGCCCAGATACTGCAAATTGATACAGAAAACCGCCGGATATCACTGGGCATGAAGCAAGTAACCCCCAATCCATGGCTGGCAGTGGCCGAAAAATACCAGCTCGGTCAGACGGTGACGGGTACTGTCCGCAACATCACTGAATTTGGCGCATTCATTGAGATCGAAGATGGTGTCGATGGCCTCATCCATGTAACGGATTTTAGCTGGACAAAAAAGATCAAGCATCCAAGCGACATTGTCAAAAAGGGCGACAGCGTCACGGCCAAAGTGCTTAACCTGGATCCCGTTTCTCAGCGCATGAGCCTCGGTGTCAAACAGCTGGAACCCAATGTCTGGGAAATATTCTTTGAAAAGCACCAGGTTGGCGATGCCATTGTCGGAAAGATTGTTCGCGTAGCCGACTTTGGTGCATTTGTCGATTTGGGAGATGGAATTGAAGGCCTGGTGCACGTTTCCGAGTTGGGCCGCAAGCGCATTGAGGACATAAATAAAGAGTTTGCTGTCGGTCAAGAACTCACCATGAAAATCGTCAAGCTGGATCCGACCGACCATCGTATTGGCCTATCCGTAAAGCAGCACGAGTTGGATCAGGAGCAAAGCGAAGTGGAAGCCGCTAAGGCCTCTGGCCAGCCATTCAAGAAAGCCACCCTGGCTGATGCTTTTGCCAAGGCCGAGAGGGAAGAATAACCTTTAGTTGCTAGTTGCAAGTTACGAGTTGCAGGAGCCGTTTTCATAGCCGGAAGCTTGAAAATGGCTTGGCCTGTTGTGATTTTCCAGAAACTATTTTGCGTTTTACGACACCATCACGATAGGTGTCGTATTTGTGATAGCACACACTGTGGTAGCCTGTTCGTTTGGAGGTGGCGCGTTGAAATCACTACTGTTGTGGCCTGTCTTAGTTGGCCTGCCGCTGGCGGCGCAGTCTGATTTGTTCCAGCAGGCTATCATGAATACCATAAAAAGCTCATCCCAGCCCACCTTGTTGGTCTTTGAGCAAGATGCAAACCCATTGGCCCCATCTTTCAGAAAATTGCTACAGGACGAGGGCATTTCTGATTTGGGGCTGAGGCTTTCGGTTGTGCCCCAAGTTGTCAGGGGGCCCAGCGCCTCCGGCGATCCAAGCATATCCCTGCGAAGGCTTTTTGCGCTTGGGCCTAGTATCCGATGGGTGGTTGTGGATTCCAAAGAGCAGGTGTTGTTTGCGGGCAGTAGTCTGCCAGATGCAAATGAATTTGCCCAGCAATTGGCTACCAAGGGTGTCCAAAGCCCTCTAAGTATTCTTAGACAATTTCTTAAGACGCATCCTGACCATTTGGATGCCCGGGTCGAATTGCTCCATTTGCAACTAAAGAATGCTGACAAGCGCACTAGAGAGTTGCTGGACATAGAGCCGGAGCCGGTAGCGCAAAACCCATTGTCGAGGGCCATTGGAAATGTAGCATCACCCGCAGGTGAGATGCCTGGAAATTCGTTTACAGCAGTTATGAATGTTCGTACAGCTCCCGGTCAAACAGCCACACTCAATTTCACCCCCTCTGGCGGGGCGAGTGCCGATGCCCCCAAACCCAAGCCAATTCCAGCAGATAAAGTGTTGGATACCGTAGCCGACCTTACTATTTGGAGCGGCTACGCGGAATCGCTGGATCGCCTCTTTGTGGCAGACGACTGGATTGCAGTCGGCTTAGTTTTCGAAAGGAGCGATTACCCTATAGAAGTCTGTAGCCCCTTGCTGAAGGGACTGTACAGAAGAAAGATAGGCCAGGTGGAGGCCGCCCTGGAAATAGCGCCTGGTGATTCCAGGCTCTGGTCTATATGGATTAGGATGGCTGATGTTGTGGGTGGCCGGAGCATACTCGCCGTGGTCGAGCGTCTGGCCCAGCAACCGGGCAACGATTTTTCATCCTGGCCGGAGGATGTCAGAAAAAAATTAGTAACAGACGCACGCAACACGAGCAAGTGGAATTTTCTTGCTGAGCATCTATGGTCGGTGTACGAACGGGCATCCAAAACGAACGTTAGCTATAGTGCAGAGTCAACCGCCCCGGGCTTCAATCAAAACGAAGCTCTGCGGAGGATGATGGACAGCATATACACTGACCAATGGGAAAATGTTATTGAGCCTTTGCTGGAAGCCCTTATTCGGATGAACGACGAAGGCAGGGCCGATGTCATACTTGACACATTGAAGGGTAGGGGCGAAACCCACGTGCAGAGGGCCATGGGCCTGGCAAACAGGTGCGACAGGCCCGACCTTGCTTTGCGATGGGGCATTTTTGTCACAGAAAAAGAAGCTGAAGCCTAGGAGGTGGCCATTGAATGTATGCACATTTATTACCATTTTGGCTATCTGCTTTGCCCCGGTCGCGTTGATAGGCCAAGCCGGAACCCGGATGCAGGCTATCAGCACAGCCTCCCTTGGCGCTACAGATCTTCGCGGTTTATTGTCCCAGGTTGCTTCAAATCCACCTGCGACCATGGTGATACTTGATTCAAAAGAAAAGGAATGGGATGAGGCCTTTGCTAACATTCGTCGAGAGGATCCCTTTGCAATTTTCAATTTGCATTTTGTCCCCCTAACCGTTGACCAAGGGGCTGGCAATGAATTAAGGGAGAGGGAAGGGTGGCCCGAACAGCGTCCCCGATGGGCAATCCTCAATCCTGAGGGAAAGGTGGTAGCCGATGGGGCCAGTCTCCCTACAGCGGCCCAACTTGCAGATGCTTGCTTTAGTGCTCGAATAACTAGCAAAATAGAAGTTTATCGGCAATTCCTGCGGGAGCATCCAAACCATGAAGAGGCCCGAAGGGCCATGCTGAGGGAAATGCTTGAAACAGCCGAAAGAAGAACACGGTATGCCTTGTCTGTACCAGAATCTCGTAATGAGTCAATGTTTTCCACCGTGGTATCAATTGGTAGCATAAGATCGGCCTTTGACAACAGCGACAGCGGAGGCCCTTCTGCCCAACAGATTGAAAACTTGCCTGAATTGACATCTGAGGCCGACGAGCGCATTTGGAGGGACTACTGCACCGAGTTGCAGAGATACCTGCAAGGAGTCACTTGGCAGTCGAGCGACAACGCAAACGCGAATGCAACAAACACACTTGTGATTCGCATGCCAAAGCCAATAACTTCGGCATGGGCCATTTTTAGCCCTCTTACCAGAGCAACCTACTCCAGAATCGCATCCAGCGTCGAAGATGCCCTGGCGCGCCAACCTTCTTCAACAACGCTTTGGAGGCTTTGGGTCAGCCTGCAAAAGGCCCGCGCCACAAAATCAATGACGGTGTTGCTCGCAAATCTCGAGCCGTCCCCGACCGTCCCTGCTGGAAACTGGCCTCCGGAATCGATTCGCACAGAGTTCATAAGGAATTGCCGCGAAATAGGCGATTGGGAGGCCATTCAGGATTTAGTCGAGCCTATTTGGAATTTTCAGAAAACACTGGGAGAAAGTTTACAGCCACAGACCAGAAATACTGGAGGAGTGAGCTTCAATTTAGGCAGTTCATTTTTTAATCAGGGCTTCTGGACCCAGAATGGGGAAGCATATCTTGAGGCGTTGCTTATGCGCGGCCGCATCAGCGATGCCGAGCAGATGATGAGGACATGGGAATCAGGCTCAGGTTGGCTAGGGGCCTTTACTTCTGCCGCCAATATCGCCCAGAAGCTGGGCCTAGAAAACGTCTCGAAGCAGTGGAGGGAACTGGGCGAGGATAAATAGCCCGGCTGATTTCGGCCTTTCATGAATTTGCCCGGTTTTTCCATCTCAATAATCTTTATACTGATTGTGCGGTCTATTGTTTGTAGCCAAATACCGAGTCGCAATCAAAAGATTGCACCTCGGTATTTGGTGACGCGAAAGCGGCACCCGCAAATTTTTGAAAATACGGGCTCTGCTCGTGTTTGAAAAAACTTTGGCGTTTCGCGTTCAAAGTATTTTGAACGCAACTTGGTATTATGGGGTGGACTTGATGAAGCTGGTTTTGTGGTTATTACTATGTGTGCCGCCGTATTTTTTAATGGCCCAGCCCGCACAGTATGCCTCTGTCGATCGATTCAGGCAGATGTTGAGGGATTCACAGCGTGGGATGCTTGTGTTGATCGAAGACGAAATCAATCCACTGTACCCCGCATTCAGAAAGTTATTGCAAGAAGAAGGCTTGGCTGAGCTGAGGCTACGACTATGGATAATTAGGGAAGAGAGGGAATCGGAGCTAATTGAGCACCTTAGGTCGCGTTTTTCTTGGGACGTTGGCCCTCGGTGGGCTTTTATTGATGCAAATGAACGATGTTTGGCTCAAGGGACGGCCCTCCCGACAGACCAGGCCTTGTCAGATCAGCTAGTACAGGCAGGGGTTGAGAGTCCGGTTAGGCGGCTACGTGCATATGTGCGTCAATATCCTGAAAATCTTGACGGGAAATTGGCCCTGTTAAGTACTCTGCGTAACATCGCCGATGAGCGCACGAGGGGAATTGTCGGCGAACAACAACTATATCTAGGGCAGGATGGAAGGCCCAGGGCACTCGGCGGCTCTGTGCGTACAAGGCAAATGAGCGAGATGGTAGATGCTGTAGGGGCTAGTGAGAAACCATTTCAGCTTTTGCCTGAAGATGATCTCAAGATTTGGATTAGGTGGGCAGACGAGTTCGATCGGCTGATGGCGACCGGACAATGGCTCGAGTCTGATTTTTCTTTTGGTTTTGGCGCCGATTTTTTGGACAGGCACAGTCAAATCGTCCGGGATACATACAGAAAGCGAATTGGACTTGTGGAGGATGCACTCCGCAAGTGGCCCGGTAGCAACAGGATTTGGGGAATATGGCTCCACATGTTTCTGGTGCTGGGGGATAGATCCGCCAAGGCGTTTGTGGATAGCCTGGTGCCGATGCCTGATTCAGCCATCGGCACCTGGCCACCACATGAAGCCAAGATGGTTCTTATTCAGGAAGCAAGACGAACCGGCTATTGGCGGGATGTCCGCGACATACTCTGGGATTCTTGGCTCCAATTCTGCCAGTCTATGTCTGAAGTCCGACGAGGTGTTAGCCCAGGCGGCAGAAACCCATGGGATGGGGGCCGCATCGTTCCCAGAATGCTAGAGGCACAGTGGCAACAGCTATTTGATCCCCTTATCGAATCACTTATTATGACCGGCGATATTTCTAGTGCGGATACGGTTTTGAGCCAACTTAAGGAGTTAGGGGGAGGAGACGAAATATCTAACCTCGCCGTGGCCATAGCTGAGCGTTGCCAGATGCCGCGAGTAGCAGAACGATGGAAAAACCTTTTTTAGTAACATGGGGAGTGGAAGAAATGTTGAGACGGAGGGATTGTCTGTTAGTTCGTTTTTTTCAATTTCTCCTTCTTATCATATTTATCCCATTGCCTCCCTTGTTTGCTCAGGGGCAGCGCCAGGGTAGCAATCCGGCCACGCAACAAAATAATAGGCAAGCCAGCGGGAGGGCTGGCTTTGCTATGCCTGCCCTGCTGAGAATGGTTCAGGACAGGCCGCCTGCATCCATATTGGCGCTTGACGGCGAGGGTAGGCTGGAGCCGTTAGTGGCTGGCCTGCTTCAGCAAGACCCGCTGATTGCGCTGAACCTCAACTTGATCGGATTGAATGTCTACTCTGGAGCCGGTCTGGAACTAATCCAGAGAGAGGGCTGGACTGCAGGTGCCCCGAGATGGTGTCTTATGGCGCCTGACGGTACAGTTTTGTTTAGTAGCGGTTCGCCGCCGACGCCAAGCATGATCATGGATGCCTTCAGAAGCGCCGGGCTACATAGCCGTCAGGATATCCTACGGCGGTTTTTAGCCAATCATCCAGGCCATGCCGAAGCAAAGCTGGCTCTCTTGGGTGAGCTGAGGGCTGTGGCAGAGACAAAGACACGGGTAATGCTGGGACTTCTGGGCAGACAAAGCGGCTCTCAGGCAGGAGGACTGGGATCACAGGCCATTGGCGCAGGAGCATCCGCCTCTCCCCCTCTGATTCAATTGCTGGATTCTGCGGTTGATGGCGAAATATGGGGCGAATACGCAAGGGAGTCCGATGGCGCATTTCAGGCGGGGATTTGGAAAGAGGATACCGATCAACTATGGGGCCGAGGATCGGCGAGAATGACGAATGCGGGCCCATTTGGGGGACTGTTCCGAGGTGGCGGCACATCAATGGTGAGCAATCTTGGGCAACACAGCCCCACGATGAAGAGGCTTTACAACCGTTGGCTACCGGATATCGAATATGCGCTTTTAAGGCGGCCTACCAGTTACCAGCTTTGGGATTTTTGGCTAGTTGTGCAGCGAGTTGCCGGTGGAAGGGACTTGGGCGAGATTATAGCCAACATAGTGCCCGGCCCGGATGACCGCAACCGTGATATCCCTCCCTCTGCGATCCGCAGGGATTGGATTAGGGATTGCATCAACAGGCATGACTGGCGCATGGCCGAGGATGTTGCCAGGGTGGCATGGGAGCACTTGCTGGTTGCGGCGGCAGATTCAGCCAACAGGTCAGTGCAGGCCATACCTATGACCGGAGGAAGGGCGCGCGGTGGATACATGACTCCCCTTAACTCCAGCGCATGGACTAGCATTTTGGAACCATACCTGGAAGTGTTGCTTCGTCAGCAAAAGACCAGCATCGCCGACGCTGTCGTGCAACATTGGTTCAATTCTGATGGCTGGCTAGATGCCGCTCAGAGGGCACGGAATTTGGCAAACCGAATGGGGTTTCCGGAATTAGGCAATAGGTGGGGCTCTTATGCTCCGGCCAGGAGATAGACTCGGATAAGGCTGGCGCTTCGCCTCTTTTGCTGGCCGTTAAGCAAACATCTAAAGCGTTACCAGGTACTAGGTATAAACTGGTAGCATGGAGTTTGCATGTCTCTCGCTACCGAAATTGAACGCAGAAGAACTTTCGCAATAATTTCCCACCCCGATGCCGGCAAGACGACCCTGACGGAAAAGCTACTGCTGTATGGGGGAGCAATTGACAGGGCTGGCTCTGTGAAGGGCAGGGAAAAAAAGGGACTGGCCCAGTCGGACTGGATGAGCATTGAGCAGGAACGCGGCATCAGCGTGACAAGCGCGGCAATGCAATTTGATTACAAGGGCTATGCCGTCAACCTGCTTGACACTCCCGGGCACCAGGACTTCAGCGAAGATACATATAGGGCGCTGACCGCCGCAGACAGTGTGGTGATGTTGCTGGACTGCGCCAAGGGAGTGGAAGAGCAGACCAAGAAGCTATTCCGAGTGGCAAGTGAGCGCAGATTGCCGATTTTTACCTTTATCAACAAATTAGACAGGCCGGGGCGAGAGCCAATTGAGCTGATTGATGAGGTTGAAGATCTGTTAGGGCTTCCTGCGGTTCCAATGACCTGGCCCATTGGAAGCGGCCCCGATTTTAAAGGAGTCTTTGTTAGGGCGACTGGTCAAATCCAGGTATTCCAAAAAGCGAAAGCAGGGCAAAAGGCAAGGCTTTTGGGCCAGGGCGGCTTGAATGATTCAGAAATCCTGGAGTTGCTCACGAAAGAAGAACATATGCGGCTAGAGGACGATATCGGGCTAATGGAGTCCGTCTTATCCCCGTTTGACACAAACGAATTTTTGGCAGGCAGGCAGTCTCCCATGTTTTTTGGTTCTGCCATCAACAATTTTGGAGTCGCAGAGTTTCTGGATGAATTTCTGGGCTTGGCCCCGGCCCCGGGCTCGCGCCCACAAAAAGACGGTAGCCAAATAATGCCTGAATCGGCTTTTACAGCCTTCATATTCAAGGTGCAGGCCAATATGAATAAAGCCCACCGCGACCGCGTAGCCTTTGCCAGGGTGGTTTCTGGGCACTTCGAGCGAGGCATGGACGCGCTACACGTTAGGGAAAAGAAGACCCTAAAGTTGAACTACCCGCATATGTTTTTTGGAAGGGAGCGGGAAATCGTCGACGAGGCATTTCCTGGGGATATTTTGGGACTCATAAACCCCGGCATGTTTCGCGTTGGTGACGTGCTAAGCGCCCAGGGGCCAGTAGATTTCCAGGCAGTTCCCAGGTTTTCCCCAGAAGAGTTCACCGCCGTCCGCCTAGCGGATCCAGGTGCCAGAAAAGGGTTTCTTAAGGGGATACAACAGATAGCAGAGGAAGGGGTTGTCCAGGTCTTTTGGCCGAAGGGAGGGGCCCCCCTTCCAATCCTGGGTGCTGTAGGCAGGTTGCAGTTCGATGTACTGCAGCATCGTCTCAAAGACGAGTATTCGTGCCCCATTGTACTGGAGGGCAGAAATTTTCAAATGGCGAGGTGGGTACTGGGTGGCTGGCCCGAGCATAGCAAATTTTGGGGCGAATTGGTGGAGGATGGCGATGGCAATCCTGCGATATTGTTTGAAAATGACTGGCAAAGGCGCACTACGGCAGAAAAAAATCCCAATCTAGAGTTTCTGTTGCATCCACACGCCTAAACGGATTAAATTAAATTCAGCAGGCCATAGCAAGTTTACCGGAGTGAACGATGCAACAGGAAATTCGACCAGAAGATTTCATCGTCACTGAACAGGATGGAACAAGGAGAATCAACCACGATGTAGTCGAGTCCTATGGTCTGTTTAACCTTCCCAAAGCCATTATGCGAAGCGCATTGATGATATACTATGACAATGCAGCTCGTGAGGGCAGGCAATCTGCGGCCGCAGTGCGAACTTTCATTGGCCTTGCAGCCTCAATATCGAAGTTTCCAAAACAAGTGGCAATAAACTTTACCCGCGGACTGGCATACAGACGAAATATGAAGATGCTCAGGCGGTACAGCCGTTAGAGCATTTCTACCACTTCTAATAACAGGATTGTTTTGGCCATTGCCTGGCAGAATCCCTACGCCTGTTTATTTATACTTTTTGCTAACAGTTGGGTTCGGATAAATCCGTCTAAATCACCGTCCAGCACCTTCTGGGTCTGACTAGTTTCATGCAGGGTGCGGTGGTCTTTGACCAGTTGGTAAGGCTGCAAAACATAGCTACGAATTTGGCTACCCCAAGCCACGTCCGCTTTTTCGCCGGATGCGCTTGAAATTTTTTCCTGGATTTTTTGCTGCTCAAGCTCAAACAGTCTGGCCTTCAAAACTTTTAACGCTGTGGCGCGGTTTTGGATCTGACTCCTCTCGTTCTGGCAACTCACCACTATGCCTGTAGGTAAATGCGTGAAGCGCACGGCTGACTCGGTGCGGTTTACATGCTGGCCTCCGGCCCCACTGGCGCGGAAGACGTCGATTCTGAGTTCTTTTTCTGGTATATCGATGTCGATTGTGTCGTCAAGCTCAGGCGAGACATATACTGCTGCAAAACTGGTATGCCGCCTCTTCGCTGCATCGAATGGGGATATCCTCACCAGCCGATGCACACCGGCCTCTGCCCGCAGGTGCCCGTAGGCATATGGAGCGGACACCATTAGGGTCGCGCCCTTAATGCCAGCTTCGTCGCCGTCCTGGAGATCGATCATATCTGACTTCCATCCTTTAGATTCACAATAGCGAATATACATTCGCAAGAGCATTGCCGCCCAATCGCAACTCTCGGTGCCGCCAGCTCCCGGGGCAATTGAGAGGATGGCATTATTTTGGTCTAACTCTCCTGCCAGCATCATGCGGAGTTCTGCTGCCTCAACTGCTTCCCTAAGAGATACTTCCAATGCTACAGCTTCACCCAACATTTCGTCATCATCTCGAGAGAGTTCCAGCGCAGTTTCAAGGTCTTCCAGGCCCATAGAGAGCCTATCGGAAGTTTCGATATCATCGGCCATCAGCCCGCGCTTTTTTAATAAAGGCTTGGCGCCTTCGGGGTCATCCCAGAAGCCGGGCTGGGCGGCTTGCTCCTCGAGTTGTTCTAACTCGAGGCCCTTGCGTTCAGCGTCTAGGTGGCTGACTAACTGGGACACCCGAGGCTCCAGTTCGCTTTTGGCCCTCATCAAGCTTTCAAAATCCATGATACTTCCCTGTACAAGGCAAATTATAGCAAATTTTTACCAGTGCCCGCCCTTAGGATACTTTGGATGCAAGTATTCATCTTTACAGGTCGCGGATGGATGCCAAGAAATGCAATGTTGCGGTATTTTTGCTTGTTTTTTCCATTTTTTGGATATCTAATGACGCTATGGCCAATGTGCTTTGATAGGAGTGGATAATGTCAATGGTTTTCTGTCATGGTTGCGGCCGAGAGATTCATCATACTGCCGTTGCCTGCCCCAATTGCGGCGCGGCTCAGGCTGTCAGGTCAGGCGCTAGTTCAAAGTCGCGGGTTGCCGCCGCACTTCTGGCTTTTTTCCTGGGGGGGGTTGGCGTTCATAAATTTTACTTGGGCCAAATAGGGTTGGGCGTTGTCTATTTGATATTTTTCTGGACGTTGATTCCCTCAATCGTGGCCCTTATTGAATTTATTATTCTTTTGTGCATGTCTGATGAGGCATTTGCCGCCAAATATTGCAAGTGAGCCGTTGCAAAACTACTCTGTTTGGTATCCGCCAAAACTCAGGATGCCTTTTTGCATCCATGCTGTTGGTTCATGCGGAGTGTTGTGTTCCTCTAGCGGAGTATGAATCCGTGCTTTAGTGGATCGCTTGGATCAATCCACATTTCGTTGCGCCCTATGATTGAGGCCCTGCCTGAGACTTCGGGGATTATTGCCTTATGCGGGCCGTACGTCGTTTCCTCCTTTGCACAAGAGGCCATGCAGGTTCCGAGAATGCTCTCGATGCTGATTTTTTGCCCCAGCGATATTTCGCCCTTTGCGTAGTGAATTGCCGCTCTTGCTGCAACGCCGGTGCCTGTGGATGCACGATCTAGCTCGCCGTCAGCAAATATACAGACATTACGACTATGATTTGAGGCATCGTGTGGAGGGCCAATTATAATGGTGCCGTAGAGAAAGCCCAAATCAGGTTCGAAAGGGTGTTTGATTTCGCGGCTATCCATCACGGCGTGTTTGACCGCCGTTCCTTTCTCGATGAGCTGATGAAAATATTCTGGCCCTAGTCCAACCTTCAAATCACTTGCCTGCACAAAAGCGTAGAAAGCACCCCCGTAGGCAATGTCGTATTTGATTTTTCCTAAGCCAGCCACCTCCACGATGTCATCTTGGACATATAGAAATGAAGGAACATTAATAAACGAAACGCTTTCGACTCGGCCCTTGGCTCGATGCGCCGTGGCTACGATGCGCCCAGCCGGGGCATCTATGTTTATTACGGGATGGTCGCCCTCCTTTTCAAGTAGCCCCAAGTCCAACAATACTGTTACCAGTGCTATGATTCCGTGGCCGCACATGGTGCTATAGCCTTCATTGTGTGTAAATAGCACGCCTATGTCTCCGTCAGGCGTCACCGACGGAGTCAATATTGCTCCGTACATGTCCGCATGCCCCCTCGGCTCCCACATCATTGCCTTGCGGAGGTCGTCATGGTGCTCCTTCATGTAGCGTCTCTTTTCGAGGATTGTATTTCCATGAATTTCTGGCAGTCCATCGATTATTACCCTGAGAGGCTCGCCGCCGGTATGGGCATCGATTGCGGTGATGGTAGTCCACCCTTTTGGGGCCTTGATTTCGGAAATCATTTTTGTTGCTCCTAACACAGAGGTTATTTGGATTGTTTTGGTTTAAACACCCAGGCGTGTTGGCAGGGCAGGTTTTTGGCGACAATGGAAAAATAATTTTACACGTTTTGGGTCTTTGGGCGGATAGTTGCAATCATTTCCCTGATTTGCCTTTCGACCTCCCCCATCAGGGCTTCTCTTGTGGGGTAATTATTTGGAAATACGGCTTTGCCAAATACGACCTGAATATTTCCTGGCTTGAAGCGCATGGCCCCCTTAGGCAAAATGTCCCACCCGCCCACAGTGGCTAAGGGTACGATAGGGACTTCTGCCTTTAGAGCAAGGCCGAACCCGCCTTTTTTGAATCTCCCCAGCTGGCCATTTATAGTGCGGGTTCCTTCGGGGAAGATGACCACGTTTTTCCCTCGCCTGATTTGCTCGGCGGCATCGGACATACTCCTCGCGGCCCTTTCGCTTTTGCCTCTGTCAATGAATATCATTCCCCCCACCCAGGCCGCCCATCCGACAAAGGGCATCCTCCTTACCTCTTTTTTGGCAATGTAGACCGCAGGCACAGGGATGGCCCCCATCAACAGGGGAGGGTCAAGATGGCTTTCGTGGTTGGACATGAAGATTGCTGACAGGCTACCGTTTCTTATCTCTTCCGGCACGCTTTCCCACCCTTCTGAAGACCAGGAAGCTCCGCAGAGCCAGAGGATTTGCCTCGCCCACAACTTGCCAATGGCAAAAAAGGCCTTTGTCCCCCCCATGAATGGAGCAACCGTCAGTATCGCCATGCCAGTCAGCACCACGGAAACAATAGCCCAAGGAGCGCAGACATATCCCCATGCAGTTGTGGAGCGCAGATATTTCAAAATTAAACCCTCATGATAAAGTTTAACATGCTAAAATGGCTAAGTTGCAGTTACAGTCGTTAGTTGCACAGCAGACTCCATTCCTGCTTCGCTCGTCCAGGCTATGCACTACCCAAGGAGGGCATCCAGTCATGGTCTATAGGTTAATAGTCTCTGTCTTGGTTTACGCGGCGTTCGCTGTGCCCATGCTGTCCCAGACCGACATGGAATCTGCCCTCACGAGGCACAAGGGCAACAAGATAGTCCTGTTGGGGGAATGGAGCCCGGGCAATAGAAGCCAGTGGGCAGATGTCCTCAATTCGGACGGTATTTTCGAGCATGGATTTGAACTTTTGGAAAGGAGCAGTTTCTTCCCCAGAGGCATTGCCGATATCGGGATAAGAAACTTGGACGCATTCGAAAGGTGGCTCAGGCAACGGTATGCTCTTGCCAGCACTGCCAAGTGGGCCGCGCTGGACATGGAAAACATGCTGATCGTTGCTGGCATCCAAACTCCGGACGCAAAAGAATTCGATCGCATGCTGGAGCAACGGGGGATGAGGAGTCCGCTAAGAAAAACCAGGGATTTCTTGAGGGAAAATTCAGACCACATTGACGCCAAGACTGATTTGCTAAAAGAAGTGCGCCGCCGAGCCCTCCATGTCATGCCCTCTAGCCAGGATGAAGATCTGGGTGACGAGGCAGATTTGCGCACATGGGCAGTGCTGGCCTCTGAAGTCGACAGGGTATTTGGAGGTTCTTGGCTGGGCATCGAAATAGACTTTTTTAAGGCAGAAGAAAATCAGCCGGAGCGCTTCAGCAAATTGATGAGAGGGGTCTTTCAAAAACATATTTCAAGTGTTGAATCCGCCCTAAAGATAGAGCCCACAGAGCCCGGGTTGTGGAATATTTGGGCTTGGATGGCCAGGAGCCTACCAAGTTATGTCTGGAAAAACTTTGTGGATTCATTCGAGGTATTCACGGACATAGAATTGTCCCCGCCAGTCCCTTCACCCGAGACGTGTGTCTGGCTCATCCAAGAGTCGATGGCAAAGGGCTATTGGGAAACAGTTGTCAATTTAGCAAAGACTGCGAGGAGGTTTACCCAAAGGGGCCTGATTGTGAAATCTGAGTGGACTCCAGGAAGGGAGGGAATTATTTCCGCTATCGAGGCGCCAAAAGCAATCGAAGGCTACCCTACTAAATCGGCGTATGCTCCCCACCTTGAGGCACTGCTGAGGCTGGGTAGGGTTGATGAAGCGAATGGCATTTTTGACGAAATGATTAGGGTGCTTGGAAAGACAAGCACTGGCGAATATATGTCGAACAATGCCCTTGTAGCCGCAGGCGCAGCCAGGGCCGCTGGAATGGAAGAAATCGCAAAAATTTGGGAGCTGGGGGAGCAAGTCGACAAAGTGCCTTACATCAAACCAATAGGTGTCGGAGGTGCCGGCATCCTGCTGATGGCCTATTGCGATGATCCTTTTGGTGCGGGTTTAAATTACTTCAGAAGCATCCAGGCCCTTGGGGGAAAACTCTCACCAATTGTGGCTGCCCTGCCGATACCCAAGAAAGAGGACGTTGATACAGCGGGGTGGAAAAAAGACGGTGAGGACAGGTGGGCCCTGCTCGATGGAACTGGGGTGGTGATTGCCCAAGGCAGGGAAGCGCCCGAGCTGGGCTATTTGCAGGCAATTATTGATCGCCTTGGCAGAAAAAGTCCGGCAGAAATAAGACAAAGATTGATTGATGAAAATGGCCCAGTTCCAGGCTTAGAGCTGTCGATGGCTTTTGGCAGGGTATCGGCATCGGATCCTGCGGAAGCTGAGGCTGCTGTTAGGACGATGAACATGGTTTTGGCGGAGCATCCAGAGATATTGATTCATTTGCCAAGAGTGCTGATGCCCAGGGGTGTCCAACAATCGCCCTCCCCGCCGGAATCGCCAACAAGGCAACTCGCCGGACGCCTGCTTGCATCCATTGAGTCTCTACTGGAGAGAAAGCCTTCTGCCGAAAACCTGTGGTATCAATGGCTTTATTGGAGGGGTATAGTCGGCGGCGAACGCCGTGTTGGCCCCTTGGTGAAAAGGCTGAAACTTAGCCCCCTCACCCAACCAGGAACAGTGCCCCCGAGCTTTATGATGGACAGGCTCCTGGAAGAATGCAGAGCAGACGGCAACTGGACGGAGGCGATTGAATTACTGAAGACAGCGTGGGACAGGGATTTTGAAAGGGCAAATAATCCCGACGACATTGCACTTTTTGTCAGGCTTCCCTACAAAGACATTGTTGGTGACCACATAGGCATGCATCTTATCGAAGCCTACCTCCAGGACAGCAAGCCCAGAGAGGCCGACGGCATCTTTAACGCAGTGCTAAACGTCGGCGGCAAGTTCAAAGACGTTTCCAAAATAGTGGCGCTTGCAAAGGAAAAGGGCCATGAAAGGCTCGCCAGGGAGTGGGAGGAAAAGGTAAAGAACTGAGAACTAAAGACGCTACAACTACAATATCAACTCCCCCCGAGGGTCATTTCTTCCAGCAATATGGTCAATCCCGCCGAAGCGCCGTACCAGCGCAGGTCTGAGCCAACTTCTGTTATGTTGAGTAGCATGTCCCTCAAGTTTCCGGCGAAGGTCATGCGATCTACGCTCTCTTCGAGGGAGCCGTTGCGGATACGGAGGCCGCTTGCTCCGACACTCATGTCACCAGAAACCGGATTGACAGTGTGAAGACCCATGATTTCAGTAATCATCACGCCGTCATGTGCTTGGGTGATTATTCCTTCCGCGCGCTTTGTGCCTGCCTTCGGAAAAAGATTGAATATCGTGATACCCGGGTTGCCCGTGGTGCCTCGGGATGCGTTTGCGGTAGCAGGGACTCCCATTTCGGCTGCAGTCCTGAGGTTGTGGAGGTATGAGATCAAAACGCCGTCCTGAATCAAAACATTACGCTGTGTAGGTACGCCCTCCCCGTCCCATGGCGAGGACCCAAGGCCCTCCGGCAAGCGTCCGTCATCTATGAGGGTCAACAGCGGCGAAGCTATTGTCTGGCCTATCTTGTCGGCAAACAAACTGCGCCCCCTCAATACGGATTCAGCATTTAGCATACTGACAACAATGCCGAACAAGTCGACGACCACTTCTGGATGCAACACTACTGGGTATTTGCCTGCGGGCAGTTGCCGGGGGTTGAGTTTGGCTTCGGCCTTTCTGGCGGCTTCTGACCCAATTGCTTCGATGCTGAATGAATCGGGATGCCGCCCCATGTCCCAGTGCCAAGCGGCCTGGCGGTCGTTGTCATGCTCGGCCGCCAATTCGATGCTGGCGGAACAAGAGCTGGCTATCCCAGGCGTGCGAATTCCTTTGTCTGTGAGCAATAATCCAGCCCCAGAACCATCCGCCCAGGATGAATCCCTCACGGCGCACACCTTTGGGGAGGCCTTTCTGGCGGCTTCTTCCAACAAGTGGGCGCGCTCGATGCGGTCAGCGGGTTTTAATGCCTCGGCGCGAGCGTCGAAGCGGCTGGGGAGGTCGTCAACGCCTTTTTGTTCTGCTTCTTGCCGAACCCAGGGGTCTTCGTCCCCCAAGGCCGAAAGTTCCCAGGCCTGTTGAAAGATGTCTTTTAAGTCTCTGCGGGTCATGTCTGTAGTGGTCGCGCTACCTGCCTGAATGCCCTTTGTCCCATGGCGTAGCACCCGGACGCCTAGGCCGCCGCGTTTGCTGGAGGTCAGGTCTTCCAGCGCCCCATTTTGAACCTTGGCCTTCCTGGAGCGCGAAACGGACATGAACGCCTCGGCCCCGCATGCTCCAAGCGCTTTCACATGCAAAATGCCCTCCATGGCTGCATCTTCCAGGTCTTGGGTAATCATCGATCGAAAAATTTGTTCGTCGTGCATGATCTGTCCACTTTGCAATGTGCTACCTTCTGTGTTCAATTTTGTTGAACACACTTATTGTATAGCATCTGGCCATGGTGGGCATTAGTGCTATGTGTAATGTTCTAGGATTATCGTTGTAAAATAATTGATGAATATAGCAGTTCAACTTATTGTAGTTGAACTGCTATGCCAGGATTTGCCAGCAAATCATGGCCGTTGTTGCTTGCTAGGTGGACTTTGATCGCCGCTGTGTAAGCAACAAAAGCGAACATTGCGATAGGAGTCCAGATGGAAGCAAAGGCTATGCGCTGTTCTGCTTGCGGCGCGCTAGTAGACGGGCAATCCGTATCATGCCCGTACTGCAGGGCTACGCTATCAAGGGTAGCCTGCCCAAAATGTTTTGGACACGTCCCTCTCAATGCGAAACACTGTCCTGCCTGCGGGACTTCAATTGCAGAAGAGCCAGAATCCGAACTAGGGGATCTTCTTTGCCCAAATTGTAAATTGGCGATGGAAGAATCTATTCTGGGAGATGCGAAGCTACACAACTGTGTCAGATGCGGAGGCTCATGGCTGGACAGCGAAGTATTTGAAAACTTGAGCGCGGATCGAGAACAGCGTGGCCGCGTCATGTTAGGACTTGGCTCGAATGTGGGGAGCGTCGCGCCTGAAACGGCCATTACCTATCGTCCGTGCCCCATTTGCAACAAGCTGATGAACAGACTCAACTATGCCAAGATTTCAGGCGTGATATTAGATCTGTGCAAGTCACACGGCGTTTGGTTTGATAAGGACGAGCTGGGTGCGGTGATTAATTTTATTGAAAGGGGAGGGCTAATAAAATCTCAGCAGAGGCAACAGATGAAACTGGAAGAAGCCCAGCGGGAAGCAAGATCTGCGATAGCATCGATGCCAATGGACTCGTCGATGTACGACAGCAGTTATTTCAGAAAGCCAAAAAAACAAATAGAACTGACGGATGTACTGGATTTTGTTGATGACGTGATTGATTTTTTTAAGAAAAAATAATATTGAACAGTTTTATTAATTGCAACTGACTACCCTCTGGCCTGAGCAACTAGTTGCAGGAATTTTTCAGGATCCAGGCTGGCACCGCCAACCAGTCCCCCAGCTACGTCTGGGGTCTGCAATAGCTCGGTGAAGTTGTCCGGAGTTACGCTACCCCCGTACAGCACGGGAATGTCCTTTCCAGGCTCGCCCAGCAAGCGCATAATCTCTTTGCGTATAAATACATGAACTTCTTCAACTTGTGCAGGGGCGGCGACGCGGCCAGTGCCAATTGCCCAAATAGGCTCGTAGGCGATCCAGATTGGGCCAGCCCCCACCTGGGAGAGGATTGCCAATTGGCGGCTAATGACTTCCAGGGTTTCGTTTGACTCACGTTGGGCAAGGCTCTCCCCTATACAGAGCAAGGGGAGCAAGCTATTTTCCCGAGCAGCGGTTATCTTTGGAGCCAGGGAGGCCTCGGTCTCTCCGTAGTATTGTCTCCTTTCGGAGTGCCCCAAAATTACGCCATAGCATCCGACATCTTTTAGTTGCACCATGCTGACTTCGCCAGTGTATGCCCCCTTGGGCTTGTCCAGGCCATTCTGGGCAAAGAGCAGGGCACCGGCATCTTTCAGTCGGTTGCCAACCAATTCCAGATATGGATGTGGCGGGGCAATGCCAACTGCTAGGCCAGAGGTTTGCTTGTATCCTGCCGAAAACTTTGAGCAGAAGGATTCCGCATCGGCTCGAAGGTGGTTCATTTTCCAATTGGCAACTACTGCTTTATTCATTGTCAGATCTCCAATGCTTTGACGCCCGGTAACTCTATCCCTGATAAAAATTCTAAGCTTGCGCCCCCGCCAGTACTTATATGGGAAATTCTGGCGGCCACTTTTGCTTTGTTGACGGCGGCCACGCTGTCTCCCCCGCCCACTAGCACAAAAGCCTTGTGATCGGCTGCTTTGGCCATTTCTTCTGCGATGGTGAGAGTGCCCAAGGCGAAGGCATCCATCTCAAATACCCCCATGGGACCATTCCATATCAGGGTTTTTGCGTTTTTGATTTCGCAGATGTATGCCGCATTGGTTTCTGGCCCAATGTCCAGACCCATTTTGCCATCCGGTATTGCAACGTCATCAGTTACAGATGCCGGGGAATCCTCCTTAAATTCCGGAGCGACCACATGGTCGAGGGGTAGTAGCAACTTTGTCCCCTTTGCCTTTGCCTCAGCAAGAATTTCTTTTGCCAAGTCTAGCTTATCTTCCTCACATCGGCTTGATCCTATAGCAATGCCTTGAGCTTTGAGCAGGGTATAGCTCATTGCACCGCCAATCAGTATCGCGTCGGCTTTGCCCAAAAAGTTTTTTATCAGGTCGATTTTGTCGGATACCTTAGCCCCTCCCATTACTGCAACCAGCGGTTTTATTGGATTATGGGTGACGGTTCCGAGCGCCTTTAGTTCTTTCTCCATTAAAAAACCTGCGGCTATCCGATTTTTCGCAAATAGCGGAACAACTCCAGCCACTGATGCGTGGGCGCGGTGGGCGCTACCAAAAGCATCATTAACGTATGTGTCTGCCAGTTTTGCGAGGGATGAACAAAAATCCGGCTTGTTTTTTGTTTCGCCTTTGTCGAATCGCAAATTTTCCAGTAACAGGACTTGGCCTTGTTTGAGGGCTGTGGCCTCACGCTCTACTTCTTCACCGGTGACGGCAGATGCAAGACGGCAATCCAGCCCCTCGTCATCTTCGAGGAAAGCGGCCACTGGGGCCATGCTATAGGCGGCCTCGAAGCCGATGCCTTCTGGGCGGCCCAGATGGGAACACAGCACGACAGACGCCCCGCTGTCCAGAAGATGTTTTAGCGTTGCCATCGTTTCCTTGATTCTGGTGGCATCTTTGATGACCCCGTCCTTGATGGGCACATTTAAATCTGCCCTCAAAAATACGCGGTGGCCTTTTACGTCCAGTTCTTTTAGATTTCTGAAAGCCATGATCGACCCCTTTGTGGTTCAAAGCCATTATACCAAGTTGGGAAAAATAAGGCGCCATTCAAAATCCCTGGTTTTGAAATTGGCCGCCAAACAAATGTGGTTACTGCTACAACCCGTCTGCCAATTCAAACTCTGGATCAGGATAGGAGAGTATTTCGGGCCCGCTCTTGGTAACGGCGACCATGTGTTCAAACTGGGCACTCATTTGGCCGTCTTCTGTCCGCACTGTCCATCCATCTGAGCCCAGTAGGCACCTGTGGGTGCCCATATTTAGGATTGGCTCAATGGTAATTGTGATCCCTGCTTCCATCCTGAAGCCCGTGCCTGGGCGCTGGTCGGCGCAAAGGACCTGGGGATCCTCATGGAGGTTGCGTCCGATGCCATGGCCAGTCCATTCCCGCACGACACTATAGCCGCGCTCTTCTGCAAATTTTTGAACGGCGGTCGCCATGTCACCCATGCGCAGGCCAACCTTGCAACAGCTAACCCCCAGAAACATTGCCATCTGAGTTGTAGAAATCAACTCCTTTAATTTTTCCTGCACCTGGCCCACGCCGACCGTTAAGCAGGTGTCTCCATGAAAGCCGTCCAGCTTTGCCCCACAGTCAATGGCGACTATGTCTCCATCGGTCAGCACATAGTTGCTCGGTATACCGTGAACGACTTGGTCATTTACTGAAAGGCAAAGAGTTGCGGGATATCCACGATATCCTTTGTAGCTTGGGATAGCTCCCTGTTTGCGGATGTAATTTTCTGCCAGCTTGTCCAATTCTAGGAGTGCTACGCCGGGCCTAGCAGCCTTGGCGGCGACCCTCAGTGCATTTGCGGCAACTCGCCCTGCATCTTTTAGCCTGTCGATCTCTTTTCGGCTCTTTAATCGGATATGCTCACGAAATGGCACAGTGACTCTCCCGATAAACAGTTTAGCCTGATTCGGCAGAGAGAAAATGCGCTCCTGGGCCTGTAAGTGGATAAACCGAAGCGTGGGTCAATTTCAATACTCCGATTATTGAAAATATTCAGTGCCAGTTCCTGCCTCTAATGCAATAAGTACCAGGCACTAGACCAGGGTACAACCATTTTCGTCTCGAAACTTGTAAATAGAAACCGGTATAATCAGTGGTGGAGGCGCCTGATGAATTTACTGAGACCAGTTCCAGCTTTAATGATGGTTTGTGCCTTGGCTTGCCTACCGAGCCGTCCGACTGTTGTCCCCGAAGATGCCACCTGGGTGGGCTCCCGCAAGGAGGGTTGCTTTCTAAAGATTGGCAAAAGAGAATTTCGCGGTTGGCATTTTGAGGGTTGGGACAAAGAAGGCAAACAAATTGTAGACGGGATTTGGGAATTGGATGGCATTGCCAGAGCGACCATTTCGTTCAAATCAATCATCAAGTTTGATGGCCAGGTATTCTATCTGGACGATGGAGCCAAAATAACCCGCCAGTGAAGCCTGATGGAATATAGCCTTGAAGATTGGAGTTGGATTGAAGCGGAGTGGGCATTTCACTGCTTTGGCCGCATGGCGTTTCTTTCGCCAGAAGATTTCCGACAGGCAAAGGTCTGGGCCGAGGCAGATATTCCTTCAGAAGTAGTAGTGGATGCAATGGGGACATTTTTTGAGCGCAGGGCGAAGCGGTTGCGCCCACGGGCCTTTGTTGCCATGTCCCATCTGAAAAAGGATGTGGAAAAGGCCGTGTCGCTAAGGAGGGTCATCAGCAGAGCGGGTGATGCCATTAAGCTGGATATTCCAGAATGGGAAAGTGTAAAAGAACCTCTAAAATCTGACCCAAAGGCAAGGGCGGCATTTGAAGTCTGGATACAGATCAAGAACAGTTCGATGTCTCCGGATTCATCTGGCTATCTGGAGCAACTGGATGCTGAGCGCAGGGCATACAGGCACTTCGTCGAAATAGCGTCTGAGGCGCTTGGGCCAAACAGAACATCAATAGAAAACAAACTGAAAGAAAAATTGCGCTCTGTTGATATTTCAGAGGGAACCGTTGTATGGAAAAGGGCCTGGGAGCACCACCTTGCAAAAGATGTATGCCAGGCGTGGGGCCTGGAAGGGTGCTAGAACCTCAAATCTCGCCTACCATCTTTGATTTGAGACAACATGCTCAATGTTTTTCCCCTAATCGCTTCGTTGCTCATGGCGCCGACTTCATTTTGTATGACTGAATCGCCAAGGCCCTTTAGTTCTTCGTCTCCATAGTCTTCAATATATTCTTTTAGCGTTAAAACTGCATTCGCCTGACAAATATCAGCTATCTGCCCTGATTTTGCCAGTTGCATGAAGCGGTCACCAGTGCGCCCTTCTCTATAACAAGCTGTGCAATAGCTCGGCACGTAGCCACCCTTTAGCAGACTTTTAAGGACATCAATTGGAGAACGATGGTCTTCTGGCTCGAATTGCGTCAGACGAATATCCCCGCCAGTTTCCTTTTCCAATTTTTCAGAACTGGAATATCCCCCGACACCGGTACATGAGCCAGCACTGACCTGGGAGATGCCAATGGCCAGAACCTCATTGCGAAAATCTGGTGTCTCTCTCGTAGTCAGGATCATCCCGGTGTAGGGCACTGCCAGACGCAATATAGCAACTAATTGCTTAAAATGGTTGTCAGATACCAGATGCGGAAAATTCTCCTCACACATTCCAGCGGCCGGGCGCAGACGCGGCACTGAAATTGTGTGCGGGCCAACGCCGAATGAAGCTTCAAGATGCTCGGCGTGCATCAGCATAGCGATTGTGTCGTATTTCCAGTCATATAGACCGTACAGTACTCCGATGCCGACGTCTTCAATCCCTGATGCCATAGCTCGATCGTGGGCCTCGGTGTGCCATTCGTAATTATGCTTTGGGCCCTTGGGGTGGGCGGCCAAGTAAGTTGGCTTGTGGTATGTTTCTTGAAAAAGTATGTAGGTGCCAATATCGGCGCCCTTAATCCTGCGGTAGTTCTCCTCCGTGGTTGCAGCAATGTTTACGTTGACGCGCCTTATTGCTCCATTATCGAATTTAAGGCTATAAATTGTGGCAATACACTCCAGTACGTATTCTATTGGACAATTTATGGGGTCTTCGCCGGTTTCAAGAGCGAGCCTTTTATGGCCGAGTTTTTCCAAGATTCTTATTTCTTCACACAACTGTTCCCGGGAGAGCTTACGCCGCTGAGGTTTGTTGTTTTTTTGGCTATAGCCACAATAAGAACAAGCATTTACGCAATAATCTGATAGATAGAGGGGAGCAAACAGCACAATTCTGCGGCCGTAAATGTGCTCTTTGACCTGCCTGGCCATTGAATATATTTCTTCCAGGATGGCCTTGTCTGTCACTTCCATGAGGACGGCGGCCTCGCGATGGCTCAGTCCTTTGAATGACCTCGCTTTATCAAGAATTCGCATGACCGAGGCGTGATCGCCTGAATGAGTTTTGCCATGATGCATAGATGCTAGGATTTCATCGCTATCAATGAAATTGGCCGCGTCGCTTGAAAGAATGTCGTACATTTTCAGCCCTGTTACCCCGGTGTTGGATTGCCCTTAGTCAATGTAGTTCTTAATGTTAGTCTCGATAGCGCTTCTGCATGCCGCACAAAATCCTACTTCATTGTTGCCTGTAGAATCAAACATCAGGCATTCAACCTCGGCTCTGTACCAGCCGCTCCGCGCATAATTGGCACCTTCGAATGCACCGACAATTTTTGTGTCAGGCTCGATCAGCGCCCTGAGGGCCTGCGGAGTAGTCCTGTTGCGTCCAGATCCTTCAAATTCGTCTTTTTTCCATGGAGTTGGAAGTAGCGTCCCAGGAGAAATAAGCGACTTCCATTTTGGATTATTTGGGTCGATGGTGATGTTTGGCTCCCATGGTTCAACCGTCGGAGAGGCTGGCAGATAGGCAACCGAACCCAAATAGTATTCATCGGCTATTCCGGCAAAGTGGTGGGCAAATTCATGCACTAAAACTGTTGGCGATAAAGGATGATCCACGGTGCTTACCGCGTACAGGCCAAAAATACCTCCTCCTCCATATTCTTTGTTGTTTGCCAGTACGATCATGAATTCCCAGGGCGCATGGGAAGCGGCTTCCATGATGGCACGGTTATCGTAGCTCAGAACATACCTGCTTGTTCCGAAGGCATCGAAACTGAATCCCAACGCGCTTTTGCGGCTTTGGAGCGCCGACGGTATCGCGATGCCGGATTGTGCCGAAGTTGGGCAGAGGCCCCATACATTAAATTTATCTTTGTTTGTTTTTAGGGGCTCTACCTCAAATAGTTTTTCGAGCAGACGATTTGCGTCTCTTTCAAACTTCGCCCTCTCTGGCGCAGTGTACCCGTCACCCAGAATAAGCAGGTCAACCTTGCGGTTGCTGTCCCCGCTCTTTTGGAAGGCAATCAGCTGTGAAATGGGTTGCGTGCTGGCTCTGTCTATGAAAAAGTCTTCTGGGTCAAGGTTGAAAGACCATGCTTCAATAAATTTGTTTTGGGAATCCCGCTTTTTCAATACAACCCTTACCTTGCCGGTGGGCATGGGAAAGCGCAACGATTCTGAAAAAGTGCGGGTTTGTGACAGGGCTTCGGCGGTGGTTGCCCACTCCCCAAAAATTGAACAAAAGCCGCGGGAATAAATGGGCCTGTTGCTCGCCAGATCAAAAACTTCAAAAAAATAATCGCCCAGATTGCTACCGTCCAGCGATTTTTCCATATTTCCAGGCCAGGGAAGAGGTTCCAGCACCATCCTGTCTATGCTAAAAAATTCTGTTTTGGCAGTCCCTGTATGGTAGTAATCCACCCTCAGAGTTCTAGGCTGGGCGCATAGAAAAATGTAGGCTGAGCTCGAGAGTGCAAAAGCGAAGCGAAGCAGGTACTTGATCATTTGCTCATACCTCCATGAGTCATTGTTTGCTGGTGTGGAACCTTATCATGTTCGTAGTGGCTTCCTGGCAGGCGGCGCAAAATGGAACAGGGTTTCGGGTGAACATGATGCAGTCCGTTTGAGAGCGGTAATATCCCATAGCCTCGTAGTTTGCCCCTTCAAAAGCCCCGACTTTGCCCGAAAATTTATCTTTGCCAAGCAATGGTGTCTCTTTGGAGGCGTTGGTGCGAAAGAGGGCTTCCATTACTGTTTCCGGCAGGTTTTGTTCCCTGATTTCTTTTCTTCTGGCCTGATAGGTCACATTCATGGCTTCAAACTCAGATTTTTTCCATGGGGTAGGGATTGGAATCTCTGGGGTCAACAGGGCATTCCACTTCGGCTTATTGAGATTTGCAGTTACATTGGGTTCCCAGGGTTCTGGTCTGCCATTAGCTGATTGGTAGGCCACGTCGGAAGTGTAGTACTCATCGGCCAATCCAGCGAAGTGGTGTCCGAATTCATGTACGAAAATATACGGCGCAAATTCATTGTCTGCGCTCGTCGTGCCGTAGAGGCCGAAGATGCCCCCCCCGCCATAAGTTTTGCCGTTTACCAAAATTTGAATACAGTCATAGGGGGCATGGGCGGCAATATCCCTTAATGCCTTATTCTCATAGGTAAGGATGTATCGCTCGCTTCCAAATGCGTCATAGGCGCACCCAAGAGGCGAACGTCGGTACTGGCCAGTCGATGGGCGGCTAATGCCAGATTCATGGCTTGGTGGGCAGAGGCCCCACACATTGAAGTCCTTGCGGCGGCTTTTATACGGCTCCTTGCTGAACAGGGCCTTCATCATTTTGCGGGCGTCTTTTTCAAATTTGTTTCTTTCTTTCGCAGTGTAGCCATCGCCAATAATCAAGAGATCTACTTTGTGGGAAGGGTCGCCATTCTTTTCCAGAGCTATCAATGGGCCCTGGCTGGCAGGGTTTGCCGTTTGCAGGTATTTATCTTTGGGGTCTATCTCTGTGCGCCATATTTCCACAAATTCATTGTCGGTCCCACGTTTTTCCATGACAATGATCGCCGGCGCATCAGGGCAAGGGAATCGTAATGACTCGCTAAACGTCCTGTGCATCTCCCTTGCTTCGGCAGTGAGCTCCCATTCGCCATAGATGGAGCAGAATCCCCTCGAAAATACTAGTTTGCCGCTGTTTTTGTCCACAAGCTTGAATCGGTACTTGCCAAGGTTAAGGTCATCGATTGGCCTGTCGGGGTTTCCGGGCCAGGGCAGGGGCTCTAATACCAACTGGTCGACACTGAACATTTCGGATGAGGCGTTGCCGGTGTGGAAATAGTCCAGCCTCATCGTTTGTGGCTCAGTAGCCCTAAGCGTAATAAAGCAAGTGACAAGAATTACTATCCATGAGCGCAACATGGGGCCTCCCTGATTGGGCGTCAGATGGGCCATTGGCCCGCGCCTTCACGAATCACGGTAATTGTTTCAGTTGTGAAGTCAAGTATGGTGCTTGCAACGTTTTCCGGTGAGCCGCAATCGATGACGATATCCAATATGTGGCCGAGTTCATCGTCAATTTCCCAGGCGGTTTGCATCGGTGGCTCTCCAGGGCGCTGGCAACTGGTTGTAATTATGGGTTCTTCCATCATTTTTGTTATGGCCGTGCAAAATGCATGGCTTGGTATTCGCAGTCCAACCGTCTGCTTATTTTGCAAGTGGCGGGGAACTTCGCGGCTTGCGGGTAGCACCGCCGTGTAAGGCCCGGGAAGAATCTGTTTTAATATCCGGTAGGTAGGCGTTTCGAGGTGTCTGGTGTAGCGGCAGAGCATTTCAAAATCAGAGCATAGAATGCTCATCGGGCGCTTTCCATCCCGCCCTTTTATGGAGAGTATACGCTCGTGAGCCTTTTTTCTGCTGGCTAGGCATCCCAGGCCGAATAAGGTGTCTGTCGGGTAAGCTATGACTCCATCTTTGCGCAACAGTTCAGCAACGCGCTCCAAATGGCGCGGTTGAGGGTTGTCAGGGTGAATTGAGAGAATCATCTGTAGCCACATTTTGGCCGCGCAGGACAATTGCGGAAAATTTCAATTATAGCAGTAGTCAGCCACAGATTATGAGTTCTGGTCAATGCTGTTCGGCCAGATCCCACTGTGTCCTGCCTTCGCTTGGATGTTTGGCAGGAGTCTGAAAAAAACGTTCCTGAATGTTTGGCTCCATCCGGGGCAATATCCCTGTTCGCCTGGCATGTTCTGCCAGGAGCGCGATAACGCTGAGCCCATCAGCAATTTCGCCGCAAAACACCCGCTGGAGGCAGTCCGAAAAGGGTTCGCGGACAACCGTCAGTTCTTCTTCGGCATCTGGGCGAGCCCCAGGTGGGGCCTGGCATAGGCCTTTTGCCACGAAGATAAAAGCTTCTTCATCGGTGCTGGAATTGCTCAGATTGCTATATAGCAGGGGTTCCCAAATTGTAGCCTGGAGGCCGGCCTCTTCGGCCAGCTCGCGCTGTATGGCATCAAGCGGCGTTTCATTTTCAGCCCCGCCACCTTCAATGATTTCCCACGAATAGCGTTTGAGCGGGTGTCGCCACTGTCCTACCAGAATCGCTCGATCAAATTCATCAAGAGCCAAGACGCCACAGGCCGTCTGCCTGAAACCGCATACCGCATAACACCCCTCGAAGCCGTTCCTGAGCGTAAAAATGTCCTCTCGGAGCCGTATCCACGGGCTATCGAACAACAAAGTGCTCGATGCGACTTTGTAGGGATCGGGGTGGTTGGGTACTGGAAGTTTTTCCATAAGCCACTCAGAATGAAATCCACCCATACCAAATTGATTGCAATTCGGCACCAGGCACCGTTCCGCCCGAAGACAAACACTCCCGAGTCAACATTGTCTGCAAAGCTGGATTAGCGGCGCAGGCCCAGCCGCTCAATCAGGCTTGCATATCTGCTCCGGTCTTTTTTCTTGAGGTAGTCCAATAAACGGCGGCGCTGACCCACCATGATAAGGAGGCCGCGACGGCTATGAAAGTCCTTGGTGTGGGTCTTAAAGTGTTCCGTGAGGTCATTAATACGTTTGGTTAGTATTGCGACCTGGACTTCAGGGGATCCTGTGTCGGTCTCATGAGTCCTGTAGTCATCGATGATGATCTTTTTTTGTTCAGCGTTCAGGGCCATTGTGGGCTCCTCATCCGGGGAATTTCCCGTCACCGCCTTCGCAGCCCCGCGCCGCTCAGGGGTCGTAGTCCGGGTAAGGGCCGGACGCCTGACATTAGTGTATCCAAAATTTTAAAAAAATAAAATAGGGCGCTACCCCACTTGGTGCGGATAAAGGGACTCGAACCCCCACGACCGTGCGATCACTAGTACCTGAAACTAGCGCGTCTACCAATTCCGCCATATCCGCTTCGAACTGGCGAATTGCCCAAAGGCAAGCCCAGTTGGCACTAGATTATCGCAATGGTGGCTTGGAGTCAAATGAACCGTTTTCAAAGCATTGGGATCAGAAAACCACCAGAGGAAGGCGTCAGACTGGTCGCAAATAAGTAGCCAATCCTCCAAGGAGCATCTCCACCGCAAGCGAGCAGAGCAATAATCCCATAAGCCGTTCTATTGCAAGGATAACTTGTTCGCCCAATACGTCTTTTATCTTTACCGAGCTCAAAAACACGATAAGGGTCGCAAAGATTGTAATTGCAAGTGCTCCAATCCATTCAAGCAGTTTGTTTGGGCTTCTGTTGACAATGAGCATGACGGTCGCCATGGCAGATGGTCCGGCGATCATAGGTATTGCTATTGGGACAATGAAGGGTTCTTTATGCTCATGGGTGTCTCCGCCAGACGCGCCCCCATGCGGGAAAATCATGCGGATTGCAATCATGAACAGTATTACTCCGCCAGCAACCCTCAAGGACTGGTCAGTCAGATGGAGAAGACCTAGAAATGAGCGCCCGAAGAGCATAAAAAAAAGTAGCGTAGCAAAAGCTATGGCGCATTCCCTAAATATGACTTTTGATCTTCTTTCAGGATGGACGCGTTGTAGCGCGCTGATGAAAATGGGGATATTGCCCAGGGGGTCTGTAATCAAGATGAGCAGAACGGTGGCTGAAATGAAGGTGTGTTCCATCTGTCTTCCTGCAAAACAATATTGCGTGAGTTTTTTTGTGGATACAAGGCTCCCAAGAAGCTAGTCTAAATCATGCACTGTGGAGTTACTATGCGACAAAATAAGTTTTTTGCTTTCCTTCTATCGGGGCTTTTCGCGATTCAATTAGCGGCCCAGGAAGATCCAGATAAATTGCTGGAAAGCCTCTTCCACCCATCGTCGAGCCAGAGCGCCCAGAATCTTGCCCAGGGGCGCAGAGTGGGAGCGCCTGGCACAGGGGGCACGTATCGCTGGCACCCATCTGGCGCGCTTATCGAACAGCGCGTAGTGGACGGTAGGGCCCAAAGCCAAGCATTTGAGCCGTTAAGGTGGAGGCAAGTTCCTATGGCAGATCCTCAGGCCGACCAGAATCTGCGCCATGTGGCTAAATTGACAGAAGCCGGAGTGTCTGAAGCTGCTGCAAGAAATGCAGCCGAAAATAAGGCATTCACCTGGTCTGGAGATCAAAAGCGGTTTACCGTGACGATTGCCGGAACTATGTACTTTGTAGATGTCGAGGCATCCAAGGCCAGAAGCGTCGGAAATACAAGCGGCTTCAGGAATCTAGCGTCGAGTCCCGATCAGCGATATGGGGCTTTTTCCAAAGACAGCGACCTCCACTTGCTCGATTATAGCACAGGGGCAATCAGAAAACTGACCAGCGGTGGCACTTCGACCCAGCTAAACGGTGAGCTTGACTGGGTATATCAGGAGGAGCTTTATGGCAGGGGCACCTGGAGGGGCTTTTGGTGGAGCCCGGACAGTAGCCGGATGGCATTCCTGAGCCTGGACACTTCCAAAACGCCCCTGTTCAGGATGACAGACGACAAGGTGCACCCGCAGGGCACCTCTGAAGATCTTTTCTATCCAAAGGCCGGCGAGCCAAATCCTGTGGCGCGTTTGGGCGTGGTAGATTTGTCAGGGCGAGTGCAGTGGCTCGAGAATCCATATCCAAACGAGGAAACGCTCATTTCCAGAGTTGGCTTTGACCCCAAGGGAAGGGTGCTGGCTGTCTGGCAGGACAGAATCCAGTCTTGGTACGACCTGCGATTCTATGAAGGCGAAAAGAGCGCGACGCTCATGAAAGAGGTTTCAAAGACCTGGATCGACCGAGCGAGGGTGCCGCTTCCCCGCTACTTGAATGATGGCACTTTCATCATGGAATCCTACCGCTCTGGATATCACCACCTGTATTACTACGACGCCAATGGTGGCCTGTTGGGGCCAATAACCTCAGGTGAGTGGATGGTGCGCGGCATTCAGGGGATAGATGAAAAGAACAAGCGCATATACTTTACAGCCAATAAGGACAATTATTCTGGGACGGATGCCTATTCTGTCAAGTTCGGCGGCAAGACACCCAATGACGGCCTCACCAGGTACACAAGTGAAAAAGGCCACCACCAGGTCTCATGGAACAGCATCTATACAGCGTTTATTGACAACTGGAACAACCATTCAGACCAGGGACTCCAGCAGCTCAAGGATGCAAAGGGAAATGTACTGAAGGTGTTGAGCGACCGAAGGGACACCCCCGCGCCCTTCCCCTTTCCGCGTGGAGAAGTGCGCCATCAGTTAGTCCCGACAGCTGATGGCTTCCTGATGGAATCCATGTTGATTCTGCCTCCCAGGATGGAGCCTGGCAAAAAGTATCCTGTATTTCAGACTGGCTACGGAGGCCCCGATTCAATAACCGTGAGGGACTCATGGAATGACAACACCTGGTACCACTTTCTTGCCAACCAGGGCTTCATCGTTTGGATGTGCGATCCCAGGACTGCTTCCAACAAAGGTCACGTCCACACAGGAAAACTGTACGGGCGGCTGGGGACTCTCGAGTTGCAGGATTATTTGGATGGCCTCAAATGGCTCGGAAACCAGGGCTTTGCCGACATGTCAAGGGTGGCGCTGGATGGCTGGAGCTATGGCGGCTACATGGCGGCCTACGCAACAATAAAGGGCAATGGGGCATACAGGCTGGGCCTGGTTGGTGCCCCGGTCACTGATTATCTATTGTATGACAGCATATATACTGAGCGCTTCATGGGCCTCCCCAAGGACAACCCCCAAGGATACGCCAGCACGTCGGTGATGAAATCCGTCAAAGACTTGCAGGGTAGCCTGGTCATATTCCATGGTTTGATGGACGAGAATGTCCATCCCCAAAATTCCATAATGCTTGTCGATGCGCTGATTGAAGCTGGAAAAGACTTTGAATTGGTAGTCATGCCAGGGGCTAGGCACAGCCCAGCCACACCTCATCAGAGGTGGCTTGTTCGGCTGAAGACCTGGGAGGCGCTGAAAAAATACCTCAAGTAATACCGCAGGCTACAACCAGCATCATTCCCGAACGGCGGCGCTGTCGGCCCATCTCAAAATGTCGGTGCCGCCTTCCCATCGTCCGTCCCTGCCCAAAATAATCTGGGCGCATCCCTGACTGTTGGTTTGATACAAGCTGTGCCCCATCTCTTTGATCGCGTCCAGCGTTTTTGTGCTGAACTTGTCCCTTTCAAAAACTATGCGGTCAGGTAGCCATTGATGGTGAAACCTTGATGCCTCCACGCTTGCCTGGGCGTCGAGGCGAAAATCTACTGTGGCCAGGATGGTGAGGAGCGAGGTACTGATGATCGTACGTCCGCCAGGACTCCCTGTGACGAGCCATGGGTTGCCGTCTTTGACGAGAATGGTTGGGCTCATGCTAGACAACATCCTTTTGCCTGCCCTGGCTAGGTTGGGCGGCGTGCCGATGAGGCCAGTCGAATCCGTATTGCCCGGAATTGCGTTGAAGTCCCCCATTTCATTGTTTAAAAGAAAGCCCGCACCGGGCACCACGATATGGCTACCAAATGAAAGTTCCAGAGTATACGTCAGACTCACGGTATTGCCAGCCCTGTCTACCACTGAAACATGTGTTGTTTCCATGCTCTCGGGCGGCCACTCAAATTGAGTAGGGCTACTTTGGGATGCTCTGTCCGGATGGATGGTTTGCCTCAAGTCAGCGGCGTGCTCCTTGGACATGAGGCGTTCAATGGGCATGTCTGGCACAGAGTCGGGGTCTCCCAAATATTTGGCGCGATCTGAAAAAGCGCGGCGCAGAGTTTCTGATACGAGGTGAACATAGGGGGCCGAATCCCATGCCATTTTGCTGACGTCAAAGCCTTCCAGAATGTTTAGGGACTCTATTATCGCAACACCGCCAGAACTGGGCGGCGGCGCTCCAATCACCTGATAGCCCCTATATGCGCCGCTGACTGGCCGGCGCTTAATGGCCTTGTATTTTTTTAGGTCTCTGGCTGTAATCAGCCCTTTGCCAGATTTCATTTCTTTAACCAGCAATCGGGCCGTTCTGCCGCTGTAGAAATCGCTGGGGCCATTTTTTGCGATACGCTCGAGGGTGTTGGCAAGGTCGGCCTGGACCAGGCGGTCGCCTTCTTCATATGGCTTGCCCGAATTGCTGAACTGGGCCAAAGACGCTGGATACCTGCCAAACCTGGGCAGGGCCCTTTCAAGGGCGGCTGCCAGCGACTTACTGACGATGAAGCCTTCCCTTGCCAACTTGATTGCAGGCTCGAGCAATCTTGCCCACGGTAGTTGCCCGCGGTCGCTCCAAGCCAAATGCAACCCCGCCACAGTGCCAGGAACGCCTACGCTTCTGTGCCCCCAATGGTGTATATTTTCATCATACTTTCCATTTACAACAAACATGTGTGGGCGCGACCAAGTTGGGGCTGTTTCTCGGAAGTCGTAAAAATCGGAGGCTCCCCCTGCATCCCTGGTAAGCAAAAAACCTCCGCCCCCGATATTTCCAGCCAACGGGTGGGTAACGGCCAAAGCAAAAGCCGTTGCAACAGCGGCATCGATGGCGGTGCCGCCCTCTCTGAGGACTTGGGCGCCGACCTCTGATGCGTACCTATCCTGGCTCACCACGAGGCCGCGGTCTTGGGCAGAAACTGTAAAAGTATAAAAAACTGCCAGAATAAAGGCAAAGGCCCGCATAATCCCTCCACGAATTACTACCGCGTAGCACTCATAATGATAAACTAGTGCAACGCAACAGTTAATTGTTACATTGCACTAGTTCCCTGGAATGGTACTTTTCGAGGGTTTATACCCGCGCAGGGATAGGATGTTATGCGTGCTATGCTCAATTAGGAGGCATCAATAGTCAGCTAGGTCAACAGGTCGCATACAATAGCATACGGAGTGCTCTCATGCTCAGGCGCAATATTTTGTTAGTTTGGTTAATGTCTCTTGTGGTTTTTTTTCCACTTTTCGGCCAGGATTTTGATCCCGAAAAGGACATCGCCGTCTCATTTAGCAATGGCGCAGTGCAATTGGGTGTCCCATATGTGGCCCATGCGTCTGAGATATCCGTTTTTCTCAAGCCAGGGTCGACAGGGAAGCTAACCACTGGCCCAATGCCCTCGCCATCTGGCATAGATGCACTAGGAGCAACCTACTGGTCGGGAAACATAAGAGTCCCAGTCAAAGGCGAAGCGCTAAATGGGCGTGTGGCTCTTATAGTCTCATACATGATTTGCATGGAAGGCGAAGGCGGCATGTGCTTTCCGCCAGTTGACAGAGAGCTGATGGTTAATGCCGCTGATATTCCGAGCGACGCAAAGCCAAGTCCTGTAGCGCCCACACAGCAACCGACACCGGCCAGCACACAGTCTGCCGACAAAAATTCGATAACTGCCGCTTCGTCGCCTCCTACAGATACAGTAGCCGCCACAGCCGCTATGGATGGCATCCCAGAAATGCTCCAAGAGACTGATGCATTGGTCGTATTGGATTCCGAGCTCTCCCCGATGAACAGGGATGGATTGATAGCAATCCTCCTCCTGTTTTTTTTGGGTGGAATAGGCGCGAGCCTCACCCCCTGCGTATTGCCAATGATTCCAATAACCATGGCTGTGATTGGAGCCAAGGGGGCAAGCAAGGCGAAAGGAATGTTGCTGGGCATCGTCCTGACGCAGGGCATGGCACTCACTTACACCATATTGGGCGTCGCCGCGGCCCTTACAGGCTCGGTGTTTGGCCAATTCGCCCAGCAACCTATTTTTCTTATTCCCGTGAGTATTGTTTTTGCGCTGTTTGCAATCAGCCTCCTTGGCGCCTTTGAGATAAAGCTCCCGGACTCATTGACCAACAAGCTACAAAGTAGCGGCCCCCGCAAAGGCTTTATGGGCGCATTTGTCACCGGTCTTGTCCTTGGCCCGCTCTCCGCCCCTTGCGTAGGCCCCCTTATCGGCACTGCTATCATGGATATTGGCATGAACCGCCAGGTATTTGAAGGGGCCCTGAAAATGTTCATATTCGCCCAGGGCATGGGCCTACTCTTCGTTGTTGGCGGCGCGGCGGTTTCCGCATTGCCAAAGAGCGGGAACTGGCTGACTCGGTTTAAGCAGACGCTGGGTTTGATAGTATTGGCCTTTGCCGCCTGGAATATCCGCCTTATAGTTCCCGAATGGGCAAACTACCTTATGTGGGCAGTGGCAACATTGTTTGCATCAGGGGTTTATGGGGCCTTTGAAGCTGTTTCAGGCCTGATGGGGCACACCCGCAAGGGATTTGCCCTGCTTTTGCTTTCGCTGGCGGTCTTGCTTGGCATTCGCGCAACTGAGCTATGCCTGGATATTCCCCTATTGCCCCGTGGCGGCGTGGCTCCTGCTGGAATTGAGTCTTCCCATGATCTGTGGATCGAGCACGACTTCGAGGAAGCCAAATACAGGGCAAAAGCCCAGGGCAAGCTGGTGCTGGTCGATACATTCACCGACTGGTGTGCCCAGTGCAAAGAGCTGGACGAAAAGACCTGGCCCGATCCAGCGGTATCAACCTGGATAAGAAACAATGCTATCGCGGTTCGCATCGACACCGAAAAAATCAGGCCCGACCTGGCCAAGCCGCTGGGCATAAGGGCCTATCCAACTATCATACTGATGGATGCAGACGGAAAAGAAATACGGCGGCTAAACGGATTCCATAGGGCTGAGAAGATGCTGGAATGGCTGTCGGGGGGGAGTAATGAGTAAGTCGCACAGAAATGTCATCATTATTGGCACCGGCCCGGCTGGCTATACGGCAGCTATATACACGGCCAGGGCCAATCTTTCACCAATGGTCTTTGAGGGTCACCAGCCAGGGGGGCAATTGACCATTACCACTGAGGTTGAAAATTTTCCTGGATTTAAGGATGGAATCAGCGGGCCAGCCCTGATGGAGGAAATGAGGGAGCAGGCTACGCGCCTCGGCGCAGAAATAATGCCCGAAACGGTTGTTAACGTTAATTTAAATTCGGCCCCATTCAAACTGGAAACCGACAGCGGCAACTACACTTGCGATGCGCTGATTATCGCCACCGGCGCCCAGGCCAGATGGCTCGGCATCGGCAAAGACGAGGAGCTGTCGCGAGGTGGCGGCGGCGTTTCTGCCTGCGCGACATGTGACGGCTTCTTTTATAGAGGCAAGAAAGTTGCAGTCGTTGGCGGCGGTGATACAGCTTTGGAAGAAGCTATATATCTGACAAACCATGCCGAGGCAGTGACAATAATCCATCGCCGCGATGCCCTAAGGGGCTCAATGGCGATGCAGGGCAAAGCCAAGGCCAACCCAAAGATCGAATTTGCATGGAACAAAGTAATCTCCCAAATCCTGACGGAAATCAAGGAGTTTCCAAGCGGCGGAAAGGTTGAGCGCGTCGTGGGGCTCGAGCTGAAAGACACGGTAGATGGATCGCTTTCAGAATTGAAAATAGACGGACTGTTTGTTGCGATTGGGCATCAGCCAAATACCACGCTGTTTGCAGGCCAGCTTCCTCTGGATGGTGACGGCTACCTGATAGTGGAAAAGGGTTCCTCAAAAACATCGATCCCGGGCGTTTTTGCATGCGGCGACGTGCAAGACCGTACCTATCGTCAGGCAATCACTGCGGCTGGTAGCGGCTGTATGGCGGCGATCGATGCAGAGCGGTGGCTTTCATGCCAGCTCTAAATAGCACGGAGCGCAAAGAGCCATGGACTTTGGTGGAGCGAGCGACGCAGGAGATGACTCAAAATAAACACGCTTTTTGTTTAGGATTGGGAAAAGATGTCTAATTGCAAAGTTTTTTTAACCGCTTTTGGCTTCAATCACAGGCCAGACTTGCAGGAGAATGGCCGCTTTTTGCATAAGTCTGGCCAGAAATAGCCTATTGCCAAATATGAACATATCTGATGTATTAACCGCAGAATGGAAACCTGCCCTTGGTTGCACAGAACCTGCGGCGGTCGCTTGGGCGGCCGCGCTTGCCGCGGAACAGGCCAAGGGGGAGATTCGCAGGGTGAAACTTATCTGCGACCCCCGCACATACAAAAATTGCCATGCGGTAGGCATCCCCAATTCGAGCTACTGCAACGGAATACTATGGGCGCTCGCACTTGGGGCATTGTCTAGAGACAGCTCCCTGGGCCTGAAGATTTTTGATGGCAATACTGCAAGCGCGATTAGCAAAGCCAGAGAATTGATAGAGCAAAAGGTAATATCGGTAGAGGTTGTCGCAGGCCACCCTGAGTTGATGGTATGCGTGGTGGTGGAATCTGCTCGTGGCATTGGAAAGGCGGTAATCGAGCGCGACCATGACAATCTGACGAGGCTGGAAGCCGACGGAGTCTCAGTAAAAGGAGAGACGGATTCTTCCCATGGGGAAACAACGACAGAGCTCAGAGCAAAACTTGCAAAACTGGGCCATGAGGAACGCATAGAAATGGCACGTTCACTCGCACCTGGAGATCGCGAAAGGCTTCAGGAGGGCATCAGCTTGAACCTTGCCATCGCGCGGCATGGACTGGCATTGCTACCAAACGATTTTTCAATTTTTGGGGCCTCACAGCCACAAAGCAAAATATCTCAATTGGTGGCATCAGGCGTATTTGCTCGAATGTCTGGCGAGGCCCTGCCTGTGATGACACTGGCCGGCTCAGGCAACAAGGGGATAACCGTTGCCGTCCCCATCGCACTTTGGGGGCGCGAAGTCGGCGCTTCGGAAACAGCTATAGAAGAAGCTTTGGCAATGGCATGCATCATGACTTCAATTGTCACGCATGAACTCGGCACTTTGAGCGCAGTCTGTGGGGCTTCTAATGCTGCCGGAATTGGCACGGCCTCGGCCCTCGTGTTGCTGGAAGGTGGCGGCCCGAAACAGATTGACCTTGCAATATGCAACATGGTTGGGAATCTAGCCGGAATGATTTGCGATGGGGCAAAGATCGGTTGTGCCATGAAGACAATGACAGGCGTGGATGCCGCATTCAGAGCGACACAGCTTGCCATGGCGGGGATCGGGATTCCAGCCACTGATGGAATTGTAGGCGAAGATGGCAAGTCCTCGTTGGCCAATCTGGGCATATTGGCAAAGCATGGCATGAAGAATGTGGATGAAACCATCCTGCATATCATGCAGAAAAAGCTGAAGTGACAGTAGCTTTTTGAGGTCAGTTTCAGGTTGCAACCTTTTCCAGGCGCTTCATCAGCGAGAAAATGACCGTTGCCGAAACCAGGCAACAGGCAATAAACATTGCCCATACCGCCCAAATCGGAATTATAACCCACAATGACGAACCTACAAAGAGCAATTGATTGCCGATGGCAGTCGCTCCCAGCCAGCACCCTTGCATCAGGCCCTGGAACCTGGGTGGGGCAACTTTGGAAACAAAGGAAAGGCCCATGGGGCTCAAAAACAGTTCGGCAAAGGTCAGCACCAGGTACGAATTAATCAGCCAGTAAGAAGAGACGAGCTCGGGCGATGGGGCTCCATCAAGGGTTGCCGGACTCTGCAGTCCAAAGGAACCAAACATCAGCACCACAAAGCCAAGAGACGCCACTATCATGCCGATGCCAATCTTGCGGGGGGCGGACGGCTCTTTGCCCTTGGAGCGTAGCCAAGCGAAGAAGCCAACAACGACAGGTGTCAAGAAAACAACAAAGAAGGCATTAAACTGCTGGAAAAGCACAGGGGTGATTTTGTTAAGTTCGTCGGCGCGGTTATAGAAGAAGTAGATTACAGCAACGGCCACAACTGCTAACACCGCGCCAATCGTCCGTGTCTTTCCATCAGAAGACGGCTTTAGGGCCAGCACGATGCCCGTCAAACCTAGGCCTACTGACAGCAGAGACCAGATGTTAAACGCCAGGCTCGTAATGCGGCTTACACTCCCTTCAGTATAATCCCTGGCAAAGAATGTCATGGTCAGGCCATTTTGGTGGAAGGACATCCAGAAGAAGATGACCACGAGGAATACAAGGAAGAGCGCAATCAGGCGCTGTCTCTCCTCCGCCTTGGGCATTTGAGGGATATCGGCGGCAGTGCCTGCTTCGGCCCTCTTTTTTTCAGGCAAGTGTTGTTTGAAGGATAAGTACGATACCAATGAAATCAGCATCGCTACGCCAGCAATGCCAAAGGCATAGTTATAGCCCGTGGAAAATACGTCCAGATAACTATTTGCAAACGTTGCCAAGTCTGTGACAGGTTGCCCGCTGGCCAAATCAGCAAGCTGGCTTAGTTTGGCAGTATCTTCCAGATTGCCTGCGACAAACTGGTTGCAGAGGGCCGGCAGGTTGGCATCGTAAAGAAAGTTATGCTTTGTGAGCCACCACTTTTGAATCGCGCTGGCCGCACCCGGAGCGAACATGGCCCCCACGTTGATGCCCATGTAAAAAATGCTGTAGGCCGAGTCTCTAAGCCCGCTGTATTGTGGATTGTCATACATCTGGCCAACCATGGCCTGAAGGTTGCCCTTAAACATGCCATTGCCCAAGGCGATAGTGGCAAGCCCGAGAACGGCAGCAACTAGCCCGAGTCCCGGCACGGCCAGCAGGATATAGCCCACAAACATGACAATCACGCCGGTGGCCACCACCCCTTTGTAGTTTTGCGTTCTGTCGGCGATGAACCCGCCAAAGAGGGCGAGGGCATAGATTGCAAAATAGAAAATAGAGTATATCAGCCCGGCCTTGTCTGCTGGCAGATTGAACTTGGCCTGGAGGAACAACACCAGGATTCCCATCATGGTATAAAAGCCAAAGCGCTCGCCCATGTTTGCCAAAAACGCTACGTACAGGCCTCTTGGGTGTCCACTAAACATCGTCTCTCCTTGCAAGATAGATAATCATCCAATGGTTGATAGTAATTTGCAATCAGAAAGAGAAACTTGCCAGTGAGAGGGGCCCGTAGATCGAATTAGTACTAAAACATCGCCTGAACTTTGACGGCCACGTTTTGGCCGTTGCCTAGTTTGTTGTGCAGATAGACGGCGGTGCAGAACACAGGACTACCAGATGGATCGAGGAAGTAACCAAATTGCACCTGGCCTTTCTTGGCAGGCGTTGCGGCTAGTTTTGTCCTGTACCCATCAAAGCTGGTCTCCTGAACAACTACTGGATTATAGGCTTTCATCGCCCCTTGGGTTTCCCAGGGGTTTATTTCGTCTGTAATAGCAGGCATCACGGCTTCCGTGATAAATTTTTGTACTTGGCCGTGAGATGGCCTATCTGGCAAACCGTGGAGTCTGGCATCGCCCCAGGCGACGACAATTTTTTTCATTACGTTTGCGACATTATCGCTTGATGCCCTGTCCCGTTCATTGGCAGTGGCCAGTTTATCGCTTTCATTATTTGCATTTGCTGGTTTGGTTGAGTCTCTATTTGCATAGGACGCGCTTCCCAGGTTTTCCAAACTGAGGGTCAGCTTAGCTTCAGCAACATTGTAGTCATAGGACTGGCCCCGCAGTGAAGATAGCATTACAAGTCGTTTGCCCTCTACCTTCCATGTGATCGACATGCTGTCGGATATTCCTGTGCCGTCTTTATACAGTTCGATATTTCGCGGAAATCTGGAATTTACTGTGCTCTCCTGAGTCCACCTGCCGACCAGAGCGAGAGGAATATCGTTGCTACTGCTTGCCCCCAATGGGATGAACAGGGCCAGAAGCAACGCAAACAGCGCCGCCAGGTGTGGTTTTACCTTGTTTGTCATGTCAGACCTTCTAATGCCGACGCTACTATAGCCGGGCTGTTCGCCATGAACAACGCGAACAGCCCCAGAGATAATCTTGGCTTTCAGCTAGCTGTGGCCAAAAGCTGAAACTCAGCCGTTATCTTGCAATATCCTTTGCCTTTTCCCACAGGCTCCTGCCGTCTTGGGAGTCTATTTGCCTAACTATGAGTCCAGGCACCACTTCGAGTTTGCCTTTTCTCTCTCTCCCGCGAGCATCAGTCACGGTCCCTGTCTGCACGTTGGATATCTTTCCCATGGAGGTAGTGGGGGAGACGGTTTCAAGAGTGATGTAAGCAACAACAGTCTCGTCGACTGCGATCACTTCGCCGGTTGTGGGGTGAAGGATGGGGTCGCCTTCCTGGATGATTCGGTATCGCTGGCCTTTCAGGGCTCCATCGTTGCTTCCCATGTCGATCATCACCATATTGCCCTTGACTTGCACTACTGTGGCTTCTGTGCCAATTCCCATCCTCATTACAATCTTGCTCAGTGCTTCACGCCCCAAGCGCGCAGCTACGCCAGTGTCGAGGTTGCTTGAGGGTCGAGAGCTGGATGATGTTGAACTGCTGGCTCTCTCAGTTTCTGTAAACGCGACGGCCCCCGTACTGACGTCGATCATTTTGATGCTAATTCCGATGTTGGTGGCCTTTCGATAGGATGATACATGGCGGCCATTCCTATCTGAATAACTTGAATCTGTCACGCTTACGCCGATTTCGTTGATGTTGCCCGTTATTACATAGTCAAGGCTGGCCAGCTTGCCCATTTCAGCGGCGGTGTCATCAGTGATTCCCTCCATACCTAGCCTTGTCTCTCCAATGACTGCATTTAGTTGGGCGCGCTCAATAAGGAGGAATTTTTTGTTTTTAGAAAGCATGGAGGCGAGTTCGGCCATGAGGCCATTGCTGACCCCGGCATCCCTGTACTCAGAGGAGTTGCCAAAGGAGACAATACCGATGCGCTCTTTTTTCTCCTGTGCTTGTGCCGGGGAGGTGATACCCACAAAGGCAAAGGCCACTAGTGCTAGGTTTAGGCCGATGAGTCTGCCGATGCTTTGTTTCATGTTAAGTCCTTTCAATAGTTGTTGTTTAGGGTCAATGGCTCTTGGGTCTACTGTATGCCCTTTGGCTAGCGCAAAGTCAGTTTAATCGCACTGCCAGATGTTTCGGTGACCTGCACCCTGGGGGTTTTTATTTCTTCGATAAGGCCAGCAATGGTTTGAGCAGTGACTGATGTGTCCAAGTCAATGCGGGCCACGCCCATGGCGTTTTCGCGGATGTAGACGGCATTGATTTCTTTAATACCCTTAAGGGCCTGCTCGAGTTCCCTCAATCTGGCAAAGCTGGTTACACCCGTGACAGTAAGATTGACTTCAGTCTTTGCACTACCGCCTCTGTTTCTGAGTTGCTGGACTATGTAGTCGCCCATCAGCCCGCCAGCGGTGCTCAAAGCTTTGTTTGCGGAGGTGGCCTGAACTAGATCGGCGCCACCGGCGTTCATGGTATTGGCTACCAATATTTGCCCGGTGTCTGTTCTTATCACTCTGGCTTCTACAGTGCCGCGGCTCGAAAACATATTGCCTGCAACGCGCCCCACTGCTTCGCTGAACCCTTGTCCCATGATGATGTAGTCCACGCCAAGCTGGACAGCCATGGCCTTGGCGGTTTCGACGTCGCCTTCCATCAGTGCTTTGGCTTTATCTGCGTTGATGATGGAGGTCACCTGGTTTTTGTCTACCATCCTGGTATATCCTGCCTCCAGCATCTTTCTGAGGATGGCAGTCTCAGCGGCCTGACCAGGCAACGTCGTCCACGACCTGTATATGTCATACCAAGTCCAATAGGGATGCAACCACCTGTGTTGCTCAGGTATGACCACGGCAATCCTGGGATCCTGCAAACCAACCGCAGCCGGAGTCGCGGGGGCCGTGGCGGCGGGCGTAGTTGCCCTCGGCGTCACCATGCCCAGTGGGGTGGCGGCGTCTGTCAGTCTGGAGGCAAGGTTGACTAGCAGGTCGCTGATGGCCCTGTTGCTGTCCTCTTCGATAAATCCGCTACGGGTGTCCTTTGCCCCGGAGACTACGTTTATCAGGGAGGCAGTCACGTTGGCTTCGCCCCCCTCCTTGAGAATTTCGATTACGCAGACAAGGTCAGCGCCCAACTGTTTGCCAATCTCTTTTACATTCTCGTCTGAGACCATCCCGCTGGTTCTCTGGAAGCCCAGTTCCTGAAAAATCTTGTCGGTGTTGCCTCGGTCGACGACGCTGTATTTGTTACTTCTGGAAAGAAAATCTTCCATAGTGCCGCGGGCCGCCGCTTTAGTCATATTAGTTACGGTGGAGTTGCCCGAAGGCTCGAGCACTGCGACCACCAGTTTTTGATCCTGGGCAACGAGAGATCCGCAGAAAACACAGGCCAAAGCCACCACTGCGGCCCTGACGCTCGAAATAAACTTGGTCATATGTGTCTCCTCTGATTCTCTCATGGCTCTGGAGTCGGCTCGCGCCTTCTCAGGTCAGCGTCCGTTAGGATACTGCCGACTTTCAGGGTACCGCCGGAGATGTTGCCGGTAATGGTAGTAGGCACGTTGCCCCTTTCTGGCCTCCAGCCCATCGTGGCGAGGTTAGCTTCTTCGGTGATGGTGAAGCGCACCCTTGATCCTTCAGGAGCATATGTGCCCTTGTAGTGGGGCCTACTTGCTCCGCCCTCCTCAATGTGGGACTCCCACTGGAGGTCGTTGGTAAACCTGATGTTATAGGTGGCGCCGCTTCTGTCCTGCCCCACCCAGTTGCCTAAGAATACATTTTGGCTGACTGGCGGAGGCGGCGGAGGCGGGGGAGTGGCTTCGATCGGTTTTGACTTGCAACCAATGGTCAAAACCAGTGCTACAGGTGCCAAGAAACATGCTATGCGTCGAGCGGTGGTTTTCATGTTTTTTCTCTCTTTCACTCATGGATTTATAGATTTATGGATTTGGAGCGACTGGCCATGTCCATCGAGCCTAAAAGTCAGTCATCCAGCCCTTCAAGCAAGTCTCTGATGATGTTGTTTACTTTTGCCTGCACTTGCTCCCTGATTTTTCTTTGGATGAGGTCTTTGCCCATTTCGGTAAAAGCCACGAGGTCAAGCTCTGCCACTGAGCTATTGCCGCTTTCTGGATCGGTGATGATAAAAGCGACCCTGCCGCTTACTCGTGATGTCCTGAACTGCCTGTTTTCGTCAATGTTAATGCCTGACAGGTCAATTTCCAGCCCATAGTTGGCCTTGTTGGTGTTCCATTTGCGATTCGTGCGGTTGTTGATGAGGATGCGGTTGAGCTCGTTCTCCAGGCCAGACAGCGGAGAAAGAGTGTCGCCCGTTGGGGTAGGCGGGGTGGACACCGTTACCTGTTTTAACAACTCGTTCATTAAATCCTGACAGGCGTACATTATTAGCTGAGATGTTGGGTTAGACACCAACTTGTTACTTGAGCCAGCCACGTGGGCCGTTTCGACATTGATGGCCTGCGCTCTTATTCTGATTGCGCCGTCTTCCAGCCTTGATAGTTCCGAAAATATAACGTAGTCCGCGCCCTTAAAGGCGCCCAATATCCTTGGCTCATTGGGGTCAAAGAGGCCGCTGAGGCGCACTACCTCATGCTCGCCCATGATGCCCTCGAAGTTGGCCCTGTCAAACAGCATGAAGCCTCGTGTGCCTGTGATGGTAGAAGAAAACTGATCCTTAGCCAGTTTTCGCTCATCCTTCAGCTCTTCGCTCCGGATGTCTGATGCGCCTCCTGGCTCGTGAACAGCAACTTTAAAGTCTTGAGCTGTGAGACTGGAGCAAAGGGCCACCAGCAGGGCGGGGGCTAAAAGCAAGGTCTTGAGTGTGGTCATTGGATTCTCCTCATGGTATGATGCTCAAGGCAGGGCTAGCTGCCTAGCTTTTTTGGATACATCGCTGAGTGGTCTTGAAAATATCTCTGCAGAAATAGATTGTACTACACAGCCATAGACAAAAGAACTACCCACCAAATGCAAGCAATAATTATTTTTTTTGGGCTAGAGGAGTTGTGCCTCTTGCTGACCTTTGCTTATAAAATTTAGATAACAAATGGTTTGTAGGAGCATGGAGATACATGTGCTGATAGCTATTTACAGGGCCGCTCGGCCACTACTGTTTGGTGTCCCGCCAGAGGGTGCCCATGGCCTTGCTTTTGCGGCTGGCCGAGCGGCTCAGTGCCTGCCTGGGGCATGTGCCGCTATAAGTGCTTTATCTGGAGCACGTCGTCCCTCTGTATCCAGGCAAGTTGCGGGACTCGATTTTCCCTCCTCTCTCGGGCTGGCCGCCGGCCTGGACAAGGGGGCGACATTGTTGCCGATATGGAGGGCCCTGGGTTTCGGCTTTGTAGAGATTGGCACCGTTACGCCAAGGCCCCAGCCGGGCAACACAAGGCCAAGGTTGTTCAGACTCGCGGATGAAGGACTGATATTAAATAGGATGGGCTTCAACAGCGAGGGGGCAGAAGCCGTGGCGAAGCGCCTGAAGCGCAGGCCCAGCGGCCTGGTCGTAGGCGGCAACATCGGCAAAAACAAAGTCACGCCAGAAGAAGATGCCCTTAGCGATTACCGCATGGCATATAAGCTGATTGCCCCAGAGGTCGATTACATTGCCCTGAACGTCTCCAGCCCGAACACGCCGGGCTTGCGCCGTTTACAGGCACCCGAACTGCTGAAGCCATTGCTGGATGGAATGTTGGAGACACGTATGGAAATGGGCCTTGAACGGCAGCCCATATTTCTTAAACTGGCTCCTGACCTGGAGTTTGGAGAGTTGGACTCAATAGTTGATACTGCGCTGGCTAGCGGGGTTTCGGGACTGATCGCCACCAATACCACCCTGGATCGTGAAATCATTCGTGGCGAAGGCAACAAGGCCAGAGTGCAAGCCTGGGGCGATGGGGGGCTGTCGGGCAGGGGGCTGAAGACAAAGGCCCAGGCTGTGCAAAAGCGAATACTGGAAAGATTGAATGGAAGGCTTCCCCTGATTGCCTGCGGCGGCATAACCACCCCCGAGGACGCAATGGAAGCACTGAATCTGGGCGCAAGTCTGACACAAATTTTTTCCGCCCTGATTTTTAGAGGCCCGGGACTGGTCGGGGAGATTAATGAGGCGCTTTGTTTGGAGCCTTAGAAGTAGAGCCCATGTTGTACGACTGCGCCCCCATATCCAAGCGTAGCCTACCAACCCCGTTGTTCCAAACCCGAGGGGAGGTGAAAATGGCTCCAATGAATAATTCTCTGCTATAACCCTTGGATCTTGATAAATACATTCCCTCTAGACCCATAGATAACTTTATCCAAAAAAACGGCAACGACAATCACTGAGTCTTCCGGGCCATTGTAGTATCCAAGTTGCACTTGGCCTTTGTTTGATTTCGTTGCGGCGGAGGCCGTCATTGCTCCTTCTCGGATGCTCGTCTCCCGTACCAGCGTGGTATTATAGCCCTTCTGGTCAGGGTTCCAAGGATTCTTCGCGAATTTGAGTTCTGGTATTGCCTCTTCATCAATGCACCATTCATCGATGATTTTTTGAAATTCCTGATGGGAAGAATCCCCAGACCAACGGCCGTCGCTTATGGCGATATCCAACACAGAAATGAAGCTGGCCAAAATGTTATTAGCATTAGCCACGGCCCGTCTATCTCGTTCGGTATAGAGATGGTCTAGCATTTCTTTATCGGACATATTGATTAATTGTTCGTACTCCTGTTTGGCCTCTTGCTTAAATTCCTCATCAATCTCGTTTGAGGCCAGCATCTCGCGCATATCCTCAAACCCTTGTCTAATTTTTTCTATTTCATCATCAGATGCTCCGGCCCTCTTAAATTTTTGAATGATTTCGGCATCAGTTTTTTCCTGAGTTTTCCTTGCGCCAGATAGGCTGGTAGCCTTATCGCTTCCTATCGATTTCCCAACATATACCGAATGTGCTTCTGCATCACGGCTACCATCTGTGAGTCTCTGTGGCTCTCCATTTTTCCATAACATGGCCACGGTTTTGCGTTGTTGGTTTCTTTCTGTCCCAGCCACATAAACGTCCTTGCGGGAAACATAAACAGAGCTAGCCTCAGCGTCAAATTTCCCGTCAGTGAGTCGTTGGGGTTGGCCATTTTTCCATAGCATAGCCACATCATTTCGTTGCTGGTTTTTTTCAGTCCCTGCTACGTATACGTCTTTGCCAAATACAAAAACGGACTGGGCATTCCCCTCAAATTTTTCGTCTGTCAGAAGTTGCATCTCGCCATTTTTCCAAAGCGCGGCAGCAGAATTGTCGCGTTGCGATTTTTTATAGAATCCAGCTACATATATATCTTTACCAGATACAAATACTGAATGGGCACCAGTGCTACCATTTCTATCCTCCAGGCGCTGGGAGGCACCATTTTTCCAGAGCAATGCTACAGGCATCATATCTCGGCGGTTTGCCCCTACCATTTCAGTCCCTGCTACATAGACATCCTTGCCAGATACGAACACCGAAGAAACGATCACGAAGTCAGAACGAGAACTCAAGTGCTGGGGCTCGCCATTTTTCCAAAGAATGGCCAGCGGTTTGCCGCCCACTTCTTCGATTCCGGCTACATAAATGTCTTTGCCAGACACAAACACCGAAGATGGCAATGAATTGCTCGTGTTGCTCTCTAAGGCTTGAGGCTCGCCATTCTGCCATAGCATGGGGCCATTGGCAGAGCCTCCAGCAACGAATACATATTTGTCAGTCACATAGACAGAAGAAGCTCCTGAATCGTTGCCTACATGTTTGAGATGTTGGGGTTCGCCATTTTTCCAGAGTTTGGCTACCTTTGTATTGCCATCATCTTCATATCCAGCCACATAAACAGCTTGTTCCTTGCCACAAGCCGTCAGAAATAACATTGCCGCAACCATAATCGCGTACAGGCACCAATTTAGATTCTTCATGGAAATAGCCCTCCAAATTGGGAAAAAGCGGAACGTGTCCATGATTTATGAGACACAGTTGTTGAAAGAATCCATGTAAGGTTTACGAAGGTTTTTTGTGAATCCCATCTGTAACTTTTCAGGAATGCAGGTTGCTACTTCACGCCATCAAAATACATATTGGGTGTGGCCCACCACACAGTAGGGATTCTGTAACAAGCCGTTTTGGGGCTATTTTTTCTGTATATGAAATATTCAGCACCTTGGCAATCAGAACCACTAGTTACAGACGCATAAACCCTAATCCAACTGCCGTCAGGTATTTTGGGCTCGTTGCCTGGGTCAATATTTCTGAGTATCCCAGCAGTGAGACTACCAAATTGGTATGTTTTCATATTGCCGTTATCATCCAAATATTGAACACGTAATGCGACTGCATACGTTCCTGTGCTTTTCAGTTCAAGCCTTCCTACTTCTCCACCATAAATGGCACTGGCAGGCAAAAAGTTTGCTCTGATTTTTGCGTCCGTCCCTAAGGCTACCGTTGTGGCCGCACTATTTGCGTTAGCAAATGTTGCATTGCCACTTCCTAATACTGTCCAATTAACAAACCTGTAGCCACCGTTAGGCGTGGCGGTTATGGAGATTGGGGTGTTTGGATCGTGCTTTTCACCTTCTGCACTACGGTTGGCATTTCCCCAATTTTTTGGGTTCCGTTCGGTCACTAAAGTAAATTGCGTACCCGCGTTAAAATTGGCTGTAATTGTTGCGTTTCCCAATAACTTAACCGCTGTAGTTCGATCTTTTCGATTGGCAAATATTACAGTATTTTCGTCTTCTGCTACCCATTGGTCAAACCCGCGAAAGCCCTTTGGTGTAGCCTGGATAGTAACAGAACTACCTCCTCCTACATCAACTTGGTAAGATGGCGCAACTTCACCCCAGTTTGCATCATTCGGCCTTAAGGTCAGGGTATAGCGTTTCTGCTCAAAAACGGCTTTGATCTTTGTGTCCGAGTTTACTTTTACCGTTGTTTTTTCACTTGTAGGGTTGTTAATTTCCGCATCACCATCCTCTAACGTCCAATTTAAAAACCGGTAGTGTTCGTCTGGGTTTGCTTCTATGTTTACTGATGTTCCATTGAGGATATTATCTTGGTAGCCATTTTGTGGGGAAACTATTTTGCCGCCAATCGTCGAAGTAGCTGATAATACGAAGACAGGCTCAGGAATAAGCAACCACCGTGCATAAACAGTAGTGTTACTCGTTACGGTGCTATCGCGAGTAAAAGTTGCTCCGGTGCCGTCGGTAGCAGTATTCCAGCCAAGGAATGTATGCCCCGGACGCATTGGCTGTGCTGACTGTCCCGGCATTTGATTACCAGGTCGCCCACCGATGTTTACCATTATTTCCTGAGGGTCTGTTTCGGTGCTACCCTCATCGGAGTTATTTTTATCAAATGTGACAGTGGCCATTCCTGCTGGTGGAAGATTTTCCAGCAACGCCATATCGAACTCAAAACTGGAAGCATCCTGTTTAATAAAATATCCTGTTTCGCTATAGTCAAGCCCCCAGGAAAGGAAATTAGGTATTACGTGTTCCTTGAATTCAAAATGAACTAATTTATTTGTATTGGTTTCCTTAATTACATATAAATAGACATCGGAAGAAGAAAAACATGAAACCCTGTAGTACCCTGCCGGAAATTCCCGAGTAAGATCAACTGACCACCCTTCCATTGTCGATTCTATATATTCCGTAACTCGTTCCTCTGTTCTGGCCAGGGATGTTGTTTCCTCAAATCCAGAAGTAGTGCTATTACCAATATGCGCCTCGAAAGTAAGTTCGCCGCCAATTTTTTCACTCGCTTCAAAAAAACCAGGAAATCCAACCTTCGCGCCAATTTCAACGCTTATTTTAGACCCAGTGCCAGCAGTCAAACTATGGTTATCAATAATACTTTTTGCGGTTCCAACACCGACAGAAACAGAGTTCGACACGCTATTTCTGATTGATTGTGTTACTTCAACCTTGTATGTTATAGGCAATGCAGGTGAGTGCACCGTGGTACTATATGAAAACATGGGAATGCTACGCAAGCTACCTAAATGTATATAGTAGAAAGAATAGTCCCCATAGGTGTACGAGTATTTTATTTGGTCGACATCAATGCTCGGGTCAAACGGAATTGCTTCGAATTTGATTACTGAAATATCAGGGGCATCAGAAACCGGAATAATCGTCCAATTTGCGTGCAACGTAATACTGGCCGTAGGCGTAAACGGGAAGGTCATTTTGTTGTTGAACGTGTTGTTGTCGAGGTACCAGCCCTCAAAAACGTAACCCTCTTTTATAGTCATTGGGGAACTGGCAATGCTGTTTCCCTGTACTACTGTGTGGTCATTCACAGAGGTACCGCCGTTTGTATTGAAGACTACCGTGTAGTTTGTGGTTTGTGTGGGCTTGTCCTTGTCATCGTTGGAGCCTGAGCAACCAATTAATGTGACAAGCGCAATAAGTGCGATGGCAAGCCAGTTTAGGTACCTGTTCATGATATTAGCCCTCTGAAATAGTTGTTAGAATGTGCCTTGCAACGATGTTTCTGTGTTTAAATGTTATGATTTCCTGTAATCATGAAGTGATGTTTTAGGCTACAACCTGAATTTAAATGAAGCCTGCAACCAGTCAAAACCTGTGCCTGCGACTTCTCCAGTAGAAGATGTTTTTCCAAATGCCCTTGTGTAAATAACTTCAACCCCAAAGTTTCTTGTGAAATTAAACCCGCCCCCGCCTGAAAGCCCAAAAACAAACTCGCTTGCAGAGCCTGACGCACCTAGAAATTCCACTTTTAAGGAATTATTTAGAAAACCGCCACCAACAAAGGCATATAGGCCTTCTTCCTGAGTGTTAAAATTGAAAATCCAGTCAGCCATTACGACAATAGAATTTGCGCTTGACTTGAGCGTCCAATCCCACTCTTTTTTTGAAAAGCTGGCGTATTCCAGTCTTCCGCGAAATGCGGTACCACCCCCTCTAGCCAGTTCTGCAAAGGCAGAAACGCCGAAGCCAACTTTGGAAACATCAGACAATCCACCAGTGGGATTGACAAGGGAAACCCCCCCGCCAAACCTCAGTCCGGAATCAGTTGCGTTTAGCGGGGCAAACACAGCAAGGGCGGCGAAAAAGCCCAAACTTATAGCCCTAACTTTGGGAATGATGTATGTCATAGTGATATCTCCTGCGAAAAAAGTCAGTTGCATTGTTGCCGATTAGGCGCAGACGCTTTTTTTTACGGCATGGCGAGAGCCATCAATTGTCGTAAATAAAATGGCTCACCTCTTTGTCATCTTTTCCCACATGCTCCTTCCTTCCGTTTCATCAACGTGCCTTACTGACATTCCTGGCACAACTTTCAGTTTTTCAGTTTTTAACTTTCCGCGGTCATTCTCGACTTTTTCCGTTCGGACATTGATTATCTTGCCTTGTGAAGTAGATGCGGCAACGGTTTCAATGACTATATAGGCAACTGCAGTTTCTTCTGCGGCTACGTCTTCGCCTGTTATGGGATGTTTGATGATCTCGCCTTCCCTAAAGATCACGTATCGCTGTCCTTTTAGGACTCCGTCATTGCTGCCCATATCGATTTTTGCTATATTTCCCACAACCTGCAACAATACGGCTTCTGTGCCAATTCCCATTTTTCTTACAACCTTGGTGATGGCATCGCGCGTCAATTTTGAATACAGAGCGGTGTTTACATGGCGATCTCTGACAGGATCCCAGGAGCTCACGGTGGAGCTTTCCACCCCTTCTGCCTGATCAATAAAGGCAATTTTGCCATTTTTTACGTCAAGCATTTTTAAGTTTACAAGAACTGTGGTTTTTCTCGTCAACGAGGTAGCCGCGTTTCTCGATGAATTTCTGCTCAAGGCGTTAGAAAGAAGTGAAGTCGAAGTTTCGCGCGCTTCTTCGCTTACTTCTAAAATCTTGCCCATCACTACATAATCAACGCCAGCTATTTTGCCCATCTCGGCTGCGACATCATCTGTAATGCCTGCCATGCCTTGCGCTACCTGCTCTATCACCTTATTCATCTGTGCTTGTTCAACGAGTTCGTATTTTCGGCTTCTCAAGAGTTCGTAGCTTAGTATGTCCATAAGGCCACGGCTAAAGGCCCCATCGCTGACCTGCGAGTTGTTTTCAAAAGCTACCACGCCGATGCGTTCTTTGGTGCGCTCTTGAGAAACAAGCTGTACGCAAAGCAGGAAGCCAGTCATAAACATGAGGGATTTGGGAAAAAACATATTTATCTCCATATTCCAGTTTGTTAACAATGTGACCTTTTACATAAAATGTTACATTCACGCTATGTATAATTCGTTATATATCATCCATTTACAATACGTGTAACATTTATGATCACTGGCTATTCGCCACTGATCTTTTTTTTGGAACGGCAAAAATAATGTGTTGACCGTCGAAAAAAAGAGTTGTAAATTTCTCTGAATGTAATCTTTTATGTAAAGTGTTTCAAATGCTATATTTGTCAGTTTATTTATTGCAATGATTAAGCTTTTTATGCCAGAATATCCGTTTGACACATAGGAGTCGTTTTCAAGACCACCCAAGATGCAAAGAGGGGGGAACGGCTTTTGACGCGGGCGGCGATAATGAAGGTGATAAAGCCAATGAAGCACAAGCGAGGGGAATGACAACAAATGCAATGCAGGCTGGCGCGAGAGCATCGCGCATCGGAGCAAAGCGAGGATGCCAAGAGCTGGCGGCGCAGGCGTGCATCCCTGGTTATGAAAATACCTTACAAATCTCATAACTCCGCCTTGCGAATTGTATTGGAGGCACTATGGCGGCAGCAGATCCCATTAGAGATAAAAAGACTCTTCGCAAAATAGCGAGGTACTGGCTCAAGCGCGGCAATTTCAGAAACTATGCGCTAATAGTCCTGGGTGTCTATACCGCACTGAGGATTGTGGACTTGCTGGGGCTAAGATGGGATGAGGTCTATGACAGTGGACAAGGGAAGTTCCGTTCACATATTATTTTTACTGAAAAGAAGACGGGCAAACGGAGAACAATCGCTCTGAACCACTTGGCCATCAATGCGCTCAAGATGTGTTTGACAGAGAGCAGGGGGAAATATGTTTTTGGCAACAACCGCAAGAATGAAAGGGCTATCAGTCGTGTGCAGGCGTGGAGGATTATCAGGGCTGCGGCAATAGCTATAAAGGCGGCTGGGAGAATTAGTTGCCATTCGTTGCGAAAGACTTTTGGCTATTTTGCGTGGAAGGCAGGAACTTTACCAGTGATGCTGATGGATATTTTCAACCACTCGTCCTTTGAAATAACTAAGAGGTACTTGGGCATAACCCAGGAGGACAGGGACAGGGTGTATCTGGGGATGGTGCTGTGCTGAATAGCTAGTATTAGGGAGTTGCTATAATTTTGTTTTTGGAACAGGGCTATGCGATTGACTGTTTTGCTATCATTGTCTTTGTTGATTTTTGCGGTCCCGGGAATCGCGCGGTCCTACGCTGATGACAGACCCGTCATCGGCAATGCCGATGTGAAAGCCAGGGTAGAAGCGCAATTTAAGTTACAGCGCGCTTTGGCCAAAAACCGCGATGCAGAGCTTTTTGGAGTCTTGGATGGCCCGTTGGCCGAGGCGGAAAGGGATTCCCTGACCTATTTGTACGCCTTTATGCCCCTGCAAGACATGGCCGACTATGACGGGGACTTCTTTTTGAGGGCGGTAAGGGCAACACTTTCAGCCAGGGCGGAGATGCCCTGGGCCGAAAAAATCCCTGAAGAAATTTTTTTGTCCTTCGTCCTGCCTGTAAGGGTCAATAACGAAGACCTGGACGAAGCCCGCCCAGAATTGTATGCGGCCCTCAGGGATAGGATCAAGGGCCTTGGGATGGAGGAAGCAATTCTGGAGGTCAATCACTGGTGCCATGAAAGGGTCACTTACCGAGGCACCGACGGCCGGACTTCTGGCCCGCTCTCAACCATCCGCACCAGTTGGGGCAGGTGCGGCGAGGAGACTGTTTTGACCGTCGCCGCGCTGAGGTCAGTGGGGATACCCGCCAGACAGGTATATACTCCCCGCTGGGCCCACGTCGATGACAACCACGCCTGGGTAGAAGCATGGTTGGATGGCAAATGGCGCTATATGGGGGCCTGCGAGCCTGAGCCGATGCTCGACATGGCCTGGTTCCGCGAGCCAGCCAGAAGGGCGATGATGGCTCATGCGAAGGTTTATGGCGGATCGCATAGCAGTGACTTCAGGGTGCGCGGTGACCGGTACCATGACGAAATACAGCTTCTTTCAGCCTATGCACCAATGACTGAGCGCCGCGTGAGGGTCGTAGATGCGTCCGACAGGCCAGTCCAGGACGCATTAGTGGAATTTGGTCTGTATAACTATGCCGAATTTTTTCCGCTTTCGTCTCCGTTTACTGATGCCCAGGGGCGGGCGATGCTACCCTCCGGCACGGGGGACTTGAGAATTTGGGTATCCAAGGGTGGGCAGGTCGGCAGTGGCATTCTCAAGGGCGACGCGGATGAGGAAATCATCATAAAGCTAGCCCCCTTCGATGCCGGAGACCGAGTTGAATTTTTGGATATACATCCACCCGCGGAGCCCATGCCAGTACTGACTGAAATAACCAGGGAGACGAGGGAGGCCAATCGCCAGCGTTTAGCCGAAGAGGATAGGCTCCGGGAAGCCTACATGGCAACTTTTATCAGCGAGAGCAGGAGCAATGCGCTTGCTGAGGAATGGGATTTGAATTTTATGACGCTGTGGAAATTGTTGAACAGTAGCCAGGGCAACCACGCTGAGATCATCAATTTTCTAAAGATTGCACAGCCCCGTGATAGAGATTGGGCATTGGCCCTCTTGGAAGTCATCTCTGAAAAAGACTTAAGAGACACTCCTGCGTCAGTTTTGTCAGACCACTTGCCAGCCGTTGAGCATATCCAGGAATTCATGGAGTCTGATGCCATGACGCTCGGAGAATTCCAGCGCTTTATTTTATACATCCTGTCTCCCAGAATCCACAATGAGCTACTGTCCCCATGGCGATCCGGCCTATGGGATTTATTTGGCGAGGAAGAAATGAGCGCCTTCAAGCGCAATCCATCCAGGGTGGCGGATTGGGTGAGGGAAAATATCAGGGTGGACGACGCGGCAAATTGGCTAAATGTCCCAATGCGGCCAATGGGAATTGCTAACCTGAAAGTAGCAGACTCCCTAGGCCGCGATATTCTGTTTGTGGCCATATGCAGGGCCGCCGGTGTGCCAGCGCGTTTAGAGCCTGGCACTTTGGCTCCGCAGTTTTATCAGTCTAATTGGAAGACAGTCAGTTGGGCGGGCCAACCCCCCGTAGCGCTACCGACTGCTGCTGTGACCATTACGGGGCATCTTGACATTGAGCCCGCTTATTACTCCCACTTTGCGCTGGCCAGGTACAAGGATGGCCGCTATCAGACATTGGATTATGAAGGCAAGCCTTGGGAGTTTTTTGAGGCCGGCATTGCGCTGGAGCCAGGCTCTTACTGTCTGACCACCGGAAACCGTCAGGATGACGGCAGTGTCCTCATCCGACAGGCGTACTTTGGCCTAAAGGCCAATGAAAGCCGCGTCGTGCCCCTGGTGATGCGTCCGTCCAGGCCGGCCCCTGAGCCACTGGGGACAATCGACATCGACGTCGTGTTGCCTTCTGTCACTCTTGCTGACTCAGGCCAGAACTGGAAAGAGGGCGAGCCTTGCGCATTAAGCAAGCTGTCCAATGACAAAGGGCTGATACTTGCATGGCTGGGAGATGGGGACGAACCCACCCGCCACGCGATGCTTGACCTGGAACGCCTGCGGGAGCCAATCGAAAAATGGGGGGGCGGCCTCGCAATGTGCATCCAAGAACTGCCGCGCGGGGATGCCACATACTTGGACAGAGTTAACGAGATGGCAACACAAGCCCAATTGCTGTTGGACGGAGATGGGCAACTACTTTTTGCCATTCGAGAAAAAGTCAAACGACCGCGCCTGGACCAGTTGCCGGTAATTATGGGCGTTTCAAAGAATGGCGAAGTCACATATTACAGCGAAGGCTACAGGATTGGCGTGGGGGAGCAGGTTTTAAGGGCCATCAGGAGGATGGCTAATTAGAACTGATTGTGGAATAGGCGCGCCTTTAATTGTAGCCACGTTGGCCTGCCCACTCGCTTTCGTCGGCATTCGCCAATGCTTCTAAATCCCCAGGCTCTGCATTAGAATCGTCTGTCCACTCTCTCAGGCGTGGGCCACCATTGATAAGGTCAATGGCCAGCCTGTCTTTTTCGTACTCGTACGGAAAGTCGCGCCAAAGTTCATAGTCTGGGTAAAGCCGCCTGATCGCCTTGAATGCAAGGGCCATGAGCCGCCAAGGCTTGAATGCGTTCGGGTCATAATTCGGCCCTTCAGCATGAATCTGCAAGCCCTCGCATAATTTGCCTGCATGCTTATGAAATGTGGGCTCAAACCAGCAGTGCCTCAGCTTGCAACCTGAAAGCCACTGTGGCGCTGTCTTATCCATGTACTTCAATATTTTAAGTGAATCTATCTCAGGCGCTCCAAATAGTTCCAGGGGCCTGGTGGTGCCCCTACCTTCGCTCAGCGTAGTGCCCTCCAGCATTACCGTCCCTGGATAGCACCTGGCCATCCATAGGTTTGGGGCATTGGGGCTGGGATTGATCCATGGACGTTCCAGAAGGGGCCAGCCGAAGCCAGGCGAAGAGTCAGGGTTCCAGCCGTTGAGCTCGATCACTCTCAAATCAACATCCAGTTGGCCGGCCTTGACGAACCAGCGTGCCAACTCACCCATTGTCATGCCATGGCGCATCGGTAGCCTGCCGGCACCGACAAAGCTCTGCCATCCTGGTTCGAGCAAAAATCCTTCTACTTGCCGTCCAATAGGATTTGGGCGATCCAGCACCCATACTTCCTTTTTATGTGATGCCGCTGCCTCCAGGATGTATCGTAGCGTAGTGATGAAGGTATAGACGCGGCAACCAATATCCTGAAGGTCGATGAGAATGACATCGAAAGAGTCCATCATGGCATCAGTGGGCCTTCGTACTTCCCCATAGAGGCTGAATACGGGAATATTGTGGATAGGGTCTAAATAATCCTGGGACTCCACCATATTGTCCTGTTTTTCGCCGCGTAGCCCGTGCTGAGGTCCGAAGGCCGCTACAAGCTTGATTTCCGCCATTGATGCCAGGGCGTCTATAGAATGCGTTAAGTCCATAGTTACAGAGGCAGGGTGCCCTAATAGGGCCACCCGTTTGCCAGATAGGGGCCTACGCAGGTCGGTTTCAGAAATAATACGGTCGATGCCAAATTGCATGTGTGGGTGCCTGTGACACTGAGCAACTTAGTTTTTGCTCGAATGAAAGAAGTTTAGCCGAATTTGCAGTAAACTTCCTTATCTGTATTTCTAGGGGGGGTTCAGTTATGACTGGTAACAATCCTATCCATCAGGCGGGAATCATCAAATCGCTACTCAAGTTTTTTTCAGTTGCAGTCTTTGTTATTACCCTATCCCACTGCGCCAAAGAAGGCCCGCCGCCAAATGCTCCCGCGGCCATTGGCGGCAACCTGGAGAGCGGCTCCATAAAGCTCAAATACCACAACCGTACTATCGCATCCTTTAGCGTTGCCATTGAAGAGAACGGCAAGAATCGCAAACCTAGAAAGGGAGAAGTAGAATTTAGCCATACTTCTTTTGCAACGGACCTGGTCGAGCAACGCATTACCTTTATTTTGAACAGCTCGGATGCCAATGCGCAACTGGTTGTGACCGGCAAGGTCTTTGGTAGCGTCGAGTCTTTTCCTGCCGAAACGCTCGGGGAGGCACAAAAGACGTTTTCCATTGTGCGAAACAGCGTCGGCATCAGCCGTAATTTGCGAAACAACGCCATATATGACCGCAAGTGGGACTGGGTGATTGAAGCCGTGGCCCACGATCGAACCGCCATCGAGCCTGTATCCGAGTCTGATGGTGGAAACACGTTTAACATGGAAAGCCACGGTAGTGCGATTGAATTGGCGTTTAGGCCGCATTACTACCGTGCATATAAAAACTTAAAGTACTTTGAACCGTGGAAACAGCCTGTCCGCAAAGATTCTATCAGTGGCTGGTGCTCCTGGTGGGCATACAGGACTAGCTTTGCGCAAAAGGACTTAGATGAAATCCTGGATGTTTTTTCTGAAAAGAAGCTGGGCGATTTTGGATACAAGTGGATCCAGATTGATGACACATTCCAGGGCGGGAGCGGGACTCCCGAGAGCTGGATCAAATGGAATGACAAGTTTCCTGACGGCATGAAAGGATATGCGGACAGAGTCCGCGCCGCCGGGTTTGAGCCAGCCATTTGGATAGGCGCTTTTTTTAGGGACAACGAAACCCTGGAAAAGCATCCCGAGTGGTTTGTCCAAAACACAAATGGCGAATTAGTCCGCGGCCCATGGCTGTTCTACGGCATTGATGCAACCGTGCCAGAGGCCGCAAAAAACCTTGTCTATCCGACATACAGAGCCTTCAGTGATGCCGGGTTTACCTATGTAAAAATTGACACATTGCGTCACCTCCTCTATGACGGCATCAACGTGTCCGGCGGGCATGGCTCGGAGAGGGGTTTTTCGGCAGACGATGTGTTTCGTGCATACTTGAAAACGGCTCGGCAGGGGCTTGGCAAAGACCCATTCTTGCTGGCATGTTGGGGCGTTTTGCCCGAGGCTATTGGCTTTGCCGATGGATGCCGCTTGGGGGGTGACGGATTTGGCCCCGCCACCATGCAACAGTACAATTCGTGGAATGGCGTTGTATGGCGCAATGACCCAGACCACTGTGATATCCTGCCAAGGGAGCGGGGCATGGGTGTGGGCAATGTATTGCAAACGGCAAAAACCCAGGCCTACCTGACTGATACTGTTCTGAGGCCTACTCTAGCCTCTATTTCAGGCTCGATGCTGATGATTAGCGACCGCCCGGAAGTTTACAGGGACGATGCCAATTTGGAAGGGATAAAGCGGGCCGCTCCGGTGTTGTTTACCGTCCCTGGCCAGTTATATGACTTCGATCCCAGAAAGTCTGACAACGTGATAAAACTGGACAGAGCAGACGTAAAGCAGGGTGGGCCGCCCTCTCCCATAGATGCCGACCAGGAGGGGGAGGTATGCCCTTGGTGGCTATTGGAGGTTAATAAGCCCTTTGAGCGTTGGAACGTGCTTGGAAGAATGAATTGGACTGACAGTGAATTTGGATCCGAAACAGTCCGATTCTCTGACCTAGGGCTAGACCCTGACAAGGACTACTTAGTATTCGAGTTTTGGACAAAACAGTTTTTGGGCGTGAGTTCCAAAGAATATGTCGCTCCAAAATTGGGAGTAAAGGGCACTCAGCTCTTTTCCATCCGCGAGTTTGCAGGGCACCCCCAAATAGCTTCTACAAGTCGGCACATAAGCCAGGGCGGCCACGATCTGGAGTCGGCAGTATGGGACGGCCGAAAAAATATCCTGAAGGCACGTAGCCTCGTAGTTGCTGGCGACTCCTATGAAATCACAGTTTTTGTTCCGGAAGGCTATGTGTTGGAGAGCTCCAGCCCCTCTGGCGCGGTTGCTGAAGGCCAGCTAGTCAAACTAAAAATTGATCCAAAACAGACCGGTAGTATAGACTGGGAGGTAAAGTTTAAACTTGGAATTGGCTCTATTTAGAGTTGGAATGTATTGGGTTTTGGGACAGATATCCATCAATATGACCCATGGCGGCATCAAAATCAGAAATCAGGACATCATGCGATATTTGCTCCATCAGGCTGGGTACCAGGCTTTTTTCCAAGGCAAGGATTAATTCGTCAATGGCGCTGATGTCGTACTCAATCAGAGCGGTTTTAAGCAAGCAAAGTTTTTTGTGGATATCGGAAATGTCTTCGACAACTTTTGGTTTGGCTTTCTCCTTAGATATGGCCGGTAAGATGTCCTGCACTATTTTTTTTAGGTCGGACAAAAAGCTACCCAAATGTCTTTCAATAAATTCCATATCGCTTTTGTTTCCTGCTTCTTCAAGGGTCTTCGCTTTTTCTGATAATTGGCTGGCGCCAACATTAGCCGATGCGCTCTTCAGTGCATGAACGAAGGTAATAAATTTGCGCAATTCGTTATTCTCTAGGGCTCTTGGTATTTCATCCAGTTTTTCTTGGCAGTCGCGGCAAAAGAGTCCCAGGGTTTTCAGGTAGCTGGCTACCTTCCCCCCTGTATTGGTAATGCCAGCCTGAACATCGATGCACTCTATCTCAAACGGCGCTTTCTCGGCCTCAGTGTTGAATTCGGAAGCTTTTATCTGTTTTTCTGCGGGAACCCAGGTACAAAGCATGGAGTGTAGCCTGGGAGTTTCCACCGGCTTTGAGATATAGCCGCTAAATCCTTTAGACACCAGCATCTCTTCAACGCCTTTGACAGCATTGGCGGTCAGCGCCAGGATGGCCAGTTTTTCGTAATCGCCGCCCATGGCTCTAATAATATTTGTGGCCTCAATGCCATCCATACCAGGCATCATTTGATCCATAAAAATTATGTCGTATTTATTCATCTTGACCATTTCTATGGCCTTTTCGCCGGACTGGCAAATGTCTACCTGCATTTTGTATGGGGCCAGAAGACCTTCCATGACCGTCAGATTTGTGGAGATGTCATCTACGACCAGCACCATGGCCTGGGGTGCAGTAAAATATTCGAGTTTGCCACGCATTGCCGCAGAGTCTGATGGGTCTTGATGATTAAAGGCATTTGCTATGGATATGCAACTTATGGGCATGGGCAAGGTACGAACATTATGCATTGCTGGCGTTTCAGAATATTCCAGCAACAAAAAAAGCTCTGTGTCAGGCTTGGCGCTAGCTAACATGTCCTTTATGCCTTTATCATAAAGATAGTTTGGAAATATCACGTTATTATATTCCCCGCCATTCAATTCATTATAAAAATCAGATAATATAGTTACAGATTTATATGGAGCGCCGAGGTTTGCAAGCGCGCCGGTTATGGAATTTAGGTACTGAGGGCGCTGTTCAAAGACAAGAGTGTCGGCTTTTTCCGGCTCTTTCAGGCTTGCCATTTCTGCCTCGCTCCTAATTTCCTGTGGCAGAGTGATGGTAAAGACAGAGCCTTCCCCATATATGCTAGAAACAGATATGTTACCGCCCATCATTTCGCACAAATTTCTTGCGATTGAAAGGCCGAGCCCTGTTCCTTCGATGCTACGGTTCTTATCGCTGTCAAAGCGGGTAAATTTGCCAAACAGCTTTTCCATATCCTCTTTTTTTATACCAATTCCGGTATCGCTCACCGAAATATTGAGCTCAATTGCGCCATCCTTTTTTGTGCCGATGATGGACAGAGATACATGCCCCTTTTTCGTATATTTGACTGCGTTGTTGAGAATGTTGAGAATGACCTGTCTTATCCTTGTTTGGTCTCCATAGAGCCTGCTAGGCAGGTTGCTATCAATAAAAGTCAACAGTAGCAAGGTTTCGTCCATCCTGGTTTTTATAATGTTGCAGACATCACTAAACAGCGAAGATACCTCATACTCACAGGGCACAATATCCAGCTTGCCGGATTCAATTTTTGAAAAATCCAAAATATCATTGATGATCGCCAACAGGTTATTACCGGCCTGCTTAATCGCAATTACGTGTTCACCAACCCTCGGAGGCAGGTCTTCCCTCAAGGCAAGCTCGGACATGCCAATTATGGCGTTCATGGGGGTACGTATTTCGTGGCTCATGCTTGCCAAAAAATCGCTTTTTGATCTGGATGCTTCTTCTGCTCTCTCCTTTGCAAGAATTATCTGCTTTTCAGCCCATTTTCTGTTTTGGTTTGCCTCTCTCCAGGACATAAATAAAAACAGCAAAAATAACGATAGAAAAATGCTTCCGGCTACGCCAACATTAAGCTTAATCAAATCGAGGCGGGGAAAGGGCTCCAGCAGACAGACACTCCATTGCCCATCAATATCAATAAAATTGGAATGGTTGGTTTTTATGACATCATGGCGCTTTCCCTTATAATTTACTATCGGCTGATCAAGGCGATACTCAATGTAATCTTGCATGCCTACATTTTCGCCAAAACCTTCTGTGCGGTATGATGTCTTAAACAGCCATTCGGGCAGGTTTGAAGCCAAAATACGGCCTTTCGGAGATACGAATGCTATAGGCGAGGGAAATGTTGCAGCGAGATATTCATCTAAATACCCCGGATTGATTTTTACTGTGGCCACGCCAATAATGCGGCTGTCTGTCAAACCCGTGATTCGCTCCCGAATTGGAGAAGCCACATAAATGCCTCTTCCTGAGGGCCCTACTTCAGGATATATGATGCTACGCCCACCCATGGATTCTCTATAGTAGAGCATGGATCCATAGTTTTTCCCTATGACGCTCTCCAAATTGCTGTTGCTGTCTGCCGCAGCGATTACCACATACCCTTTCGTGTCCAGGATATAAGCATTTTCAGCGCCCAACCTGTTTTTTAACGCAGTCAGCGAAGCCACGATTGCGGTATCGTCAGCATTCCTGTTTAACAAAACAGCCCTGGCGGAGCGCGAAGTGGCGCTGAATACCTCGACTGCCGAAGCAACCCGTATAGTCGAATAGCTTTTTTTATTAAAGTCATTAATTTTTTCAATCAATTCATGGGTCGCTTCGTTGCGAAAATGTCCTGTGAAGAATGAGCCCGTCAAAATGCTCCCCAGTATGGAGAGGATACAAAAGGGCGCAAGCACGAAGATAAATAATTTCTTCAGCGCAGGCGTACGCGTCTTCCCAGTCTGGGAATCGCTACCAAGCCCTAGCACGTGAAAACCAAACAGATACATTTCATGTCCAATTTACTCTCCGATCCAATCATCCCACATTAATTTTCTGTCTCGCGAACAACACGGAATCCAACGTTTTCGTAAGGCTTGTCCAGCACGACATTATAACGGACTGTCGAATTGGCCCTCTCTGGGGTGCTGTAGTGGGAACCTCCGCGCATCACGCGGTCGGAGTCTGGCTCGCCAAGCGCCCAGACGCTTCCATCCGCAGGTGCGCCGTTATAGTTTCCCTGCCAAATATCTTCGCAAAATTCCCACACATTTCCATATACGTCGTACAGACCATAGGCATTTGGCTTAAGCTGAGCAACTGGATGGGCGCCAACGTAGCCCAGGCTCTTGGAGTTAGTGTCGTACCAAGCGTATTGGACTAATAGTTCAGTGTTGTCTCCGAAGAACCATCTTCCTTTTGAACCAGCCCTGGCGGCATATTCCCATTCTGCCTCTGAAGGTAGCCTGTAATTTTTCCCTTCCAGCGCACTCAGTTTGCGGCAAAACTCTCTGGCATCTTCAAACAACATATTTACGGCAGGCCGGTCTGCCCCGAGTTGTACGCTTTTCAGATCTTCTCCAATCCACGGCTCTGTGCCCATGACCGCCTTCCATTGTTGTTGGGTGACTACGGTACTGGCTATTAGAAATGGCTTCGCAAAAGAGACCTCGTGCACAGGCATTTGGGAAGCGTCTTCAATGGAACCCATCATGAATTTGCCTACGGGCACCCCTACTAAATTCATGCCAACGCTATTTGAAAATACCGCCAGCATAGGCTTTTTTCGGGAACAACTGGCTGTCAAAACTGCGGCGGCAAAGGTGACAGCCAAAACCATGAAAAAGCTGAAAAAAAGGCTACTGCAAACGGTGTCAGAAGCGTATTTACACACTCTGCCCGCAAGTCCAGAAACCCTACAAAACAAACGCTGTGAAATCCCCTTTTGTGCCATGGCATCTCCCGCAAAATGAACTTCACTGGCCTCCATTATAACAAAGACTCATCATCATTTGATAGTCTTCAAACGTTCCCACAGGACGTACCAATTATGTCGGCACGGCATTTATTCGCGGTCGCCTTTGCGGAATCTGTCCATTTCCCTCTTAGCTTCCCTTTCTTTGAGGGCCTCCCGCTTGTCTCCCCTGGATTTGCCTTCGGCCAGGGCGATTTTGATTTTGATTTTGCCGCGAGCGTTCAAATAAATTGCTAGGGGTATCACAGTCAGCCCTTTACGGTCTACCTTGGCGATGATTCGCTTTATCTCCTCGCTTCGCAATAAGAGCTTGCGGGGGCGAAGAGACTCGTGGTTTGCGTAGGTGCCAAAATCGTAGGGGCTGATATTGGCCTGCTTGAGCCAAAGTTCCCCCGAAATGACGTCTACAAAAGCGTCTTGCAGGTTCCCCCTGCCGTTCCTCAGGCTCTTGACCTCGGTGCCAAGCAGGGCGATGCCTGCCTCCCACTTATCGAAAATGTGGTAGTCATGAAAAGCTTTGCGATTGCGCACGAGGTCATCTGCCATAGGGATATTTTAGGGCAGGGCTACGGTCAGTGGCTAGTGTCGCGTCCTTGGCAAACTAATCTCCTCAAATTTGGCTGAAATATGAACATAATTCTATGTAATTAATTCGCGGACGCGACACTAGTACCTGCGGCCTAGAGCGAGGAGAAGTTTACAACAAAACCAAATCCCGGCTGGCAACTGCTATAAACCGCGAACAGCTACCTGGTAAATCGCAGTTTTGAAATCGCATGTCCCTTTGGTATGCTCTAAGGTTGGTATAAGTTTATTCTTGGAGTGGCCATGCTTCGCGATTTCAGAAATGTGTTTAAGAGCCGAAAGGAAATCACCGGCAGTCTGATGATTGTGCTGTCCTTTGGCCTCCTGGCCTATTTAGGGACGGCCTTTCAGACCACCCACCCTGACTCACCCGAAGTTGTAGTGGGCCGTGTTTATGGACGCGATATAAGGAGAAGGGATCTGAACGAGACGATGGAGCGAATGATTCAACAGTTTGGCAGGCAGGACAACATGGAGTCCATTATGCCCTTTATCCAGCAACAGGCCTTTGGTCAGCTGTTGAATCTCCGCCTCACTGAAGAACTGGCCAATAGAAACGGTGTAGTAGTCACGGATGCCGAACTGCGCGACGCGATAGCCTCCGAATTAAGGTCTATCCCCTTTATGTTGGACGCGAACGGCCAATTGTTACCCACGTCTGAAATACGTAGCCTGCTTGCCCAGGCATTTCGCATGTCTCTCAAGGCTTTTGAGGACAGCACCCGTAGCCGCCTTATTATGAGTAAGCTATATGACCAGGCAGCTGTACTTGTCCCTGTCGATGAAGTCTGGCTCGAAGAGGAGCATAGGGCCCGCAATGAAAAAATGTCATTGGAGTACGTTGCCCTTTCGCCAGTCGATTGGACGGTGGAAGACCCTGGGGATGCTGAGCTGGAAGGGTTCCTGAAGACTTCGGGCGATCGCTTTCAGGTGGGGGCGCGACGTGTGTTGCAACTAGTCTCTGTGGATCAGAGCTTTTTTGGCAACTCTCTGGTCCCCGACGAAGAAGTGCTTAAGAGCGCCTTTGAAGCCAAAAAGGACAGCTATCTGGAACTGAGGGCCAGCCACATTCTTGTCATGGGGTCTACCCCTGAGGAACTCAAGACCGCCGAAGAAAAAATCCTGAAGATAAGGGCCCGGATAATGGCTGGGGCAGACTTTGCCAGAGTGGCTGAGGCCGAAAGCGAAGACCCCAGCGCAAAGTCCAATCGGGGGGATTTGGGCTGGTTTAAGGACGGAGTCATGGACAAGGGCTTTTGGGACGGTGCCGTCGTTTTGAACAAGGGAGAAGTCAGCCAGCCAGTTCGGAGCATGTATGGCCTGCACCTAATAAAAATGCTCGACCGCAAAGATCGCACTTATGAAGAAGCAAAGGAAGAACTGACGTCAGAAATCCTAATTGAGCGTTTTTCTGCCAGGGCAAGGGAGAGACTGGAACAGCTCCGAAAGAGGGCAGGGGAGAAAGGCGATTTGAGTGCGGCGGCCTCAAGCCTTGGACTGAGGGCCACGACGACAGAGCCATTTACATTCGATAGCCCAGAAGCAGATGGCCTGGAGGGGGTTGGGCACGCCGTGCATGACGCCTTTGCCATGAAGGTGGGCCAAGTGTCACAAATCATTTCTGCGCCGGGCCGCTTTTTGGTCTATCGCGTGCAGAGGGAACTGCCAATCGCAGTGCCGCCGCTGAAGGAGATCAGGGCCAGGGTGCTGGCCGCATACCGCCAGGAAAGGGCCCGAACTGAGTTGTTGGAGAGGTTCAGTCTGGCTGGAGAAAGTCTAAGAACCCTGGGTGCTACTGAAATTAAGTCCGACTATACCTTTGAAGAAATTACTGAACTGGCCGGCAACGCCCTGGCCCGACGCACTCTCTTGGAGACTCCTGTCGGAGGCCTCACTAAGCCGGTATGGACTAATGAAGGGATGCTGTGGGTAGCCAGAATACAGTCCCGAACTGCCGGAATTCCTCTCTCTTTTGAAAAGCGTGCGGAATTAGCCAAGGAAATTCAGAACAAGGAGTCCACCAAAATAATCATCGCGGAATTGGACGAATTGAGAACCAAGGGTAGCATGCGCCGGGGCTTCAACAGCCTTTGGGGCCGCATCAACGGGATTTATATCAACGAAGCCGCCCTGAGCAGACAAGTCAGAGCCGACAATTATTGATTTGGCGTAACAATCGTAAACTGAGAACTATTTTTTCTTTTCTTCTTCCCTTCGGCGCTTGCCCACTTGCTCGCTTAGCCGGCCAGTCAGTTTTGTGTCAAATGGGGTCAATTCGTCCAGCACCTTTGCCGCCTTTTTTGGTTGCATGGCCACCAGTAGCCCCACTGCGATATCAAAGTCTACTCCAGCCAATTCTTGCAGAGCCCTACTCGCGTTTAGGGGATCCATGGCCTCATAGGTTCTGACGAGTTGCACGGTGACGTCGTCAATAATCAGCTTGCGGTTCCGCTCTAGCTCGATCGTTTTTTCTAGCTCGCCGAGCCTCTCAAGCTCTTTAGCTTTTTCGACTTCAAACTTTGCGTATTCTTCTCTGATCTTGACTCTTTCTTCGTTGATCTTTGTCTTTTCGTCTTCTATGGCCTTTTCTCGCGCCATTATTTGCGTTTTCTCTTGATTCAGTGTTGCCTGGAGGGTGTTGAGCCGTTGTTGTAGCTGTGACAGGGTCGCTTCTTTTTGTGTCACGTCTCTTTCTCTGTCCTGGAGTTTTCCGGCCAGCTCGCCAATCTTTATCCCCTCGGTTTGGGCCCTGCTGTCTTGGGCAGATAGCCAGATCACGCCCACCGAGAGGGCGACAGGGGCGATTATCCATAATAAGTTGCGGCGCAGCATATTTTGGCCTCCTTATTCAAGATGCGGCATTGGGCTTAAACTGGTAGCGCATTACAGCTATTTCATCGGCTTGTTGTTGTTCTTCTTTTGCAATTTCGAGGTCGTATTGTTCTTGCCGCCTCTCTTTCAGGCGCAGTAGTGTGAGGTGGGCTCTGTGGGCCTTTGTCAATTCTGCCCTTGCCTCATCCACCAAAATTTGGGCCTGCTCAATTTCTACCTTGGTCTCGTTCATTTTTCTTTCAATTGAGACCAGAAATCTCTCTATGGATCGCCAAAGATCCATGTTGACGGCCTGGCCTTTGCCAGCGCGGCGATGCTGGGAGGCTTCGATGCCTGCTTCCGCCAGTGCCGACAGCCTGTCCTGAAGAAGCCGCAATTCTCCCATGCGGGCACCCAGCAGGCGCTGGGCGTCTTTTTTTTTGGCATCTCTTACCTTTAGGAGCGAGGCCAAACGGAATTTGAATCGTTTTGCCATGCCTATGTGGCCTCAGCTAAGTACTTGCTCAAGTCTACGTCAAAAATCTTTCCCATGTCCAGCAGAGTCTGGTGGTAGCCAGTCTCTTCTGCAACGGCCTGACGCAAAAAGGCCAATATTTTGGGGTTGAACTGTATGGCCTGGTCAATTTCAGGACTTGAGCCCCGCGTATAGGCCCCAATCTGAATCAAATCTTCTGCGTCACTGTATATCGCCATTAAGTCACGAATCTTTGCGCAGAGCTGCTTTTGCTCTGGGATGGCCAGTGAGGGGAATAGCCTGGAAATGCTTGGCAATACGTCTATGGCGGGGTAGTGGTTTCTGCCGGCCAGCTTTCTTGAAAGGACAATGTGGCCGTCCAAAATGCCCCTGACCGTGTCCGCGATGGGCTCGTTCATGTCGTCGCCCTCGACCAGCACTGTGTATATGCCGGTAATGGAACCTTTGCCCTCAAAATTGCCCGCTCGCTCCATCAGCCTGGGCAAGAGCGCAAAAACTGAAGGAGTGTAGCCTCTGCTTGATGGTGGCTCGCCAGCTGAAAGTCCGACTTCCCTTTGGGCCATAGCGAAGCGCGTCACAGAGTCCATCATCATGAGCACGTCTTTGCCCTGATGCATGAAATATTCTGCAACAGCGGTTCCGGCAAGGGCGCATCGCAGGCGGAGAAGGGGGGTCTGGTCTGAAGTCGCAACAACTACCACGCTTCTCTTGAGCCCTTCCTCGCCCAGATCATTTTCAACAAATTCTTTCAGTTCTCTGCCGCGCTCGCCGACCAGTACGATGACATTTACGTCGGCGCTGGTGTTTTTGGCTATCATTCCCAAGAGCGTGGATTTTCCCACGCCGGATCCAGCAAATATTCCAATTCGCTGGCCCTTTCCAAGCGTCAGCAATCCGTCAATGACTCTGACGCCGGTGGAAAGCACTTCGCGGATGCGCTTCCGCTTCATTGGGTTTGGAGGATTGTTGTTTACTGGCACTCTGGCCTGGGCTTGTATGGGAGGCCCTTCATCCAGCGGGTTGCCTAGAGGATCTATCACCCTTCCAAGCATGGATTTGGAAACGGACAAGAGGGGTAGATTGCCTGTCCCTTCCACATACATTCCCGGCCTTACACCATCCGTGCTGTCGACAGGCATCAACAACACCTTTTTGCCGTTGAATCCGACTACTTCTGAGGATATCAGTCGACCGCCGTCGCCATGAATAAGCATCTCTTCGCCAATGGCCCCATCTGGCCCGACGGACTCGACGACGAGGCCTATCAATTTTGAAACGCGCCCCTGGCGGGTGGCCAGGGGCAATTTGGGCACTTGCTCTAAGAGAGGGAAAAGGCGCATCAGACTTGCCCCTCCTCCATGAGGCGGGTAACAATGCCCAATAGCCTTTCGCGCCGCTTTTCAAACGTTGCATCAAGGACTGTGTCGGCCGTCTCTAGCTTGAAGCCGCCCCTGCTTAAATCTGTATCGGCGGCCAGGCGGATTCCCGGGTTGTTTGTTGCAAAGCTGTCCTGAATTTGCTCTAAGTCTTTTGGGTGCATAAAAATTATTGCGGCGGGCTCGCCTTGGGAGGCAGATTCTGGGAGGGGGAAAGGGTGGGCTTCCAGTACTGTGCGCAACATGGCATTGACCGAGTCGACCGCATTCTCTATTTGCTGGCATGCCAGGTATTCGGCCATGACAGTCACGAGAGCCAGCACTTCGTCCCCCGAGGCGCTGTTAATCAAGCTTGCTGCTTTGGAGAGGGCTTCTAGGCTGTCCTCCAGACGGGCCAGATGAACCTTGTACTGGCTTTCGGCAAAAGCGTGACCCTCTTTTTCACCCGAAGCGTAGCCTTCTTCGTAAGCTTTCTGGCCGGTTTCTATGGCGCTTTGCTCTGCTTCTGCGTATTTTGCAGTGGCCTGGGCAAGCTTCTCTGCGGCCAGTTGCTCTGCCTGGGCCAGCTTTTCGGCTACCGCCTGTTCGGCCTGGGCCAGCTTTTCGGCAATGATTTGATTGGCGTTCTTTAGGCGCTGCCCAATTTCCTCCGGTGTTTCCGAGTATGCTGCCCCAAGCGGCTCGTCGGCTTCCTCTCCGTCTTGCGGCAGAATTTCTTCTATCGTCGGGAGAATCGTTGCGGCTGGATACGGGTACGACTTGATGCGATTGACATCTATATCCTTGGCAGATATAAACCGCACGTCAGGAGACATAATCGTCGCCGCCTCCGCCACCTATGGTGATCACTCCTTCTTCTTCCAGCTGTCTGACTATTTCGACAATTTCATGTTGCGCTTTTTCGACGTCCCGCAACTTAATCGGGCCCATAAACTCCATTTCTTCCCTCATCATTTCCACTGCGCGGGAAGACATGTTTCTGAAGAATTGGCTACGCAACTCCTCGCTAGTCCCCTTCAGGGCAATGGTCAGGACTTTCTTGTCAGCACGCTTTAATATTTCGGCGACTCCAATGTCGTCAATCAGCAGAATGTCATCGAACACAAACATCAGGTCTCTTATGTTTCCGGCCAGCTGTGGATTGTCGGCCTCGATTTTTTCTAGCACAGTCCTGCCTGTATTGCGATCCATGCGGTTAAAGAGTTCGGCTACTGCCCGTACGCCGCCGTAGGCCTCAATAGAGAAGGAGCCAAGGGCTTCCAACTTTTGTTCCAGAATGAGAGAAATGCGCCTCACCACCTCAGGGCTGATTTCCTGCAAGTTGGCCATGCGCATACATACTTCCGCACGGAGATCCTCGGGGAGGCTGACAATCAATTCGCCAGCCTGGGTCGCGTTGAGGTGGGCCAGAATCAGAGCGATAGTCTGCGGATGCTCGCTTTGGATGAATTTGGACAGTTGCTGGGGATTTGCGCGCTCCAGGGAAGTGAAGCCTGCGCTGGACTCCAGGGCTTTTGTCAGGCGGTCAATGATTTTTCTAGCAGCTTCGGGCCCGACTGACTTTATCAAAAGCTTTTTGGCAAATTCGATGCCGCCTTGTGTAATATAGCTCTTGGCCAATGTCATTGTGTGGAATTCTTCCATCACGTCATCAGCTACTTCGGGTAGCACATGCTTTGTTAGGGCGATTTCCTTTGAAATGGACTGTATTTCGTCTTCTTCTAAGTATTTGAATATGCTGGATGCCGCCTCGTCACCCAACGAGACCATGAGGACTGCAGCTTTTTGTGCGCCGGAGAACTTAGACATTTACCTTCCCCCCCCTTCTTCCTCAACCAGCCATGAACGCACCAGAGATGCGGCATTTTCTGGATCCGCTGTAATTATTTCTGACACGCGCTGTTTTATTACCTCTCTCCTGTGGGCTTCTGGAGCCTGGGATGCGCTTTCGGCATTGAATTCTTCTTCAATTTCGGCCTTGAGTTCTTCCAGGGTCTTGGGAGGCACGATAACTTTGGGTTCAGATGGCATGACTTCTTCCTCTTCTTCGACGTGCAAAAGAGTTGCCTCCTCTGCGGGCAGGTCTTTTTTGCGCGTAGCTAATTTATAGATAAACCAAACTATGGCGGAGAGGAATAGTAATACGAACGGGGCCAGGAATTTGGCCAGGTTCATCCAGTATTGCCTCTTAGCCTCGGCCTCCTCGAGGGGGCTAACGGTTGGGGCAAAAAGTATGCTTTCGACGCTTATATTGTCACCGCGATTTGTATCTATGCCTGTGGCTGCCGCTGCCTGGTTGCGGTACTGGACAATCTCTTCGGGCGTCCAGGCCACGTACTGCATTGCCCAATCGCCCTTGCCTTCTGTCTTTTCTGCCCAGGTGGCCTTATGGTTCAGGACTACTGCCAGAGATACCCTCTTGGTGCTACCTGGAGATTTCTCGATGGCGCGCTTGACCTCGCTCAACTCATAGTTGGTCGTCGACCTTGATTTATCTTCGGTCAATAAAACGTTCCGATTATTGAGGCCGGGGTCGGCCGGAGCGATATTTGTTGGCGTGCCCGGCACCCCAAGGGGCTCCTCCCGCCTCACGTTCTTTTCCGATGCCTGGTCTACCGATCGCTCAATCTGGCTCTGAGGGTCGACTGTATATTCCTGTATTTGAATTTTGTCGAAATCGAGCTCCACGGTCGCTCTTGCCCTCACGTTTCCTTTTCCAACGGCTGGCTCCAACAGCTCTACTACCTTTTTGGCCAGGAGGTCTTCTTCCTCTCTCTGCATAAGTTTTTGGGCCTCTGTCATTTGTTCAGCAATGGATGATGGTAGCTCCTTCTTGGTCAGGAAGCGGCCGAATTGATCCATCAAGACCACGCCCTCGGGCTTCAGCCCGTCGATCGCGCCGGCAACGAAATTAGTGATACCTAAGATAGTGTCCTCATGAGGCATTGCCCGCCTTTTTAGCGTCAGCATAACCGATGCTTTGGCATCCTCTTTGTCGCTGATGAAAATACTGTCGTTGGCCGGAGTAACCTGAATCCTGGCATCCGAAATGATCGAAGGCAGGCCTTCTTTGAGGTCTTTGGCAACCGCTTTTTCTTTGGCGCGCCAATATACCGTTTTTTGGCTGAAGTCGGTTGCGGTCAGTCCCGGGGTTTCAAGCTTTCCGAAGCCGACATCGTCGCTGGTCAGGTTTCCTTCGCCCATTATTTGGATGGTCAGGGCGGCCACCCGTTTTTTGGGCACGTAGATGGACTTTCGGTCGCTACCTATCTCAAATTTTTCGTTCTGCTTTTTCAGTGTTTCTACGATGGTATTGGTGTCCGCTGCATTCATATTGGTGACGAGGAGACTCATTGGCTCCTGGCCTGCCCAAATGAGCAGTCCGGCGAGGGAAAACACGACGATGGCAGAAATAGAAACAACCATACTTTTCTGTATGGTCGTCAGGCTCTGAAAAGCCTTTATTGTTTGTTGGATGATGTTGGTATCTTCGTCGGCCATTTCTTCCCCAAAATAGCCGATCTTCCAAGACTAACGCGACTTTGAACCGCTACATCTGCATTCGCATGACTTCGCGGTAGGCGTCTACGAGCTTAGAACGGACGGCCATCATAGTATTGAAACTGACATCGGCTTTTTGGACAGCCAAAACAACCGTATGCATGTCAGTCCCTTGACCAGTCATCAAATTTCGTGCCTCAAGTTCTGCTATCTTTTCATCCATGTTGACCTCGTTCAGCGCCCTTTTGAGTAAATCGCTGAAACTGGAGCTGTTTTGGCCATTGTTTATGGTGCCTGGAGCCTCGCTTTGGCCCAGTGGCTTGATTGGGTTCAGTGTGTTGAGGTTAAGCAGGGGATCCATGGCAACGGCCCAGTCTAATAAGTATCTATCGGTTAAGGATATGGCAATCTTGAATTACCTGCCAGTCAGAAAAACGTCATTTTTTTTATTGTGACCTCAGTATGTCCAGGGCGGCCTGACCCATCTGCCTCACTGAGCGCACTATATTGACGTTCGCGTCAAAAGAGCGGGCCGCTTCGGTTACGTTTACCATTTCTTGTATGGGATCGACATTTGGATAAACTACCATGCCATCTTCGTTTGCGTGGGGGTGGCCGGGCTCGTACTTGTATATGAATGGATCATTGGAATCGTGGATGAAAGGAACCTTCACGCCGACCAAGGGCATTCCGTCAACAGTCTCGCCCATGGGGCGAATCTGAAAAACGGCGTCTTTTTTCCGGAATGGCCCACTGCCGTCAGGAAGCATGGTGACTTCACTGGCTGCCACATTGGACGCAATTAACTGGATGCGGAGGCGCTGGGCGGACATTCCGGTGGCGGCCACATCAAGTATCTTGTTGAATGACATTATTTGGCCCCTTCGCGAATGGCGGTGAATATCCTTTTGACGGCCGATTGAGTGAATGCGGCTGCCTGGCTGTACGTACCCTGAGTTTTCATCAGCTTAATGTTTTCGTCATCGAGATTTACATCATTAAAGTCGTTGCGCTCATAGGCAGTAATGGCTTGATGGATGTTAAAGGGCGGCGGTGCGGTGGTGTCCTGCACTGGGCATAGATGCAAGGGGTGGGTGCGCACCAGCGGACACGCGCCCGCCCGCGGAAGATGCGAAGGGTGGGTGCGAATCCCCGGCGACTCTTGCCCCAGGTCATTGTCAGCTTCTCCCAGCATTGCCTTCAAGGTTTCGTGGAAAGGCAAGTCCCTGGCACGGTAAAAGGGCGTGTCAATGTTCGACAAATTGGAGGCCACAAGCCCCATGCGGCGGGAAGCCACCGTCATGGCCTTGTCCATCGTGGTGACCATATTGTTTTTTGAGATTAAGTCAAACATCGCAGGCCCGTGCAAAAATCACCCAGTCGAGGGTGCCTTCAGTCATGAGTAAGCAGGGTACGTGCCTAAATTTGCTTCCACAGTATTGGAGGGCTGGCCAAGTAGGCCGCGCTATATTTTTAGGAGTTGATTGCATATTGGTTCTGCTATACTTTAGGCGAGCCATTATTGAGGTGACACACATGAAGATGACCCAGAAAAAACACAACGATGTTTTGATTCTGTATCCTGAGGGAAAAATCACCCTTGGCGACGGAGACCAAGAGCTGGGGGAAGCAGTCCGCACCGAATTGGAAAAGGGCGTTCGGAAGATTCTTATCGATTTTGCAAAAGTTAGTTATTTGGATTCTTCCGGCATTGGCGAACTAGTTGGTTGCTTTACATCCATCAAGAACAAGAACGGCGAGTTGAGGATTTGCGGGATGAATGCCAAAATCTTTGGGCTGATGAAGATGACCAGCCTCCACTCCGTATTTGAAGTTAGGGATACAGAAGCTGAGGCGCTCTCTGATTTTTGATTTCCTTACAATGGTTTACCAGGGCCAAGGGCAAATATCTGGCCTGGCTTCTGCCTGCTAGGGTTTTGCACGAATGTCCCACAGGGCTACAGTCCAGTTTTCGTGCGCTGGATTGGGTGCGTTTGGTGTGGGCCTTTTTTGGCGGCGGTTCGGGCTTCAGTTCCATCAAGGCAGGCGGCAACAGCATAGCCGTTGGCTGGTGCCGCGTATATTCTTTGCCCTTGTAGCATTTGCGTCTGCCTGCCCCGCCTTTGCGCAGGAATCCACCGCGCCAATCGTGCGGGACATAATTTATGTGCCAAGTCCAAAATTGACTGAGGATGACAAGCATTTTGCAAGGCTTGCCTTTGGATATAGGGAAAACGTCCAGCAGGCCATTGACCAAGAACGCATGTTTGTCGGACTAAATGCAATCCGCGCCACAGACAGGTTTATGGATGTAGGTGGCAGAATAGTTGAAGACGAGGGAGAAACAAAGTTATTGTTGGCTTTAGTTCCCTGGCCTGAAATAAAGTCAATCCAAGTCGTAGCCCCGCCCGAATTGGAGAAAAGGATAAAGCCGTGGCTGAAGGATTTGAGAAAGGGGACTAGGCTGGGAAATTTTGCCAAGGACTCCTGGGAGAGAAGGGCAGAGGATTGGCTGAAGGTTTGGGGCTATCCAGAGCCGTTTGCCGAGATATCCAGGTCTGAATCAGGGGACAGCATAGAAATCAAAATAGATACTGGCAGGCCAGATTTGATTGACCAAATAGATATTTCAGACTCCTCCAGCCTGGGCGCAATCGACAGACGTGCTATACAGGGTGGCCTCGACCGAGCCCTAAAAAAACTGGCAAAAGACAAGAAAAACTGGCCCGACGAAGTCCAGCGAATGGTCGTCAGGCGGCTTAATAGCCTCTTTGCCAAAGAGGGGCATTATTTTGCCAAAATTGACTTTTCCAGAGAAACATACAGCGGCAAGCTCAACATCAGCATTGATGCAGGGCCAGTCGTCAGCATGAGTGTCAGCGGGGCGAGAATGCGAGTTGGACAATTGAGAAAGTTGTTAAACTTGCCGAGTGCCGACAGGTTTGGGGAAGACTTGCTTTTTGAGACCGATCGCAGATTGGCCGGAAAATTCAGATTGGAGGGCCGCCCCTTTGCAGAGGTATGGCATACACTGACACCACTTCCGACAGCAGGCGGAATAAATCGCGAGCAGCTCCGCTATGTTATTAGAGGTGCAGATAGATTGAGCGTGGCCAAAATTGAATTTGAAGGAAATGAAGATTTCCAGTCAGATTATCTGCTGGATGCCGCAAAAATCAATGCTGGCGGTTTTTTTTCAAGAACCCCCAAAGCGACTTCAGAATTTGAAATTCTATGCAGGACGATGGTAGAAAATTACTACATCTTGAAAGGATATCCTAGCGTCAGGGTCAACACAAAATGGCTCAGGGCGGGGAAAAAAGAAGCGGATTTATTGATTACGGTTGACGAGGGTGCCTATAAGGAACTAATAGAAATAAATATCGTCATGGACATAGACCAGCAGAATGAAGACATAATTAAGAATATATTCAATTTCATTGATGAAAAAAATTCAGAAGCTCCTTCGAGCCTCCCACTAGATTTTAACCCCTCCCAAAGAGACTGGATCAAGAGCCCTATCCGCTGTGAACTCAACGATAACGGCTACAAACTTACGATGCTGGACTCGACTCCCTTCGTCAGGATACACATCGCCGATCTCATCTCAGTTATTCAGCATACACTGGCCTCTGCGGGCGTGGTTGCTCCAAGGGTCGAGGCACAGCTGAATGAAGCCGGCCAAAATGGCATAAGCGTGGATTTGACCATTCCCCAGCAAAATTTTGAGCGACTCAGAAGGATTGTCATCCAGGGAGCGGATCGCACCAAGGCAGAATTTATTCGCGGCATAATGCGCCCGACAGACAATTCAGGCAATCAGGGCAGTCAGGATGGCCAAAGTGCCAGTAACGATCAAGGGAGAATGTGGTTTGGCAGGCCACTGGTCATATCACGCATTACTGCCACAAGGACTGAACTGGGAAGCTTCGGCATTTTTCGTAGCGTGGATGCTTCTTCAGTGGAAGAAGCCTTGGGTGGCTACTCTGCTGGCCCTAGCCCATGGCAACCGGGCGACATGATGTTCCGCCTCGCAGAAAGGCCGGTATGGAACTTTAGCAACTCAATTAGCTACGACCGGTCAGTTGGCTATCAATTTGGCATTGGGGCACAGAGGCTGAACATGTTGGGCAAAGCCAGAACGCTGGACTTAAATGTTTTGGCCGGGGATGGGACAATCAACAGTTCCACGCTGAGGCAGATTTTTTCGACGGGGGATCCAAGTCGTTCCATTGACATTTACAGCATCGGATACACAGACCCCTGGCTCCCGACCGGATCGTTGGGATGGATGCTCGGAAACAGGGCATTGATGAGAAGCGAGGTTGCGTTTATTAAGGAGCGCCAAAACGTATATTTGATTTTTCACCGCAGATATACGACCAGCCTCGAATGGCGCGTGCAGGATACAAAATATGATACGAGAACCGTCAGGCTTGGCTACAGATTTGAAAATGTCGGAGTCAACGGGCCAAACGTAGATGAAATGCAGGATCAAGTGCGGTCTCCCGACCGTTCTTTGTTGTCAGTCCCCTTTGCACAATTTATCAGGGATACGCGAGATAATCCCTTCGATCCCAAAAGGGGAAGCGTCGCCCTGCTCCAGCTCGACGTCGCCCTTCAGTCCCTTGGCACAAGCGCAAACAGTAGCTTTGTCAAGGCAGACTTTCGCTTTGCATGGAATTTTCCCATAACCCGAGATGCAAGGTTTGGAGTTCTCAGCCTAGCAGTCAGATTGGGCGCCGCCCGCCCCACGGCAAGTACTTCTCTTGAAATGCCATTGTCAGAGAGGTTTTTTGCAGGCGGGCCAAATTCCCATCGTGGCATCGAGCCTGACCAGCTAGGGCCTTTCGGAATGGTTTTTGAGCGAGAGAGGACTTATCCATATCGCCAAGTGCTGGATCGCGAAGGCAGATACAGATACCGCATGACCCCAATCGGGGGCCAGGGCATTGCCCTGGTAAATTTGGATTACAGGTTCCCCCTTCCGGTGATAGGCCAATGGATGTGGGGTGAGCTATTCATCGACTCTGGAGAAGTATATAACCGCGTCAGGGAAGTCGATCGCGCCAATTCATATTTACCGCCGTTTCCTCATTGGAGAACTTCCGCAGGCGCGGGCCTGATACTCCGTTTGGGAGGCTTTCCAATTAAGGTGGAGTATGCCTGGGATGCCAGAAGAATGCTTGGCAAAAAGGACGAAGACGTCTATAGTAGCTATGCCGAAAGGACAAAACTTAAAAACCTGCTTGTCTCAGCCGGGATACAGTTCTAGATTTCAGGACTGTCCTTAGTAGCTCGTGTCCACCTGCCGCCAGCCACGCCGAGGGGAGAGTACTTCAGCGTGATGCCCAGATTCAAATCCTTAAACTTGTCCCCGATTCCCACATAGACTCCAGGACTCCAGGCGCTTCGGCCAAAAACGGCCCCCGGATGTATATTCAGCCTGATGGCGAGATTGTCCGTGCCATTCAGAATCAGGGAGGCAAGCAGGCTGTCGTTCCTGTCCCAAAAAATACCGCCAGACAGCCTTGCCTCCTCGGGCTTGGCCTGTAGCATTGCGCCGCCTATCCCCCATGAAATGCTGTCAGTTGCACTGGCCTTGTGGGAAAAACCAAAAAGATTGGTCATGCCAAAATACACAAATGGCCTAATAGTTTCTGACCCAAATAAATTGGGGCGCACGATAAAGTTTTCGCCGACATTTACAAGGCGGCCCTTCCTGCCGCTTTCCCGCTCCCAGCCGGGGGCGTACATCGGCTGGTAGCCCCAGGATTGGAGCCTCAGCGTGTCGGCGGCAAAGCGGGCGAAAGAGTCCCACGAATATAGCAAAATGCCAGCTGGTCTAAACAAATACACGTCGGCTATTTCATCGTCGTGCCAGGTAGACTTTTTTTCAACCACTTCCTGCAACAATTCGGCGGCGGCAATCAACACAAAAGAAGTCAGCCTCGGCATAGGAAAATTGTGGCTTTCAAACCACTCGGCATTCTTCCTCCAAGTCATTCCCCCGCCCAGCAGGTGTAGCGTGTAGTTTGGTATCCAGTCTTTTTCGGTAAAACGGTATGGAAATATCTGGCGGTTGACAAAGGCAGACCAACCTCCCTCCATTTCGATTGCCGCTCTTGGATGCCCCAGGTTCCATCTGACCTCTTTCCAGCGGGTAGCCAAATCCTCGTCGTCAAAGCTCCTGGGAACTTGCAATGTGTCAAACGTGTAGTTAAGGAACGAATAGATTGGGTTGAACTGAGACTCTGACCCATAATCCTGCCCCTTGTAGAATAGGGGCTGGGCCCCCGCCATGGTGCTTATTAGCGAAAAAAGGACAAAGCTCGAAAGTTTGTTCATCGTACAACCGAAAGCTGATATTTTTTGACTTTTTCTTCCCACTCATTCGCAAGCCTTTCTGCGTTAAAATTCCTTGCAAGTTCAATTAGGTCTGAGGGAGTGGAAAAGGAGCCACCGCAATCCAGCCAGGCATTAAAAATTCCGTCTGCTTCCTGGCGATCGCCAGAGTTCAACAGGGCCTCAATCAGCGGAACGCCCACATTGTCCCCCAATTGAGGGAAGAGAAGTGTTGGTTTCTCGTTGAGTTTTTCTTTTGAATTGTTTTCCAAGACTTGCTGGCTGATTTCTCTATCCCAAACTTCACTTAACAACTTAATAATTTTTGGCCATTCGCCTTTTTCTTTGCACTCGTTGTAGTAAATTTCAAGTACATTGGGAGGGGGGCAAGAGCCTTTTACTTCCATAGGGCTTGGCTTGACGCTTTCAAGCAAAGATTCAAAATCTCTCTCGTTGCCGCCCGCATTGCGCCAGAAGAGCCACAAATTCCACAATGCGTCCGAACTTGGCGAGCGGTGCAGGGCTGTCTCAATTTTTTGCAGAAGACGCCTTGAAAGTGAGTCCATCAATGGGCTGTGAAGATCGATTTTTTTAGCATAAAAATTTGGGACTGCAAAAATAGCTTTGTCATGATTGATGACTTTAGCCCATGCGGATGCCGCTTTGCCCCAAATGAGATCGTCCTGGCTCGGGTCTAATTCCTGGCCAATTTTCGCCATATCAATCGTATAAATGGCCTCCAAAAGACTTTCAATTCCATTGGCTATTTGGGCCTCAATGTGATCCGGGTAATCTTTTAGAAATTCCAAGGCCCGTTCTGATATGGTTTTTATGTCCTTCCTTTTCACTATTTCTTCCAACTCGCCTCGTGTTGGTACCTCAGTTCCTTCCTCTATAACAAGACCATAACCATCAACCAGAGCATAACGGAATTCATCCCCAGTCCAGGCAAGTGTTTTTTTGTGGGCTTCCCCTGCAGTGTAGATTGGCCACCGCAAGTTCATTCCGTTAGTCACAGATCGTAGTTGCTGATATTCGGAACTGTCATACGAGGCAGCTATCACAATTTGTGGTTTTCCCCATTCGATTGGATTGCAGAATGGAATTTGTTTTGTGGGAATCCCTTTCGACCAATTTTCAGCCAATTCCTCTAAATTGTTGGAACGGGCAATATCGGCGGCACTTTGTGCAACACCAGTCCCCATGCGTCTGATCAATTCATCAAATATGTTGTTGGCCTCTTCGGCTTGTCCTAATTTGAGCAGGGCTTCTAAAAGTGGGTAATATGACGAATATTCAGGGAATCCGGGAATCCCCATAGAAACTAATCGGCTCGAAAAGCGATTTGGGCTCCATGTAACTCTGGTTTCCATTATTATTCTGTCAAAAACGCTTCCAGGTTTAGACATTTGAATCGCGCTTTCCCAATCTTCCAAAGACTTGGCCAAACTTGTGAGCCATACAGCTACTTTGGGGGAGGGGCATGGATTAAAAGAGTCGAGGTTGCGAACAAATTGGAAAACGGGTCTGTCATTGAGAGATATCGCCATCCAACCCCAGAGATCCCACAAATTTTCATTGGAAGGGAACTCTCTTAAAACAGTTTCGACACTGCCAATGTGTTTGCGAAAGACGGCTTTCATCAAGGGGCTGTATCTTTCAAGTTGAGGTTCGGTGACGCGCAAGAAATCCAGGTTGAAACTTATCCAATCTGTATTCATTGCCGAGTCAAATTCTCTGGCAAGCACGCCCCAGTTACGCAAGTCATTGAATTCGTCCAGTTCTTCATTCGTATCTTTTGGCATGGCCAGCAGTGCGCGTCTGCGGACTTCCTTCAACAGATCGGTGCGGGCATCGATGTGATCTGGATGTTCCATGAGAAATGCGCGGAGCTGTCTTAAGTTGCTAATGATGCCAAATCGCACCATTGCCGCGTCCAACACCTTTATTTCAGGAATTTCGGTTCCGGCAGTGATGACTCTGTTTGAATTGTCAAAAGCCGCCCAGCGCGAACTTGGTGAACCGCTTTGTCGCAACACCCATGTCTCAAAATCGCTTAATTCGTTTTCTTTATTTGGGTTCGGTCTGCTTCCATCATCAGCTATGTAATTAAAACTAAGCATCCAAATGGCATTATTGCGGCCAAGTATTGTCAGGTCATACCCCGACAAGTCATCAGTGTTAATGATGTTGTTCCATTTGATAAGTTCGTCTGCCTTCCATTGGCCCAATAGAACTATTTTGTTGCCCGCAGAACGGCTCAAGCGGTCAAGATAGGCTCGATCGCCGTCCTGGGACTGGGCAGAAAGGAAAATTGCGGAGCAGATAAAAAGCCCCATTTTAAAAAAGAAACCTTTTTGATTCATCATACTGCCTCACATGCGGCTCAAACCTATATGGTTCCTGAATATCGAACTTTATGCAACCTGGAGTTGAATTTCTGGTTTTCGTCGAAGTCAGGTTTTTCTCATACCTCAGCCCAGAGCCTTATCAGCAATCACTTCACTTAGAGCATCCTGCCAGGTGCCCATCAAGTCTGTGCCCCTGGACAGTCTCCGCGAATTGTCCAGTACAGAGTAAGCAGGCCGCGTGGCTACAGTTGGATATTCATGGGTGGGGCAGGGGGAAAAGTTGGGAGGGGGATTAAGGTGTTTGAAAATTGCTTCTGCAAAATCGAACCAACTCGCTTCTCCGCTACAGGTGGCGTGGAACAGCCCTCGCCAATTATTTTCGACTGCAAACTGTATCTGTCTTGCCAGGGCGCGGCAGGATGTGGGGGAGCCGAACTGGTCATTGACTATCCTCAACGGCCTGCCCTCCTCCGCCAGTTTTAGCATGGTGGTGAAAAAGTTTTTGCCCCATGCGTCGTAGAGCCATGCAGTGCGGAATATCAAATAGTCCTTTGAAGCAGATGCAGCCTCTTCGCCCAACAATTTGCTTTTGCCATAGACGTTGCAAGGATTTACGGCATCGCTTTCGTGTCGCGGCGTACTAGAGCGTCCGTCAAACACATAGTCGGTGCTGATTTGTACGAGCAGGGTGCCGACCTCGTTGCATTCATGGGCAATCCACTGGACAGCAGTCCCATTCACCAATAATGACTGATCAGCGTCAGACTCTGCAACATCGACATTGGTGTAGGCAGCGCAGTTCAAGAAGACTTCAGGCCTACAATTTTGTATTACAGACCGAATTGAGTCCCTGTTTGCTAAATTCAATTCTGATTCAGTTGGTAGTAGCACATTGCCGCCAGTCCAGAATTTTCCAATAGCCCTTGCAAGCTGGCCAGATGCTCCGGACACGAGGATTTTCACCCCTTCACCATTCGGCGGGTGGCTTCGTCGAGAACGAAGGGGTTTCCCCGGTCGACTTCGTGGCGCACCTCGTCCGCTGATTCTGCCCTGCCGCGCCCCATGTAGAGCCGGTCAGGGCAATTGATTACCCAGCCTGTCTCATTGCCGATGCATCTGTAACCATGTACTACCCCTGGTGGTACAATCACGGCCCCGGGATTATTCGCGCCGAAAAACAACTCCATTCTGTTGCCATATGTCTCGCTTCCGGATCTGTTGTCCCACAGCGTCACCTTAAAATCGCCTGGCCCCATAAAGCAAAACAGATCCGTCTGTTTTTCATGTTCGTGGGGCCCCCTCGTAATACCTGGCATGGTTGCGCTTATATAGCCCATTGCAGGGACAAAGCCCTCTGGCAATTCATCGTTGCGGAAAAATTCTGAAAGCCATCCCCTTTCGTCCAAGTTCCTTTTTAGTCGCAGAATTTCCACACCTTGGATATCGCCCTTCTTGAAAGCGTTGTCCATTTCAGCCCCTTAAAATATCTGGAAATGGCGGCGGAACCTTCATAGACAGTTCATTGGCTTTAGCAAGGCTGTTAAAAGTGCCAGCATCGGACCACCAGCCATCTAGCAATCCCCATGTCATTTCCCCGCGTTCAATATAGGAATTGTTTACATCGGTAATTTCAAGTTCGCCGCGCTTTGATGGCCTAAGATCGCGAATGATTGTGTAGACGCAGGAATCATAAAAATATATCCCCGTTACGGCCAAGCTGGACTTGGGTTTGACGGGCTTCTCCTCGATGGAGGCCACGATGTCACCCTCCAACTCCGCCACGCCAAACCTTTGCGGATCGGGCACTTCCTTTATCAGTATGCGGGCCCCCTTTGGTTGGGTGAGGAAAACTTCTACCTGGCCGGCCAGACTGTCAGAAAAAATATTGTCCCCCAGGATAACGCATACCTTGCTACTCCCTGCAAAATTTTCAGCGAGGGAGAGTGCCTGGGCGATTCCGCCGGCCTCATCCTGGACTTTATAGGTAAACCTGCAACCAAAGTCTTTGCCAGAGCCCATCAACCCGACAACGTCTCCCATGTGTTCAGTCCCTGTTACCACGAGAATTTCCTCGATGCCAGCCTCTTTTAATTTCCAGAGTGGGTGCCAGATCATGGGTGCAGACCCTACCGGCAATAAGTGTTTGTTGGTAACCTTGGTGAGGGGAAAGAGACGAGTCCCCATCCCGCCTGCCAGCAATATTCCCTTAATGTCCATAATGAACTCCAAAGTAGGGGCAGGCAAATCTGAGAAACCGCAAGAAAGATGCCCAAAAAGGTTTCCCAATTTGCATCAACGCATTTTTTCCATAATTGCTAATACACTGTCAACCGACAAACGATCCATGCCAGAGCCAAAATCATCTTCTTCGCCCAAGTATTGAAGCGTTTCAACGCAACTGCCCAGTGGCGCCCATCGGTCGGGCCCATGGTCCTTACGCTTCCCCATAAGGCAAAGAGTCGGCACATTCAGGGCTGCGGCCAGGTGGGTAGGGCCAGTGCTGACACCGAGCACCGCATCGCAAGCCGATAACCGGGCCATAAGGCCCCTGATGTCGGTGGGCGGCAAATGGCTTTCCTCGGGAGGGGACAAAATCACAGGATTCCAGCCCACCCGTCTTAAAGCCTCCAGCATTTTTTCCCACCATAAGAGGCTGGGATACGCGCCGCCCCCACTTCCCCTTAGAACGACTCCCAATCGGGGGCTTAAATAGTTTTGCAGGCCCGCTTTTCCATGATCGATCTCTTCGGCGGTTAATACAGGCGACAAGGTATCTGGGATAGATTTTGGAACAGCCCACCCTAAAGGCTGCAAAAAATCCAGCACGTGCAAACTTTCGTGCCTGCCCGACTTTCTGCGCTTACTCCAAATAATGTGAGTTGCATCAAATAGCTGCCTAAGCCCATGGTGAAGGTTCCTTGGCTTTTTGTAATATCCATCAGCGATGGCTGCGACCCGAATGGGAATTCCTGCCTTCTTTGCCGCTGGTATGGCCCATTGGTTTAAATGGTGGAGGTTAAGCAAAACATCAGGTTTGATATAGTTAAAGATTTTTTGATATGGGAACGTCATAAGACTTGGGTAGCAAATGAATACGCCCGACACTCCGGGCATATGTTTCAAAACTGGAGCCGCTTCTGGAAGCACGAGCCAAAATATCTGGCTGGATGGGTCATTGTCTAAAATATATTTTTGTATAGGCAGAGCAACTACCAGGTCCCCAATCACATTTGTTCTGCTGAGCAAGATACGCATTCAGCCTGACCCCATTCAATGCGAAAACAAAGAGCGGCGCAAGTGTGCCGCTCCATGAAAACTAAGTTCTGAGTTATCAGCTCTAAGTTCTACTTAGCCACCACCTGCACCATTTCGAGAACCTTGCATGAATATCCCCATTCATTGTCGTACCAGGCAATGATCTTGGCGAAGGTGGGATCCAGCATGATCCCGGCTTCCGCGTCAAAGGTTGAAGTACAACATTCGCCTCGGAAGTCGGTGGAGACCACTTTGTGGTCTGTATAGCCTAGGACGCCCTTCAAGGGGCCTTCGCTGGCTACCTTCATTGCGGTGCATATCTGTTCGTAAGTGGCTTCTTTATTTAGCTCAACAGTCAGGTCGACAACACTGACATCGCTGGTGGGGACTCGGAATGCCATCCCAGTGAGTTTTTTATTCAACTCTGGGATGACCTTGCCCACAGCCTTGGCAGCTCCGGTGCTGGAAGGAATGATGTTTTCCAATATGCCGCGTCCGCCGCGCCAGTCTTTTTTGGAGGGGCCATCCACAGTCTTTTGGGTGGCCGTGGCGGCATGAACGGTAGTCATCAGGCCCCGCTTGATGCCAAAATTATCGTGCAAAACTTTTGCGACAGGAGCCAGGCAGTTGGTCGTGCAACTGGCGTTGCTAATGATCTGTTCGCCAGCGTATTTGTCGTGATTGACTCCATAAACAAACATGGGGGTGTCATCCTTGGACGGCGCACTGATGACTACCTTCTTTGCCCCTGCCTTAATGTGTGCAGATGCGCCTTCCTTGTCTAGGAAAAGGCCAGTAGATTCAACGACTACGTCAGCTCCGACTTCGTTCCATTTCAGCGCAGCAGGGTCTTTTTCAGCAGTTAGGCGGATTTTTTTACCATTTACTATCAGGGTGCTACCCTCAACCTTGATATCTCCCTTAAAACGGCCATGCACAGAGTCATACATGAGCATGTATGCAAGATAGTCCGGCTCTAGCAAGTCATTGATGCCCACTATTTCAATGCCGGGGAAATTGGCCGCCGCCCTGAAGACCATCCGGCCTATGCGTCCGAAACCATTGATGCCGAGCTTTATCATGGAACCCTCCATTTGGCCCGACGTCAATTGCTAGACCACCAGGTCAGCCGATGCGTCGGGGCTAGATGTCATTATGATAACCTACCTGGCCAGAATAGTGTCCAACCTTCCTGGAAAGGGTGTTGCGGTGGATTCCGATCTGTTTTGCTGTGGCGCTCAGATTTCCACCGTTTTTGGATATAAGCTCTTGAAGAAAAAGAGATTCAAATTCTCGCTTGGCCAGATTCAGGGGGATCTCTTTAATGACCATTTCCTCGATGAGTTCCTTGAGTCTCTTTCGCATCTCATTCCCTTAGGGGTAAACTAGCAAGCTACCACTAATGGGCTTGCAAAAAAAGCCCTAATGCGGTAAATAAAATGTTGAAAAGTTTGCATTTTTTTGGATGGACTCTCGGAGGGAACCATGCGCAAGACAAAAATTGTGATAACGATGGGCCCCGCCCTTATGGAAGGCGACAAGCTTCGTGAAGCCCTCAAAATTGCTGATGTCGTCCGCCTTAACGCAAGCCACTCTGATGGCGCTGCGCGCACACCGGTTCTAAAGCAGATAAGGGAGACTCTCACAGAGCTGGGCCGTTCGGTTCCGGTCTTTCTTGACCTCCAGGGCCCAAAGTGGAGGCTGGGGCTATTTGACACTCCATTTGAAGCTCCAGACGGGAGCGTTGGCCTTTTTTACGTCGCCGACTCCGAAGCGCCCACGGGGGGAAGCTGGGCCGCCCCGGTGCCGCACCCCGAACTCTTCAAAGGAGCAAAAGTCGGGCAGACTTGGCTTGTGGACGACGGAGCTCTGGTATTTGAAGTGACAGAAATAAATGAAAAATATGTCAAGGCGAAAACGATCACCGGTGGGCTGGTCAAGCAGAGAAAGGGCCTGATGCCAATCGGCCTCGATGTCCAGATTGACCCTTTGACAAAGAAAGACTTAGAAGACATTCATTGGGGCGTCAAAGAGAGCATTGACATTTTTGCCCAGAGTTTTGTGAGGCAAGTGTCCGACCTGGCCCGCCTGGAAGAGGCAATTGAGGCGGCTGGCGGCAACCAGCCCATCATCGCCAAGATTGAGCATCCGAAAGCAGTCGAAAACCTCGAATCCATTGCAGCATCCGCATGGGGCATCATGGTGGCAAGGGGTGACCTGGGGGTGGAATTGGGCGTAGAAAAGGTGCCCACTCTGCAAAAGCGCATAATACAGACTGCCCATAAATATCTAAAACCAGTAATTACGGCCACCCAAATGCTCGAAAGCATGATTGAACACGCCATGCCCACCCGTGCCGAGTCCTCTGACGTGGCAAACGCTATCTGGGACGGAACTGACGCCGTGATGCTCAGCGCAGAGAGCGCCGCCGGAAAATATCCTCTGGAATCAATACGCTGGCTTGCCAAAATTGCCGAAGACGCGGACAAGCACGATTCGCTCCAGCTAAAGGCTCTGGAGCGCGAACTCTCCCCGTCGCTTGTCGGCCAGACTGATGTCAGTATCGCTTCGGCAGCTTGCCGCACTGCAAATGAAATAGGGGCAAAGTATATTGTTGCCTTTACCGAGGTAGGAAATATCGTGCGGATGATCGCTCACTCAGCAGGCAAGACGCCCATAATCGGAGCGACCACATGCCCCATAGTGGCCCGCCGTTTGGGTCTAATGCGAAACGTGAAGTCCATCCTCACGCCAAGAGCGGAGCACATGAGTGAGCTATTGAGGCTGGCAATCCCCATGCTACAGGCCAACTTTGACATAAAAGCAGGAGACAAGGTGGTGATGGTAGTGGGTCACCCCCTCTGGGTGGCCGGAAATACCAATACCATGCGAGTGGTTGTGTTTTAGCGGAGAGGCACTCTCTGTTACCAGTTTCAAGTTCAATACTACGGGTTACGAGACGAAAATCGCTGTGCCATGAGGATGTGCATCAGGCATTTTTCAAATCAGCAATAGAAAGTGGCATGACTCTCTCACAGAGGGCTCCCGGCTATTTGTACTCCTCATGAAACTTCTTGAGTCTTTCCACGACTGACCTGATCTTCTCCGTCGGGGGCAGGATGGTCGTGCGGAAGTGGGCGGTGCCCGGTATCTGTCCAAAGCCTGTACCAGGCACTACGCAGATGCCCTCTGACTCCAGCAGGGCCATGCAGTACTCTTCGTCTGTGCGGCCAGCTGGGAGGGCAATCTTTGGAAAGGCATACATGGCTCCAGCGACTGCGTTGCATTCAATGCCATGGATGTCGTTTAGTGCATCGGCTAGGATGATGGCCCTCTTTTTGAGCTCCTCCAGAACGCCCTCCCGCTCTGAGGCATATAGTTCGTAACTGGAGTTGCCCTGCTTGGGTGGGCGCACCATGCAATATACGGCTACCTGGCCCGTCAGGTTGGAGCAAAGCGAAATGGATTGTAGCTTCGTAATTTGGGCCGCTACGTCCGATGGGACGTTGCGGATCTCCATATAGCCGCCCCTTTGGCCACATTCGCCCAAAAATCCCTTAGAGCAACTGTGGAAGCTGAAGAGACTCACACCTTTTTCGTCTTTGTCTGCCATAACCTTAGCAAAGGAAACGAACTTATCGCCCGGGATATAGATATTCTCCTGATAAACCTCGTCAGCCAGAATGGACAAATTGTGCTCTTTGGCAAAGTCGATGATCATTGAAATATTGTCGCGATCCAGCACAGAACCAGTTGGGTTTCCTGGATTCAGCACACAAATTGCCCTAACATTTACGTTGAATCTTTTTGCCTCAACCAGGCTTGCCTCTAATAATTGCTTGCTGAGTTTCCAATCATGGTTTTCATCCAGATAGTAATCTATCTGCTTGCCTTCGTAAAGTGTGAGCGTAGCGCTGTATAGGGGGTATTGCGGGATTGGGATCATGACCCCGTCTTGTGATCCTCCGATGAGTATGCGGAGGGCTGTTTGCACGCCCTTTGATGCGCCGTCTGTCAAGTAAATCGCCTCAGGGTCAGCATAAATGCCATCCCGCTCCTTGATAAATTCTGCCACGGCCTCTCGAATAAATCTGACGCCCTTGCTTTCTGAATACGCTCCCACCCCGTGCTTTGTCCCCGCTAAAACTCTTTTTGCATTTTCGATTACATCTGGCGGAAATTTGTCGGCGCACTTGTCCATCAAATCTGGGTATTGGCACAGCGAGAGCATCTGCCGCATGAAGGTAAGGGGTTTTTGCTTTAATGCCTGGGGGTTGCCGATGTTGCAGTAGATGATTTCTCGCCCTTGCCGCTCCAGCTCCTGCGCCCGCTCGACGATTGGCCCTCGCACGGCGTACTCGGTCTCCAAAACAATGTTGCTGACATCCTGTAACTGAATGGCCATGCGGTAGCTCCTCCAAAGAATTTTGAATGCAACCTGGTATTAGCTCAGTAATGCTATTTCGGTTGCCCTGCAACCTTGAATAGCTACACCAGAGCCTGCTTCAAGTCAGCGATGAGGTCGCCTGCGTCCTCCAGGCCGACGCTCAGTCTGATAAGGTTTTCTGTGATGCCGGCATTCAGCTTTTGTTCGGAGGACATGTCAGAGTGAGTCATGGTGCCCGGGTGCTCAATCAGGGATTCTATCCCGCCGAGGCTCACCGCCAGCTTGATGTGTTCTACTCTGTTGAGGACGCGGAAGGCCTCGGCCTCGCCTCCCTTGACGAAGAAGCTTATCAGGCTACCGCTACCCGAAAACTGACTCTTCCAGAGTTCGACTTGTCTGTGGCCCATGCAGTCCAGCCCAGGATAGGCAACCCTTTCCACAGATGGATGGGACTGCAAAAAATCAACGATTTTAATGGCATTCTTTTGCTGTTGCTCCATCCTTATCTGCAGAGTCCCAAGCGAACGATGGATCAGCCATGCCGTATCAGGGTCGGAATTAGAGCCTAATATAGTCCTGTATGCCTTTATTTGGGCCAGATCGTCGTGTTTCCCCATTGCCAGTCCAGCCACCAGGTCGGAGTGCCCCCCAAAGAACTTGGTGGCGGAGTAAAGCACAATATCCGCCCCCAGCTTTAGCGGCCACGAAAAAATCGGCCCCATAAATGTGTTGTCGACCATAACCAATATGCGGCGACCATTGGTGGAGTACTTCTTTGCAATGGCCGCAATTCCGGGTATATCGCAAATCACCATAGTGGGATTTGCAGGAGATTCCAGGTAGATTACTTTTAGGGCTGGATCATTCTTTACAATTTCTTCCACTGCATCCAGGCTGGCATCAGTGGGGAAGTGTCGCGTTTTAATGTTGTACTGGGGTAGAAGGTTGTGGAATAAATATTCTGACCCCCCATAGACCGGGTCGCTAAAAATGAGGGAATCGCCGGGCTTTAGAAAGGCGAGACAGGATACGCTAATGGCCCCCATGCCGCTGGAAAACAGCGCTGCGTCCTCCGCGCCGTCCCATACACGCGCCTTTTCTTCCAGAATTTCACTATTGGGATTATTGACGCGGGTGTATATTAGCGCTGGACTCTCCCCTTTCTTTGCAGGGGACAGGCCATAGGCTATCTCAAAGGCCCTCTTGCCTTCCTCGGCAGCCTTAAATAGAAATGTGGAAGTCCGAAAAACAGGAGGGATCGCCGCACCCTCGGAACGCTGGGGGTCGTAGCCCTTGCTGAAGATTGTAGTTTGCGGCTTGACGCTGTGGCTATCGGACATAACAACCTCCCATCCAGACGTTGTAAAGGTTACAGTATCTGAACTCAGAGCTCTAGTATATAAGCGCCTGTTTCAAGTCGGCAATGAGGTCGTCTGCGTCCTCCAAGCCGATGCTCAACCGAATGAGGTTCTCAGTTATGCCCGCAATTGATTTCTGCTCTGGAGACAAGTCCGAATGGGTCATGGAGCTTGGGTGCTCTATCAGGGATATGACTCCGCCAAGACTCACGGCCAACTTGATATGTTTAACGGCATTAAGGATGCGAAATGCTTCTGCCTCGCCCCCCTTAATGGTGAAGCTCAATGTGCTACCCGAGCCAGTAAACTGGCGCTTCCACAACTCGACCTGTCTATGGCCCATGCAGTCCAGGCCGGGATAGGAGACCCTTTCGACTGCAGGATGGGACAGCAAAAATTCGACAATCTTGATAGTATTCTCCTGCTGGTGCTCCATCCTTAGCTGGAGAGTCCCCAAGGAGCGGTGAATCAGCCAAGCCGAGTCAGGGTCAGGGTTGGTTCCGAGTATGGTGCGGAAGGACTTTATATGCTCCATATCCTCGCGGCTCCCCATCGCCAGTCCTGCAATCAAGTCTGCGTGCCCTCCAAAAAACTTTGTAGCAGAATAGAGCACAATGTCCGCCCCCAGCTTTAACGGGCTGGAAAAAATCGGCCCTAGTAATGTGTTGTCCACCATGACTACTATGCGGCGGCCGCCAGTGGAGTATTTCCGGGCAATGGCGACGATGCCAGGAACGTCACAGATCATCATCGTGGGGTTGGAAGGAGATTCCAAAAAAATCACCTTGACGGTTGGGTCATTCTTGACAAGATCTTCCACGGTCTCAATGCCTGCGTCGATGGGAAAGTGCTTGGCCTTTATATTGAATCGGGGCAACAGGTTGAGAAACAGGTATTCTGTGCCTCCATAGATGGAATCTGTGAACAACAGGGTGTCGCCAGCTTCGAGGAATGCTTGGCAGGCAGTGCTAATGGCTCCCATGCCGCTGGAAAACGCCGCTGCGTCCTCCGCGCCGTCCCATACACGTGCCTTGTCTTCCAATATTTCGCTATTTGGGTTATTGACGCGGGTGTATATCAGCGCGGGGCTTTCCCCTGGCTCTGCGGGAGAAAGCCCATAGGCAATTTCAAAGGCCCTCTTACCTTCCTCAGCGGCCTTAAATAGGAAGGTGGAAGTCCTAAAAACGGGAGGGATGGCCGCTCCCTCAGAAAGCTGAGGATCGTAGCCCTTGCTGAAAATCGTAGTTTGCGGCTTTGCGCTATCGCCGTCTGACATCTTTCCTCCAACTCCAAAGGAGCATGCGTCCTTTGTTTACTGCATTATAGCAAAAGCCCCGCAAGGCATGCATAGGCTTTTTTCGAGCCGCATCAACCTTTTTCCTTTATGTCCAAATTGCGTACCTAATACCATTTTCTATTGCTGAATTAATAAATGCCTGGCGCACATCTGCGCTGGGCAAGGCTTTTCGTCTCCTAACTCCTAACTCGTAACTAGAAACTGGTATAATTCACTAACATGACAAGAGCCTCAGCTATATAGCATTGCTCGCTTTTGTCGCTTGCTTAACGGCGAGCAAAGTTTGACAAACCCAAGCCCTGCAATGCCATTCAAGGCTACCCCGTAGCCTTCAACGGCACAGGGCTAGGCTTTGTTGGCATAGAAGTTCAACTACAATAAGTTGAACTTCTATAGCGACGGCAACGGCGTGTAGTTTATGTTCCCTGGAACCACAATAAACATGCCCCCAAAATCGCATTGATGGTACAATGTTCCTTTGTCCGACCCTCTGGGCTCTGCTCTGGCCCTTCCGGCTCTTTTGTGGGTTTTATGCAGGATGATGGGCGGCATTCAATAGGTTTGTTTTGGAGTTCACATGTCTTTCGCATTATTAGTAGCCGACCCTATGGCCTCTACTTTGGCTCTCTTGGCCCTGCTATGGGTGGCTGCAAAAATTGGCGGCGAGTTGGCTGTGCGCTTCAAGGTACCTGCCGTTGCCGGCCAGTTGTGCATTGGCGTGTTGTTAGCGGCGCTACCTAAATATTTTCCCAGTTTCCCAAAGGTAGCCGATAGTCCCGAAGCCAGCGCGATGGCATATATCGGCGTTGTGTTCCTAATGTTTGTGGTAGGCCTGGAGTCTTCGATCTCGCAGATGCTCAAGGTGGGCTGGGCCTCTCTCCGAGTTGCTACCATGGGCGTGGTTGCGCCGATGGTATGTGGGCTTTTGGTCGCGTACTGGCTCCTGCCAGAAAGCACTCTCGCAGAAGACCTCTTTATTGGCGCCTGCTTAAGCGTGACATCCCTATCTATCAGCATTCAAGTGCTGAGGGAGAGGGGCGTGTCCAAGTCTCAATCTGGCAAAGTAATAATCGGCGCGGCAATCATTGACGATATTTTGGGCCTACTGGTGCTGGCTGCGGTGACTGGGATTGCCATCGCTTCCACAGCGACGGCAGCCACAAACGGCGGAAGCGCACTCTCAGCGCAGCTCGGAAAGGCACTGGGGATGACCATGCTCTTTCTCATCTTTGCCCTGGCTGTTGGTAGATGGGTGTCGCCGAGAATATTTAAAATAGCCTCCCGCTTTAGGAGCGAAGAACTTTTGTTGCCCCTGGCCCTTGCCTTCGCTTTTGCGATGGCCTACTTGGGCAATCTGGTAGGGCTTGCCACCATCGTTGGAGCCTGCGCTGCCGGGCTGGTGCTTGAACATACCCACCTGGTTTTTTTGCAGGAACGGGAAACTCACAGTCTCGATGATATGCTCCACCCTCTGGTAATGACCTTTGCGCCGCTATTCTTTGTGCTGACTGGTGCCAGCATCGACGTCTCTGCCTTGCTCCAGCCTTCCACTCTGGCGCTTGCGGGCGTCTTGACGGTTGCAGGCATTGTCGGCAAGTACGCTTGCGGCTATGTGGCTGGTGGTGGTCTCAATGCTCCAGTGATTGGCTGGGGCATGGTTCCAAGGGGGGAGGTCGGAATAATTTTTGTGGCAGCAGGCCGGGATATCAAGATTGGCGATACATCTTTCCTTAGCCCAGAAATCCAGGCAGGCATTCTTGGAGCCATCCTCTTGACCACGATTCTTGGGCCCATAGGCTTGGCTTGGGCTGTCAATAAGGGCAAGGGCACGATAAAGTAGCGGATCTTCTGCCCACCAATCCCTGACCCTCGGCCCCTAGTTTCTGTTCACGCCCCAAATGTGCATTGCTGGCATCGCTGTCAAATTGGAGGCAACTTGGAAGGAGAGCTTGTTTTTCTTTGTCGCATGTGCCGAAGTCTTATACTCTCTAAGGGGGATTTCCCATTCGCAGGCGTTTCCCTGATGCCAGCGCACAACAACTGAGAATAAAAATGGACATGACTTCTATAGCGGTTATCACCCTCGGCCTCCTGGTCTTTGTTGCCCATGGCTTGGAGGGCATATTTACTCGTACCAAGATACCTGATGTTCTGATTCTACTATTTATTGGTATCTTTCTTGGGCCCGTAACAGGACTTGTAACCCCAGAGCATTTGGGAAAAGTTGCGCCAGTATTCACTACACTGACGCTGATAATCATCCTGTTTGAGGGTGGTCTTGGCCTAGACCTTAAAGTACTCAGCAAGAGCCTCGTAGGCGCCACAGGTCTGACCGCTTGGAGCTTCCTGGCTACATTGGCGGTAATAGCTCCACTTTCCAATGCGCTACTGGGAATGGACTGGCTCCAGTCTTTCACACTTGCCACTGCCATTGCTGGCACCAGCTCCGCTATGGTCATTCCCGTTGTTAAGCGTCTTGCGCTGGGGGAAAAGACCAAGACGATATTGACTCTCGAATCAGCTATTTCCGACGTGTTGACATTGGTAGTAGTTCTCGCCCTGGTGGAAGCCCAGGCGAATGGCAATTTTTCTATCAATCAAATCTTTAGCGGCATATTTACAAGTTTTCTACTGGCAGCCGTGATTGGCGGCCTGGCGGGAATGTGCTGGTCTCTTGCTCTTCATTGGCTCCACTCCAGAGGCCTCAAAAAATCCATATTCACAACCCCAGCCTTTGTACTGGTCATCTATGGGCTGGTAGGTTCTATGGGCTTCAGCGGGGTTATCGCTGCCCTCATGGTGGGCATTACCTTGGGAAATATTAGGGCCTTGCCCCCTGCATTCCTGAAAAAGCGCCGCGACCTCCTGGATAGCCCCAATGAAACAGAACTGGCTGTATTTGAAGAAGTGGCATTCCTTTTAAAGACACTTTTTTTCGTTTATGTCGGCACATCGATCCAATTTACAAGTACTTCTGTCATATTCGTCGGCCTGGTTGTGACGGCGGCCCTCTTCCTGCTTCGCATCCCCGTGATCCGGGTCAGTCTCATACCCAGGTCATCCTTTACCCGCTTTGAAGCAGCAATCTCAGGAGCGATGAATCCCAAGGGTTTGGCTGCAGCTGTAGCTGCATCTATCCCGCTTCACAGAGAAATCATGCTGGGCAAGGAGGACTTGTTCGCTGGACAAAAAATACAGTCAACAGTTTTTACCGTGATTCTTTTTTCTATCGTAGTTGCCTCAGTCCTGTTTTTCATCATTGAGCGTGGATGGTTCAACCGCATGGCAAGGGCGCTGTACGGTAGCTATCCGGATGAACAGAGGGTAGGGAATAAGGAATAATGAAACGCCGCAACCGGTATGCCAATGCCAATCATAAGGGGATGGGATGGAAGAGCTTTTAGGGCGGTATGCTTTGGCTGGAAACCTGATGGAGCAGGGCAGGCTTGACGAGGCCCTTGAGATTTTGTACCAGCTACGAAGAGTCAATACACTGGCCCCGGTTTGCCACTATCGCATAGCCCAAATTTCCAACATGCTTGGCAACCCAGAAGTGGCGTGGAGGTACTACTACAAGGCATTCGATGCCATGCCGAATATCGCTTCGGTGATGTTGCCCAGGGAGCACACCAGCAACAGCTACGTATTTGAGGGCAAAAAAGACGAATGCGAGAGGGATCTGTGCCCACTCTGTGGCGGCGGGGCAGAGCCGCGCTGGTGCTATCCCTTAGTGGAGGCACTCTACTATAATCCATTTTTCAACCCAATTCGCCTGTGGATGTACTGCGAACCGTGCCACCATATGTTCGCCCACAACTTCCCAGAAAAGCTCTTTATCTATAACGATAATCCCAGAAGAGCAAATCCTGCAATATTTCCTTACTACTCGACCATTCTGTCCAATATTCGCTGTAGGGGATTTGCCACTGGAATGTCACTATTGGAGGTAGGCATAGGAGCTTGCGAGTGCATGCTTGCTGCACGGGAAATCGGATATGACACCTTTGGGATTGACGTCATCGAAAGACATGTTTCAGATGCCAGAAGCCTGTATGGCTTTGATGCCGAAACAGCAGATTTTCTTGAATTTGAAACAGACCTTCAATGGGACGTTATCATCATGGGTGACGTGCTGGAACATGTTAGTGACCCGCTCTGCGCCATCTCAAAAGCAGAAAGCCTACTTAAAGACAATGGCGCACTATGGATTTCAACTCCGTCTTTTGAAAGTGCCTTCACACAGATAGCTGGGCATAACGACGTGATGAGAAAACAACAGTACCATCTCAACTATTTTTCTCGGCAATCACTTTACAGTACGTTGGAACGCAATAATTTGGCTCCAATCGACTACCAGATATCAAGTCACTTCAATGGATCAATGGAAGTAGTGGCTGTTAAAACTGGCCGTTCAGCGGTTTCTATGGTTAGCCAGCACTGATGGGGGTACCAGACATAAAAAGCTTCCGAATGCTGTTTTTGGGGGACTTGCTATCGCTCTACCCTACATTCCTCTTAAACATCCACAGCCCAGCAGAAAAAGTGAAAAAGGCGATAAGTAGCATGGGCCACATAAGGGGCAGGACGTCCGTCAGAGCAAACTGTTTTAGAAAAAGTCCCTTGAGTGTGGGGATGAAGTAACTTATGGGGTTGCCTTTGGAAAGTAATTGGAGGAATCGCGGCATGTTTTCTATTGGGGCCACAAAGCCTGAGAGCATCATAGCGGGGATCATGAAGGCAAACAGGCCCAAGAACGCCTGTTGCTGTGTAGAGCAGATGGATGAAATAAAAAGCCCCACGCCAGAGAGGGCAATGCCGTAAATGACCATGCTCAACAACAGTAACAACAGAGAACCAGTGAAAGGCACCCCATAAACTATGATGGCAGTCAGGGCAATTATGCACGCTTGGCCCACTGCCACCTGGATGCCGGGTATAGCTTTGCCGACCATAATATATGCGGGTGTGAGTGGGGAAACCAGTAGCTGATCCAGGGTGCCCTCTTCCTTTTCCCTTGCCACAGATAGGGCTGTGACATTGAGGCATCCAACGGTTGTTATTATGGCCACCAGGCACGGGAGTATGTGCCACTTAAAATTGAGGTTGGGATTATATGCATTGCGGACAAGCAGGGCAGGGGCCCTTGGGGGCGATTTTTCGGCCATGTAGTCGCCTACTATTTGGGATATGTATGCACCTGCTATCTGGCCGCTGTTTGAGCGTCTGCCGTCCAGTATTATCTGCAATTGGGCTGAATTATGTGGGGCGGAGGAGGATGCCAAGGACAGCAGGCTCCTCGAAAAATCCTGGGGGAAATGTACCGCCAAAAGAGCCTGCTGCTTGTCTATCACTTGCCGAAGGTCGTTATGGCTATACACGTTTATGACCGATGTAAAAGCAGCGGTCTTGGCTATGCGCTGGGATATTTCTGCTGATTCTGCCCCGCCGTCCTCGTTAAAAATAGCGACGGCGCTCCCCCGCACCTCCATATTTGCAGCAAAGGGAAAAATGGCTATCTGCAAAATCACTGGCATCATCAGCATTGCTATGGCCCTCTTTTCGCCAAGCAATATTTTCAGTTCTTTGATGATGAGTTGTCGAAGTCTTAGCAACATGATTTACTCCAGTGTCCGCTTGGTTTTTTTGGCGGTGATCCCCAGCCAAAAAACCATCAGGAGGGCCAGCGCAACGGCATTTGTCCACAGCAATGACGGCACAGCGCCTGCCTGAAAAATGGTCTGGAGGGAATTGGCGTAATAGCGGGCCGGAATCGCTCGGGTAATTAATTGCAAGGGCCATCCCATGCTCTGTATTTCAAATACGATGCCCCCCATTATCATGGACGGCAAAAATCCGGCCACCAGGGTGATGGATGCGGCGTTGAACTGGCTACGAGTGACTGTCGATAGAAACAGCCCCAGCCCCAGAGCGCATCCAAGAAACAATGTCGAAATGGCGCACAGCGCCATGACTGAGCCCCTGAATGGCACATCCATGATGGTAACGGCCACTATCAGGCACAAGAACATTGCCACCATGCTCAGGATGTAATAGGGGAGGGTTTTTGAGAGCAATAATTCCAGCTTTGTTATTGGGTTTGCCAATAGGGCTTCCATGGTTCCCCTCTCCCATTCTCGGGCCACCACCATGGAAGTCAGCATGGCTCCAATAACCGTTAGGACTATAGCGATAGTCCCTGGTATTAGGAAGTTGCGGCTGATGGTGCTGGGGTTGAACCAGGAACGAGTCCTGATGTCGATGGGAGTCATCTGTTTAATTCCTTTTTCGCTGTTTTCCGCCATCATCCAGCTTTGCCAAATGCCATTGATATAGGCCGCAACAAAGTTGGCCGTGTTTGGCTCGGCTCCGTCAGTGATTACTTGCACAGCCCCTTCGCCATACCCCTGCAACAGTTTGGCCGAGAAGTCATTTTGAATTACGACTGCCCCCCGCAATTTTTTGCGAGCCATCTCCTTTAGCAAATCGTCTTGGGATAGTATCGGGTGCAGGTCTATGGTGGGGGAGGCTTTTAGCGCGCTAATAAAATTTTTTGCCGATGGTCCCTCGTCCTGCACTAGGATACCTACCCTAATCACGGATGTATCCAGGTTTATGGCGTAGCCCATCATAAACAATAAAATGACCGGCAGAATAAAAGCTATGAGAATGCTGCTGGGGTCGCGGACTATCTGAAACATCTCTTTTTTGCAGAGGGCCCTAAGCCGCCTCAAGCTGAAAGAATTACTCATTGTCTGCCCCCCTGACTAGTTCAATAAAGGCATCTTCCATGGTGGGAGTTGGGTTTGTGTCTGACTTGACGCTTCTCTTTAGGTCGTCTGGGGTGCCGAGGGCGATTAGCTTGCCACGGTATACAAGGGCTATGCGGTCGCAGTATTCTGCCTCGTCCATAAAATGAGTCGTCACCATTACTGTAACGCCCCTGTTGGCGAGCCCGTTGATGTGGGACCAGAACTCTCGCCTGGCAACAGGGTCTACGCCTGACGTGGGCTCGTCCAAAAAGAGCATTTCGGGCTCGTGCATCATGGCGCAGGCCAGGGCCAGGCGCTGCTTGATGCCCAGCGGCAACTGCCCCGAGTGCAAATCAAGATAGGGATGAAGGGCAAATACATCTATCATCTGCTGAATTTTTGTTTTCTGTTTTTCGCCCTGCAATCCATATATGCCTGAAAAGAAGATCAGGTTGTTTTTTACGCTGAGCTGGCCGTAGAGGGAAAATTTTTGGGCCATGTATCCAAGCCGCTGCCTTGCCTCTGACGGGCTTTTCTTTAGGTCGATGCCCATCACCAGGGCTTTGCCCTCTGTGGGTTTTAGCAGGCCACACTTCATTTTGAAGGTTGTCGACTTGCCTGCGCCGTTAGGGCCCAGGAGGCCAAATATCTCTCCTTTTTTAACGCTGAAGCTCACGGAATCGGTTGCAGTGAAATCGCCAAACTTTTTTGTAAGTTGCTTTGCCTCGATCACCGCGTCGGGGTCTATGTTAGGGGGCAATTCCACGTCGGGGATGGCTGCAGCCAGGGCGGATTCGGCATCAGAGGAGCCGCCTAAGAGGCTGATAAACGCGTCTTCCAGCCTCGGCTCCACCTCCACCAGCCTAGCTTCAGTCCCGGCGCGGAGGGATCCCAGGTCGGGATATACACCAATGTTAGCTGTAACCAGCCGCACGTTTGCACCCTGGATCACCCCGTCGATAACTTCGGGAGCCCTGAGCGCGCGCATCAACAGATTGCGGCGGTTGCCGCTGATATTGGCTATGTGCAGGCATCGCCCCTGCATGGCCGACTTGATCGAAGAAGGTGCATCGTTGGCCACAATCTTGCCTTGGTTCATCAGGCAAACCGAATCGCACAGTTCGGCCTCATCTAAATAGGAAGTGCTCCACAGCACGGTCATGCCGGCTGCGGAAAGCTCTCTGACCATCCTCCACAATTCTCTGCGGGAAATGGGATCGACGCCAACGCCAGGTTCGTCCAACAACAATATTTTTGGCGTGCCCAGCAGTGTGCAGGCCAGGCCGAGCTTTTGCTTCATGCCGCCAGATAGCTTTCCGGCGTAGCGCTTTGTGAACCTTGCCAAATCAGTGAAGGCCAAAAGCTGTTTGAAGAGCCTCTCCCTCTCGGGGCCCACCACGCTACGGAGGTCGGCGTAGAGGTTCAGGTTCTCAATTACGCTTAGGTCTTCGTAGAGGCCAAATTTTTGGGGCATGTAGCCAATATCGGCCCTCAATTTGTCGCCATCTTTGTAAGGATTCATGCCAAGGACGCTGATGCTTCCTGAGGTTGGCTCTAAAAGGCCAGCCATGAGGCGCAACAACGTGGTCTTGCCAGCGCCGTCAGGCCCAACGAGGCCGGCGATGGAGCCAGAGGGGATACTCAGGCTGATATTGTCAAGGGCAACGGCATCTTGCTCGGCCTGCCCGTGGAATCGCTTGGAGAGTCCTTGCACCTCTATAGCAATGTCCATGGCTATTTTGCCTGTTTAATCGTTACCGGCATTCCCTGGCGGAGCATGAAGTCCGGATCGCCGACAACGATTCTGATGCGATATACCAGAGCAGTCCTCAGGTCAGCTGTTTCAACTGATTTTGGAGTGAATTCCGCCATTGGCGAAATGAATCCGACCGTCCCGCTATAGGGCTGGTTTGGGCGGGAGTCGGTAAAGAGCATGACTTTCGTGCCAGTGTTGAAATAGCCCAATTGGGGCTCCTCTACATAGGCGCGAACCCAAACAGGACTGGCCAGTGAAAGGCTAAAGGCCGGAGAGCCTGCCTGAATCATGGCTCCTTTTTCGATGGCCCGACTCAATATTATTCCATCGCTTGGCGAGCGGAGCATGGCGTCGCTGAGTGCCAGACGGCTAATGTCTAAATTTGCCTGGGCCTGCTTTAGTAGGCCATCGGACTCGGCCTTTTCTTCTGCCCTGAAACCGGCGCTTAATGAATTGAACTGCTCCTCTGCTGCCCTTAGGTTGGCTGCCGCCTGATCTCTGGTAGCCTCGGCATTGTCCATGGAATCCTGAGAGACCACTCCAGAGGGTAACAATTCTTTAATTCTCCCATACTGTTGAACTGCATTCAGGAGAGCGGCCTGCGCCGCTTCAACCCTGGCTTTGGCCTGGGCGATGTCCTCATGGCGGTTGCCACTGTGGATTAGAGCGTTGCGAGCCGCTATAGAGGCCAACGCGGCTTCTGCGGCTTCAGTGGCGTTTTGGAGAGGCTCTGCGTCCAATACGGCCAGCGGGTCTCCTGTTTTGATCACGTCTCCTTCGTCGACTAAGATGTCTGCGACACGACCCGAAACCCTGAAGGCAAGCACCGCTTCTCTGATATCCACGTTGCCGTAAAGGGTAATGGCCTTGGGCTTTGAGGCAAAGTGCCCATAGAGGAAGTATCCCCCAGTACTAAGGGCGATGATAAATATTGGGATTGCCGCTTGCTTTTTCATTAATTGGCTCCTGAAATCTTTGATGGATTTGAGATTCCTGCCCAAAACAGTCTGAACCACTGTTTTTCTGCAAGTTCAATGGCATCTTCTGAAGGCAACTGGATAAATCTGATAGTGAGCATGGGAAAAAAGTCCAAAACGTCGATATACGTTCTGACAAAAAAGAAAGTGGTCATCGGAATATTAATATCTTTTCTCAGCTCGCCGGATTCAATTCCGCCGACTAGCATTTTTCCAATAATCTGCATTGCGGGCGAAAAGTGGTTGAACAGTATCTCGTCCAAAGTAAATTTTTTGCTGGCAGCCACCCCCCAGCGGATCATGTTTCTGAAGCCAACGTCGTCCTTTACATGTTTGCGGAATACCATCAATATTTGCTGCAGGGCTTCCTGCAAGGGAGTGCGGCCATGATTAGTGGTTGATGCAATGCCTGCAATGGCGGGTTGGTGTTCATAAAAATCTCCGGCTGCCTCCAGGTCTGGGAGTAGCAGTGCGAATTTGCGATCCAGTATTGCTTCAAAGATGGCCTCTTTATTTTCAAAGTGATAATAGAGCAGGCTGGGGTCGCAGCCCGCCTCCCTGGCAATTGCGCGTACGCTACCACCCTCCAGCCCATTCCGGGCAAACACCGCTTGGGCAGCGTCCAGGAGTCGGGACGGGTGTATTTTTTCCGCCTTAGGCCCTCGGGATGGCTTGCCGGGTGCTTTCGGGATGGCATTTTTCAACATGTGTTGAATTATGAAATAGCCAAAACTGGATTGTCAAGGAATAATTTCATCGGGTGGTGAAATTAATTGTCGGCGCGGCCAAACCGAATTCAGCACGCCAGTCGGGATACGGTACTACCTTCAACTGCCGATAACACCCGTTTCAGATGGCAGGATATTTTGTAGTAGCAGGGCCAGTAGGGCCATTACTATGCAGCCAATCACGTTGTACCAGAGGTAAGGGATGCTGGTGAAGAAGAAGCAGGCGAACACTAGGGTTTCGGCCAGGAGCGCGGCGATAAAGACAGGCGTTCCGGTGACTCTTTTGAAGAAAAAGGCTATCAGAAATAGCCCCAGGATTACGCCGTAAAATAGCGAGCCGAGAATATTGACTGCCTCGATCAATGAACCCTTTGCATCGACAAAGAGCCCAAAGCTGACGGCAACGCCCCCCCAGAAAACAGTGGTGATGCGCGAAACAATCAGAAAGTGTCTATCGCTACTCTCTCTGCGAAACAAGCGCTTATAGATATCAATGGTTGTAGTAGATGTCAGGGCGTTCAGCTCAGCCGAGGTGGACGACATGGAGGCAGCAAGAACTGCGGCAAGAATCAGCCCTACGAGCCCCTTTGGCAAAGTGGTAATGACGAAGCGCAGAAAAATATAATTTGTGTCGTTAGCATCAGACATTGTATCCGAAGCGCGTATGAGGTTGGCCGCCTCACTCCGCAAGCGCAGCTCTTCTGAATGAAGCTGTCTCATGGACTCTTTGGCGCTGGCATCTGGCGAAGTAAGGGCATGGCGGATTGCTAATTGTTTTTCTGCATGGACACTCGCGAAATCGCTTTCCAGTTGGATGTATGCCTGAGCCTGCGGCCCTGTGCGCATTCTGTCTTCTTCGAGGGGATTAAAAAACAGGGGAGGCAGGGCAAATTGATAGTACACAAAGACCAACACGCCCAAAAGCAGAATGCCGAACTGCATAGGAATTTTGACGATACCGTTGGCCAATAGTCCGATGCGGCTCTCCTTAATCGAGCGTCCCGTGAGATATCTTGCTACCTGGGACTGGTCGGTGCCGAAATAGGAGAGGGCAAGGAAGGTTCCACCAATCAGTCCGCTCCAAAAGGTATAGCGGTCGCGCCAATCAAAATTGAAAGTGAGGACGTTCATTTTTCCCATGCCGCCTGCCGTCCGCAGAGCATCCATCCCAGAAATGTCTGCTGGCAGGGCCCGCAAAACCATGATAAACGTCAAACCGATGCCTAGAGCAATGATGGCCATATTGAGCATATGGGTTTTGCCGACCGCCTCTGACCCTCCCACTGAGGTGTAAATTACCACTACCGAGCCTATGGTCAGAATCGTCAGCCTGAGATCCCATTGGAGCAAAATGGAGAAAATTAACGCAGGCGCAAGTATAGTAAATCCCGTGGCAAGCCCGCGTTGTATAAGGAACAGAGTCGCTCCCAGAAGGCGGTTCTTGAGGTCAAACCGTTGCTCCAGAAATTCGTAGGCAGTATAGACCTTTAGCCTATGAAACAGTGGAACTGCCGTGACACAAATAATGATCATAGCTATTGGAAGGCCGAGATAGAATTGCACAAAGCGCATTCCATCTACATATCCCTGCCCAGGGGCCGAAAGAAATGTTATCGCGCTGGCCTGGGTCGCCATCACTGAGAGCATTACAGCAAACCATGGCTTTGAGCGGTTTGCTACCAGGTACTGGTCTGCGTTACGGCCTGTTTTCCAAGTGCCGTATAGCACCAAAAATGCCGCAAACCCGCCCATTACCAGCCAGTCAAGAAGGCTCATCATCGTTCCGTGTCATGAAAAATACCTTGTGACAAGGTACATGACCGCAACCATCAAAACCAGATTGCCCAACTCTGTCAGGTACATTTGCTGCCAAGTACTAAAAATGGGTGGCGGTTCTTCCAGTGGGGAGTCTTCTGAATGCGGATGCCGGTTCATCGCTTGCCTGCCTCAATCATGTTCTGAAAGAGGCGGAAGGCACCTGGAACTCCCGCAGGAAGCTGCCTGAAAAACGCGAGGCTGGTATAAATAAACACTCCATCGCCATATCCACATGTGATTGTATTTCCACGTAATTCGTTTTCTCCCGTGTCGTTTCCAGCAAAAAGCGGTGTGTAACGCTCATTCCACTGCTCCGGGAAGTATAGCCCCCGCTCTTGCACCCAGTTGCTAAAGTCATCCACTGTAATGGCGTTGGGCTTGTTCAGCAGCGGATGTGATGGAGCGAGAAAGCGCATCTCCGCATCTTCTTCAACTATCCTGTTGCGCCCTATGGTGAAAGGATAGGGGCCGATGTCTGCCATTTGCAGACCAGAGTTGACGTTGTACTGCACCAAATATACCCCGCCCTTCTTAACAAAATCCATCAGGAGGGGCTGAACGAATTTGAGCCTCTGGCGCGTGTTATATGCGCGGACGCCAGCAACTAATATATCAAACCCTGATAGGGTTTCGGCATTCAGCATGTCGTCATCAAGGAGAGCAACGTCATACCCCATGTCTTTTAAGATTTCTGGAATATCATCGCCTGAGCCCATAATGTAGCCGATTTTGCCATGGCCTTTGGTTTCTATGGGAACCATCCGCAGGGAGGTGTCTGTGAAATGGACTCTGTTGTCAATGTGGGGATAATTAATTTCATTTATTGAGTAGGAATACTCTCTGCCTTTGACGGAGACGATTGCTCTTAGGTTCGACGCTTTTGCACCTGCTGGTGGGCGAACTAGGAATGACACAATTTTTTCGTCATGTCGTCTTGCTAATTCAAAAGAGATTTTTTCAGGAGCAACCTGCCATCCTGACGGCACTGCGAGGCAAATAGTCCCATTGCTTGCGGATGCGTGGTTTTTGAGCGTCAGCGTCAATTCTTTTTCCTGACCAGGATAAAAAACGGCCACGCTCTGTTTAAAGTCAGCAGTGACAGGCGGACGCACTTCGAGGGGTCTCTGCATCTCGCCACTGTCTCTCTCTAGCCATCGGTAGCGCACCGGAGCCGATAACACAACTTTATTTCCATATAGTGTCATTTCCAGCTGGGCTCTAAGGGCCGGTAGATTTTCAGCGAGGCCGATCATTTTGGCATCTTGGATATTGAAGGAGCCTTTGTCTTCTGGAAGTGCCAGCCAGTATGGCTGCGAAATCGGATGATTTAGAGGTAGTGTGATGCTGTGTCTGATGGATTGGGCAATATTATTTGGAAATGCCTGATTGATTTCATGCCGTTGATCAAGCGTTGAAAATGTGACGGAGTCAATATGTTGCTGTTGACCAGTCCGCTGGACTAAATTAATGGAAATATTCAGACTGTCTCCCGGTGCAGTTGCATAATCTTCTGCAAATGCTTCAAAACGAATGCCAGCGCAAGCTTGAATGATCTTTACGAGTTCATCCCTTTTTAATACAATCCATGGATCATCGCCTAGTTCGGCCATTTTTTCGTATAGTTCCAACAGTAGCGAGAGCGAGTCATAAGGGGCATTGATATTGTATGAGCTGAGAATCTTATCCATCATTTGTGATACTGCTTCGCCTCGAGGGATACGTTTCCAGGAAGTATCTATGCCTTCCATGATGTCATCTACCACTGGTTCCCCGGCTACTAGTCTGAAGGATTCCAACTGAGTCCCGCTCGACGGAATGGAACCGAAGCCCTGGCTCTTGTGCATACTCCGGCTACGAGCAGCAAGTTCGTTGTATGAGTTTCCTAAAAGTGGATTAAAAATACCGATGTTTGCGGAGGCCAGTCCTTCCGCTAAAGGCGCTCCGCCAAAGCGAGATTGGTTTACCAAGATGCGTTTTGCCTGCCATGGCTTGCCATTTTCAAGTTGTTCAGGAAATCGTGACGCATCTGCTGCCGCACTGAATGCCTCAACCGCCAGAATTGACCCGGCCGGATGGTGCCCATGGCCGCTACCTTCGCCGGTTGGGAATCGCAAGACGATCACATCTGGACGGTAACGCCTGATTACCCAAACAACGTCGGCCAAAATTTTTTCATAGCCCCAAAACTCAAACGTTTCCTTCACTGACTTAGAAAAACCAAAGTCAATGGCGCGGGTAAAGAATTGTTCCCCTCCATCGATTTTACGGGCCGAAAGCAATTCCTGAGTGCGAAGGATGCCTATGCCGCTTCCCTTTTCTGAACCAATGAGATTCTGCCCTCCCTCTCCGCGCGTGATGGAAAGATAGGCCGCCCGATACTTTTTTTCTTTGGCCCAATAGGCAATGAGGCCAGTATTTTCGTCGTCGGGGTGAGCACCGACGTAAAGCACTGTGCCCAAGACGTTAAGTTTTTCTATTGCGAGGCGAATTTCCGCCGCATTTCTCAAGCCGGTATCCTGGGACGGCGCATAGAAAGGGCATAGGAGCAGGAGCGACAAAAGGATAGAAATTTTATGTTTCATAGTTATGTTGCAACTGTGTTAAAATTGTGGCAAAACAACAGGCGACCAAGGGCGAAAGTGAGAAACACTATATCCCCAATCTTGGAGCATCCTTAGTTTTTCTCGCTGTTCGCCGGTGGCCACCTAGGCACAAAACCGCACTATAGGGTGATTTCGAAGGGAATTTTCAGCTCTTCCCACTTTAAGTAGCCGATGGCTCCTGTAGCAGACAAATTTTCAAAGCCGTATTCCAGCCATTCGGTAAAGGGTGCCTTAACTGGCGTGACGGTCACTCGCAGCGCATCTTCTTCTTGTTTGTAGCCAAAGCTACCAAATCCAATGGGGTTTTTGCTAAAAATGATTGTCCAGTCTTTTTCTGTGGGGATGAAGTGCAGTCCATACTTTCCTGCTGGCAACTGATTGCCCTTGATTTTGACTGGCTTGCTGAATTCTATGGTGGTGGTGGCGTTCGCGCCGCCTCGCCATGGAAATGGTCTGTCCTGGGAATATTGATTTCCTGGGGCCAGGCCATAGGGCACAATGTCGCCCCATATTTTTCGCCCCTTGACACCAGGGCGATTGTAAGTGACGGTGATGTCGGTATCAGCTCCGACTCGTTGCATCACCGAAGCTGCAGGGCTGGCCTGGGGCCTCGGTGCTTGAGCCTGCTGGCCCAAAAGGGCAGATCCTCCAGCGAACGCCAGGGCCAACATTGCGGTTATCAGTTTTGTAAGTTTCATGACTTGCCTCCAGTGAGAAAATTTGTACGGGTATCATGGTACCAGTTTTCATGTAGTTGTGACAGCCTTAGTTTTGAGATTTGAGTTGTTGCTTGACTACTACTACTACTACTACTCTTGTTTCAGGTATCCCGAGGCGGTGGGATGACCGGAAACTTGGAGGCCGTATGGGAACGTGCAAGGTGCTTCTTCAAGACGTGTCGAGGAACTATGGCGAAAAGGTTGCCCTAAACAAAATCAACCTGAATATACGAAACGGCGAAATACTTGGCTACATTGGGCCAAATGGAGCCGGCAAGACTACTACCCTGCGCATCATTGCGGGGCTGGACAGTGCTTTTGAGGGCGCATTGCAATTCAATGGCCAGCCCTGGCATGTCTCCCCAGAATACCTTTCTCGGATTGGCTACATGCCCCAGTCAACCACATTTGCCCCCTGGAGAACTGTTTTGGAAACGATGCAGTTATTTGGGCGATTGTCAGGCATTTCAGATGGGCACCTCAATAGGTGCATAGATGAAGTGACCGAATTTGTTGATCTGAAAGATACCCTGCATCTACGGTGTTCCGCTCTGTCTGGCGGCATGAGCCAGAGGCTCAACCTTGCCCAGGCCCTGCTCCATGAACCCAGTTTTGTTATCTTGGACGAACCCTTCAACCAGCTTGATCCTATAGGCAGGACGCAGTTAAAGAAGATGATATTGAGCCTCAAGAGCAAGGGCGTGTCAGTATTATTTTCTTCCCACATCCTCTCTGATGTTGAAGAATTGGCAGACCGAGTTGCGATAATAAACAAAGCCAATCTGCTATTTCAAGGGAATTTCAATGAATTGCACCGGGAAGCTATCAAGGAAGTGGCTTTTTTGGTCACACTTTTTGAGCTTGCCGAAATATCCAAGTGGACGTGCCTGTCGGAAGGCATATCGGCGATCACGGAAATCAAGCCCTGCCATTACAAGGTGGCGATAAAACCTGAAGTAGTAACACAATATGAAGAAATAGCCGCAGCGTTTCTCAAGGCGACGGTTCTGGCTGGTCATAGAGTTAAGGACTTCAGGATTACTGGCCTGTCGCTGGACGAAATGTTTATTAACATAGTGGGAGAAGGTTTATGAGTGGGTTTTGGCCGTTGTTTTTGGATGAGTTAAGGCGCTTATCGCGTACGCGATTTTTTGCATGGCTCTTCACATTGATGCCACTGTTGATAATCGTTTTGCCTCTTCTTTTGGTCAATGATGGTGCCATACCAGTAACTACCACTGTTGGTATGTTTGTTCCTCTGGCGTGCACTGTAATTGCTTGCGTTCTCGCTTCGACATTAACAAATGATATAAATAACAAGGTTTTTGTTCCATTTTTGGTTAGGCCAGTTTCCATTTTTTCTGTCCTTCTTTCCAGGATTGCGGCACTAGTTATACCTATTATCAGCACAATCTCTATTTCGCTTTTAGTGGTAAATATTATTCTTGCAAATTTCTATCCTAGTGTGGTTACGGATTCTTCCTTGATGTATGTGACGATGATTAGCTTTGCTGAACTAGTTTTTTCCGTGGCTATTGGGACATTAATCGGTGTTTTTGTGCCATCTTCGGCGGCAGGCATCCTCGTGTGTATGTTTTTTTGCTGGAACGTTGTGATTTGCATTTCCCTCGGTTCGGAAAAATTGTCTATATGGTTATGGGGCAGAGCCCAGGCTGGCATGGCGTTGATTCTTGTGTCGCTAATTGTTACTGCAATTGTTTTAGCTGTCGCGCCAAAAAAATTTAAAGAGAGGGTTTTATAGCAAGTTGGGTGCCCAAAAATCATGAGCCAATTTCAAAACCCCAGTTATGAAATGGCACCGGAGGAAGGCATCAAGAGCCCGTTGGTCTTTGAAGCCATTTAGGCGGCTTCAAAGCCTATGGGCACTAAGGGGGCATTTGGAGCGCATGGCGAAACGGAGGGCGCAGACGTACACCCAGGTTTTGAAAATAGCTCTCAAGAAACAAAATTTAATAGCGTCCCAAACACTCTGCCTGTATTGTCCTGAAGCTGTTTTTCTAATTTTTCCGGTGTTGTTTCCAATAGCTCTGTCACCGCCTTGAACAAATGGGCTAGGTTTGATGGTTCGTTGAGTTGGTCTTTTACTGGCGATATGTCAGGGCTGTCAGTTTCGAGCAACAGCCTTTCTAGGGGAACAGACAATAGTGCTTTGCGGATGCGTTTATTCTTGGGGTTCATCAGTGAGCAGCAAAAGGATATATAAAAACCGTGCCGAATAGCCACCATTGCCTGCTCCGCCGATCCTGAAAAGGCGTGGATTACCGCGCCCTTGGATGGCAATCCAAGTTCGTTGGCTAGGCCGAACATTGCATCAAATGCCTTCCTGCAATGGAGACTCATTGGGCGATTTAGTTCCAGGGCCATTTGCCACTGGGGCATCAGTACGGCCATTTGCCTCGCTCTGTTTGCGTCAGGTATGGCAAAGTCCAGGCCGCACTCTCCAACTCCAGCGGCAGTAGTCTGCAATAGCTTAAATAATCGCCTCTCCCATCCTTGCGTTGCATGATCCAGGTACCAAGGATGTTGGCCCAGCATAGGTATGACACCATTTTCGCGGATCGCCAGGCTGAGTACGTCGTCCCATCTCTTTTCTGAGGCGCAGCAGCAGACAAACCTTGTAACCCCTGCGCCCCTGGCCCTGTCCAACACCTCGGGCAAACTATCGCCATAGCGCGAATCCTGTAGGTGGCAGTGGGTGTCTGTGAGCGGCATTAGTCAGTGGAGTTGTTTTGAATAGATTTTGGGCGAAATACCCGCATATTCTATTATCCTTTTCTATATAGGTTTTGCCTTAAGCTTTCTTTTTTGCTATTGAGGAGGAATTTCAATGTCTGATTCAGCTCGTGACTACCTTGCTTCCCCCCACCTAGAGCCCGAATTGAGGGCAGAATTAAAGTCCTTGATTGAGGTTGCAGAAACTGACCAAAATGCAAAGATTGAACTAGACGACAGATTTTCAGAGCCGCTCGCCTTTGGGACGGCAGGTCTCAGGGGAGTGATGGCGGCTGGCATCCGGCGCATGAACAGACCGTTGGTCAGGCGAACGACGATGGCTCTCGCAACTGTTGCCAAAAATAATGCACAAGCGAAGTCAGGGAATTTGAAGGCCATAGTAGGCTGTGACACCCGTAACCAATCAAAGGAGTTTGCCCTCGAGGCCGCCCGTGTCCTTGTAGCCGCTGGCTTTGAGGTCTATCTGGGCAACCGCCCGCTTCCCACCCCCTTTCTTTGTTTTGCCATGCGAAAACTGGGGACTGCCTGCGGTGTAATCATCACTGCATCCCACAACCCTAAGGAATATAACGGGTATAAGGCTTATGATGATAAAGGCGGACAGGTTGTAGCCCCATGGGACAAGGAAATAGAAGTTGCCATGGGCGCGTTGCCAGTGGTACCAGAGCCGCCGCCCAGCGACATCGATTCAAGGATCATTTCCATTCCATGCGAAATAGAAGAGGCATTCATCCAGATGAGCCTGGGCTACAGGCTGAACCCGAGTCCGTTTGAACCTGCAAAACTATTGTTCACGCCCTTTCACGGCACAGGCGCAGACTTTGTGCCCGAGGTTTTCAAAAGGGCGGGACTTCCACTGGATGTATGCGGGCCCCAGATGGTTCAGGATGGCAATTTTCCCACTGCGCCAAAGCCAAATCCCGAAGAAATGTCAGCCTTCCGCGTGACCATCGAGGATGCCGAGCGCACGGGCACAGATGCCATATTGGCCACAGACCCGGATGCAGACCGCCTTGGCATTGTAATTAAGCATGGCGGCAAGTGGGTGCAGATGACGGGCAACGACATGGCTGCCCTCGCTCTGGACTACCTGGTGCGATTCAAGGGGGCCAAAGGTTGCATCGTCACGACTGTTGTCACCAGTGACTTCTTGGTAGAAACGGCGAGGCACCATGGGATCAAGACAGTCTGGTGCCTGACAGGCTTTAAAAATATTGCCGTGGCGATGAACAGGCTGGAAGCAAATGGCGAAAGCTACGCCTTTGGCGCGGAAGAGAGCATTGGGTGCCTGCCGGATCATTCCCTGCGGGACAAAGACGGCATAACAGCAGCTTTGCTATATGGCGAAATGGTTGGCCACTACAAGGCCCTCGGCATGAACTTGATGGAGGCGGTGCTGGAGTTGCAAAAGCGGATTGGCACCTACTATAGTCGTCAGGTCAATCTGGAAGACCCAAAACCTGGCGGAGCCCAGAGGTTTGCCGAGGCCATGGGGCGCATACGCAGTGCTGGCCTGAGCAATTTTGCTGGCGAGACCGTTGCATCATGGGAAGATTTTTTGACATGCAAACACTATGCAAATGGCAAGGCAGAACCAATCCTGGATCGTCCTGACCGCAAAGACATTGCTGTGCCTATTGAGTCTAGCAATGTGCTGAAATTCCGCTTCAAATCAGGCGCTTTTGTAGCCTTCCGCCCAAGCGGAACTGAGCCAAAGCTAAAGGTCTACCTCCAGAGCCGTACTACGGAAGACCTGCTCGACCGTATGGAAGCTGAAGCGAGGAAACTATTGGGTTTATAGCAGTAGCACTGAAACCATTCATGCTTTTCCTGAAATAACTATTGAAACAATTCAAGCAAAACTCAATAAAATCAATAACAAGACTCTATAGCACTGTTTGATGCGCAGTACGATTTGTTGTTCTCTCTCAACTAATCGTCAATCCTTTCCATTATTTCATTAGTCCTTTTCAGGACAGAGATAATCCGCTGGTAGTGATTGATGTCTTCATAGGTCAGTTTTCGTCCTTTGCGGTCTTTGAGCCATTTCTGAGCGGGCTGGTAACCGCCGACGCAAAACTCCCAGGCAACTAGTGGCACTTTGTCAATGCATTGCGCGTCGTTGATCCATACCCGACCTTTAGAGCCGCTACCCGCCTCCCAGCGTAGCTTCTCAACCGTGTCACTGCCGCCAATGGGATAACCCACAATTGGCTTTTCGAGGGCAGGGTGCTCCATCAGGTGCAGTAGGCGCAATTCCGTCCCCAAGGTTACCAAGCGGCGGAATTCGGTGGCATCTGAAGGGAAAGGCACTCGTGGAAAGTCGATTTTCAGAAACTCCTTGTATTTCGCTCGATAGCTTGGCGAGTGTAGTACGGCGTACATGTAATCCAGTAAGTCAATTGGAGTGAAGCTGTTTTTGTCGCCTTTTTTAAAAAGGCCCGCCTTGGGATCAAACTTCATACCTAGGCCTTCAGCAATTTTAGTGACTATACCCATGTTTAGATTGGGTGTTGGGGTTGGGCTTGAAAGATTATCCAGAGCTGGGTGCAAATAAAGTGGGAAGACATATCCTCGCTCTTTGGTTCGATTTGATATTCGACAGTCATCAATAACGTTTCTAGTTATTCCGACATGTTCCCAGGAGTCAATGGCAGATTGGCGACAAGTTAATAATCCTATGTTTTGCCCGTCAACAAAATGCCGCATAACGCTTGTTCTGGGTCTCCACAATATTCTATTGTCAAAATAAGTCCATTTTGTCTCGAAAGGTCTATACGACACTTCAATAAATGAATTATCGCTAAGTTTTAGTGCTGATTTGGCATTAACCACAAAGTCAGCGTAATTTTTCCCAAGGGAAAATTCCTCGTTCAACTGCTCTATTGTGTATTTTGGATCAAGGAGCCTTCTTAAGCGATTGTCTAATTCATCTTTCGTATCTGCAAAGGCAAAAGAATCTCCCATTGATACAATTCCAGAAGTGTTTATCTGCATCAATTTGTTGACACTGAACCCTTGCTCGTATTCATCCCTGTTGCTCTCGTCCTTGGGAACCATGAAAAAGAATGGCGTCGTTGGTTTTACTCGATCAAAGGCAAGGGACTGGAACCCATTTTTAAGCAAGTAGTCATATTTGAATTGGCGCGAGCCGTACAAGTCTAAGTAACTGACTTCTGCCAGATCCCCTTTCTTCTTATGCTTTGTCTTGACAAAAAAGTTGATCGAAACACCTTGCTGGATGTCGAACACGTTTTCGTCTTTACCACCGCCTGGGGCTACTTCCATCTTTTTGGCGTTACCATGTAGGTTAATGACATATATTTTGTCAAAGCTGGACATTAAGTGCCAACGCATGCCTCTAAATGTGGGATTGTCAAGAAAGCTGTGGTTGTTAATGAATGCGAGTATGCCCTCTCGGTTCCTATCAATATAGAATTGACCAAGGCGGATAAATTTCACGTAGTCATCATTCAGCCAATGCTTGCGCTCATTTAACGGCGAATTACTAGCTGGCTCTTTTTTGTAATCCCCTAGCAATCTAGTGATCCATTCACCAGTATTGGATGAAATTCCGCTATACGGTGGGTTACCCATCACAACCATTACTGGTGTTTCACGCTTGACACTAAGAGCTTCTCTAGATTCATTAGCTAAAAACTGCGCAAAAAGTGGCCCTGGGACGGTGTCGATATCTTCCAGCGAATTCGTTAGGAAAATGCGTAGCCTCTCGCTGTTGTCTGGTTTATAGCCTGTTTCCGTTAGTAGCCAGTCAAGTTTTAGATGGGCCATTGCGTAAGGAGCCATAAGTATCTCAAAGCCATTAAGTCGTGGTACAAGATGCTGCTCGACATAGCTCTGCCACTGACCTTTCTGGTCTTTGAATTTTTCGTAAACTTGGCGCACGGTCTCAGCAAGGAAGGTACCCGTACCTAGCGCAGGGTCTAGTATCTGGACTTTATGTGCTTTTGCTTTGCCCTGCCCCCCAACTCTAATGTCAAGCATGGATGTGTCGGTTAAACCTCGTTGTAACCCAAAATCCTTTTGCAAAATTTCATCCACCGCCCTGACTATAAAACTGACTACTGGTTGAGGCGTGTAGTAAACCCCCCTAGACTTGCGTAGCTTAGGGTCATAAGCTGTCAGAAAGTTTTCGTAGAAATGTATAATCTCTAGCTCTAAGAGTTGGTGAATAAAACCATAGCGTAGAAGGTTTTGCCTGGGAACCTTATAGGACCGCGAGATCGATTTCAGCCATTCCTGGCGCAGACAAGGAAGGGATTCAGGCAAGCAGATTTGTTTTCTTGACCCTTGAGGCGCGTGTCTATATTATACACCAATGGAGAATAATAAATGGGCAAAATACCAGACGAAATCATGAGGCACAGGCTGCCGGGCACAGAGATCAAACAGGTCGGGGGGCGCTTCTACATCCAGCGCGTAAAGTGCGTCTGGGTGCCTGAGGCAAAGAAGCGGCGCAAGATGGTTTTGGAATTTATCGGGGGCGTGACGCCTGAGGGCATCCAGCCGAAAAAGGAGCGCCGCGTCCCGGCCAAAGCCATGCCCCATTCGAAAGAATATGGCGCCACTTGGGCAGCGAGGCAGGTATCCGGCGATATCCTGGAGTGCCTGAAGCGGCATTTTGGCAACGAGGCCGGCTGGCTGTATGCCGTCGCCCTGCTGCGCTGCGTCCATCCGTGCGCCATGCGGTACATCGAGCACAAATACGATACGTCCTACATTTCGGAAGTATTGCCAGGATTGGACGTGCGCTCTGAAAGCTTGAGCGCGGGGATGAAGGCGCTGGGGCACAACCGCGAGGGCATGTGTGCGTTCATGCGGGAATTCGTGCCGTCGGGCGATTGGTTCGCCATCTTCGACGGGACATCCATGGCGTGCCGCTCCAAGAACATCCGGGAAGCGCAGCATGGCTATAGCGGCCGCGGCGGCTGCAGCCGCCAGGTCAACCTGATGTACGCGGTCGCCCTGAAGGACGACGGTATCGCGCCGGTCTTTTACAAGCGGTACCCTGGCAGCATCCGCGACGTGAGCGCGTTCCGCAACATGGCCAACGAGATGGGCCTGACCACTGCATTGGTCATCGCCGACAAGGGCTTCACGAAAAAGAGCGAATGCGAGCGCCTGGAACGCGACGGGCTTTCCTACATCATGCCGTTGCGGCGCAACAGCAGCGAATACTCGCGGGAGCCATTGCGCAAGGCTGGGCGCACTGGGTTCCATGGGCGTTTCAAATACAATGGGCGGATCGTCTGGTATGCCGACGGGCCCCCGGCCTCGGGCGCGCGCCACAAGTGCTGCCTCTACCTTGACGAGAGCCTGTACCATGCCGAAACCGTTTCCCGCATTGCGGGCAAAATAGGGAAGGAGGGCGCCGAAGCGCTGCGCAAATCGGCGGAAAAACAGTTGGGGTTCGGCACGTTCGTGCTCAGGACAAACCTCCTGGGCAGCAGCCCCGAGGCCATCTACAGGGCGTATAAAACACGCGAAGAAGTCGAGCAGCTGTTTGACATGTATAAGTGCGAGGAACAGTACGCCACCACAGGCATGCACAGCAGCGAGGCCCAGGAGGCGTGCCTGTTCATAAACCACCTGAGCCTGATGACGGCATACCGCATATACGACCGGCTCAAGAAGAACGGCAAGCTTAAGGACTATGCCGTCCAAAAGACCCTGGAGCACCTCTTAAAAGACATAAGGGTCTCCCGGTTCGGCGACAAACAATGGCAGCTTGAACCCGTCCCGAAGGCTGCGCGCCTCGCTCTCGATGCTATTGGCCTGGCGCTCCCCGATTTGCCCGACTGAAATACAAAACTTATTCACCAACCCTATAGAGATAGGGATAATGGGATCTGTCTGCTGGGCGTACTGGCTGAAGCCCTTCATCACAGATTGGATGTCGGTTGCCCGAAACGATTCTGTTAAGTCGTCGACAATCCAAGCTATGTTTTTGTCAAGGTCAAAACCCGCTATTGTATGAAAAAGATTTCGTAGAAAAGGATTTGTTTTTGGTATCAGCTTTGCCGCGCTCTCTCTGTTAAATGTTTCGGATGAAGTGTCGTGGATTCTGGCGGCAAACATCCCATATGCAATGGTTTGGGCATAGATGTCCGCAAATTCTTTTGGCGTAATGTCATGTATGAGATGGCTCTTAAAAGCTTCCATCTGACCAGCAAGTGCACTATCGCCATTCTCCATGGCAAGTGAATCCTCAAAGACCTTTGCCATTAGGCGAGCTTTGTCGGCCATGATGTGGGAGAGCCTAATGGGGGATGAAATTGTTTGGGGGCTAGAATCGCCGAAAGCCTTGAGCAGGTCGTGGAACTTGTCAATGGCATCCTTGAGGGGGGTGATCTTGCTATTCTTGACTTCGCCGATACGGACAGATTCAATGGTGTTGCCCTGTTTGCAGAACTGGAAGTCTAGATAGTCAGTGAAAATGATGTTGTCTAGGGCTACCTTGTATCTTTCGAACTGCTCTTTATTACCTTTTGTGCCTTCCAAGTCAGTATCGTCAATGTCTTTGGCTTCAACGTAGGCTATGGGGATGTTGTCTTTTAGACGTAACAGAACAAAATCAGGCGCACCGCACTCTGTGCGCCCCTGCTCGTTTGATGGGTTTAGGTGGGGGAGTAGCGCCAATAATAGGTTTGCCAGCGCGGGACGATAGGAATGCTCTGTGGGCTTTGGGGTGCTGTACTGGCGGTTAAGCTCAGCGATGTAAGTGGCGATGGCTTCTTGGGGTGCTTGGCTGTGTTTGGTTGCTGGCATGCTTTGCTCAGAGGATTTAGGAAGGAGCTGGCGAAGAGCGGGTAAATACTGCTTCTGTTTATAGTCTACGCTATCTCGTCCTCAACTTCGATAGACAAGCTACCACCCACTACCTACACGCTCCTCGTTTTCTTTACATGCCTTTCTCAAGCCAATAAACACTCCATGATGCACATTTCGGTCGCCAATTACTTTGAAGGCATTGGAGTAACGAGTATTGGCAAGCATGGAGGCTGTGTTGCCACAAACAAGCGTTGGCTTGCCAGTGAAAAAGCGGTGATGATCGTCAAGGTCAAAGAAATGGGGATGCCCTGGAACCATGCCAGCATAGTATGCTATCTGTCCATAGTCCTCACAAATATCCTCCAGATCACTGAGTTTGAAAGCTCTGACTGTCCTGGAAGAGAACTTTGCGAATCCGAGTTTTTTCTCTATTTCGCTGTTGTCCAAGTTCATGTTACGGATGTTGGTATAGCGGAAATCAGTCCAGCCGCATCTAGCCATCATTCTGCGAAAATCCTCTGTGTACAAAGTGCCGCCTAAACAT